>WUUC01185965.1_pt1 | contig 12556 bp, 9 predicted proteins | sample 6278441 | NCBI WGS metagenome assembly WUUC01 (sample SAMN13675441, study PRJNA597444) | soil metagenome | isolation source: soil | place: USA: Washington | collected 2017-10 | reverse complement strand
TAAATTGTAAATACCTCCATGTAGGTATTTTCTTCCCTCCAAAACGTTTCTAAATTTGCGCTCACCATTTGATGGTTTCGCGTATATAGCGAACGTAAAGGCTAACCCCGCCCTGATGAAAAGAAGTTTACTAGCTGGACTATTGATAGTCTTTGCCCTCTCTGCCCACGCACAAATTTCTGTCGGCCCTCGTGTCGGTATTAACTGGAACTCGTTCAGAGGTAATAAAGCCTTTGATGTTATACCGGGGTTAACGATAGGTGGCTTTGGCCGCTACCCGGTACTGCCCTTCCTTACAGCCAAAGCTGAGCTTGGATATGTTCAGCAGGGCGCTAATCTCATCGATTACAACGTGCTTCCAGGCGATTTATACCGCAACAACGCGCAGGTAGTGTTTCACACGATGCAGCTTGCCGCGATTGGCGAGTTTGGCTTGCCGTCGCTAGCTGAAGAAGGTATTCAACCCAAGCTTTCTGTTGGTGTGGCATACAGCCAGATACTTTATTCCCGCGAACGTTACATGAATGTTGCGACAATCAACGGTTACGAACCCGTTGCTTTTCGCGGCCACTCAAAAGTATCCGATCAATTCAGGAAAAATCAATGGAGCCTTATAGGTGCAATCGGCACCGACGTGAAAGTGATGTCTCAACCGGTTTACCTCGAGTTCCGCTATCAGCACAACATTGGTGAGATCGCTAATGTAGGTGGTGGATATCGCAGCATTTACAACATGACGAACACATTCGATGAATGGGGCGACAACCTGTATATCGGAACTGTCAGCTTTAACGTAGCTGTCACCATAGCGTACTTTTAATTTTTTGTAACAATTTCTAAACATCTATGAAAACCCAAAACAAACACCGCTTCCTATCAATGGGTGTACTGATGGCAGTTTTAGTCTCCGCCTTCATGTACTCCTGTAAAGACGATGATCCAACGTTGTCAGAGCTTCGCGCCGACAAGCTTGCTTACCTTGCAGACTCTCTCCGGATAAGCGACTCGCTGAAGCGTATCAACGCAGCAGGTGTGGTCAATTATTCAGTGACTGTGGTTGATGGTGCTACATCATCTATTTTCGCTCAGGGTCGCACACAAACTGCATTGGATGGTGCAATCGTAACGATCAGCCAGTTCGGAAAAGAACTTTCCGATACTACGGATGCTACCGGTATCGCAGTATTCAATGGCTTTTTCAAGAGCGCGGTTAACGTAACTATCCGTAAAGAAGGATTTACAAGCGTTAGTTACATCGCGCAAACGAACCTGCAGCAGGGCGACTCAACTGGTCGTGGTACGATCAGCTTTGTTGGTAACCTTATTCCGATCTTCGCTACTACAGGCGCTACTACAGCTACGATTTCAGGCGTAGCTAAAATACAAAGCGACCTGACTAACGCAACAAGAGAAAACGTACCTGATGGTACTACAGTTCTCGTCGGTATAGATGCCAGCGCTGGTTCCGATTTCGCGGATAAATTTTTGACGAGCGATCTCGAATGGAGCGCGACAGCAAGCTGCGGTTGTAACTTTGCAGTTGTTGGCCGTATTCTTCAGGCTTCATATCAGACAGGTATCGTAGGTAGCGTGACAGCTGGTGCATATACTGCCACTGTTCCTGCTGCAATTGATGGGTTGCCATTGGTTATTTCTTACTCTGACATTGCACTTGATCAATCTCTCTTTGAAAATGTTCTGGCAACCGGTCAGCGCACAATTGTTAATCGCACGTTCTTTAACACCGAAACTGATCCCGGTAACGTAGCAGCGATACCTGCTTCATCTACCGTCACTGTTGCGTTTGAAACATTCACTACAGAAGCCACAGCTACAGCCGAGATTTCGTCAGGCAATGGAAGTTTGGATCGCATCACCGTTACAGATGGTGGTATTGGGTATACAACTGCCCCGGTAATTGTAATTAGTACTCCAGTTTCGGGCGGAACAGCTGCTACAGCCACGGCTACTGTCGCTGGTGGCAGAATCACAGGTATCACTTTAACAAACGCAGGCTCTGGTTATACAGCAGCGCCCACTATTACGATTCGCGCTGGTGCCGGTGCAACAGCTAGTTCAGCACTTGCTCAGGACGGTGTTGTTGTAGGCGTGGTTATTTCAAACTCTGGTTCTGGCTATGTCGCTCCACCTACAGTGACATTCAGTGCTCCCGGTGGTACAGGTGTAACAGCAACAGGTACTGCAAACATCGATGCGGCTGGCCGCGTAACGTCGGTAAACATCAACAATGCTGGTTCAGGATATACAGGTAACCCTACTGTTGGTTTTTCTCCAGCGCCTCCAGGTGGAACAACTGCCACCTCTTCCGGTGGTATCTATTCCGGGAACTCGATTTCGAGCGTATCAGTAACTGCACCTGGCTCGTTTTACCTTTCTGCAACACCTCCTACAGTATCATTTGGTCCACCCCAGCGTGCGAATGGAGTAAGAGCAACAGGCACTGCTACAGTTGACCCAGCAACTGGATTTGTAACAGGCATTCTCGTTACTAGTCCCGGTTCAGGTTATACTTCTGCGCCTACCGTTGTTATCTCGCAGGCTACAGGCGCTTCGGCTGCGGCAGTATTGACTGCTGGTACAGTTACGGCAATTCAAGTAGGCAACCCCGGGGCTGGATACACTGGAGTTCCTGTCGTAACATTATCTGGTGACGGAACTGGCGCTGCGGCAACGGCTACCGTAGTTGATGGTCGTGTAACGGCAATCAATGTAACAAACGCCGGAAGCGGTTATACATCAGCTCCCACCGTAGCGTTGAGTGCTGGTGATGGTGCCCATGCAACCGCATTGGTAACGAATGGTGCGATTTCTTCGTTCCTCATAACTGATGGTGGTCGTAACTTTACAGGTAATCCTCGCGTAGTGATTACTTCCGCTAATGGCTCAGGTGGTACTGCTACTGCTACCGCCGCCGGTGGTCAGATTACAGGTATCGCTGTTGGGACGGGTGGCGCTGGATATCTCGCTAGTAACGTTCCTGCTGCAGGTGAGGCTTTCCTTTCTTCTTACGGAATTAACTCCGATAATATGAGCGAAATCAGTACGCGCCCAGGGCTGAAGTACGTTAACGACATCTACTACGGAACTGGTGTGACACGCAACCCTAATTAAGTAGTCGATCCCAATCAAATAAAAAAAGGCGCTGTTACCAGCGCCTTTTTTTTATACCCAATACCCATCGCAGCATCGGCTACTTCCTGCCAGCTACTGTCTGCGGGTTTCTACTTCAAGCTCTTAATCAGTTCCTCATTCTGCTTCACATAGAAATCATTGCCGTCTTTCTTTGCCAGCTCGATCGACTTGTTTGCTGTCGCAGTAGCACCGGCTTTATCACCAAGCGCCTTCTGGATCTGCGCTTTCAAATGAACATTCCAATAGAAGTCAGGATTTTGTGAAACGGAGTAATCAATCCACTCTAACGCCTTCTTCATGTCCTTCTTGTTGTCGTAGTAGTAACGTGCAGCTGTTGCCGCAGCGTTAGGGTTCACCTTCGTGTTGGCCTCGATCGCCTTCATCACTTTCGTGTCGAAGTCAGCCTTTACACCGAACTTAGCTGAAGTGTTTTCCCATGCCAGCTGGATCTTGGCGTTAGTGTTGTCGTCAGAAAGATCTGTTACGTTGATTGTGAACATTTCAACTTTCTCAGTAAGTTTTTCTGATTTCACTGTAAACTTTGCGGTCTCATTGGCCTCTTTGTAGGCTCCCAGGTCACCGCCCATAGCCACATCTTTGTAGAGAACTACTGTCCAGTCTGTCGCACCGGGTGTAGTCAGCAGCAAGTACTCACCCTTAGGAACGTTTTTGCCTTCAACGACAACATCGTCGCCAAACGTGATCACCGTTCCGGAGTTAGCTCCGGTGCGCCAGCGTTCGCCATAAGGTGTCAGAAAGTCACTGCCCTGTCCGAAGATCTTTCTGCCTTTCAGACGTGGGCGGGAGTAGGAGATCTTTACATCCGTCAGACCAATCGACGTTGTTAATGTTGCCGTGGGGCTTGCAGACGGCGTCTGGATCTGTGCTTCCGCACAAATCGATGCCGCTACGAATAGGAGAACGATAATTTTCTTCATGTATACTGTTTGTTAAAATTGCGGGTGAAATTTAAGACAACGCGGCAATCGAATGAAACTCGAGGAGTCATTTTATCAGCGATCAAATGTTACCCATGTCGCTAAAGACCTCCTGGGAAAGGTACTTGTGACACGTGTAAACAGGTTGATTTCTTCAGGAATTATCGTCGAAACCGAGGCTTATTCGCACACCGAAAAAGGCTGCCACGCATACCTGAATCGCCGAACGCCGCGCAATGAGGTCATGTTTCGACCGGGTGGTCATGTTTATGTCTACCTGTGCTATGGGATTCATTACTTATTTAATGTGGTGACCGGCGAAGAAGGCACCGCAGACGCTGTATTAATAAGAGCGCTTCAGCCGGTAGACGGCACTAAATACATGATAGAAAGAATGGCCGCAACTGGTATAAAACGCATTACCTCTGGTCCTGGTAAACTGACGAAGGCAATGGGAATCGACCGAAACTTCAATGGAAAATTCCTTACAGGAGCGCAGGTTTGGGTCGAGGATCGGGGAGTTTCAATTGCAAAAAACCAGATCGTAGCCAGTCCAAGGATTGGCATTGATTATGCAGGTGTTGATGCTGAGTTGCCGTGGAGATTTACAATCAAGGATAATGAGTGGGTATCGCGCTGATCGCCGAACACTCCGTTGTCCGCATTCATACATCCAGGTTTGTCAACCCGATTCCTCTTCGCCTTTGTCATCGCACCTTAAGAAAAAGTATTTATTTTTACCCATGCGAATCCCCCTGCGCATCATTTTCCTGGCACTTACCGGGATGTTGGTCACGTTGAATGTTCTTGCTCAGCACTTGGCGCCCGTTGCGGCGCTCAATTCAGACCTCGACGAACAAGCGCCTGTTATTAGTCCCGATGGTAAACTGATGTTTTTTACCGTTGCCGATAACCCGCAAAACATCGGCGGAATTCGTGATCTCGGCGACATCTGGTATTCCCGGCTCGAACAAAATACATGGAGCGCGCCGGTACACGCAGGGAAGAATATCAATAACACACTGCACAACACTGTTGCAGGATTCTCTGCAGATGGAACCAGGCTTTATCTCATGGGGCACTATGAACAGAATGGACGACCTGTAAAATCGCAGGGCATCTCTGTTTCTATCATAGAAGGAGATACATGGTCAACTCCGAAAAACATTGTTGTACCCTATTTCAAGAACAAGACACCATACAACAGCGGACAGATTTCATCCGACGGAAAAATACTTGTCTTCTCAGGAGAATCTTATTTCACGCACGGTGCCGAAGATATTTACGTATCGCTTTTTAATAATGGCGTCTGGTCCGAACCGAAGAATCTTGGAAAAGGGGTAAACACCAGCATGCAGGATGTTAGTCCATCGATCAGTGCGGATGGAAAACGCCTGTACTTTGCCAGCAATGGCCGCAAGGGTTCTGGTAGTTTTGATATATTTTTTGCTGACCGGTTAGATGACACCTGGCAGCGTTGGTCCGCCCCGGCAAATCTTGGATCTCCTGTCAATACAGATGGCCGCGAATTATTTTACCGCCCCTCGTTTCATGGAGATATGTATACATCCACAAAGGACAGCGACGGCCTCGGTGAGTTGCACATCATCCCATCATCTGAAACGATGATGCCCGACAGTAGCGTAGTTGCGGTTGCAGACAGTATCGACTATAATATTGAGCATGATGTAACTACGGAGATCATCAACGATCTCCCAAAAAAGGATTCGGTCGCGAAAATTATTATTGCGGAATCCGATTCGGTTGAGTCGGGGATGACACGCCTTCGCGGCAAAGTCGTGAACAGCAAGAATGGCGTGATCGTCGCCGGGGCCAGTATTCGGTTTCATTCCATTGGCGACGGAACTGAAACAACGCGTGTTGTGGTCACCGACCATCAAGGTGAATACGCTAACAATTTGTCGTCTGTGAACCAGTATCATGTAACGGTGGAAGCATTAGGCTATGTAGGCTCCTTCGAAAAGCTGGACCTGCGCACGCAAACGATGAAGGACATCGAACTGAACTTTACTGTGCAACCCGTGGAAATAGGTGTGAGCGTGAATCTGAAAAGCGTTCTGTTCGAGCAAAGCAAACCTGTATTGCTCAATGAGTCTTATGATGAGTTGGATATGGTGGTTGACTTCATGAAGTTCAATCCCTCTGTGGAGATAGAACTCAGGGGACATACGGACAACCGCGGCCTGCATGACCTGAACATGAAACTGTCACGTGAACGCGTGAACACGGTCAAAGCGTACATCGTCTCGAAAGGTATCGACACCCGGAGGATCTCCGGAAAAGGTTTTGGTGGTACCCGGCCGATCGCCGACAATGATGTTGATGAAACACGTGCGCTCAATCGCCGCGTTGAGTTCGTTATCGTCAAAGACTGACGAAGTGTTCAAGTTCGAAGTGTTCAAGTGTTTACGTTTTCTTACATCCAATCTCATCGGCATGCAGACTGTCATGTCGTTTGAAAATGGAGAAGTACGCTTTAAGCTTCGGGTAAATAAATATTTCAGGAACTTGAGCACATGAACACCTGAACACTTCCGCACTTTCAGGAAAACACCTTCTCGGAGAGCACCTTCATCACATCATTCTTGTAGTTTCGTCCGATAGGTACCTGGAATTTATTGACTTCAACATCCGTTGCTGTGTAAGCATCGATGCGATCGAGGTTCACGATGAACGAGCGGTGTATACGAAGGAACTGCCGGCGCGGCAATGATTCTTCGAGGTAGCTGATCTTTTGCTGTGTAATGATCTCTTTTTCCGTGGTCTTTACTTTAACGTAGTCTTTCACGCTCTCAATGAAGAGGATGTCACTGATGTTAGTCTTGATCATTTTCTTATCTACCTTGAAGTAGATATAACTATCAGGGCTCGTTGATGCCGGAGTTTGCGGCGCCTGGTCGGCACGCGGCGTCATCACCTTCGCCACAGCTTTCAAGAAACGGTCAAATGGGATCGGCTTGAGCAAATAGTCGGCTACTTCCAGTTCAAAGCTCTCGATGGCGTAATCGCGATAAGCCGTAGTCATGATAACTTTCGGTGGATTCTTCAGCGTTTTCAGAAAATCAATTCCCGAAAGTTTCGGCATCTGGATATCCAGAAAAATAAGATCCACAGGGTTCTGCTGCAGGAATGTAAACGCTGAGATAGCGTTGCGAAACGTCCCCTCGAGTTTCAATTGCTCGATCCTGCTCACGTACGCTTCCAATATTTCGATGGCCAGTGGCTCATCGTCAACAATGATGCACTTCATACCGGTTTATTCTGGTTTATCGTTAAAATCACCAAAAATGTTTCCTGCCCGTTAATGATCTTGAGATTATGACTCCCGGGGTATAACAGTCCCAATCTTCTTTTAACATTCTCGATGCCAATCCCCTGGCCATGGCCGTTGCCGTTTCCGGCTACTTTGTTGTTCTCTACTTTAAAGATGATGCAATCGGGCTGCGAGTCGATGTCGATCTTTACCCAGGATTGATCCAACTCTAAACTCGCCCCGTGCTTGAAACAATTCTCGACGAAAGGCAACAGGATCAACGGCGCGATAACACGGCCCCCAACATTTCCATTTACACGGATCTCCACGTCGAGTTTATCTCCATATCTCAATTTCTCAATATCAACGTAGTTCCGGATAAATTTGATCTCGTTGCTCAGCAAAACTTCTTCTCCCTTACATTCATAGAGCATGTAGTTGATCAGTTCCGATAGCTTCAGAACCATGCCAGGAGCAAGGTCGGATTTCTTAAGCGTGAGGGCGTACAGATTGTTCAAGGTGTTGAACAGGAAATGAGGATGAATTTGTGTTTTAAGAAACTTTAATTCAGCCTGTAGTTTTTCCTCGGTCAGTATTTGCTGTGCCTGTTTATTCTGGAACCAATACTTAAGAAGTTTGATCGCAACGGCGGTGAATGTGACAGGATATATCGCGACAAACATCTTGGCGATCTTAGGAAAGTAAAAGAAGTTATCCTGGAGGGCTTCGGGGTAGAAGAGGGGGTAGTTAAATTGAAATGCCAGTGCTCGTTGAACTAGTCCTGCTGTAAGCGATAACGCAAAAAACCACGTGAAAAAGGCAGGGTATTTTCCCGGCAGGAGGAAATTCGGAAGCAGGAAATACAGCACAACATAGGTGAAGATCACTTTGACCGGCAAGTAGATCAGCTCTTCAATGAATGTTTGATCGTAATTCTCAAGAAAACTTCCATACAGGACTGCATAGAAGACGTAATGACTGATCCAAAACACAAGGTGTTGAAGGATCCTGTTACCAAAAAGCCAATTGAGGCGATGCTTCATGTTATACAACACCCCGTTGCATTCCCTGGCAGAGGGACCAGAAGAAAAAGCAAGCGGGATCCACAAAGATAAGTTTAAATAAAGGCGATCGGTTTGAATTAAACCAACGACAAACTGAACCTGACGAACTCCCTTTTGAACACTATAGGTGATTCAAAGTTGTGATTTTATGATTGATGTTTGTGCCCTTTGATGAAAATACCGTAAACAAACCTTGGGCAATAGCATCTGTAATGTAAAGATCGACGTATAAGAAGAATCCATTCCTGAATATGAAACGCCGGATAATCCTCGGGCTCGGGCTGTTTACCGTTTGGTTGGCCTACATGCTCATTGTTGACCAACTGTTTTAACGGTATTACTACATCAGAAATCTAAAATCACAAATTTTAGATCTGAATCAGTATGCTGCTGCCGTATCATCACCCCTGGTGTTGTCGGCGCCGGCTTCAAGTTTCCCGTCTGGTAGCACAAGGATGGCATCAACGCGACCGATGGCTTTACGCGATCTGAATACGTGTCCCATCCTGGTCAGTTGTAAACTGTCTTCGGGATTAATGGCTTTATATTCCGGTGCAACCTCGTCGGGAAACCATTGGCTATGCACACGTTTGGCGTTCACAGCCTCCTGCATTCCCATTTTATGTTCTACAACATTGAGAATCACCTGGAATACTGAAGTGATGATGGTGGACCCACCCGGAGTACCCAGGACCATGAAGAGGTTACCATCACGCTCAATGATTGTTGGCGTCATGGCGCTCAACATTCTTTTATTGGGTTCTACCTTGTTCGCCGTTCCACCCAAAACACCAAACATATTGGGTACTCCGGGTTTCGATGAGAAATCATCCATCTCGTTGTTGAGAAAAAATCCGGAGCCGTCCACAACAACGTAGTTTCCAAACCACCCGTTTATGGTTGTCGTTAATGAAACAGCGTTGCCCTTCGAATCGACAATAGATACGTGCGTGGTTTCTTCGGATTCGTAACCGGCAATTTCTCCTGGCTGGATATCGGAACTGACCGTTGCGCGCTCAGGATCAAACGAACTCATGCGACTGTCCAGATATTCTTCATCGACAAGCTGTTGTATGGGCGCATGGAAAAAATCTGGATCGCCGAGATATTTGGAGCGGTCGGCATACACCCGTCGTTCTGCTTCAACCATAAGATGAACGGTCTTCGCGGTGTTGAAACCCCAGTTGCCAACGGGGTATGATTCAACCGATTTCAATAACTGCAACAAGCAAACCCCACCACTCGACGAGGGGGGCATTGATATCACGCGATAGTCTTTGTATGTGCCGACAAGGGGCTGGCGCCAAACCGATTTGTAAGATTCCAGATCTTCGAGGGTAATAAGTCCCTTCCCGCGTTTCATTTCGTTGATGATGTCGTTGGCCGTCTTTCCTTCGTAAAAGCCTGCGCGACCTTCATCACGAATGCGTTCAAGTGTGTGACCGAGATCCGACCATATAATAGTGTCGCCCGGTTCCCAACCTGGCTGTTCGGCGGAGACGCTGTCGCGTATCAGGAAGCCAGGTGGTACGGTGCTGTATTTCAGGAAAGATTCTTTGAAGTCGTTGTACCAACCAGCTTCGCGTTCGGTCACGATAATGCCATTGAGGGCCATATCGATCGCTGGCTGGATAAGGTCTTTCCATGGAAGAGATCCATAGCGTTTGTGAGCCTCGACCATTCCATCTACCGAGCCTGGTACACCCGACGCAAGGTGGCCTTCTGTACTCAGGTTGGGAATAACTTCTCCCTTGTCGTCGAGAAACATTCCGGTTGTGGCGGCAGACGGCGCCCGCTCCCTGTAGTCAAGTGCCGCAAAAGACCCGTCGTTCATACGAACAACCATAAATCCGCCGCCTCCGATATTTCCCGCGGCTGGAAAAGTTACCGCGAGTGCAAATTGCACGGCAATTGCTGCGTCTACCGCGTTACCGCCTTTCTTGAGAATGTCAATACCGACTTGCGAGGCTAAAGGATGTGCCGAAACGACCATAGCAGAATCGGCCACCAGTCCTTGTACCCTGACATTCTTCTGACAACCGGTTAACGCAAAGATTCCAGGGGCCAATAACAGAGTCAGAAAGCGGTTCATGGAATTGGAATTTGGATTATTTACCTAATTGTATTATTTGACTCGAAGCAAGCCATGAGTCTAAGGAAAGAAAAAGCAGCACGTCTGAAGTTGAGCGTACTGGACTACACTGTAAAACTGATTGGAAAGAAATCATTCGATGACCTGTACGTCGAGGAAATATGTGACAAGGTAAAGATTTCAAAAGTTACCCTGTTCAAATATTTTCCACAAAAGGAGGATATTCTTCTATACTATTACCGGATCTGGTGTCTTCGCCGGGCGGTTGAACTTCGCGACAAACCCAGGGAGGGAATGATGGCGATCTATTATCTGTTCGACAAGCTTAGCGATGACTGCGAAGATCATCCCGGTATCATACTCAGTTTGTTCGCGTACCTCGCCGATCTGAAACGCGCACCTAAACCTTTTCCCGTAAAAGTGGAAGAGAAGAAGTTGTTGTTCCCGGCAGTGCCCGATATTCACAACATAGAGATTCAGTCGGTTGAACAGATGTTCGAGAAATTTGCGCTCGAAGCGATCTTCAAGAAAGAGATCACTACAACATCATCGACCCGCGATATCACAAATTTATTAACAACCATATTCCATGGGTCAGCAGTAACGGGGCATATTGCGCAGTTGAGTCCGTTGAAGTTGTTCTTCAGAAAGAACCTGGAGTTGGTGTTGAAGGGGCTGCAGTAAAATGTTGCTAAGTTTTGAGGTTGCTATGTTGCTACGTCGCCTGACGGCATATTCGGCCTACTAACCTTTGATGTGTTTATGTTGATCTTCTCGTGCTTAGAGGTGGTCCAACATTGCCTACCCCAGGAAGGTGTTAGTATACTGTAGAACGGAACTTAGCAACTTACAAACTTCGCAACCTGGCAACCTTTCATCCTTTCATCCTTACCTTCCGCACGCCCTGTCTTTCAAACAGCGGGATGTGAATTCGTCCTGCTTTGATTTTTTTCCGCCAGATGTGATCCTTGTACCAGGCTTTGTGGTAACGTGGCTTTGTCACCATTACCGTGTGAGATGAACTGCATTGAAAGCAGATCGAAGCAATAAACAGGAGCAGCAGGTAATTCTTCACGGCAGGTTAGAAATATAGCAAACGACTGGCTTTGGCCAAAATGACATTCCTACGATGAAATTTCCGTGAAACTCCGTTAATTCACTCAAAATACACATCCAATTGGTATTTCATTTATTGCGAGGTCTGTTTGAGATTCCGGTCGGGATGAATGAACTTAGGACCGCCGCCGGAGGCATCACAAATCTAAAAATCACAAATCTAAAATCGTATTATGGTTTCACGTCGTGACTTCGTTAAAAAAGCAACAACTGCTGTTGTGGGTACAGGTCTTGCCACAGCATTGCCCTGGGAGGCGATCGCGAAAGCGAAACGCGCCATCGGTGCCAACGGAAAAATAAACGTTGGTGCTATCGGTATCAACGGTATGGGCTGGGCTGATCTCACGTCGCTGATCAAAATACCTGACGTGAATGTGATCGCGCTTTGCGACGTCGATGAGAACGTCCTCAACTTCAGGAAGTATGAATTAGCTAAGGGTGGCATCAAGACGCAGACTTATACCGATTACAGGAAGTTGCTGGACAATAAGGACATCGATGTCGTGGTGATCGGCACGCCGGACCATTGGCATTGCCTCCAGATGACCGATGCTTGTGCCGCTGGCAAAGATGTATATGTCGAGAAACCGGTGGGCAATTCGATCCAGGAATGTAACGTGATGGTGGCGGCACAACAGAAATACAATCGCGCCGTGCAGTGTGGCCAGTGGCAGCGGAGCGTTCCACACTTTGTCGATGCACTTAACTTTTTGAAATCCGGTAAGCTGGGTAAAATCAGGACGGTTAAAGCATGGGCCTATCAGGGATGGATGAAAAATATTGAAGTGAAACCCGACGGACCTGTACCTGAAGGCGTGAACTACGACATGTGGCTCGGTCCCGCACCGAAGCGTCCGTTCAATCCTAACCGTTTCCATTTCAACTTCAGATGGTATTGGGATTATGCTGGCGGTTTGAT
>WUUC01174035.1_pt1 | contig 12556 bp, 6 predicted proteins | sample 6278441 | NCBI WGS metagenome assembly WUUC01 (sample SAMN13675441, study PRJNA597444) | soil metagenome | isolation source: soil | place: USA: Washington | collected 2017-10 | reverse complement strand
CCCGAAAGAACTGGTTAAACCGGACAGCCCGGGTGCGCTGACGTTCCATTCGGAGGATGTCGGGCTTCAGGATAACGTCAGGTTTCAACCATTCTATTCCATCACCAACGATCACTACTCGGTGTACTGGGATGTGTTTAGCCGGCAGGCATGGAAAGAACACCAACTGGTTTACGAGTCGCGCCGGAAGCTCGAATCCGAGAGAGAGCAAAGCACCGTCGATATCGTCAGGCTGGGAGAGATGCAGCCGGAGCGCGATCATGAATTTACCGGGGAGAACACCGAAGCAGGTGAATCACACACTCACAAGTACCGTGTGGCAAAGGAGGGTGGGTTCTTTTCGTTTACGATGAAAGTGGTCCCCGATTTCTCTTACACACTTATTGCTACCTACTGGGGCATGGACAATCGTGGCCGCCAGTTCGACATCCTGGTTGACGGACAGAAGATAGCTTCGGAAGACCTCAACAAATACAAGGAGAGCCGGTTCCATGATATCACTTACAGGATACCCGTTGAGCTGACAAACGGAAAGACGAAGATCACCGTCCGGTTTCAGCCCAAAGAAAAGAACAGTGCGGGACCCGTGTATGGTGTACGACTGGTGAAAGAGGCGAGAGCCGATAAATAGATATATTTGGAAATGAACAAACTATTTGCGGCTGTAGGCTTTCTGCTATTGATATCATGCAACACTCCCAGGCCTTCCGATGAAGGCGGGTCCATTGAAGGGACGTGGGAATTGCTTTCGGAGACGAAGATCGAAAAAGGTGACACGGCCTTTACGGAAGCCAGCAAGCTTATCCCGATGATCAAGGTCATCAACAACACTCATTTTACGTTTTTGAGACACGACCTTCAGAAAGGCAAAGACTCTACGGCGATGTTCTCGGCAGGAGGCGGCCGCTACGAGCTGAAGGACGATCAGTACACCGAGTATCTCGAATATTGCAGCGCCCGCGAATGGGAGAACAACACCTTTCACTTCACCGTGTCGGTCGACGGAGACATGCTGACCCAACAAGGGCAGGAGAAAGTCGAGGGCACCGATATCGACCGGGTGATCGTCGAGAAGTACAAGAGAGTTAAATAACTATTCTGTTCTCAGGCTCTTCACCGGGTTTACATTAGCTGCTTTGATTGTTTCATAGCTCACGGTGAGAAGACTCACCAGCAAGGCAGCCATTCCTGCAATTATCACGATGAGCCAGTTAAAGTCAACACGGTAGGCAAATCCCTCGAGCCATTTATTCATGGCAAACCACGCGAGGGGTGAAGCAATGATCATTGCGACCACGATCGGTATCGCGAAACGTGTATTCAATAAATAAACAATGCTTCCTATGGAGGCTCCCAGCGCTTTACGGATACCGATCTCACGCGTACGCTGTTCTGCGATGTAGATCGAAAGACCGTAAAGTCCAAGGCAGGAGATAAAGATCGCCAAAACCGAAAAGACCGTGAACAAAGTCCCAACCTGCCGTTCACTTCTGTATAAGCTTTCGAGGTCCTGGTCTACGAATCTGTATGAAAATGGATAGAGCGTTTCGAGACTGTTCCACACCCGCTGCATGGCGGCGATTGTCTCCTCGGTCTGGTTAGCTTCTGCCTTCACGACTACCGTCCCGCCCCAATCATTCCTCCGGAGCAACATCGGTTCGACGGCAGATTGGAGGGGCTTGAAATTGAAATCTTTGACCACACCGATAATTTTTCCGCTCATCCCCCAGAGCTCCAATGGCTGGCCGATAGCCGACTCGTCCGTAAAGCCCATGACCTCTGCTGCTTTCTGGTTAATGAGAAAGTTGGAAGAGTCACCTATCATGTCTTTATTGAAATTCCGCCCGGCAGCCATCCCGATGCTGTACACGGGGATGAAGTTATCATCAATAAAAAGCGTGGCGAACATTATTTGTTTGTCGGGTTGCTTTCCCGGCCACCTAACGTGGGCAGTACCGGAAACAAGATCCGTAGGCAGGGCAGAGGCTATCGTGATGTTAGCGGTCGCAGGCTCCGATCTGAATGCGGCCTGCCATTTGTTCAACACCTTACCAGCATCTCCATGGATCGATACCGTCAGGAGATTCTCTTTATCGTAGCCGAGGTCCTTGCTGTGAATGTATTGAAGTTGCTGGTAAACCACGGTGGTACCAACCAGCAGGAAGATCGAGATCACAAATTGTGAAACGACCAACACGTTCCTGAATACTGCTCCGCCGGCTCCACCTTTTACTTCCTTCTTCAGCACCTTGATAGGTGTAAAGCCCGAGAGAATGAAAGCAGGGTAGAGGCCCGAAAGGACCCCCGTCATCACGGTGACTGCAAGCACTGCCCCGACGACCAATGGATCGGTGAAATCTATAAACAGCCTCTTGCCTGTAATTTCATTTACAGTAGGAAGCGCGAGTGCGGTAATGATCAACGCGATCGCGAGCGAGATCAGGCTGACGAGCAACGACTCTCCAAGGAACTGGCGGATGAGCTGCGCCCGGAATGCACCGGCCACCTTTCGCAAGCCCACTTCCTTCGCTCTTCGCGCAGACCGTGCGGTAGAGAGGTTCATGAAATTGATACATCCGATCAGCACAATGAATACGGCGATGAGTGCGAAGACCGCGACGTGTTGGAAATTACCATGCCCTGCAACATCCGCCATGAAGGCGGATCGCAAGTGAATATCGGTCATTGGCTGCAGGAGGAATTGCGCGACAATCTTCCCCTTCCCTGCGTAGACCTCGTTGATCTTACTTTCGAATTCCTTGAGCGTTGCTTCATCCGGATCTTGCCGGAAGGTGATGTAGGAATAAAAATCAAAATTACCCCAGTTGTTCTCTCTGATGTCTCTATTGCGCGAAGGGAGGTAAGCCCACGGTAGCAGAATGTCGAATTCGAGATGTGAGTTCCCGGCTGGCTCTGCCAGGATACCGGTGACAGTAAAGTCATCCGCATTGTCTTTTTTGAGAATTTTTCCCAACGCATCCGTCGTTCCAAAATATTTCATAGCGATCTCCCTGGAGATCACGGCGCTGTTGGGTTGAACAAGGGCCGTCTTTTCATCGCCCTGCTCAAGGTCAAAATCAAAAACATCAAAGAGGGAGGGCTCTGCATAATAGCCGGTTTTCTCTTCGAACCGCTTGTCGCCATTTTGGAACATTGCCGATCGCAGCGGCCATAAGCGTGTGGTGTACTCGATCTCGGGGAATGTTTCCTGCAGGTGAGGGATAACCGGGGCGGGTGTTATAGCGACCTTGATATCGCTCACATATCCGATCAGTCTGTAGGTTCTGTCCGCTTTCGCGTGGAAGCGGTCATAGTCAATTTCGTCCTGCACCCATAGGAGGATGGTGAGGCTGCTGGCGAGGCCTATGGCGAGACCTGCGATGTTGATGATAGAGAAAGCTTTCTGACGGGAGAGATTCCTGAAAGCGAGCTTGACGTAATTTCTGAACATCGGCAGGACGTTTATGTGATATGTAGTTAGACGCGAATAGAAAGGAGATGGTTACAAGGGTGGCTTTTCATAGGAGGTGCGCACTTTGATTTCCGGGGGGTCCGGCCGAGGTTGTAAGTGGGACTGTGTTTCATAAGGCGAGGAAGGCGCAGTCATCGCGTCCCGGGTTATGAAATGTTAAGCGTGGAGAAGAAAGCGACGCGATCCAGAAGTGATTGGCACGGGTGTATTTCATAGGAGGTGCGCACTTTGATTTCCCGGGGGTCGATAGTTGGATGGCTTTTCATAGGAGGTGTGCACTTTGATTTCCGGGGGGTCCCGCCGAGGTTGTAGGTGGGACTGTGTTTTATAGGGCGGGGAAGGCGCAGTCATCGCGTCCCGGGCTATGAAATGTTAAGCGTGGAGAAGAAAGCGACGCGATCCAGAATGATTGGCACGAGTGTATTTCATAGGAGGTGCACTTTGATTTCCTGGGGGTCGAGAGTTGGATGGCTTTTCATAGGAGGTGCGCACTTTGATTTCCGGGGGGTCCCGCCGAGGTTGTAGGGGGGACTGTGTTTCATAGGGCGGGGCGGGATCGGTTTTTTATAGGAGGGTTAGTCTTGTCGCAACGCTCGCACGGGCGCTTCGAACATCGTCCGGAGGCTGACGGCAAGCACGGTGATCATGGTAATGGACATGAGCAACACCAACGGCGTGATGAATATCTCCCAGCGAAGCGGTATCCGTGTCGTGAAATTCTGAAGCCAGTTGTCACCCGCCCAATAGATCACAGGCAATGCTATCGCATAGGAGATCAGCAATGCACGAATGAAATCCGTAGAGAATAAAAACAGGATTGCAGAAGCCGGCGCACCGAGCACTTTGCGAATACTTACCTCCTTGGTCTTTTGCATTACAGAGAAGATCGAAAGACCCAGCAAGCCCATGCAAGTCACAACGATCGCCAGCACCGTGAATGTATTGAATATCCTTCCAAACTGCTGGTCGTCGCGGTATTGCTTGTCGAAATGTTCGTCGAGGAAGAAGTAGTTGAACGGATGACCCGGAAAGGCTGTCGAGTACGCCGACCTGATACCTTCGATAGTCGAGTTGTTGGCAGTTGTAATGCGCGTGGCGAAGTACTTGGAAGCCTGCCATTCGGGCTGCATGTAGGCGACCGGTTCGACCAGCTCCTTGAACGACACCTGGTGATGATCGGCTACAACTCCTATGATCTTTGCATATCGCTGATCGGGACCCCAAAAGAAAGTAACGGGATGTTCGATTGCCTCTGCGAGATCGGTGATACCTAGCTGTTTCACAAACTGCTCGTTCACCAGCAGGGGAACAAGCTCTTTGGGCGTCTTGCGCCTGAATGTCATTCGCTCGTTAGTTTCAAACAAACGTCCTTCGAGTATCCGGATGTCGAAAGTAGAGAGAAAGCTCGTGTCGATACCGGCAATGTACGTTCCGAAGTATTGGTTTTCGTTGACGGCGTTCAGTGAGCGGGCCGGCGATTGTTCGACGATATGCCGGCCGGGTACATCGGCCGGAGCGGTGATATTTTCCACCCCCTGTAATTTCATGACCTCGTTGCGAAAGAAAGATATCCTGTCGCCGGCTGTTGAATCATATACGGCGGGCGCTTCGGCAACGATCACCTGGTCCTTTGTAAACCCGGTATCGAGTGAACGCATGTATGATAGCTGCAGGTAGATCGTCACTGTGCCGGCGATCAGCAACACCGCAAGCACATATTGGAACGTTACCATCAGTTTACGGAGAAAAATTCCGGACGACGATTTGGTGAACTTACCCTTGAGGACCACCGCAGGGTTGAACGATGACAACGTAAGGGCAGGGTAGACCCCACAGATGATCACTCCTCCGATAAATACTCCAGTCGCGATCAGCCAGGGAGTGACGCCGCCCTGGAACAGGATGCCGCCGATCTCCTTACCGACGAGTTGCTCGAACGCGGACCACGCAGCAAGCACAATACCTGCCGAAAGAACCAGGGCAAATAAATTGATCAGTATCGTATCGAACAAGAACTGGGTGATGAGCTGCATTCGTGTGGCACCGACTGTCTTCCGCAGCCCGACTTCCTTCGACCGCTGCAGGGCTTTCGAAGTAGAAAGATTGATGTAGTTGATCCACGCTACAACCAGGATGAACACGGCCAATATCGACAGGAAATAAACGGTACGTTCGCTGCCGTTCGCGCTTTGTTCCATATTAAGCTGCGACCGCAGGTGGATGTCGGTTATCGGCTGAAGCTTAAAGCTGGTCTTATAGGTTGACGTGGCTTCATTGGGAAATTGTTTGATAGCCAGGTCATTTAACTTGCCCTGTACCGCGTTCACATCGGCTCCATCTTCGAGGAGAACGTAGGTGTAGAACACCGACCATCCCCAAAAGTCGTTCATGTCGCCAAGGCGGGACTTCATAGTAGCGAACGACAGCAGAATTTCGAACTGAAGATGTGAGTTTGCGGGGACGTCTTCGATAACGCCGGTGACCTTGTACACCACATCACTGTTAAGACGCAATTCCTGTCCGAGCGCAGATTCATCCCCAAAGTACTTCCGGGCGATCTTACGCGTGATGACGATAGTATTTGGCTCGGTCAATGCATCGCTGGTTCCTTCCAGCATCTTGAATGAAAACATCTTTAGAAGCGGGGCATCCGAAAACCAGACGCTTTCTTCAATGAACGATATCACATTGCCAGACGCATCCACGCGCGAGAACTCCAGGGCATTCGCGAAATACTTCCCCAGATCGGAAGTAAACAAAGATGTTTTTACCATGCGGCAGTATTCCTTCACCTCAGGCATGACGGACTTCATAGCATAGCCAAGTGCGGCAGACGTGGGAGCGTTCGCTGACATCAGTTCCCCATTTTCCCTTCCTTCCTGGGGAACCCGGTATAGGCGGTCCCGATTCTCATGAAATGTGTCGTAGCTGGATTCGAATCGCACATATTGCCAGATCAGGAAACACGCGCTCAGTCCGATCGCGAGCCCGGCGATGTTTATAAAAGAAAGGAGCTTGTTGTTGCGGATATTCCGGAGTGTGACCAGAAGATAATTTCTAAACATAGTATTTTAAATAACGTCCTTTAAAGTAATAAAATATAGCCCGACCGCAGCCCTCCACTACTGGATTTTGCCGGTTCGTTACATTTTATTACAATTATAATTTGTCGGCCCGACGTGCTGAAGCTAACTTCTGTAAAAAAAAATCATGCTACGCAGTTACGTTCAAACCGCGATGCGCGTCATTCTGAGGCGAAAGCTGTATTCCTTCATCAACGTCGCCGGACTTAGTATTAGTATAGCGTCGTGCCTGCTGGTCGCGCTGTACATACGCGACGAGAAAAGCTTTGACAGGTTCCATGCAAACAAGGATCTCATTTATCGCATGGAGGAGAAGAAATTCGACATCGACAATCCCGGCGCGGCGGATCCGTATATCCGTTCGGCATGGCTGCAGGCCGGCCTGAAACAAGCGCTGAAAGACGAGCTGCCGGAAGTATCTCATGCAACCCGGTTCAATTCGGGCTACAGCAACACCGTTCGTTACAATGACAAAGTTTTCAACGAAAACCTCACGTACGTCGACAAGGACTTCTTCGGGATGTTCTCGTTTCGAATGATATCCGGTGACAAAGACAGAATCTTTCTCACTAAAGAAGAGGTGATCTTGACACCAGCCATTGCGGCTAAGTATTTCGGAGACGAGGACCCGGTCGGTAAGACCATTCTTATCGGAAGTGACAAACAGAAACCTTTTATCGTCACAGGTATTATCGAGAGTCCGCCGACCAACTCGAGCCTCGACTTCACGATGCTTGTTCCGCAGGAGAACCGTTCGAACTACGAAAAGCTGCTGACGCTGTGGACAGATACCAACTCGCCGACGTTTATCCAGCTCGTATCCGGCACCGATCTCCAAAAGTTAGAAGGAAACCTGACAAAGCTGATGCGGAAATACCAGGGCGACCGGCTCGACCGGTGGGAAAAGAGCAGGAAAGCGGCTACGTTCCCGATCTCCGCAGACATAACGATGCTCAAGCTCGACTTCACCCCACTGCCTGACATCCACCTCAAGAATGAGACCGAATGGTACAAGGTCAGCGACCGTATCTATTCGTACATTCTCGGCGGTATTGGTGTTCTCATTCTTGTGATCTCATGCATCAACTATATAGCTCTCGCGCTAACGACATCCACGTCGCGTCACAAGGAAGTCGGGGTCCGGAAAGTTGTCGGTGCACAGATCGCACAACTGATACGTCAATTTACCGTGGAGTCGATGGTCCTGGTGTTCACCTCGATGATGATCGGAGTGGCGTTGGTGTTGCTGGTTCTGCCGTCATTCAATGAATTCACGCAGAGGAACATGAACATCGACCGAAGCGACCTGGGTTGGTTTACGGGCATCACTGTAGCACTGGCTGTCGTTGTCGGTGTAGCAGCAGGAAGTTATCCCGCGTTATTGCTTTCTCGCTTTCGTCCGGCGGCCGTGCTAAAGGGCAAACCGGCGTCGAAGGTACAATTCGGCGTGACCAGGCCGTTGGTCGTGCTGCAGTTCACATTATCGGCCTTCTTGATTATCAGCGCCGTTGTGATGAACGAACAAATGAAATTTATCGCATCGAAAGACCTTGGCTATGATAAAGAACAGGTGTTGGTGATGAATACACAGTCGGGGTGGAACGAGGGGGCAAACAGAATGGTGGAACGTTTCAGAAATGCCGCTCAACAACATGGTGATATCCTTTCCGTGGCAGGTGTCAGCGGATCCTTTGGCCATGGCACCTGGCGACATGATTTCAAATACAACGATGAAGCAAAGACGGCATTCCTGTATGCCGTCGACCCGCATTACATCGAAACCCTCGGCCTCGGGTTGGTGGCCGGCAGGAATTTTGATACTTCGATTGCGTCGGATACCAATGCGATCATCGTCAATGAAGCGATGGTTCGCGCATTGCAATGGAAAGACCCCGTTGGCGAACAACTGAAATGGAGACGTGACGACGCCGGGTGGGGCGACCGTGTGGTTGGTGTCGTCAAGGATTACCATTTCCTCCCGCTCGAACACGAGATCCAGCCCGTTATCCTTTCCATGAACAAGCGAAAGGTCGGATACTACGACCGGATGCTCGTCAAGATCTCTGGAGACGACATACCGGCAGCACTGGCGAATGTACAGGCTACATGGAAAGAGGTTGCTTCCGACAAGCCATTTAACTATGCCTTCCTCGACGAGGATGTAGCCCGGCAATACGGTTCATACCGGCAGTGGACCGATGTGATGAAACTCGCTTCGACATTGGCTGTTGTCATTGCGTGTCTCGGGCTCTTCGGACTTTCAGGCATCAACGCGATCAACCGCACGCGGGAGATCGGCATCCGGAAGGTGATGGGGGCGGGGCTTGGCAGCATCTTCATCTTGTTGAATAAACAGTATATCGTGCTAGGAGCAATTGCTTTCGCGATAGCCGTGCCGGGCGCATGGTACGGGGTAGACAAATGGCTATCGGGATTCACATATCACGTGACCGTTAGCTGGGTTTTGTTTGCTACGTGCATGTTCGGTGGACTCGGGATCGCCGTTGCGACTGCAAGCTATCATGGCATTAAGGCCGCGATGAAAAACCCGGCAGAGACTTTGCGGCACGAATGACATGGACATTCAACAAGTAATCACAAACTACGTCAACTATAATTACTGGGCTAACGAAACGCTCATCAACTGGCTGAAGGCGATCGATCGCAAGCTGTTGTACGAAAAAACACCGTCCAGTTTTCCAGGGATAGACCTCACGATGCAGCACATGATACATTCCCAGAATTTCTGGCTGGCGGTGTTGACTCGAAAAGACTACATGAACCTCGACGAACGGATCAGGGTGAACGAAGCGGACTGGACGATGGGTGAGCTGATATCGAGCTCACGTCGTATGATCGATACTTATAGCGCGTATAGCGAAGTCGAGTTATTAGAACAGGTCCAGACACCCGACAACTTTCAGAGCCGATTCGAATTTATTTTTCATGGCGTAGGTCACGGGGCTTATCACCGGGGACAGATCGTGACGATGGCGAGAGCTTTAGGCGTGACGACCGGCATTCCAACGACAGATTACGATGTCTATCTTTGGATGAGGTCAGGCAAAAGTTAAGGCGATACGTCTGTTTTCGAACAACCATGTCCGTATGCGACCTTTGACTGCGTATGCAGCCGCGAACTGGCAGCGCAGGGCCCCATAACTATGGCAGCGTAATTGCAATGGCCGAAGCTTCGAACCTAAGTATCTATGATCCGGCATTACCTTACCATCGCCCTTCGTGTCCTGGAACGTCAGAAGTTATCTGCGTTCATCAATGTGATCGGTCTCTCGGTCGGCCTGGCGTGCTTCAGCCTGTTTCTCTTATACACGGTGAATGATTTCAGCTACGACCGGTTTCACGTGCAAGGTCCGAACATCTATCGTGTATACGACTGGTGGAAGTTCACCAACAGACAGGGCGTAGAGCCGGCTTCCGCAACGCCGATCGGGCCAGCCATGAAAAACGACCTCACCGATGTAGTTGAGTTCGTCCGCATCCAGGGTAGGGGAGAACACCTTGTTCGAGTAAACGGCAACAGTCAGTCAGCCGGGTTTACCCTGGCAGATCCCCAGATCCTTTCTGTGTTCACATTTCCCCTTATTCACGGTGACGCTTCGAATGCCCTTAAAGATCCGAATAATATTGTGCTCACTGAGTCGAAGGCGTTGCAGTTCTTCGGATCTGCCGATGTGATCGGCAAACAAATAGAGATCCGCGAAGATGGACAGTTTAAACCTTTCATCGTGTCGGGCGTAGCGAAAGACGTGCCTGCGAATTCCACAATCCGGTTTGACATGTTGGGAAGCTTCGATCGGACGCTGAACACTCCAGCAGGACACCGAAGCGCCAGCAGCTTTACGATGACTCTGGGCATCTCGGTCTATGTTTTACTCCAGCCGGAAAGTCACCTCCCCAATGACCCTGCCCGGCTGGCGTCGTTCCGTCTGAAGTATTTCCCGGATGAGCCGTCGGACCTGATCAAGGACGGGGCTTGGGACGGCAGCGGCCAGATCCCGACAGGCTACGGGCTTCAGCCATTGTCCACCGTTCATAGCGATGTTTCGATTGACATGGGTGCATCCGATCCGAAAAATACTTGGACACTGATCTCAATTGCGGGCGGCGTTCTTGTCATTGCATGCATCAACTTCATCATCCTGTCGATCGGCCGTTCTGCAAACCGATCTAAGGAAGTCGGAGTGCGGAAGATCTCGGGTGGCAAAAGGAAACAACTGGCTTTTCAGTTTCTATCGGAGTCGATGCTGCTCACCGTCATCTCGGCCCTTATAAGTATCGGGTTGGCACAGGTGCTGCTGCCTTTTTTCAATGACCTGTCCGGCCGGTCATTGGCATTTTCTTTCAGCTTATATCCAGAGTTGATCGTATTGATCTCCGTTACTGTCGTCATCGTGGGATTGCTGGCAGGTAGTTATCCGGCGTTCGTCCTTTCGAAGCTTAAACCTTTGGAGGTTGCAAAGAACAAGATACGTCTCGCAGGCTCTAACTTCTTTACCCGGTCGCTGGTCACGTTCCAGTTTACGATCTCCATCACGCTGATCATCGTAATGGTTGTTGTACTTCAGCAGTTGTCGTTCATGCACACAAAAGATCTTGGATTCCTTAAGGAACAGGTGGTGATGATCCACGCCCAGGACACAGACGTATACCAGCGATTCCGCAAGGTGCTCGAAACTCATTCGAAGATCACAGGTATCACAGGATCGGTGATGGGCATGGGTGCCGGCGAAGGACAGATGGGACGAGCGTACGACTTCGATGGAAAGAAACAGGGCGTGATCGAATACCCGGTGGACGGTAACTTCCTGGAAGTGATGGGCATGCAACTGATCGCGGGGCGTAACTTCAACCCGGATCTGACGTCCGATACGCTTACTTCCGTGATCGTTAACGAATCGCTTGTCTCAACCGCAATGAATACTACTCCGGAGAAGGCGATCGGCATGCAGCTTCGTGCAGCGCGGGAAGGCCAGGACCCGAAGACGATCATCGGTGTTGTGAAGGATTTCCACTATGAGCCCCTGACGCATAATGTGCGTCCACAGCTGTTTCTACAGCCGGCTGCCCTTAAGGCTTCGGCGTTTTTTGTCCGGCTTCAGTCCGCTGATCCGGAGACGATAAAGGAGCTGGAGTCGACCTGGAAAGCGCTGGTCGATGATCTTCCTTTCAGGTACAGTTTCGTGGACGAGAAGTTCGACGCTTTCTATAAATCCGAGGAGCGATGGGCCAGCATTGTCGGATGGGCCGGCAACATCTGTATTTTCCTGGCGTGCCTGGGTTTGTTCGGGCTGGCCGCAGTTGCAGCGGTCAACAGGACGAAAGAAATCGGCATTCGAAAGACCTTAGGTGCATCGGTCTACGGCTTAATCCGCCTGTTGTGCCGGGACTTCATTCTTCTCGTGATAGTGGCTGTTGCGATAGCTTCACCGGTTGCGTGGTATCTCATGGATGAATGGCTGACACAGTTTGCATTCAGGATTGAGCTCACGTGGGTGACATTTGTGGTAACGGGCACGTGCGCGGTGCTGATCGCGACATTGACCGTTGGCATCCAGGCCGTCAAAGCTGCATGGGCAGACCCGGTGAAGGCATTGAGGTCGGAGTAGCCTTGCCTTACGAAAAGTCTCTCGCCTCGCTCTGCTGAAGGGGCGACGCATCGGAGGCGTAGCATACCGTTCCAATTATTCCTTCAATACTTCGAGACCATAACCCTGCTGTCGGCAGACTGGACTTTAAGGACGTAGATACCGCCCGGTAAACCCGGAAATTTATGCGGAAGCCGTTTTCCCAAATTCCTGCCAGTCGAATCCAGTTTCCACCCTGTTGTGGCGAAGGGTGGGGATTTGCGTCGTGATGATCAATGTAGTCCCATAGATGTCGGCTCGGTGGTGCTGTGGGATCTGTAGTTTGGTTGACTGTACGGTTTTGAACTTCGCGACAGGAAAGGCCTCCTGCACCGATTTCTTAAGCGTGTTGATAT
>WUUC01079055.1_pt1 | contig 12557 bp, 10 predicted proteins | sample 6278441 | NCBI WGS metagenome assembly WUUC01 (sample SAMN13675441, study PRJNA597444) | soil metagenome | isolation source: soil | place: USA: Washington | collected 2017-10 | reverse complement strand
GCGCGGCATAAGAATCTTGCGGACGGACGATATGAACGAGCTCGACCTTTTCGAACTGATGTTGGCGAATCAACCCGCGAGTATCCTTGCCGTACGAGCCGGCTTCAGATCTGAAGCAAGGTGTATGGGCGACAAACTTGAGAGGCATCTCCTTCGGATCGACAATCGCGTCGCGCACAAGATTGGTGACGGGCACTTCAGCCGTGGGGATGAGATACAAGCCCGACTCGCCTTTGAGAGCGAACAGGTCGGCCTCGAACTTCGGCAAATTACCCGTGCCTCGCAGCGAATCGGCGTTTACGAGGAACGGCACATACAGCTCCTTGTATCCATGATCGCGTGTATGCAGATCCAGCATGAATTGTACGAGCGCGCGCTGCAGTCTCGCGGTCGGCCCGCTCAAGACGGAGAAACGTGCGCCGGAAATTTTTCCAGCTGCAACAAAATCGATCCCACCGATCCGCTCTCCGACATCGACATGGTCCTTGGGTTCGAAGTCGAAGCTGCGCGGCTCACCGACTCGGCGCACTTCGACATTGGCGTGCTCGTCGCGCCCGTTCGGCACCGAGGCGTGCAGGAGATTCGGGAGGGTCATGAGCCATTGGTCGAGCTTGACTTGAACGTCGTTCAGCTGCGCCTCAATAGCCGTCACCTCCGTGCCCAGCGCTTCGCCGCGCGCCAGCAGGGGCGCTATGTCCTGACCTTGCGCTTTCGCCTTGCCGACAGACTTAGCGTGATTGTTGCGTTCGCTCCGCAATTCGTCGGCTCGAACCTGCAGTTTTTTGCGGCCCTCTTCCAGCGACTTGAGGTGATCCACGTCCAACGCGTAGCCACGTTGCGCCAGGTTCGTGGCCACGGCGGCGGGATCGGTACGAAGCAATTTAATGTCGAGCATATAGTTTCATGCGAAGCCTGTTATTTTCGCTCACGCAGTCGCGCAAGCGCTTCGGCAATTTTAATTTCCAAACCGCGCGGTACCGGGCGGTAATAATTGCGCGGCTCTATGCTATCAGGAAAATACTTTTCGCCCGCCGCAAAGGCATCCGGTTCGTCGTGCGCGTAGCGATACTTCTCGCCGTAGCCGAGCCCTTTCATGAGCTTGGTCGGCGCGTTCCGCAAATGCAATGGGACGTCCAACGACCCCAAGCTTTGCGCGTCGCTCATTGCTTCGCCGAAGGCGACATAGACAGCATTGCTCTTAGACACGCAGGCCATGAAAACCACCGCCTGGGCGATAGCCAATTCGCCTTCGGGCGATCCCAGTCGCTCGTAGACTTCACAGGCTTCCAACGCCATGGTCAACGCACGAGGATCCGCGTTGCCAATATCCTCGGATGCCATTCTGAGCACGCGCCGCGCGATGTAGCGAGGATCGCAGCCGCCGTCCAACATTCGGCACAACCAGTAGAGCGCTGCGTCGGGATCGGAGCCTCGCACCGACTTATGTAGTGCTGAAATTTGATCGTAAAACGCTTCGCCTTGCTTATCGAAGCGACGCATGCCGCCAGCCGTCACCTCGGCGGCAATCGCCTCTGTGATGGGTCCCATTGACGTCCCTTCAGTCCCACTTAGGTCGATGGCCAATTCGACCATGTTCAAGGCGCGACGCGCATCGCCGTCGGCCGCACGCGCAATCTGCTCAACCGCCGCGTCTTCCGCCAAACCGCCCGCCTTCGCCAATGCTCTGCGAATGACGCGTTGCAACTGGTCCTCTGTCAAAGAGCGCAGCACATAGACCCGCGCGCGAGAGAGCAACGCGTTATTGAGCTCGAACGAAGGATTTTCCGTAGTGGCGCCGATGAAAACGAAGGTGCCGTCTTCAACCCAAGGCAAAAAGGCATCCTGCTGCGACTTATTGAAGCGATGCACTTCGTCGAGAAACAGTACAGTGCGCCGGCCAGCCGAAGCCTTGATGCTTTGCGCCTGCTCGACTGCGGCACGAATGTCCTTCACGCCCGCAAGCACCGCAGACAACGCGATGAACTCCGCATTGCATCGTTCGGCAACCATTCTCGCGAGCGTGGTCTTGCCGGTTCCTGGCGGACCCCACAAGATCATCGAATGGAGATGCTCGCCGTCCAACATGCGGCGCAGCGGCTTACCGGGCGCTAACAAATGCTCTTGTCCTACGTAGTCATCCAGGGACGTAGGTCTTAATCGCGCGGCCAGCGGCCGATTGTCGCTCGCACTTCCGGCCATGCTTCAGGATCTTTGTGCCACCAGGAATATTTCCAACCGCTGCACCCACCCGCCCAACCAGCGAACGGCCGCGATGTATCCGATTGCGATCCCCAGCGTATCGGCGACAACATCGAAGACATCGGCGCTTCTACCGACCGACATCCATTCTTGCAGCACTTCGATGCCAATGCCCATCATGAATAAAGCGAGGGCAATCCATCGATATCGATCGCGCGGGTAGATGCCGGAAAACCACAACATCAAAACAACGTACCCAAACATGTGCATGAACTTGTCGTTCAGCTCGAAAAGCGGCACCAGTACCGCGGTGTTCGTCGGCACCAAACACACCCAGAGCGAAAGCAAGACCATTGCCCAGCCGAGCGTCAGCCATGTCTTTGGATACTGGAGAGGGAGCATCGTGGGAATTTAGGCTACAGGTCTCAGGCTACGGGCTGCAGGCAGAATGGGATTCGCGATTGCCGTCATGCAAAGTATATTCAGCGGTGAAAGCCACGAGACTACGGTTGCGAACGCTATATCTGGTCCGAATTCTAGCTGTAGCCTGACGCCTGCTGCCTACTTCTCTCCAATCACATCGACGCCTTCAGGCGGCTTGAACTGGAATTGCCCGCCATCGAGCGCTGCGTTGCGCCGTACGCTCGTGAATTCGAGCGTGGTCGTTTGCCCGAGCTTGTCGGCCAGCTCCATTCCATCGAGTTCTTTGCCGATGAACCGAATGCGAACGGACTTGAAATCCGTATCGTCGCGTTTGGGCTTGAGCGTCAGCACCGTGCCCTTGCCTTTGCTTTCCGTACTCTGAACCGAGAAGTTTGAACGCAGACCTTCACCGCCCGATAGCAAACTCGCCGGGGTGCCTGCGAGTGATTGCTCCATCGGACGCACCGTCACCTGCTCGAGATCCACATCGTAGAGCCAAAGTTTTTTGCCGTCGGCGACGATCACCTGCTCGTGCGGTTCTCGATAATCCCAGCGAAACCGATCCGGTCTTTGAATGGCGAGCTTGCCCTGCGACTCTTCGATCACTCTGCCCTGCCCGTCTTTGAGCAATTGCCGAAAATCAGCTTGCAGCGTCTGCAGCCCCTGCAAAAACTCATCCAACTTGTTGGCGCCAGCTTGTTTCGCCGGTTGTGTTGTTTGCGCGTGGACGAATGGCACAGCGGCAACAAAGGACAGCGCGCAGAACGTCGCGTACAGGAGCAGTCGTGCTTGCATCTTGGTCGCTCGTGGAGTCATTGATTCCCGGGCCATCATTCTTGCGGCGGAGCGGGCGCCAACACTTCGCGCATGCCATTGGATTGTAACGGGCCAACCAGTCCTGCCGACTCCATCGCTTCAATCATGCGTGCGGCGCGGTTGTAACCGATCTTCAAGCGGCGCTGCACTCCCGAGATCGAAGCCTTGCGGCTTTCAACAACGATGCGGACAGCTTCGTCATAGAGTAAGTCCTGCTCCGGATCCGCACCGCCCTCTCCTTCGACGCCGTCGGCCTGCAAACTATCCGGCAACCCGGGCACGAAGCCCGATGGACCCGATAAGATTTCATCGATGTAGGTAGGCGCCGCACCTTTCAAGCTGCCGACGATTCGATGCACTTCTTGATCCGACACGAACGCGCCATGAACTCGAACCGGCACCGACGTGCCTGGCTGCAAGAACAACATGTCGCCATGCCCGAGCAGCTGCTCGGCGCCGCCTTGATCGAGAATCGTGCGTGAATCCACCTTGGCCGAAACTTGGAACGCAATACGCGTCGGGACGTTTGCCTTGATCAAGCCGGTAATGACATCGACCGAAGGACGTTGCGTGGCCAGCACCAAATGGATACCCGACGCACGCGCCTTCTGTGCCAGGCGGGCGATCAGCTCTTCCACCTTCTTGCCGACGATCATCATCATGTCCGCCAACTCGTCGATGATCACGACGATGAAAGGCAGCGGTTCGAGGAGCGGGATATCTTCCACTTTGCCGTCCGGCCCAAGCATCTTTTTCAACAGCGGATCGCGGATGGGTTCGCCCGCGTCTTGCGCGTCCTTCACCTTTCGATTGAAGCCGGTGAGATTGCGGACGCCGAGCGCGGCCATCAATTGATAGCGACGCTCCATCTCCGCGACGCACCATCGCAAAGCGTTGGCGGCCTGCTTCATATCCGTCACGACGGGCGATAGCAGATGCGGAATGCCTTCGTAGACCGACAGTTCCAACATCTTCGGATCGATCATGATCATGCGCACTTGCTCGGCTGTGCTTTTGTAGAGCAACGAGAGCACCATCGCATTGACGGCTGTCGACTTACCCGAGCCCGTGGTGCCGCCCACCAATAAGTGCGGCATCCGCGCCAAGTCGGCCACTACCGGACCGCCGCCGATGTCTTTACCGAGCACTAGCGCCAGCGGCGAAGCCATGTCGTCGTAGGCCTTCGACTTGATAATTTCGCCCAACGTGACCAATTCGCGCTTCTCATTCGGAATCTCAAGTCCGATGGTGGACTTACCCGGAATGACTTCGACGATGCGCACGCTGATGGCCGACAGCGCACGCGCCAAGTCCTTGGCGAGATTGCTGACCTGGCTGACCTTGACGCCCGCCGCAAGGCGCAGCTCGAAGCGGGTGACGACAGGTCCAGGATGAACTTCGACGACTTCGGCTTCGATGCCGAAATCGCGCAACTTGAGTTCGACCAATCGCGACATCGCTTCCAAAGCTTCCGGGGAGTACCCCGCCTGCTGCTTCGGAGCATCGTCCAGCATCGAAAGCTGCGGCAGCTCATTCGATGCGGGCGGTTCGAACATCGTCACTTGGCGCTCGCGCTCTGCTCGCTCACTCTTCTCCACGACGGGCGCAGGCGTTTCGATTTTGGGCGGCGGTCGCTTCGCAACTTTCTGTTGCTGCTCGCGAACAACTTCCTGACGTTGTTCCTTCACTTCACGGCCGGCGCGCAGCTCTCGCTTCTGCGCGACCCGTTGCTGCGCCCATTCGATCAGTCGCAACGTCGCGCGACCGGTACGGTCCATTGCATCCAGCCAAGACAAGCCGGAGAAAAGCGAAACGCTTGCGAGCCATAGCGCCAACAACAAAAGCGTAGCGCCCAAAAAGCCCATCCCGCTTACCAACCCGTTGCTGACCAAATTGCCGAGCACGCCGCCCGCCGAACTCGGATAGTGAGCACCGGAGAAGTAAAGCGAAGACAGACCGCAGCTCGTCAATAAGGTGGCGATGAAACCGCCCGAGCGGAACGCGAGCGAAATTCGATTGGCGCGCTCTTGATCGGCGCGACGATGGAACAACAGCCAACCGGCGAACGCGATCATCACGGGGAATAAAAACGCTGGACGCCCGAAGAGCAGCACCAGAAAGCCTGCAATTTCAGCGCCGACTCGGCCGATCAAATTGTTGACCGGGCCAGGTTCGCCAGTCGTCGCAAAGGACGGGTCGTTGCGATCGAAAGAGGCCAAGGCCAGCAGTAAAATCAGCGCGAGCGCGCCAAATATCCACAACGCGCCCTCGCGCAGCGAGCGCACGACTACCGCTCCCATCTTGGACTCTTTGCCCTTCGCGACGCGGCGGCGACCAACTTCCTGGGTTTCTTCTGCGGTGGTGGACATCGTAAAACTCGGACGCAAGCCTAGGTGTCTGCAATTCGCCAACCGCAGCTTGTGCTTACGGTCTTCGCTGCGCGAACTTTGGCGTCATTATCGCCAAACCGGCAGCTATTAGATACCGCAGCGAAGGAATAACTCCCCGGCCGCGCGGCGATGTCGAGACCCGTTGAAATCCGGCACAATGCCGCCACGCTGTCTCCACTCACGCAAGCAATATCATGACAAAGACGCCTCGCCATATTCGCCTGATCATTTTGGGCTCAGGCCCCGCTGGATACGCAGCCGCCGTTTACGCGGCACGCGCGAATAGGCAGCCAGTGGTGATTACGGGCATGGCGGAAGGCGGTCAGTTGATGACGACAACCGAAGTCGACAACTGGCCTGGCGATGTCCACGGCTTAACGGGCCCAGGCCTCATGGAGCGGATGCGCAAGCACGCGGAACGCTTTAATACCGAAGTGCTCAACGAGCACATCAATGAGGTCGATCTGAAGCGCAAGCCGTTCTGGCTCAAGGGCGATCGCGGCGAGTACACCTGCGACGCGCTCATCATCGCGACCGGTGCGACGGCAAAGTATCTCGGTATCGATTCGGAAACCAAGTTTCGCGGTCAAGGCGTATCGGCCTGCGCGACGTGCGATGGTTTCTTCTTCCGCAACCAGCCGGTTGCCGTCGTCGGCGGCGGCAACACCGCCGTCGAAGAAGCGCTCTATCTGTCCAATATCGCCTCGCACGTCACGCTGGTTCATCGTCGCGATACTCTGCGCTCCGAGAAAATCCTGCAGGACCACTTGCGGGAGCGCGCAGCGGCCGGAAAAGTCACATTGTTGTGGAACCACTCAGTCGATGAGGTGCTGGGAAACGAAACCGGCGTCAATGGCTTGCGCGTTGCCTCGACCATCGATGGAAAAAAACAGGACTTGGCGCTCAGCGGCGTGTTCATCGCCATCGGCCACGCACCGAATACCGAATTGTTTGCCGGCCAACTGGACATGCGCGGCGGCTATTTGACCGTTAAGTCCGGCACCGAAGGCGGAGCCACCGCCACCAGCATTCCCGGCGTCTTCGCCGCGGGTGATGTAGCGGATCACGTGTATCGTCAAGCCATCACTTCTGCCGGTACCGGGTGTATGGCCGCCCTCGATGCGGACAAGTACCTCGATCAAGTGGACGCCGAGCGCAAAGAGTAATCACGCTCACCTATCATGAGCGTTCAGGTCATCACATCGCTGGCGGAGGTGGCCGCAGCCGACTGGAACATGCTGGATCTCGGGGGCAACCCGTTTCTGCGACACGAGTTCCTGTTCGCCTTGGAACGCAACCGATGTGCTGACGCGGACAGCGGCTGGCAGCCGCTCCACCTTGTTCTACGTCAAGGCGGCACCCTTGCCGGTGCGCTGCCGCTTTACGCCAAGCCCCACTCGTGGGGCGAATTCGTCTTCGATTGGAGTTGGTCGAGCGCCTATGCTCGCAGCGGCCGCGAGTACTACCCAAAATTGGTGAGCGCCATTCCCTTTACGCCCGCAACCGGGTCGCGGTTGTTGGCAGCCCAACGGCCAGCTGACGAACAATCCTTGATTCGCCAGCAGTTGATATTCGAACTGTTGGAACAAGCGCGAAGTCTGAATCTGTCTTCCGCTCATGTGCTGTTCACCACGCCGGACGAGCAGCGACTGTTGGAAAGCAGCGGTTTCATCGCCCGGGCCGACTGCCAATTTCATTGGTGCAACCGCGGGTTCAAGCGTTTCGAGGACTTTATCGCTACGTTCCGCGCGGACAAACGCAAGAAGGCCATGCGCGAACGACGCCGTGTGCAGGAGGCCGGCATCACTTTCGAAACGTTGCATGGCGACGAACTCAGCGATGCACATTGGCAGATCGCGATGCAGCTATCCGAGGCGACTTTCTTGAGCCACGGCAACGAACACTACCTCAATGTCGCGTTCTTCAAGTCCATCGGCCGCGACCTGCCAAGGTCAATCATGATCAAGTTTGCGATGTTCGAGACGCGACCTGTGGCCGTCGCGATCTTCTTCGTCGGTCGCGACACGCTCTACGGCCGGTATTGGGGAGCCGCAGCCGAATTTCACAGCCTGCATTTCGAAACTTGCTACTTTCAAGGCATCGAGTACTGCATTGAGCACGGCTTGCAGCACTTCGAGCCCGGCACCCAAGGCGAGCACAAGATTGCACGCGGATTTGCGCCCGCAAAAACATCGTCCGCCCACTGGATCGCCGACCCTCAGTTCGCGCGCGCGATCGCCGCACACGCCGCGCAAGAAAAATCGGCGGTGGATCGCTACATCGAATCCGTCAACGAGCATTTGCCTTTTCGGCGCGACGAGGGGGCTGATGACGGAAGCGATCAGAACCCGGTATGACGCAAATCGTCTGGCTGAGCGAAAGCGGATCGCACGACTTCCCTCCCGTGGAACATGCATTGACCGAACCCGATGGGCTTTTGGCCGCCGGTGGCGACCTGTCAGCCGGGCGGCTGCTGGCGGCGTATCGCCGTGGCATTTTTCCATGGTATTCGCGCGGCCAGCCAATTCTTTGGTGGTCGCCGAATCCACGCGCCGTGCTGGCGCCATCCGACTTTAAGCTGTCGCGCAGTCTGGCTAAATCGGTCCGCAATGGAGGGTTCGAAGTTCGATTCGACACGTCCTTCGCCGATGTCATAGACGCTTGCGGAGATAGCCAGCAACGCGCCGAAGGCACCTGGATCGTGCGCGAAATGCGCGCGGCGTACTGTCAATTGCATGAATTCGGCTACGCCCACAGCGTTGAAACCTGGCGCAAGGGCGAACTGGTGGGCGGACTTTACGGGGTTGCGCTGGGGCGGGTTTTCTACGGTGAGTCGATGTTTACGCGGGCGCGCGACGCTTCCAAGATTGCGTTGAAGTATCTTTGCGATGAACTCGTCCAGCGCAATTTTGTGCTGATTGACTGCCAAATGGTGACTTCTCACCTGCTCAGTCTGGGTGCAAAAACGATACCCCGCGCGGACTTCAGCGCGTTGCTTGCAGTACATGCTCAACCACCCGATCCCAAGGGGCGCTGGGCTTGGGAACCCTCCCGGATCCCACCCCTCGAAGGCTGACCTGCAGCCGATTTCCCGTTTCATTGCATTGCCGCCGGGGTTTATGCACAATTCGCGCGCTTTTTTCGCCTATGGAGCTTCATGTCTAAAGAAGATGCAATTCAGATGGAAGGCCGCGTTGTCGATACGCTGCCCAACACTACGTTCCGCGTGCAACTCAATAACGGGCATACGGTGACGGCCCACATCTCCGGCAAGATGCGTAAGAACTACATCCGCATTCTGACTGGCGATCAAGTGACGGTGGAACTGACGCCGTACGATTTGTCGAAGGGCAGAATCGTTTATCGCGGCAAGTAGGCCGCAACCGCGCCCGCCAGCTGGCATACGGGCATGCTGGCAGGCTGGACAAATTGGATTCAGATAAAAAACGCTGGCTTCGCCAGCGTTTTGTTTTACCGTTCTGGCCAGCGAGCCAGCATGCCCATATGCCAGCCGGCCGAATGACGCGCTGCGCGCCTCATTCCAAGAGCGCCGGTTCCTCCGCCGATCGCGCCACCACTTTGAGTTCGTCCTTCTCGACGCTCACGTAGGCATGGCCGCCGTTCACCAATCGACCGAATAGCAGATCTTCGGCCAGCGGACGCTTGATGGCGTCCTGGACCAGACGCGCCATGGGACGGGCACCCATTTTCGGATCGTAGCCCTTCTTGGACAGCCACTCGCGAGCGGCGTCGTCGACGTGGAGCTGCACCCCTTTGGATTCCAACTGCGCCTCCACTTCGACCAGGATCTTGTCCACCACGCGCTGGATCGTGCGCGTGTCGAGCCCGGCAAATTGGATGATGCCGTCGATTCGATTGCGGAATTCCGGTGCGAAGAGCCGCTTGATCGCTTCCATGCCGTCGGTAGTGTGATCCGACTGCACGAAGCCGACGGATGGACGATTCATTTCGAACGCTCCGGCGTTGGTGGTCATCACGATGATGACGTGACGGAAATCGGCCTTGCGTCCGTTGTTGTCCGTCAACGTACCGTGATCCATAACTTGCAGCAGCAAGTTGAAGACGTCGGGGTGAGCCTTTTCGATTTCATCGAGCAGCAGCACGCAGTGCGGGTGCTTGTTGATCTGCTCGGTCAGCAACCCGCCTTGATCGAACCCGACATAGCCGGGCGGTGCGCCGATCAGCCTCGAAACGGTGTGGCGCTCCATGTATTCCGACATATCGAACCGGATGAGCTCAACGCCCAGCGTCAGCGCCAGTTGACGCGTCACTTCGGTTTTACCCACACCCGTCGGACCCGCGAACAGGAATGACCCGACAGGCTTACGTTGATCGCCGAGACCCGAGCGCGACATTTTGATGGCGGCCGCCAGCGTTTCGATGGCTTTGTCCTGGCCGTAAATAACGAGCTTTAAATTGCGCTCGAGATTCTTGAGGACATCCCGATCCGAAGTGGAAACCGTCTTCGGCGGAATGCGGGCAATGCGGGCGACCACATCTTCGATCATTTGCACCGTTACAGTCGTCTCGCGCTTATCGACGGGCCGAAGCCGGAGACGCGCACCTGCTTCGTCGATCACATCGATAGCCTTGTCCGGCAATTGCCGATCGTTGATGTGGCGCGCCGCAAGTTCGGCAGCCGAAGTCAGCGATTCATCCAAGTACTTCACGCCGTGATGCTCTTCGAACTTGGTTCGCAGGCCCTTCAGGATTTCGATAGTCTCCGGGACGGAAGGCTCCACTACATCGATTTTTTGGAAGCGGCGCGCGAGCGCATGATCCTTCTCGAAGATGCCGCGGTATTCGCTGTAAGTCGTCGAGCCGATGCAACGCAATTCACCGTTGGCCAGCGCCGGCTTGATGAGATTCGATGCGTCCATCACGCCGCCCGACGCCGCGCCGGCGCCGATGACCGTATGGATTTCATCGATGAAAAGAATGGATCCTGGATTTTTCTTGATCTCGGCCAAAACGCCCTTGAGGCGTTTTTCGAAATCGCCACGGTACTTGGTGCCCGCGATCAATGAGCCCATATCCAGCGAGAAGACGGTGCAGTCGCTCAGGACATCCGGCACTTTGCCTTCGACAATGAGGCGAGCCAGTCCTTCTACCAGCGCAGTCTTCCCCACGCCGGCTTCGCCGACATAAAGCGGATTGTTTTTGCGCCGGCGGCACAAAATCTCGATAGTCCGTTCCACTTCCATCTGCCGGCCGATCAGCGGATCGATGCGGCCTTCCATCGCCAGCTTATTGAGGTTGGTCGCGTATTTATCGAGCGCAGTACCGCCCTCCGCCTCGCGTTCGCCGCCCTCGGCATTGTTGACTTCCTCTTTGTCGGTCCGTTCTTCGCCCAGTTTCGACAGGCCATGCGAGACGTAATTGACCACGTCCAGGCGCGCAACGTCTTGCATCGACAGCAGGTAGGCGGCGTGCGAGTGCTTCTCGCTGAAAATAGCGACCAACACGTTGGCGGCGGTGACTTCCTTCTTGCCGCTCGACTGGACATGGAACACGGCCCGCTGCAGAACGCGCTGGAAGCCGAGGGTCGGCTGCACTTCGCGGTCGTCATCTTCCTTTAATCGTGGCGTGGTCTGATCGATGAAGTCCTTTAGATCTTTGCGCAGTTTGACGACGTCCGCGCCGCAGGACCGCAGCACGTCGCGCACTTTGGGGGTGTCCACGATGGCCAGCAACAGATGCTCGACCGTCATGAATTCATGGCGCGCGTCCCGTGCGGCTTGGAAAGCCTCGTTGAGGCAGATCTCGAGTTCGCTGCTAAGCATTTAAGTCTCTTCCATCGTGCACAACAGGGGATGCTGATGTTGCCGGGCATATGAGGTCGTTTGTGCGACCTTGGTCTCGGCTATTTCGTAGGTGAACACGCCGCAGACACCTTTGCCTCGGGTATGCACTTCGAGCATGACTCGGGTGGCAGTGGTGCGGTCCAACTTAAAAATACGCTCCAACACGTCGACGACGAACTCCATAGGGGTGTAATCGTCGTTCAACAGGATGACTTGATAGAGCGGTGGCCGTTTAAGTCGAGGCTTGGCCTCTTCTACAACCAGCCCGCGCTCATGGTGCGTACTCTCTTCGCTCATGGCCATGCAACAGGGATGCGTGAACCCTTTATAGGGTGGAAAAGGCGCATTGACAAGGTCACGCCCGAGAACTGCAAAAAATGTCCGCTTTCCGCTACAGAGCGCGGCGGAAACCATTTGGAACCATCCCTTGAGCTTGTCGGTCTCAACTCCTTATCATGGCGACGCCAGTCTCCTAGCCGACAATTCGACCCGCCAGCCGTCAGAACCCGTGCGTTCCGACGCATAATGGCCGGAACAAAATGAATCGGACAGAAGTAAAGAGACGACCAACGGAACGAGACGATGAATCGGGTCTCGCGGAAATCGATGAACTCGCGCAAACGACGCCACAGCATGGACATTAGATGAACGCAGCCGCCAGCTTGCAGGGCTTGCCTGATCTCGCCGCGAATCCTCGCGTCCAGCGCGGGACCCAATGGTTGCTGCAACGTCTGCCCGCCATCGCCACCGGCTTGGCCGTCCTGCTCATTGCCTGGCAACTCGCAAAACTCACCTGGCTCCTTTTGCCGACAGTTCCCGAAGCGCCGCTTCCTCACGTCGAATTGCCTGCTGCGCAGGTAACGGGTCCGCAGGTGGACGTCCAAAAAATCGCCGATGCTCACCT
>WUUC01060664.1_pt1 | contig 12558 bp, 10 predicted proteins | sample 6278441 | NCBI WGS metagenome assembly WUUC01 (sample SAMN13675441, study PRJNA597444) | soil metagenome | isolation source: soil | place: USA: Washington | collected 2017-10 | reverse complement strand
GTGCTACTGCTGAAATGGAATTTGAGATGTTACCCCACAAGGATGATGTTGCAGGTATGTTCTTAAATATCCCTGAGTTTCGGAAGATGGTCAAGATGGAGTAGGCATACTATTGGCCAAAACCGCCTGTCGTTGGGCAGAGAATTGAGTGAACAATAAAGTTCTTCCCTAAAATAGACTTACAAGAGCGCTTCTGCTAGCGCCAACACGGCTGAATCGAATCCATTTGGAGATCTGGTTCGCGACCCTCTGCCGACGATTATGTTATAACCGGTACACCGCTACTTGTAGGTGATAGGCGGTACTGAACTCCTCCGCAGAGACTGTTTCCTCACTGTGGTCCAAGGACATCTGTTCGGAAGCGATCAGCTTCCAATCGTGGAACTCCGCAGGCGGTATGATGCTATCGACTCCGCCGGGCATGTCAGAGAGTTCTGAGACATCGCGCTCCGAAAGAATTGCGCATAACGCGAGGCGCTCGGTGCCGACGGCTGTTTCAACGGGAGTCGGGGAGTATGCGCCGGACGCGCCGCTTTGCAGCGTCTGTCCTTCTCGTCCACTGGTGCGGTCGATGATTCGAATCACCGCGCTGAGTTCAGGGTTATCAAGCTCAACCCCTGCGATGCCCGCGATGATTTCTGACCCCTCGTCATGCCGGTCTCCGGTGGGCCGTCGTGCCGTCGTGTAGCCGAGGCCGGACAGGATTGAGTTAAGAATGTCGAACATGCGGGCGTCTGTCACGAGACTCCTGGCTGCGGCCAAAGTGTTGCCGCGTTCGAGTCTGTTTTTGATGTGCCGTAGGACGGCGAGGGCTAGCCAGTCTGGATCGCCGAGGAGGTCGCGGCGGATGTCGATTCCCAGGACGTACAACTGTGTTCCTTCAGGCTCATCCCGCGATTCCGCCGAGGCGCTACGGCGAATTTCGACGGCATCGTCGTCGCTCGGATTTCGTACCGTGAGAAGGATGGGCGGGAAGGATGATTGCTGCTCGGCCTCGACAGTCTCGCCCCCGCGTAGGTAGCGCATTGAAAAAAATACTCCCTCAGACGGCTGCCACGAAACAGCAAAGACCCCGAGGCCAGCCTTTGAGCCCAGTATCAGAGGTATGGACTGGGGCTGAGCGCCGATCCGACTGACCACCGGATGGTATGAACCGGACGTCCTGTGTTGTCCGAGCGTATTAGCCACGCTGAGTATGCGTCCGTGTTGAGTCGGCAGGGCAACAAGCCACTGCAAAATCTTCTCCGCATCGGACGAAAATTGTTGCGCGGCCGCTTGCTGAGCGTGGTGATGGAACGAGGTGAATACGATCCTGCCTTTCCCCATTCGAAACCCGACGGCAAGCGGCCTCTTCAGGCTGTCCCAAAGGTAAACATCCGTCCACGCAGGGAACTTACGAATTACATCCCATTGAGACATATCGAAAGTAATCGAGACACTGCTGCCGACGCTCAGGGAAAGGTACGGGTCGCGCACTAGCGCCGTCACCACCTCTTGCTGTCCCACCCTCCGCGCAAAGGCCGCGCGCTGTCCGAAGGCAGCCTCCACAACGCTACTCGCCCAGTCCGAGGCGTAGAGCGCCCCTCCATTCTCCACAAAATCCCTGATGGCATCGACGTCGTGGGGGGCAATGCATTCTCCGAATCTCTGATGACAGTTCAGGAACAGGTGCTCAAACTGAGACAGGAAGTTTGCGTCTTGTAGCAGGTGAGTCTCATGTTCTTCAAGCTGGCGTGTGTTCCCAAAGCCGCCAAGTTGCTGGAGGACTGCATTCACATCGTCGAATCCCACCGGTGAGACCAAAATCGTGGGTTGATTCGTCATTGTCGCCTTCGCCTGAATGTTTGTTGAGGAAAAACGGTGCTCGCCAGTGCGACCGCCGCGCGGATAGGCAGGCCGGAATCGCTCATGGTAGCGAGTGCTTCTGACTCAGCTAGGATTATCCCACCTAGATTTGAGTGCAAGACGCTACCGGGAGACGGCTACGTGCGCGTTAAGGGAAGGGGGCAGGTTACGCACCCTCGAACTCTGCGGCCAGGTTCACTCCAGAACCGTGCCCTCTTCGCTCTGTTTCTTGATCAGTGATTCGCGTATGGCCGCCTTGCCGACGACCATCCAATAGATGAAGAAATAGGCGAAGAAGCCCATCGCCAAGCCGAACGCATAGGAGGCGAACATTGGGCCCTGTGGGTCGAAGAGGCCGATGACAGTTGCTCCGCCTAACGTGCCGATGATGGTGGCGAGGTCGCTGATCGCCGACGGCTTGGCGCGGCGCAGAATAAAGTAGGTCGTCCAGCCAACGACCAAGCCGAATGCGCCAGCGCCGATGAGCATCCATGTGGGCATAGTGGGCATTTTATCTGTCTCCTTTAGAGGTGGAAAACTTCACGCAGCGCGCTGCGTCGTTCAGCGAAAGAACTGTAGCTCGGCCGAACAGTAGGGAGTATAGACCAACCCCAGCGGGTTGTACTTCATCAACAGCTCCAGCCTGAGGTCTCTGATAATGGTGCCGACCTTCTGCCCCGGATTACCGTTGGGCAAGAGTAACTTGAAGAAGCCCTGCGCGAACTCCCGCGCGAGAAAGGTGTGCACAGTGATTTCGGTTCCGATGATCCCCGAGGCGTAAGCTTTGACGAACGGGGCCATGATTACTGACAAATCCTTCGGACTCAGGTCAACTGTGTGACAACCGTTGATGAAGACCAGCCCGTGCGAGTCCTCCCAGCGGAAGGCCCACTGCTCCAAGTCGGCTGGGCGCAAAGCGTCATTTGCCCCGATCTGAAGGTACGGGTTCTTGTTCTGGTCATACTTACCGTGGCAGAAGAAGTAGAGTACATGCGGGTTCGAGGGCGGCGGCTCGTAGTCTGGGCTTAGCGCTTTTTCAACCTCCTCAAACGAATCCAGAAACTTGAAGTTGATGGTCTTCATCCCTTGCACGTGAGCGGATTCCGTCTGCTGTAGCGCCGACGCGAGCGGCATCGCCAGTACAGGATGTTCCGGGATAGTGAGTTTCAGAATTAGGTTGGCGAACGCTTTTTCGCCGCCCGGCCATGTAGGCTGTTCAATGATGTGTTTGAACCCCCAGAAACCGTAGGGGCACACGACTGACCTGTCCTTGCTGAAGCCGCGTGCGTCGCGGTGCTTGCACAGTTTAATGCCTTCGGAAGAGGGGAGGGCGCGCCCGTCCGCACCCCGGTATGCCAGGCACACCTCCTTGACGCCGCCGGGGTCTATCGGCAGGTCATACATTAAGGCCCAAGGCCAGATGTCTTCGAGCCGCTTCAGGCGGGTGACCTGAATCACCTGCGGGTTGCGCAACGTCTTCTTCAGATTGTCCGCGACGGACAGCAGGTCTCTCCGTTCGGCGGGAGGCACGAATCCTGAGCCGAAGACCGCGTCGAAGAGAGAACTGCCCACCTCTGCCAGTGCCGTCAGGTCTTCGCGGAAGCGTTTGATACGCCACTCCTCGCCGCTGGCTTTGGGGAAGTTTTGATTGTCGAAGCGGTAGATCTTTTTCGGCAGGCCCGTCTGTTCGTCTATCACCGGCCGGCCCTCGTCATCCTTCTCGATGTCGAAGGAGACTTTGTTCAGGGCCGCACGCGCCTGTTCGAGCGCGCTCTCAATCTTGTCTTCGAGGTTGCGGTCGAGCGCATTGCTCTCGGTCTTCACATTCAGGGCGTGCGTGCCATCGGCGCTCTCGTTGATCCCGAGCCAAAGCCCCCGCGCGGGCAACTCCCCGACGCCCGCGAAGTCGGCGCTGTAGGTCGTCTCGACGTTCGCGACATGAATAGTCCACGGCCGCCCCGTTTCCTCCTCTGCGGAGGCGAGGACAGTCACCCCGAGTGATTGAAGCAGATGGTTCTTGTAGAACACGCAGACGCGCAGGAATGCTATTCTGGAGCGAAAAGGGATCACCTTGAAGTAGAGGGTCTCCGTCGGCTTATCACGCGCGAGCTTCAGCTTCTGCGTGCGCTCCGCCGCGGAGATTTCGAAATCGCTGCTGAAGAGGGAGATTTCGAGCGTCACGGGCTTCCCCCTAGTCTCGGGGAAAGCCTCTTCGATTTCGTCCTGTGTGAGGAACGGGCGCGCCTCCTTCAGGATAGTACGCGAGTCGTATTGCGCGATGTTGAGGCGTAGATACACCTCGCGACTCCAGACTAGCGGGACGGATGGGGGAATACGTGGCTCGTCGGCGCGCTGCGTGGTGAACCATAAATTAATGTAGCGGCCGACGGCCCCGTCCTCCTCCGCCCCGGCCGGGTATGAGTCTTGTTCAAAATAGAGCTCCGGGGGCATGGGCGGGGCGGGCTGGGGCTGGGGTTGTTTAGATAAGTCTGGCTCAAGACGCCTTTCGCGTTCGGTTTGATCAACCGACTTGGCTTCACCCGGCGGCGATTTTTTCAAGCGCTGGCTCTGGCCTCTGTAGGGTGAACTTGGGGGCGGATCGCCCAGATTGGGCAGCCAGTAGTTTTGGCCCTCCGGTAGCTTTAGCGCCGTGCGGTAGAACGACTCCGCGGTCGAATTGTCTGCCAGCACCTCGACCTCCAGACTCCGTTCCACGCGCCGATCCCTGCTCGACCAGAGCACTCTCCCGCCGTCGCGCAACTCGAACGCCTCTCCGCCCGCCAGTTCGAACTCGACGACGAGGTTGTGAGCAATCTGCGGAATCGTTCGCCGCGAGCCCGTCGGCTCTAGGGTTTCGTGATCCACCTCCACGAAGTCGCGGTCTTTGACCATCGAGCTGCGGACGTGACCGGCCGTGAATCGAAAGGTGCAGTCGAATGCGTCAATGTTGATGGGAACGTAGTCCGAATAATCGGCTCTTGAAGATTCGCCGTAAAGCTCGGGCAGCCGCATCAGATGGCGCTCAAGAAGTTCGCTTGCCAAGGTCACGGCGGCTGCTTCGCGCCTCTCAGCGAAGGCGACTCGCCGCATCTCGATCTGGCGGTTCAACAGTCCCTCTTCGCCGACAACTCCTGCCAACTCGCCGTCTGCGTATATGTTTAGCTTGGGCTTGAAAGTCCCGATCTCCACGTACGCGAAAGTCGTGTCGTTTTCGTCGTCCTCCAAAAGCGTCCCGCTGTCGAGAGTGATTTTTACCTGAATCGGCATATTGTCTAGTCCGCCCCGGATGCTGTTTCTCAGAGATGGTGGTACCCACCCCGAATTCGCAGCGAGACAGCATCGGCTGAAAACTTCAAAAAGATTTTCTGAAGTTCTTCCTAAAGAGATTTCTGAAGTGAGAGTGTGTTCTTCAAGCCCCGCCTAAAGCATATCAAGGGATAATTCAAGCGGAAAAATACAATTTATCCTGAAACCGCGAAAGATGCCTTAAATCATACCTAGATTACGGATTCCGGGATGGCTTTTGAATGTGAGGCTAACGAGAACCAACATCTCGTTAGCAGGAAACCGCTAAAACGAGAGCAAAATATGCCCCTCGTGAACAAATGTCAATATCTAATCGGCTTCCCTAGAGTCAGAGAATCGGCATTATGACAACGCACGTTTCTATGAGACTGCTCATCCAGCTCGGCTCTGTGGCAGCTCCGAGTTCAGTATGTCCATAGCACCCTCGACCGCGCATTTTACTGCTGAATCTTCCCTAAGGCTATACACATTTGCTCTCATCACGAGTTGCCATTCCCGCGGCAATACATCTTCTTGGCGATAGAGACCGGCAACCCACCAGACGCGTCGCACCGCGTACTGCTCTCGTGTCTCCACCACACTGCTCAATACCTGTGCCGTCAGAGGCATTGTATGGAGCTTATGCCGTAAGAGAGCGATTGCGCCTACCGCTCGCCCGATGGCAGTCCTCGTCACCTGAACCGGGCGGCCGGGCGCGTCCTTGAGGCGCGAAGCTGCGGCCCTAACAGCAGCGGCATACTCAGCGTCACGTCTCTTCCAGTCAACACCTGTTGTGGGCTGATTGCGCTTCCGGGAGCGCGGCTTATGCCCCTCCAGCCATTCGGAATCATTCTGCCGTAGCCATGCGTATTCTCGCGGGAGTTTCCGCCTCAGCGTCTTCAGCGTGATCTCCCGCCTTGTCTTCATTGCAGATAGCCATTTAGAGCGGCATCCGCGTCGTTTCTTCTCCCATGCGGCTGAAAGTGTCCTCCCCTTGAGCTGAGTGTCGCGGGTGAGAGGCTGCAACCTCTTGTCAGAGCGGGAAAGTGATAGCTCCAAGCGGGCGGCGTGCCTGCGGACAGTCAGCGGGTCTACGCCGAGCCTCCTAGCGATCTCACTGATGCTCAGTGATGAGACCTGACAGAGATGCTTCAGCTTAACCTCCCACGCCTGCCCGAACGAGATAATCCTGCCGACGCGGAACTTATCTTCCGGCGAGGAGTCGGGGCCCGTACGCACGTATGCAAATCCGCACTCACATCTAAACTTCCCAGTTGGCTTGCCGTACCTAAGCCTATCACCTAGCCGACATACCAGAATCACAGGCCGTCTGTAGTGATCAGCCGCAGGATTCAGGCACAGCCACGGCCCCTCTCCGAAGGGGCCCGATTCTTCCGCCAGCTGGAAGAACTCTTCCACGGTGCAGCCGAGGAACTGGATGAGCAGTAGGTGGTAAAGCGGGTGCTGTGCATGCCTCGGAGGTCGTACCAGTTTCAGTAGCCAATTGGTTTTCGTCTGGTTAGAGCCGGTGAACTCGCAGTTGAGAAGTTGTAGCAGTGTTGGGGAGTAATGCCTCGTGAACTCGCCTAACAGTGCAGACACGTGGATGCAGCCGGTGTAAGTCGCCAACCCACGTTCAACCAACAGCCTCAGGTAGCGGCTGTGCAACGTGCTGAGCTCTGATCCTGAAATCGGGTGCTCGAGCAGCCATGCCACATCATGTGCGACCTGTAACAGCGCCTGATGGTCACGGTCTGAAGAATTGATTCGCCGCGGGGGCAGTGCTCTCACTGCCTCATCGGCGGTGATGAATTGTAAGTTGTCCCTGCCGGCCCGGCGGCTAACACTACTCTTTTCGAGGAACACCCCGTGAGACGGGCAGACCTCAACCCCCGATACTTGATGGGTCCGGTGCCAGTAGGCCTCCCTGAACAGCTGACGATCCTCCTGTGTACATACAGGACAGAGTCTCAAGTGGCTGGGTGTAGGGACACGGCTTGCCATCACGCCGGAGCGCATATAGCCGGCTTGGCCGCGGCAGTCCCGCATATCCGCTTCGAGTTGTATAACGCGCTTGGGAGGGAGAAACGCGCTGAAGAAGGGAAGTAGCGTGTGCCGGTTGAGGAGACGCTCCGGCGTCAGTGACGAGCCGGCGGGCAAGGCGGCTGAAAGATGGCAGAGGTTGTTAGGGAGGTCAATAGTCGCGGAAGCGCCACTTGTCCCGAACAGCTCTTCGGGCACCGCTTTGGCATTCGAGTACCCGACGCGGGCGCTGAACCTCGCGCACAAGCTGTAGAGCAGTTCGTCCAGGTGTGGAGTGGGGAAATGCCCGAGCCCCATTACGGTATCTTCGCTGATTAAGCCGCCTTGATTTCAGGGACATCTCTGCAATTGCGGAGCGACTCTAACTCCTCATTTATGACTGCCCTGATCTCCGGCCTGTGAGTGGTGGTCATCGTCATCCCTGCGCGCTTCGCTAAAGCGGAGATGCTCGGAACTACGCCTTCATGTCGGTAACAGCTTGCCGCCCCCCGAACGCAGCGGATTGCGAAAGCCGAGTGGGTCTCCACCAGCTCCGACAGCGCCCGAACGGTGAGGGGCATCTTGGCTAACAGCTTCTTGCTTTGGAGTAAAGCATCTTTATCTAAATGACGGCCGATTAGTCTTACCGTCATCCTCACCGCCCGCCCGCCTCTGCTGTTATTTGTGCAACCGCGAGGCGCACCTCTTCAGCCAGTAGGGCATCACGTTTGTCCCAATCAACCTTCCGGTTGGAGCCGACCCTTTTAAACGGCGGAGGCTGGTGTGCGTCGAGCCACTCTTTATCATTCATGTAGAGCCAGCCGTATGCCCGCGAGGCTAACTGCTTATTTATTATGCTGCGTGAGGCGGAAGGATTCTTCCTAAGAACCTCTAATATTTCCTTCCTGTAGCGATCCCTGAGCAAGCGTTTCCATGGTGGGTAGCCTTTGTTCTTCTTCTTGTGGTGTGACTTGCTTGGATATCTCTTTATTTCGGCTTGTACGATCTTGTGCCCGGGCCCTTTGCGTGGAAATTCAAGCCCGAGCAAGACAGCCTGGTATTTGACTGTGTTGTGGGCGACACCAAGTTGAGGTGCCATCCTATGAAGGCTGACTGTCAAGTCGCCCCAAAGTTCCCTCAATCGATCTTTCCAGACTCCTCCATACTCCTTAATGGTGTCGAATCTGAACAGATCTGACGGGGCCCTGTCCCGCCCGTTCCTTCTATAAGTAAACCCACAGACGCAGTTAAAGACGCCGACTTCAAACGTTCTTTTCTCCCAGTGCTTGACGACGCGACAGCTTGTTATGATGAGCTTTTTGTAAAATTGGCAGGTTTTGTTCAGGCAGGGCCACGGCCCTGAACCAAAGAGCTTCTTGCTCTGCTGAGAGGCCTTGGATTTTCGTGAGTTTTTGGAAGTAATAGCACGCGAAATATTACGATCGCGTGTGGCGTTTCGAGTGGGGCTTCGCAGTTGGAGGGAATTGGTTGAAGTCGGCAGGAGGGCAATAAAGGCTGCTTCAGTACTATCTGCGTTGCCGATTCTGAAAAATGTATTTGGTGTATGGCCGAGTAGCCCCATCAGCAGTAAATGCCGGAGGGGGTGATTGGCTTTTCCCAGTCTGAGTTCTTTTATTAGCCTGAAAGGCCAGCTGTATTCCTTTTCGCCATCAAAGTCGCACTGGATAGCAGCTAGAAACGGCTGTGGGTAAACCTGCCTGAGCGCTTCGGCCAGTTGGGCGGCGTGGACGAACCTGCCTTGGTATGCCAAGCCCTTTGCGTTAAGCGCCTGCATGTAATAGTCGTGGAGGGTGTCATATCCGGGGACTAAGCCGCGCTGATTGAGAAGCCACCCGGCGCTCTGGGAGATAAACATCAGGTATCTATGGTGAGTGTCCGATAGGTCCAGCAACTTGGCATCGGCACGTAAGTTTGCCTGTTCGGCGGAGACGTAGGCGTAGGAGTTAGACCTGTTGCGCGCTCGCACCTCACTCTCTTCAAGAAAAGTTTTATGCTCGGGGCAGGCGAGGACGCCAGGAACTTGATGGAGCCGGTGCCAGTAACACTCTTTGAATTTCTGACGGTCAGCTTCTACGCAGGAGGGGCAGAATCTTAGAAAGTCGGGAGGGCGGATGGTGGTGGGAGTAATGGAGGAGACCTTGTGAACGACGCCACCGCCGGCTCCTTTCATTTCCTCTCTAAGCCTGACGACATTAATTTTCTTTAAGAAAGGGCTGTAAAAAGAGAGCAGCGTCCGCTCATCGATTAATCTGTCTACATGGAGTCGGTGGCCTACCGGTAAATTCTCCACGAGATAACCAAGGCGGCTGGGAAGGTCAATAGTTGCCGTCGAAGCCTTCACGCCGAACAACTCTAAACTAACCGCACCCTTATCCCGGTACCCGACGCGGCCACCGTACCGCGCGCAAAGGCTGTACAGCAATTCATCCGGATGTGGTGTTGGGAAGTGGGCTATCATGTTCTAAATGCCGGGAGCCGCCGAACAGGACCAGCATGGGCTTTTCCCCGTTCCTGGGGGCCCAGACGAGGGTGAGACGGCGGGAAAGGCACTCCTCCCAAGCCCCCCCTGCGAAGGATCGGGGGCAACTTCGTTGGAGGCGAAATAGAGTTCGAGCCGGCCGCGGATGGGAGCGAGTTTACTCCCCGTCCGCTCATTGTGAGGTCGCGGAGCTTCCTACAACAGTTCAGAGGTCGGGGTCGCCAGGACGGCCTCTGGGGCCGCGGGCAGCGGTACGCCGAGAGCCTTAAACACGCGTGCGCCCGCCACGGCACTCGCCGGGAATCCAAAGCCCTGAAGGGTCAGTTCCACCTTCTTGCTCAGGAAGTCCCGTTGGTCTGGGTCGAGAATCGCGTCTCGGGAAAAGTCCAACCTGGTCTCCCGCTCCATGTCCCGTAGCGGGCGCAGACGCTGTAAAGCAGCTCGTCCGGGTGAGGGGCGGGGAAGTACCCGATCCCCATTACACGCCCTCCTCCAGAAATTCCGTGGCGGGTCTTATGTGTTTGGCCTTCAAGCGAGCCGATTCTTCGGTACCGGTGCCCGAGCGGGATGATAAATTCCGCAGATCATCCTTGCCGGGCTTCGTCTTCCGCGGCCTACTTTTCTTCCGGGGTTCTGGCGAGTGACCGACTTCTTCATTTGTCTTGCCGGCCACTTCTGAGACGTCCGTAGCTTGCGCCGCGGCTTGTGCAGTCGAGTCGCCGTCTGCGCTGTCCTCTCGTCTGCCCCCGTTTTGGCCGGAACGGGGCTCACCGTTCGAGCCGGCCGCCGCGCCGGTGTGGAACACGTCCAAGTCGGGAATGTGGCGTTTGAGACCAACGCGGGGCGCGAGCCTCTTCCCCTGCCTTAACTGGTCGAGGGCCTCCCTGATCAAATTCTGACTGTCCCTAGCGACAGACCGGATGACTCTTTCGTCGGTGACCTCGGTGCCCCGGGATATGGCGCGCCGCTGCGCGAGCAGGTAGACGGTGGCGGCGACGGCGGTAATCCCTTGGGAAACATCGTAGAGTGCGCGCGCGGCCAAGTCATCCAGCACGTTGTTGGCTAATTCGCACTTATTCCTGACGTACTGGTAATCCCATAGTGCCCTCACGAACTCGTTCCAGACGGGGTCGGGATGGTAAGGGTTGGGATCTTCGCCGGTTCGCGCTTTTTCCGCCTTTAACTCCTTCTCACTCTTCTTGTCGCCTACCTCCTTCATCCTCTCCCAATAAACGTCGCCGTTCTCGCAGGCGCGCCGCGCTTGGCGGAATTTGCCGTCCAAGAGCGGCGCGGCGTCAGGCGTGCCGATCAGGAGAAAGGGGACGCCGATGTTGTTCTCCAACTGCACGAAAAAATTCAACATCTTGTCCACGCCGCCGCTCCGCGCCTCGCTCAGGTTCTCTATCTCGTCGATGATGAGCACGCCGAGGCAGTGGAGGGAGGCGACGCGCGCCATGTACGGGATCAACTCGTCAACCGTCCGCCGCCCTGCGGCGTAACGCTTGTAGTAGCTCGTGCCTAGTATGTCGTCCACCGCGAGGAAGAAGTTAATGCACAGCCCTTTGATGGAGCCGTCCTGCGGGCAGTCGATCTTCAGCCACACGAGTTGCTTCAAGATGAAGTCCTGCCCCCGATACTCCGTATGGGTTATCACCTGCGGGTACATGAGTGCTATGTTCTCCACGGTCGTCGTCTTACCCATGCCGCCGATTCCGACGATGGAGAACCCCCTTGGCTTGAACCGGAAGAAGGACTTTCGGGTGGCGTCCGGGCGCATCGACTCAACGCGGTTGTTAAAATCCCTCCAGTGCTCCCAATTCATGGGGTTGCGCATCATCAGCCCCCTGCGCAACATGCACGAGATCTTCGTCTCGATCTCCAAGTGCCGCCCCTGCGGGAGGAAGAACTCCCTGACGTTCTCGATCAGTTGCAGACGGATGTGATCGGCTAGGGCGCGCTGCTTGTCCGAATGGCGTGGGAAGTGCATCAGTTGATCAATAACCTGCTGCTCCGTCCAGATGGGGGGCAGGGCCTCGATGAGAGGGTTGCCGCGGTACTCGGGAACTTCCTGCTCCCGGTAGACGGCTTCGACCTGAGCCCCCCGAAGCACTATTAGCGGCGGCGTCAAGTCTCCCAAGCCGTCGGCCTTCTTAGATTTTCCACGCTTGCTACCATTTTTATTCGTCATCTCTCATCATCCTCCTTCGTCGTTGGGACATGCCGGTGACTTCGGGTATGCCGAGGTGTGAACCGTCGCCTGACTCAGCGCCGTCAGACTGTGCCGCCCCGGCCGTGAGACGTGGGAACTCTTTAGCGACCAACTGACGTGCTTCCTCCTTTTGCATGAAGGCCGTCTCCAACTGCTTGTACAGGTGGATGTTTTTCGTCTGTGAGCTTTTGCTCTGCTCGGGAAGCTGCGCGGAGTAAGCACGCGTTCTTTCTATAGCCCTCCGGTTGACTTTGCCCACGACCGCGTCCAGATCGGCGGCGTCATGAATCTCGGGCACGCGGGCGGTCGCCTTCTCATACTTTCTGTACCGCTCGTAATCCCTGACCTCTTTCCAGTCGCTCCCCTGTAGGGGGATTCGGGATCCTTCAGGTGTAAGGGAATCGAAGGAAGGCCGTTCTCCGGGCGGAGATAGACGATGTCGGCGCACCGGGGCTCGTAGACGATGGGGGCGGGCTCCCTTTTGCCCCTGACCTTCACCCGGTGAAACATTTTTAAGATATCAGGATCGTCGCAGGTGTAGAGCTGGTCGTCACAGCCGTAGAGGAGACCGTCACCCATGATCGTCGCCGTGTCGCGCGGCAGGAGGCTTACGCGTATTTCGTCGGGTGAGGTAGGCTAAGAAAAGTGGACGCCATCAACCGCAGCCTTTAGCATCAGATTGGAGGCATCCACAATG
>WUUC01010858.1_pt1 | contig 12559 bp, 11 predicted proteins | sample 6278441 | NCBI WGS metagenome assembly WUUC01 (sample SAMN13675441, study PRJNA597444) | soil metagenome | isolation source: soil | place: USA: Washington | collected 2017-10 | reverse complement strand
GTTTGCAAGACCGGTCCCACCCCCCCTAGCTCAGCTTCAGCTTGCGCTTGGTCTTGACCGGGCCGCCCGTGGGCTGCTCGGTGCTGGCGTTGACCCGCGCCGTGGAGCCGGAACCGCCGAGGCTCTGGCTCGAGCCGAGCGGGACCGCGATCGTCTTCTTCTTCCCGGCCTTGACCGAGTAGACCGCCTTGTGCGTGACCCCGTTGAACTTCAGGCTGAGGGTGCCGACGCAGCTGGCCGAGACCGAGCCGGTGCAGCGCACCAGGATCTTCGCCTTGCCGTTGACGACCTTCGCCGTCCCCTTCGGGAAGCTGATCGACATTTTCCGTTTCAGGGCGACGGTGGCATCTCCGCCGGTTGCCCCCGTGGCCCCGGTCGCTCCGGTGTTGCCGGGGGTGCCGGTGGCACCGACCGGGCCGGTCGTACCGGCGGGCCCGGTTGCTCCGGTGGCGCCGGTCGAGCCCGTGGCGCCTTTGGTGCCCGTGGCGCCGGTCGAGCCGGTTGCTCCGGTGGTGCCGGTCGAGCCGGTCGAGCCAGTTGCGCCCGTCGAGCCCGTTGCTCCGGTCGAACCGGTCGAACCGGTCGAGCCCGTCGAGCCAGTGGCTCCAGTTGAGCCCGTGGCGCCTTTGGTGCCAGTGGCACCGGTCGACCCGGTTGCTCCGGTGGTGCCGGTCGCTCCGGTCGAACCGGTGGCGCCGGTCGAACCGGTTGCTCCAGTCGAACCGGTTGCTCCGGTTGAGCCCGTTGCACCCGTCGTGCCGGTCGAACCGGTCGATCCCGTTGCTCCGGTCGAGCCGGTGGCACCAGTTGAACCGGTGGCGCCGGTGGACCCGGTCGCCCCGGCGGAGCCCGTCGCTCCAGTCGAACCGGTTGAGCCGGTGGACCCGGTCGAGCCCGTCGCTCCCGTGGCTCCCGTCGCTCCGGTCGGGGCTTCGACGATCTGGATCGGCGTGCTGACCGTCTGGCCATCCAGTTTCGCTCTCCCCTGCGTGGACCCGACCAGGGAGCCAGCGCTGAGCATCGACAGCGCCCGGCCGTCGACGGTCTGGTCGGAGACCGGTTCGACGGTGGTGCCGACGCCCGGTTCGAAGCCGACCGTGGTGTTGTCTGGGAAGCCACTGCCGGCGACGGCGCCAGCCGAGTTGTGGGTGAGGTCGGCGGTCAGCTGCGATTGGCCGACGTTTTTGTAGATCGTCGAGGGACTGGCGGTCAGTCGCAGCACCAGCCTGGGGCTGGCTTCGACCGAGCCGGCAACGTCCTCGGCGATTTTGTCGCAGCCGGAGGCGCCGGGGCCGGCGTTGCAGCCCCACCAGTTGTTGATCGCGTCGATCGCGCCACCGCCCCCGGCGCCGGCAAGACCGGCGCCGGCGTTGTCGATGCCTTTGGCGTTGCCGGCGATGCGGTTGAAGTGAGCGCTGACGTTGGGCGAGTCGGCCGTGGCGTCATCGCGTACCGCCGCGATCCCCGCCACAGTGGCGCCGGTGATCGTGTTGCCGATCAGCTCGACGGTCGGGTGGGTGTTGCCGTAGGAGATCGCGGCGACGCCGAGTCGGGCGCCGCTGATCGTGTTGCCGCTCGCCTCGACGGTGGCGCTGTCGACCAGGAGGTTCTCCCAACGGTTATTCACCAGGCGGTTGCCCTGGACCGTGTGGACGCCAGTTCCGACGTCGTCCCAGATACCGGCGTCGCTGCCTTCGATCGTGTTGTTGACGATCGAGGTGCCGTCGGGGGCTTCGTAAAGCAGGATGCCCGTGGCCTGTTCCTTGCTGGTGGGATCAGAGCCACAGCTGGAGACAACGGTCTGGTCACAGGCGCCGCCAACGAGGATGTTGTTGCGGACGGTGCCGGTGGCGCCGAAACCGATCTGGACCAGGTTCTGGGCGATCGGAGCCGGGCCGGCGCCGGTCACGGCGTTACCCGAGATCGTCGCGTCGAGGCCGCCGAGGTTGGCCGTGATCCCGTTCTTCTGGAAGCCGGTCAGGGTGCTGTTCTGAACCGTCCAGGTGCGGGATTTGCCGTCGGTGTTGCGAGCGTAGATCGCGTTGCCGGACTGGCAGCCGTTGAGCGGATTGGCGCGGACGTCCTTGACCGTGACATTGCTGACGGTGCCGCCAGCGCTGTTGTAGGCGATCCCGTAGAACTGCGGTTCGCAACCCCCGTTGAGAGCACCGTGGCCGTCGACCACGAAGCTCTGGAGACTGACGTTGGCGCCGTTGGCGAGCATGATCGCGCGACGGTCGCCGCTGCCGGCAGCGGCGCCGAAGTTGTTCGTCATCGAGGCGATGGCGGGTGCGCTGACCACCGTGCTGGCGCCGGCGCCGCGAATCGTCAACGATTTGGCCGCGGTCACCTGTTCGGTGTAGGTGCCACCGCAGACGAGGACGGTCGAGCCGGCCGGAACCGCGCTGACGGCCGCCTGGATCGTGCTGTAGTCCGGGTGGGCGCAGTCGGCGCCGCTCGGGCCTGGGCCGGTGACGTCGTCGTTGACGACGTAGCCGGCCGTGCCGACGTGGACGTCCAGTTCGACCGTCTGGTTGTCGACGGTCGAGGTGATGTGGGCGTTGCCGGTGCCGGCGGCGCCGGAGAGGGTGCTTTTCGCCTGGCCCGAGCTGGTCGGGGCCGAGGGCGGCGTCACGGTGCCGTAGCTGGTGGTGAATCCAGCCGGGACGCCGTTCGGGAAGCCGGTGCCGGCGACGGCGCCGTTGGAGTTATGGGTGAGGTCCGCGGTCAGCGTCGAGCTGCCGCCGCCGGGAATCGAGGCGGGGCTGGCGCTGAGCGAGAGCTTCAGCCAGGGGTCGAAGTCCGCCGGGCCGCTGGCGGTGCCGCAGCCGGGGTTGTTCGGGCCGGCGTTGCAGCCCCACCAGTTGTTCTCGAAGTTGCCGACGGTGCCGGCTTTCGAGTTGATCGCGGCGGTGTTGTTGACGACGCGGTTGAAGGAGCCGCTGGCAACCAGGTTGGCGCCGCCGCCCTCGCCGAGGTAGATGCCTTCGTCGAAGTTGCGGATCGTGTTGCCGCCGAACTGGACGTTGTTGCTGGTGTCGCCGAAGCCGAAGGTGGTCGTGTCCAGCCAGGCTCCGGCGGTGGTGCCGCTGGAGACAAGGGCGCCGGTGCCGTCGACGCTGTTGTTGGTGAAGGAGGGCGTCGCCGGCGGCCCGGAGAAGCCGCCGCCGAAGGAGCCGAGGCCGACGGCGCAGCCGCTGACCGTGTTGTCGTGGATGCTCGGCGAGGTGTAGGTGACGAACACCCAGATGCCGTAGCCATCCTGCTTGCAGCTGCTGACGGAGTTGTTGGCGATCGTGTCGCCGAGGCCGACGCCGGAGCCGCCGGCGTTGTCGCTGTGCAGGCCGCTGCCGGAATCGGTGACCGTGTTGCCGGTCATCGTCACGCCCTTCGACCAGTTGGAGGCGATCCCGTCGTTGGCGTCGCTGACGATGTTGTTCGTCATCGAGCCGGCGCCTTCGAAGTTGAAGATCGCGATCGAGCTCGGGTCGGAGGCGACGTGTTTGACGGTGTTGCCGTCGATTTTGAAGCTGCCGCCGCTGGCCGCGTAGATTCCGCGCAGGTAGATGTTTTCGACCGTGTTGCCTTCGACGGCGAGGTTGTCGAGTTTCGGCGCGGTCACGGTCTGGATCCCGTTGCGGGCGTCGATGCCGCTGCCGATGTTCGGGTTGTCGCCGTTGACCCGGAGGCCGGCGATCGTGACGTTGCTCGATTTGACCAGGAAGACGACGCTGGCCGGGGTACCGCCGGCGCAGAGCGAGCCGCCGCCGCCGCCGTTGCAGTTCGGGTTGACGACGCTGGGCCGGACCAGGGTGCCGTTGCCAGCGCCGCGGATCGTCACGCCCTTATCGACGGTGACGTTTTCGTCGTAGGTGCCCTCGCAGACGAGGATCGTCGCGCCAGCCGAGGCGGCGTTGACGGCGCTCTGGATCGAGGTGTACGGCGCGTTGGCGCAATCAGCACCGGCCGGGCCGGAGCCGATCGCGTCGTCGTTGACCACGGCCGTCGCTTCCGGCGAGGCCGAGATCCGGAACGAGGGCTGGTTTGCCGCCCAGCCGTTGGCCGAGGTGCAGTCGTCGCGCCGCAGCGTCCCGGTGCCACCGGCGCCGCCGTCGCAGTAGAAGCCGGCGAAGGTCGTCGCCCAGTAGGCGTCGTCTTCGATCGAGGCCGGGATCGAGCCAACGCTCGGCGGCACCGTTTCGGCACCGACGTTCAGCGAGTCATAGCCGCAGCCACCCGATTCGGTGAAGCAGGCCTGCTCCCCAAGCGGGGAGTAGCCGTGGTGCGAGGTGTTGTAGGCGACCGTGACGATCACCTTGTTCGGGAGTTTCACGCCGAGGCCAGCGAGGTCGAAGCTGATCGGGGTGGCGAAGCCGTTGAAGCAGTTGACGCCACCGTTGGGGGACCACTGGGATTTGGTCGCGCATGCGGGATCCGCCGAGGGACGGTAAGGAATGGCGAAGGTCTTGGCCTTGGAAGCGAGGAGCGGGCCGACCGAGTCGCCGGCGCCGACGCCGTAGACCCGGAGGGTGATCGGAACGTCGAAGGTCGAGCCCGGGGTCGTCGCGCAGGTTACGCCGCCGCCCGACTCACAGCCCCAGCTGCTCATCAGCACCGTCACCGCCGGGTTGCCCCGGTCGCTGCCACCGAGTTCGACCTGGCCCCCCCACTCCGAGGTCGACTGCGCCTCGAACGGCTGGCTCGGGACGTTGCCGGGCTGCGGCGTCTTGATGTTGTCGTAGACGACGGCCGCGCTCGCCACGGAGGCGAGGGCCAGCGCCGCGACGGCGGTGACGGCAAATGCGATCAGGAGCGCCTTGAAGCGGCTCGTCGAAGACTCAGGACTGGTTGAAGCTGCGCTCACGAACGTCTCCCTTTTCGGATGGCTGAATGCTCAGATGGGTCGAGCGATCAGCCCGATTTCCTCGCTAACAGCGCGGGACAGTAAGGGAGAAATGGACAAACGAACAGAGGTTCTACTAGTACATGCGTTGGCTGCTACCTAAAAAACTAAAGTTCTGAGTGGAGAACTTGCGTGTAGCGGCCAGAATGGTCTGGACGGCCTGAATACACGGCAGTTCACCGAGAGCGCGGGGGCGCGGTTAGGGGAGTGCCGAAGAGCGCTAGAGGCCGAGCGTCTTGGCGATGATGCCGCGCTGGATCTCGGAGGTGCCGCCGTAGATCGTCGAGACGAGCGAGGTGCGAACGAGCCGCTCCATGTCGTACTCGGCGGAGTAGCCGTAGCCGCCCATCAGCTGCATCCCTTCCAGCGTCGTCCGCTTGGCGACCTCGGTGACGAACAGCTTCACCATCGAGGCCTCCCGGGGCAGCATCCGGCTTGGGTCCTCGTCGGTCAGGGTGGCGACCCAGCGGGTCATCAGGCGGGCCGCCTCGAGATCGGTGGCGAGATCGGCGAAACGGTGCTGCAGCGCCTGGAAGGAGCCGATCGGGCGACCGAACTGCTTGCGCTCCTTGGCGTAGGCGAGGGCGTCGTCGAAGGCACGCTGGGCAATCCCCAGCATCGTCGCGGCGAGGATCAGCCGCTCGACGTTGAGCCCGGCCATCAGCTGGGTCCAGCCTTGGTCGACCTCGCCGAGGACGGCGCTCTCGGGGGCGACGCAGTCGCTGAAGTAGAGGGTGTTGGTCTCACGCCCACCCATCGTCTCGATCGGGACGATCTCCATCCCCTCGACGTCGCGCGGGACCCAGATCATCGTCAGGCCCTCGTGCTTGGAGTCGCCCTTGGTGGTGCGGCAGACGACGAGGACGTGATCGGAGATGTGGGCGTTGGAGATGAAGACCTTCTGGCCGTTGATGACGAAACCGCCGTCGACCCGCTCGGCCTTGGTGGTCAGGGCGCCGACGTCGGAGCCGGCCTCGGGCTCGGTCATCGCGATCGCCTCCACCGAGCCGGAGGAGATGCCGCCGAGGATCTCGTGCTTCTGCTCCTCGCTGCCGAAGCGCTGGGTGGCACCGGCGACGATCAGCGTCGTCGCGTAGCCACCGATCGGGGCGAGGCCGCGCGAGGTCTCTTCCATGAACAGGCAGGCGTCGAGCATCGAGCCGCCCGAGCCGCCGTACTCCTCGGGGATCGTCACCCCGAGCCAGCCGAGCTCCGCCATCTGCTTGTAGAGGTCGAAGTTGTGGTGCTCCTTGTAGCCGTCCGTGAGCCGCTCGCGCTGGTCCTGCGTGCCGCACTCGCGGTCGCAGAAATCGCGAATGGCGTCGACGAAATGACTCTGCTCGTCGGTCAGGGCGAAGTCCACGGGCGGCAGCCTATAGGCCGAACTCGCGGGCCAGCAGCTCGTAGGAGCGGCGGCGGGCGACGTGGTCGTGGGTGATGGTGAGGACGATCGCCTCCTCGGCGCCATAGGCAGCGACCGTCTCCTCGATGTCGGCGCGGACCTGGCCCGCAGTGCCGGTGAGGCGGCGGCGCTCTTCCCGCGGTCGCTCGCCTTCCTCGTCGTGGAGATCGAAGTAGCGCCGCGCCTTCTCCGGCGGCGGCACCGGGATTAGGCGGCCGCGGCGCAGCAAGTCGAAGGCCATCCGCCAGCTGCTCGCCAGCCGCTCCGCCTCCGCCTCGGTCTCGGCGACGACGGCGCGGACGGCGACCGCGAGCCGGGGCTTGCTGAGGCGCTCACCAGCGACGAAGCCGTCGCGGTAGGCCTCGGCGAGCGGGGCGCCGCGCGGGTTGATGAAGTCGGCGAAGGCATAGGGCAGGCCGCGCTTCCCGGCCCAGATCGCACTCTGCTCGGAGGAGCCGAGCAACCACGGCTCGGGGGTCTCGGGATTCCCCGGGAGCGAGTCGGCGAGGCGGGCAAGCGGGTGGTCGGCGGGAAAGCTCCGGTCGAAGTAGGCGAGCAGCTCGTCCAGCTGCTGGGGGAAGTCATCGGGGAGAGCGTGCGAGCGGTCGCGTTGCAGCACCTGCGTCGTCATCGGGTCGGTGCCGGCGGCGCGGCCGATCCCGAGGTCGATCCGGCCCTGGAAGAGACCGGCGAGCACGCCGAAGCTCTCCGCCACCTTGAACGGGCTGTAGTGCGGCAGCATCACGCCGCCACTGCCGACCCGCAGCCGCTCGGTCGCCGCGGCGATCGGCCCGATCAGGACCTCGGGCGAGGGGCCGGCGACCAGCCCCCCACCATGATGCTCGGCCAGCCAGTAGCGGTGATAGCCGAGGCGATCGGCCAGTTCGGCGAGGTCGACCGAGTTGCGCAAGGCCTGCGCGGCAGTCGAACCCTCGGGGACCGGGGTCTGGTCGAGGACGCTGAGGCGGAAGCCGGGAGCAGACACCCGAGGGACGCTAGCGCCTTCCAAGCTCAATCACTTTTCAGTGATAATCTTCCACAATGAGCGCTGGGAAGATGATCCGAGAAGTCCGCCTCCGCCGAGGTTTAAGCCAGGCTCGCCTGGCGCGACGAGTGGGGACGCGGCAATCGGCGATCAGCCGGTTGGAGGCCGACGAGGTCTCGCCCAGTGTCGAGACGCTGGACCTCCTGCTGCGCGCCATGGGAGAGCAGTTGCGGCTGAGCGCGACGCCGCCCGAACGTGCCTACGACCCTCTTCACCGGCGCACCTCCGCCGAACGCTCCCCCAGCGAGCGCTTGGCGCTGGGAATTTCCTGGAATCGAATGGCCGGGCGCCTCGCGGCCGCCGGGAAAGCCGCGCGTGAGCGAGCCTGAGGTCACCCTGGACGCGGAGCGCATCCTCCGCACCCTCGCCGAGCACGACGTCGACTACGTCCTCATCGGCGGCCTGGCCGTGCAGACCCACGGACACGTGCGGACCACCAACGACGCCGATCTGATTCCCGCCCCCGAGCCGGCGAACCTTGGTCGGCTCGCCGCGGCCCTGCGCTCGCTCGAGGCACGCGTACTCAACCCAGGCCAGGAGGGCACTCGAATCGACGCCAAGATGCTCCCCCAGGCGACGATCTGGCAGTTCGCCACCCGCGACGGCGGCATCGACGTCATCCACGAGGTCCCCGGCGGCCGCTCCTATTCGGAGCTGAGCGAGCGCGCCCTGCGGGTCGAGCTCGGTGACTTCGAGGTCCCAGTGGTCAGCCTTGATGACCTGATCCAGATGAAGCTCACCCGCGGCCGCCCCGTCGACCTTGCCGACGTGGCCTCGCTGACCGATCCGGATATGGAGCCCTAGAAGCCCGGGACGAGACTCGAACTCGTGACCCCTTCCTTACCATGGAAGTGCTCTACCAACTGAGCTACCCGGGCGGGTCGGCTCCGTGAGGAGCGGCACCGATCTTAGAGATTCTGGCGCGGCGAATCGAGGTCAGTCGACGACGGTGCCGTTGGCCGTCAGCTTGACGTCGACGTTGCCCCGGGTGGCGTTTGAGTAGGGGCAGACGGCGTGGGCGGCGCGGACCAGGTCGATGGCGGCGGAATCCTCGACCGAAGGGAGGGTGACGTCGAGCTCGGCGGCGATCGTGAAGCTGCGGTCCTCGCCGGTCTGGAGCATCACCTTGGAGTCGATGGCGATGTCGCCGACCTCGGCCTTCTGGCGGCGGGCGACGGCCATCAGGGCACCCTCGAAACAGGCGGCGTAGCCGACGGCAAAGAGCTGCTCGGGGTTGGTGCCGCCGCCCTCGCCACCCATCTCACCCGGGGTGCGGAGGTTGACCTCGAGGGCGCCGTCGCTGCTGGCGCCGTGCCCGTCGGCGCGGCCGCCGGTGACGTGGGCCTCAGCGGTGTATATGACCTTGGCCATCCAGGAACAAGGTAGCTAACCCGTGGGAGGCAGGGCCGACCAGACCCTGGGATCTCAGCCGCGAACGCGGCAGCTACGGGTCAGAGTGCTGGCCAGCGTGCGGCCGTCGGCAAAGGACATCGAGGCGCGGGCGAAGGCGAAGCTGGCGCCGGGGAAGCCGCTGGGGGCTGGGCAGGCGGCGGAGAGATAGCTGCGCTGCTGGCCGCGATAGGTGAAGATCCGGTGCAGGCCGAGGCTGATCCGCTTGACGTAGCCGTAGCGGTTGACGGAGACCGGGAGTTCGCCGCTGAGCACGGTGCCGTAGACGCCGTCGCGGCGGCTGATGTCGAAGGTGATGATGCGGGTGATCGGCACCGGCTCGGTGCCGTAGACGTGAGCGAAGATCGCCTCGTGGCCGTCGACGACGGCGTTGAAGGCGAGGATCTCGCCGTCGGAAGGGAAGGCTCCCTGTTCGGGGAAGGCGGTCCTGGCCAGATAGGTGCCACGGCCGACGAGGGCGTCCCCGCATTCGGCCAGGGCGGCCTTGGAGGAGGAAGATTCGATCTGGCGGCGCTGGCAGCGCGGCAGCCCACGGGTATCGAGGATGCCGCCCCGGTTGAGTTCGATCACGATCCGGCGCAGCGCCGGCGGCCGTTCCCCGGAGAGCGTCCTTACCGTGCCCGTGACGGTGACCCCGATCGGCGCCAACGAGTCGCGTGGCAGCGCGCCCGGCTCGAGCCCGCCCTTGAAGCTGACGAAGAGATCGCCGCGCTCGACCAGCTCGGCGTGGGCCAGCGAGGCGCAGAAGAGCACAAGCGCGACGGCAGCCGCCAGAACCCTCCTCGCCGTCTCGGTCACTCGCGCTTCGACGCCTTCGCCCGCGGCGGCTCGGTGGCGGCGGCGCGAAGAGTGTTTTCCGCGGCCTTCTCGCTCTGCTCGGCCATCGTCAGCTGGAACATCGCCAGCAGGGCATCGGAGGCGAGCGGTCGCATCCGATCGAAGGCTTCGCGCACCTTGGCCCAGTCGGCCTCGGGCCGGCCCGCTTCCTGGAACGGGCCCCAGATCTCTTTGACGAAGAGTTCGATGAAGGCGATCGCGACGCCTTCGGCCTGGCGGTGAAGCGCGTCGGCGGTTTCAAGCGCGGCCTCCGGCCGCACGCCGAGATCGACCAGAGCGGTGCCGGCGCGCAGCAGGCGCGGGCTGATCACCTCGATCTGGCCGCCGGGAAGCTCGCGCACGATCCCAAGCTCGCTGGCGCGGCGGATCAGCTCCGGGTCCACTTCGTCGGCGCCCCAGCTGGCGGCCAGCTCCGCCAGCTCGATGATTTCCGGCGTCTCGTCCTCGAACGGGGCGCGCAGGGCGCGGGCAAAATCGACGACCTCGCGGGTGCTGCCGTCGGCGGTCTCGAGCACGCGGCGGATCGCCTCCAGATTCAACCCCTCGGCCTGCATCTCGCGCGTCATCTCGATCCGCGCGACGTGGTCCTCGTTGTAATAGCCGGTGCGGCCGTGGACCTCGGGTGGAGGCAGCAGGCCGCGGGTCTGGTGGGCGCGGATATTGCGCACGGTCATACCGGTGCGCCGAGCCAGCTCACCGATCGTCATCTGTCCGTTGTCAGGCTTCCCCGCTCCCATCCCGCTCATTGCATAGTAAGTGGGAACCGCTGGCCGTTCATCTTTTCGGCGGCTTCGGAGCAAAGGAAGGCAATCGCCGCGGCGACGTGCTCGGCCGGGGTGAAGGTCGGGAATTCCTCGCCAGGACTCTCGGCGTGCATGCCGGGAGTGAGGATCGCGTCGACGACGACGATGTTGGCAGTCGCGCCACCGGGCTCGAAGCCGTCGGCGAGGGCGAGCGTCCAGGCCTCGGCGGCCGCCTTCGCGGCGGCGTAGGCGGCGTTGCCGTTGGAGGGCGACTGCGCCTGCTTGGCGGAGACGAGCACGAACCGCCCCTGCTCGCTGGCGGCGATCTGGTCGTGGAAGGCGCGCGTCGTGTGCTGGACCGTGCGGATCAGGAGGTCGTGGAGGAAATCCCAGTCCCCCAAGGGCGCTTCGTGCAGCGGTTGCCCGCCACGCCAGCCGCCAACTAGGTGGATCAGCCCGTCGACCTGGCCGAAGCGCTCGACCAGCGCCGCGCACCACTCCCGCGCCGCCGCCTCATCGAGCAGGTCGACGGCGCGACCGTCCCAGCGCTCGGCCGGCATTCCCAGGTCGGCGGCGATCGAGTCCAGCGTCTCCTGGCTGCGGTCGGTCCCGGCCACCGTCGCCCCGGCCTGCGCAAGCCGCTCGACCACGAGCGGCCCGAGTCCACCGCCGGCACCGGCGATGGCGTAGACACGGCCGTCGAGATCAGTCATATGGGGGAGAGAGGATTCGAACCTCTGTAGGCATAGCCGCGTGATTTACAGTCACGTCCATTTGACCGCTCTGGCACTCCCCCAGGGCGATTTGAGACGGCGATTCTAGAGGCAGGGCCCAGAGAGGGCTAGCTCGACTCGACGCCGAGGCGCTGCTTCATCCGCTCGTTGAAGGCGGTGACGGCAGAGAGGGGCCGCATGAACACCGTCAGCTCGGCGACGCGACCGTCCTCGTCGAGCTCGAGGAAGTCGACCCCCTCCAGCTGACGGTCGCCGACGTTGGCTTTGAAGCGGAGGACGACGGTGCGCTCGTCGGCCACCTCGCCGACGTACCGGAAGTCTTCAAACGTTGCGATCACATGAGTGAGGAGCGTGACGACGGCCTCGCGTCCCTCAAAGCCGCGGAAGAGGATCGGGCTGTGGAGGACGACGTCCTCGCGCAGGGTCTCGCTCAGCAGCTCGAGATCCTTGGCTTCGGCGGCGCGGCGGAAGGGATGCGGCTCTGCCATCGCCGGCTACTCTACCCGCGTGCCGAGCGACCACTTCTACGCCCGCCTCTCGAACTCCCTCGGCGCCCGCGGGCTGCGCTGGACGGGCAAGTTCAACGTCCCGGTCTACCGGGCGACGGGCGGCCGGATCGGCGGCAAGGTCGGCCGCGCCCCGGTGCTGCTGCTGACCACCACCGGCCGTAAGTCCGGCGAGCCGCGCACGGCGCCGGTCCTCTATCTCGCCGACGGCAAGAACCTGATCCTGATCAACACCAACGCCGGCAACGCCAAGATCCCCGCCTGGTCGCTGAACCTGAAGGCGAACCCGGAGGCCGAGGTCGAGCTCGGCCGCCAGCGCCGCGAGGTCCGCGCCCGGGTCGCCGAGGGCGAGGAGCGCGCCGAACTCTGGCGCAAGCACATCGAGCAGTACGCCGGCTTCGACGACTACGAGGCGAAGCTCGACCGCGAGATCTCCGTCTTCGTCCTCGAGCCGCGCTAGCCGGGAGTCGCGACGCAATCCAGCACCGGATCGCACGCGGGCGCCTGTATCCGGTGATGCGCGGCGTCTACGCGGTCGGGCGTCCCAGCTCCGAGCACGACGGCATTCCAGTCACGAGCCCCGTACGGACCTTCGTGGACCAGGCGGCTCGTCTCCGGCCCCTCGCCCTGGAGCGTTCGGTGAACGAGGCGGACAAGCGGGATCTCATCGACCCCGAGGAACTGCGCATGGCACTACCCCGGTACCCCAGGGAGCGCGGCATCGGCATCCTGCAGACGCTGCTCGATCGCCTCACCTTCCGGCTCAGCGACTCCGACCTGAGATCTTCTTCCGGCCGATCGCGCGCGACGCCGGGCTTCCCCCGCCAGAGACGAAACAGATGGTCAACGGGTTCGAAGTCGACAGCGTCAGGACGCTTCGCGAAGCATCTGGGCCTCGGGAAGGCGCTGCAGTTTTTTCAGCGTGTTGTTCTCGATCTGGCGGATCCGCTCGCGGGTGACGCCGAAGGTGCGGCCGACT
>WUUC01034367.1_pt1 | contig 12561 bp, 11 predicted proteins | sample 6278441 | NCBI WGS metagenome assembly WUUC01 (sample SAMN13675441, study PRJNA597444) | soil metagenome | isolation source: soil | place: USA: Washington | collected 2017-10 | reverse complement strand
CGTCGGCGGCGGCCTCGGACGACCTGTCGGCAGCACGCGGCGCCGGCCGAGTCGGGGACGCCGCCCCGGCGCCCGCCGGTGCCGCGGTTCCCGCCGATCCACCGGTGGACGTGGAGGTGGAGGTTGATGCGACAAGCGCTTGGTCTAGCGCGACCGTTGTCATCACGTAGTCGCGTGCGCTCACACCGGCGCGCGTCAGCGCCGCTCGCGCTCGCGCGTCCGACTCGAGATACTGGACCGCGCGATCGATGTCGGCGTCGGAGACGCTCGACGGATCGAGCGAGGGGGGCTCTGGCAGCCCCGGAATCGCATCGAGCGCGCGCTGGGCGGCGACCCAGCGTTGATAGCGCTCCGGTGTGACCTCGTAGTTCAGCGCATCGACCTCGATGCCGGCCGCCTCGCCGGCGGCGACGCTCGTGTCCCGATCGGACCGATCACCGCCGCATCCGGCGGCCAACGTCGCAAATACGAGCGGGACTGCCGCCCATCCTCTTACGAGCCTCATCGCGTCTGCTCCTCGGCACCCAGTGATTCACCGGCCATGCCCTGAGCTAGTGCAACATCCGGACGCGCGAGCGCGCATCGTCCGAGCCAACGCGGTGAAAATACGGTCGAGCTCGACTGTCTGGCCCGCAAACCCCTATTCGGCGGCGTAAAGCAGGACGCCGCATCCCTCACAGATCTCGACCGCACCGGTGCCACTCATTGCCGTGCGGCGCTGCATCGGGATCATCGTGTCGCAGTGACTGCACGAGACGCCCCGCAGCGGAACCAGCGTGTGCTCCCGCTTCCGCGTGCGGATGCGATCGTAGCGGCTCAGCAGAGGCCGGGGCACGCCCCGCGCGCGTCCTTCCCGCCGCCCCTGAGCTTCACGCAACCGCGACTCGAGCGCCGTTCGGTCCGCGTCGAGCGACGCCCGGGCGGCTTCCTGCTCCCGCTCGAGCGCTTGCACAGCGCGCTCGCGTTCCTCGACCGTGCGGCGCATCTCCGAGACCCTCCGGCTGATCACGTCGAGCTCACGCTCAACGTCGGAGATCATGCGCCGAGCCTGATCCAGCTGCGCCATGGCGGCCGATGCCTGCCGCGCGTTACTGATCGTGTCGAGCTGCGCCTGGTGCTTCTCGTGCAGCTGTCGATGCTGGCTGACCCGGGATTGAAGCTCTCGATAGCGTCGCTCCTCGAGGTCGAGCTCGTGCCGCGCGTGTTGCACGGCGGCCACCTCACGATCACGCGCAGCAGCGAGGGCATTGAGACGCGGCGCGAGCTCGGAGAGTCCTCGCTCGATCGTGTAGATCTCGGCGTCGTCAGTCTGAAGCTCGAGGAGCGCAGCTACGTCCGGGTGCACGAACCCTCCCTCATTTCGATCGTGATGAGCCGAACGCCTTGTACCGCTGCACGCCGAGCGCCTGCTGCTCAGCATGGAGGCGTCTCTTCTCGCGGATCAAGCGGTTCTTCTCCTCCGGCACTTCCGTGAGCGCGAACTCTCGGTCGATCTCCTCGAGCCGAGCACCGATGTGCCGAGCTTGCAAGCGTGCCGTTCCACCCTGCAGCACGCTCGCCGGATCGTCCAGGCCACCTCGGTCGCCGACGAGTGCCTCCAGCTCGGCGAGCGAGGCCGGCTCCAGCTCTTCGGCCAGGCTCTCTAGAGTCGCGTCGCTCCCCTGCTTGAGCAACGCATGGAAGATCTGCCGATACCGCGCATCCCGGAAGCTATCCTCCCCCAGGCGCTCGGCAATCGAGTCGACGTAGTGGCGAAAGTGCAGCAAGACTCGGACGAGCTCCCGCTCGACCATGTGTTCCCCGGCTCGATAAGGGCGACGGGCATCACGTTGGCGGACCTGTGGTCCTGTCGGCGGCGGCGGCGGTGCGGGAGCCGGATCGGCGCGCTTGGCACGCCCGGCCGGCTCGTCACCCGCGACTTCTCGCTCGAGAAGCTCGCGGCTTACCCCTGCCGCCTCGGCTGCCCGGCCCAAGTAGAGGTCCTGCGTGATCGGGTCCGCCGCCGCGCGGATTGTCGGCAGCAGGCGATCCAGGGCTTTCCGTTTGCGGCGCAAGTCGGTGAAGTAGCCGCGGCGCTCGAGGAACTGAACCTTTCGCTCGAAGACGTCGACGCTCGAGCCCAATTGCGCTTCCAGCCCCTGAGCGCCGTGCTTGGCGACGTACGAGTCCGGGTCTTCGCCTTCCGGAAGCGTCACCACCTGTACTGCCGCGCCCTTCGCGAGCAGCGCGTCGCCGGCACGAAATGTCGCGCGAATGCCGGCGTCGTCACTGTCATATAGGAGATAGACGTTTTTCGTGTACCGCGTGAGCAAGGCGGCCTGCTCCTCGGTGAGCGCGGTCCCGAGTGGGGCCACGACCGCGTCGACGCCGCTCGCAACGCATCTCAATACATCGAAGTAGCCCTCGACGATCAGGACTCGGTCATCGCGCCGGATCGCGTTCTTTGCCCAATTCAATCCATAGAGCATCCGCCCTTTCGCGAACACCGGCGACTCGGCCGAATTGAGGTACTTCGGCTCCCCATGCCCGAGCACGCGACCGCCGAATCCGACTGCACGGCCTTGCGCGTCGTAGATCGGGAACATCAGCCGCCCGCGGAAGCGCGGCCGCAGCTCGCCACCCTGTTCCTCCCGACGAAGGAGCAGTCCGCCGTCGACCTGTCGTGTCTCGTCGAAACCGAGTGTCTTGAGGTGCTCGCGAAGGCCGTCGCCGTCCCGTGGGGCGAACCCGAGGCCGAAGCGATCGGCGACATCGCGCGTTACCTGGCGCGTGGCGAGATACTCGCGCGCCACGACGGCGGCGTGATCCTCCCACAACATGCGCCCAAAGTATTCGGCCGCGGCGGCAATGACCTCCCAAAGCGGCTCACGCGGGTCTGGCCCCTCGCGCCGCGTCTGCACGTCGCGCACCTCGATGCCGGACCGCGCGCCGACGAACTTCACCGCCTCGACGAAGTCGAGACCCATGCGCTTCCGCACGAACGTGAAGACGTCGCCGCTCTCGTTGCACTTGAAGCAGTGATAGAAGCCGGTCCGCGGATTGACGGCGAAGTTCGGTTTCTTCCCCTGGTGAAATGGGCACGGGCCGCGAAAGCTGCTCCCGACGCGACGCAGCTTGACCTGCTCGCCGATGATGCCGACAGCGTCGGCCGACTCCCTCACTCGTTCGATGACCTCGTCCGGGATCACGCGAGCTCCGCGACGGTGACGCCGGCGCCCCCTTCATTCCAGGCGCCGAGCCTGAAGCTCTTCACGCGCGTGTCCTTGCGGAGCATCTCGGCGACTCGATCTCGCAGCGCACCGGTGCCCTTCCCGTGGATGATGCGAAGCGCGCGGAGCTCCGCCCTGACCGCCGCGTCCACAGCGTACGTGAGGATCGCGTCAACCTCGTCGACTCGCAGCCCGCGCAGATCGACCTCCGTGCGAGCCTCTACTTCCGGCAGGTCGCCGGTCATTGCCCGCGCTTGTTCCGTTGGCGGAGCCCGCTCGGCGACGCGAAGCGTTTCGACCGGTGCCGTGAGCTTGATTGCGCCGACGGCGACCACCGCCTCGGCCCCGCGCAGCTCGACGACGCGGCCGATCTTGCCGCCCAACGTGCTCACCTCGACCGTCGCGCCGACGGCGACCGGCTCGGTAGCGGGCGGCGTTCGCGGCCGCACGCGCGTCTCGCGCCGCGAGGTGACGCGCGCCTCCTCTTTCTCGAGACGCTCGAGCTGCTCTCCGTGCAAGGCAGCGATACGCTCGGCGGTCTGGCGCGCGGCCCGTCCGGCTTCGTCGATCGCTTCGGCGCCGGCCGCTCGTAGCTCGCTGATCGCGCGCTCGATCTGTGCGCGCGCGTCGAGAGCATAACGACGCGCTTCGGCGCGCGACCGGCGCTCGACGTCTCGCTCGCGGCCGCGAACGGTCTGCTCACGTCGCGCGATGCTGTCGAGTCGAGACCGAGCCTCGGCCGCCATCGCCGACGCCTCCTGCTCGCGCTGCGCCAGCTCGGCCTCGCGGAGCTCGAGGCGTTCGAGCAGCGCCGCGACGTCGCGCTCCTGCTGCGGCAGTCGCTCCTCGGCGCGGGCGACGACCTGCTCGGGTAGAGCGAGGCGGCGAGCGATCGCGATGCCGTACGACCGCCCGGGAATTCCTTTCGACAGCCGATATGTCGGCGCAAGTGCAACGGCGTCGAACTGCAACGATGCGTTGACGACGCCGGAAACGTGGGCGGCTAGTTGCTTCAACGTGCCGAGGTGCGTCGTCGCGATCGTCGTCGCACGACGCGTCGTGAGGTCCTCGAGGATCGCCCAGCCGAGCGCGGCGCCGTCGACGGGGTCGGTTCCCGACCCCAGCTCGTCGACGAGCACGAGCGAGTCAGCCGTCGCAAGACGCAGGATCTCGCCAAGGTTGCGCAGGTGGGCACTGAAGGTAGAGAGGCTCGCCTGGATGGACTGCTCGTCACCGACGTCCGCGTAGACGTCATCGAAGACGGCGACACGACTCTCGCCTGCGACAGGCGCCGGAATGCCTGCCTGCACCATCGCGGAAAACAGTCCGATCGCCTTGAGCAGGACGGTCTTGCCGCCGGTGTTGGGTCCGGAGACGAGGAGCGTCCGCTCCGCCGCCGTCATCTCGAGGTCGAAGGCGACGACTTCTCTGTCCTGACCGAGCAGCAAAGGGTGCCGTCCGTTGCGAATCGAGAACCCCTCCCGCGGCGAGATGAGCGTGGAAGCTCCACATCCAAAGTCGCGGGCGTAGCGCGCCCGCGCATACAACGAATCGAGCTCAATGAGGGCGTCGAGCGAGTCGATCAGCTCGTCGTGCAACGGCCGTAGCAGGTCGGTGAGCTCGAGGAGGATTCGCTCGACCTCCTCCGCCTCCTCCGCCTCGAGCTCGCGAATGCGGTTGCCGAACTCGATCGCCGCGGGCGGCTCGACAAACAAGGTCGCACCGGACGCGGACATACCGTGCACAAGGCCGCCGACGGCCACGCGCCCCTCGCGGCGAACGGGAATGACGTATCGGCCTTCGCGGACCGTGACCGACATGTCGCTGGCCCGATGATGCGGATCGAGACGCTCCATCGCGCGCTCGAGGATGCGCACGAGCTCACTATGAGCGCCACGCAGCTCGCGGCGCAGTGAGCGAAGGGCCGGGGACGCGTCGTCGCGCAGCGTGCCGTCGTCTAGAACCTTGCCTCGGATCCCATCCTCAACCGCCGGCGCAGCGATCAACCGATCGATGATCGGGCCAAGCACCGCTGGCACGACGGCCGGACGCCGGGGATCGCGCAGGCTGTCGCGGCTTCGCCGCGACGACGCCAGCAGGAGCGCGGCACTGAGCAGCTCCGCACCGCTGAACGACGAACCCTCGACGCGGAGCCGGGTAAGCGCGCGACGGAGGTCCGGCACCGGCTCAGGACCCCAAGGCTCGTCCCCTTCGAGGCTCGCGCGGATGGCGGCGACGCGCGCATGTTCGCGCTCGATCGCGGCCCGATCGGTACTCGGTGACAGGGCTCGCAGGCGTTCAGCGCCAAGCTCGGTGGTGGCCCTCGCCGCAACGAGGTCCAGCACCCTCGGAAACTCGAGAACGGCCAGCGCGTGGGAGTTCATCGACCTGTAATCTGCGCAGAGGGCGCGGCCGGTGACGAGCGGGGGGCCGGGCTCTCGACCGTGACCACTATCTGCTACCCGCGACGCGCGAGCTCCTCGCGAGCGATGGTGCTTATGGTCCCGCCCTCGGCGCGTCCCTTGAACTGCGGCATCACCTTCCCCATGACCGCACCGATGTTCGCGGCGCCGCTGGCGATCGCCGCCTGGACCGCGGCACGAATCTCTTCGTCGGCAACCTGGGCCGGAAGATACGCCTCGAGCGTCTTGACCTCAGCGGTTTCCTTCGCAGCCAGGTCATCGCGCTTCCCCTGTGTGTACGCATCGATCGACTCGCGCCGCCTCTTTATCCCCTTCCGCACCACCTCGATCACGTCGTCATCGGTGAGGTCGCGGCGGAGCTCGATCGCGCGATTCTTGGCATCGGCGATCACGCTACCGAGAACGAGCGTGCGCGCCGCGTCCTGACTCTTGCGTGAGGTGTTGAGGTCGGCTTGTAGCCGTGCGAGAAGCATGGACATGGCGAAGGTGCGCGGTTCGAAGGAGGTCAGCCCGGCGGCCAGCCAAGTCGGCGGCCGCCGAGCAAATGCAGATGGATGTGAAAAACCGTCTGTCCGGCGTCGCCGTTCGTGTTGATCACGGTACGGTATCCGGCGTCGGCGATCCCTTCTCTTTCCGCGATTTCGGCAGCGACAATGGCTAGCCGACCGACCAAGTGGGCGTCCGTCGCATCGTTGAGCGACGCAATGTGCTGGCGAGGGACGACGAGAACATGGACGGGCGCCTGTGGATTGATGTCACGGAACGCGACACAGTCTTCGGTCTCAGCGACGAGCGTCGCCGGAATCTCGCGACGTACGATCCGGCAAAACAGGCACTGATCCGCCATTCTAGCTCTCCCTGTTTTCCGCGGCCGTCCCGGCGCGAAGGATCGCCACAGCGGCAATACCCGCCGTCTCGAACCGTAACGTAGTTCGGCCAAGGCTCACAGGTCTCCAGCCGCTGCTGCGCAGCTGCTCGCTCTCGGCCAATTCCATCCCGCCCTCGGGACCGACGATCACAGCGACGGGGTCGCGCGATGAAACGGGCCCGAGCCGCCCGCCCTTGCGATCGAGCAAATAGCGCAGGCTGACGGAGACGCGTGACGTTGCCGCGTCGAGTGGAAGCTCCTGTCGAATGTCCGGGAGCCACGCTCCGGCGGATTGCTCGAGCGCTGCAATCATCCGCGCACGGACCTTGGCGGCAAACGCGTCGCCCTCACCGCGCGGTGAGACGCTTCGCGAGCGCGCGAAGAGGACCGGCTGCCAGACCGACACACCGAGCTCGGTGCATTTCTCAGCGAGCCAAAGCATGCGGTCGCGATCGGCGACCGGCGCAAGCAGCTCGATCGCTTGAGGCGCGGCGATCGTCTCGTTTCGCTCGAGATCGACAATGAAATCGCGCTTGGTGAGCCGGCGAATCGAACCGGTACCCATGGCGCCACGACCGTTCGTGACACGGACGCTATCACCCGCGGACAATCGTCGCACGCCGGCGTGACGAGCCGCCGTCTCGCCGAGTGACAGCTCGCCGACCATTGCCGGAAGCTCGGGCGCGTAGAAGGTCGCTACCGGCGCGCGAGCACCGCGGTCCACCAGCTCTCCTCTCGGTCCTCCGCTTCGATCCGCCAGCCGGCGCCCTCGACGGCAGTGGCAAACGCAGCGCTCTCGTCTTCCGTGATCCCACCGACGATCACCCGCCCCTCGGGCGCGAGCGCCTCGTCGACGACGGAGATCAGTGCCAAGAGCACCGGCGCGACGATGTTGGCGAGAACGACGCGGACCGGCGCGACGAGTGGCAACAGCAGGCCCGCGTCGCCATGGAGCACGGTAACCCAGTCGCCGACTCCGTTGGTGCGCACGTTCGATTCCGCATTGTCGATCGCGTCCTCGTCGAGCTCTATCGCGACGACGCTCGATGCCCCGAGCTTGGCGGCAGCGATCGAGAGCACGGCGCTTCCGGCGCCGAGATCGGCCACGCGATCTCCGCGGCGCACGACCTTCGACAGGAGCCGTAAGACGCCGCGCGTCGTCGCATGGTCCCCCGTGCCGAAAGCCATTCCCGGGTCAACGACGATCGTCGACGCAGGATCTAAGTCAGCGGCAAGCCATGGTGGGGCAATGCTGAACTGCCCTGCCCGGTGCACGGTGAGCCGGTCGCGCCACGCCGTATTCCAATCAGCGACGACCACGTCCGACATCTCGACGAGAGCGGACGGGCTCGCGGCGGTTACCGCACGGACGATCGGCTCGGGATCGGTCCCGCGAGGGAGATACGTGCGAAGGTCATCACCGACTTCCTCGACGGCGCGCGAGCCGGCCGCGAAAAGAGCGTCCACCACCGCGGTGCGATCCTCACCGACCGTGCGAACGCTGACGGCGAGCCAGTTCACGCCCCGAGGGCTTCCTTCATCTTCGCCCAAAAGCCTTTGCCGCGCGTGTCGGCGGGGACGCCGCGCCTCATCTCGTTCAACTGCTCGAGCAGGAGTCGCTCCTCAGCGCCCACGTCTTCTGGTGTCCACAACTGCACGCGAACGTGCAAGTCGCCAACGCCGGGCGCGTTCACTCGCGGCAGCCCGCGGCCACGAAGATGAAAGACCTGACCGCTTTGTGTCGACGGCGGGAGCTCCAATGTGACGGCGGAATCGACCGTCGGTACCGTCACCTCACCACCAAGCACCAGCTGCGGGTACGTGACGAGCACCTCGGTGTAGAGCTCCTCGCCGTCGCGCTCGAATCGCGGGTCGTCAGCGACGTCGAAGATCACGTGCACGTCGCCGCGCGACCCGCCGCGCGTGCCGGCGTTGCCGACGCCGCGGAGCGTCATGTACTGGCCACTCGCCACCCCCGGCGGAATCTGAACCTGGATCGTTCGCTCGGAGCGCGTGCGGCCGTCGCCGCGGCACTTCTTGCACGGCGACTCTACGATCTGCCCTTCTCCCTTGCAGGTAGGGCAGGGCGCGACGCTGACGAACTGCCCGAAAAACGACCGCTGCGCGCGGCGGACCTCACCGCTTCCGGCGCAGCTCGGGCAGACGCGCGCCTTCGTTCCCGGCTCCGCGCCGCTCCCCTCGCATCGGTCGCAGGCGTCGAGCAGCTTGAGCGTCACGCCCTTGTCCACTCCGCGGGCGACCTCGGCGAGCGTCAGCGAAACGGTGACCTTGACGTCGGCGCCCGTACGTACGCTGCCGCCCCGCCGGGCGGCACCGAACATCTCGTCGAGGCCGGCGAACGCGCCAAAATCGCGCATGAAGATCCCGAGCGCCTCAGAGAGATCGACGTGGTGGAAGCCACCAGCGCCGGTGCGCAGGCCGGCCTCGCCGTACCGATCGAACATCGCGCGCTTCTGCGGATCGCGCAGGACGTCGTACGCTTCGGTGATTTCCTTGAAGCGTTCCTCGGCTTCCTTCGACCCACCATTCCGATCCGGGTGGTAGGTCATGGCGAGCTTGCGGTATGCCTTCTTGATATCGTCGTCGGAGGCAGTGCGCTGGACTCCGAGGACGGCGTAAAAGTCAGCCATTGATTGAGTGATGCGCGGCTAGTCGAGCAGGTCGGTCAGCAGGCGCGAGGTGTGGCTCACCAGCGAGATCACCTTGTCGTACGGCATGCGAGTCGGGCCAATGACACCAATGACGCCGGACAGCGAGCCTACCTGATACTCGGCGGTCACGACCGTGAACTGCTCCAGCTGTGGATCGTCGTGCTCGTTCCCGATCGTGATGTTAATGCCTTGACGAAGACTCCGCTTTCGGATCGCTTCGGCGAGGCGCGCGGGCGTCTCAGTGAGCGCGAGCAGGCGCCGCATGCTCTCCCGCTGCGCGAATTCAGGCTGTTCGGCGAGCAAGGACGCGTGCCCGAGTACCACGTTGTCCTCCGGACCCGGCATAGTCGGGTCGAAAAGCTGCTCTCCTTCCTCGAGGAAGATGTTCAACAGCTCGCCTGCACCCGGCGTCGTCACACTGTCGCGGAGTCGCGCACCAACCGAAGCGCGAATGTCGCGAAGCGTGAGCCCGGCGAGTCGCTCGTTCAGCACGAAGGCGACCTGCGCCAACGCCAGCTCGGCGATCTCACCCTGGGCTTCGACGAAAACCGTTCGAACGACTCCACCCTTGAGCGACAGGACCATCAGCAAGCGGTCGCTCGCGACGCGCACGAGGTCCAGACGCTCGAGCACCACTTCGTTGAGACGGGGGCCGAGCGCGACGCCGAGCTCCTGGGTCAGGACGCCGAGGCTCTGCGCCGCACGGCGCAGAATGTTTTCGATCGCCGTGCCGCCTGCCGCGATCTCCTCCTGAAGCCGCTCGCGCTCCGGCGTCTCGACCGGCGGCAAGCTGAGCAGAGCATCGACATACGCCCGGTACGCCTTGTCGGTTGGGACGCGGCCGGCCGAGGTGTGGGGGTGAAACAGGAACCCCTTTTCCTCGAGGTCACTCATCGTGTTGCGTATGGTCGCGGGCGAGACGCCAAGACCGAAGCGCCGCGAAAGCGTGCGCGATCCAGCGGGCTCAGCGGTCTGGACGTAGGTCCTGATGACCGCCTCGAGCACCAACCGTTCGCGTTTCGAGAGCTCGGGATTCCCCAATCGACACCCAGTGACGGAAACGTCTTAAGTGCAAAGCTATTAAAGACTTCGACTCGCAGTCAAGGATCGCGTCAAGGCATCGAGACGGAGCCAACCGGGAGCGCGAAGGACGAGTCGCGCATCGTCCTCGACCGAGGCCCAGCCAGCGTCGACCCACGGGGTGACGGCGGACAGCTCCCTTTCCGAAAGACGCAGGCCTCGGGCGGTGCGCAACCCGAGGTACACCGTCTCGGTCGCTCGGTTCTCGGGCGTCAGCTCCTCGGAATCGTCCACGGGATCTTCGCCATTGGCGAGCCGCCGGCGCCAATGCTCGTACGGAGCGACGTTCCAGCGACGCCGGTCCCCGTCGAACTCGTGCGCCGAGGGGCCGATGCCGGCGTATGCGGCGCCGGACCAGTACGCCCAGTTGTGTCGGGATCTTCGGCCAGGCCGGGCGAAGTTCGAGACTTCATAGTGCTCGAAGCCAGCCGTGGTCATGGCCTCATGCGCGCGTAGAAATTCTTCCTCGTAGCGTTCCTCGGGCGACTCGTCGACTTGGCCGCGCTCGACCCAGCGACCGAGGGGGGTGCCACGCTCGATCGTCAGCCCATAGAGGGAGATGTGCGCGGCGCCGAGCGTCAGCGCCTGCTCCAGGTCGAGCTCCCATGAGCGGTCGAGGCTCGAGGGTAGCGCGAATATCAGATCGAGTGAGACGTTATCGATGCCACCTTCGCGAACGATGCTGACGGCGTTCGCGGCATGCGCCGCGCCATGCGTTCGGTGCATCCACGCGAGCACCCGATCGTCGAACGACTGCGCGCCCAGCGAGATCCGGTTGACGCCGGCGGTATGCCATGCCCGGACGGTCGCAGGGCTGACGTCTTCCGGATTCGCCTCGAGCGTCAGCTCGGCGTCGGCAGCGAGGACTACGCGCTCGCGCAGCACGTCGACCAGGCGCTGCACGCCGTCGCCACTAAGCCGTGACGGGGTTCCTCCGCCGAAGTAGAGCGTGTCGAGCTCCCACCGCTCGCTGCCCGGAAACCGTAGCTGCAGCTCGCGTTTGACCGCCGCGACGTAATCGGCTACAGGCACAACCGCCCGCACCGCGATAGAGAAATCGCAGTACGCACATCGGCGGGCGCAGAACGGGACGTGGACGTAGAGGTGACGTGGCAACATCGCGGGCAGAGCGGCGGGAAGCGTGGCCGGCCGCGCCGGTCGATACAACTTAACCGGCGGGCATCGCCGACCGTGCCGATTGCCTGCTGTTATCGCCGCTGGATCATGCCCGTCAACGCGCACTCGATGGCGCCGTGCAGCTCCAGCTCCGTGATGGCAGCCATGCAGCGGTGCGCCGGCAACCCGGATTTCGAACACAGTGCGTCGGAGTCGAGCGGGCCATCGCCGAGCGCCGACCACACTGCAGCGGCATCCGGGTCCGTGAAGCTGCGCGGCACGCGCACGGGCGGCGTCAGTCCCATCAGTGCGAGCGCGTCGGCGACGTCGGAGATCATCACGGCGCCGTCCCGAAGCAGCCCGTTGGAGCCTTGTGTCTGCGGAACGTCGATTTGCCCGGGGACCGCGGCAAGAGTGCGGCCCAGCGCGAGCACTTGGTCCGCCGTGTTGAGGGCGCCGCTCTTGAGGCCTGCTTCGACGACGATCGTGACCTTCGCGAGCGCTGCGATGATCCGGTTGCGTCGCGGAAAGCACCCCCTGAAGGCACGCGTGCCGGGAGGAAGCTCCGCCAGCAGAAGTCCGCGCCGCCCGATGGTCTGGTGCAAGGTGCGATGGCCGACCGGATAGGGCACGTCGATCCCCGTCCCGAGCACGGCAACGGTTGACCCGCCTTCGTCGAGCGCTGCTCGGTGCGCGGTCGCGTCGATCCCGCGCGCCATCCCGCTCACGATGCACGCACCCGCACGCGCAAGGGCGCGCGCAAGCTCGCGTGTCATTCGTTCACCGTACGGTGTCGAGTCGCGCGTACCGACGATCGCGACGATCGGCGGCGTGCTCGCGAGCTCGGGACGACCGACGGCCCACAACCGGCGCGGTGGATCTGGCAGGTCGACGAGCGACGCGGGATAGTCAGCGTCCGCTCGTGTGATGATTCGCTGAATTGGTGCCCTAGGGTTCTCAGGGAGATGTCACGCGATCACCATCACGCGCGCGAGCCTTTTTCTCGGCCAACAAGTGAGCCCACCACGCGTCGAGCAGCGGACCGAGCCCGGTGCGTGCGGCGGCGCTGATCGCGAAGACTCCGAAGGCGTCCGGGGCATCGATCGGCGGAGGGTCGTCATCGCCGAGGAGATCCATTTTCGTGAACACGACGCAGTGCGACTTTTCGGCGAGCGCGAGCGAGTACGCGGCAA
>WUUC01105676.1_pt1 | contig 12562 bp, 7 predicted proteins | sample 6278441 | NCBI WGS metagenome assembly WUUC01 (sample SAMN13675441, study PRJNA597444) | soil metagenome | isolation source: soil | place: USA: Washington | collected 2017-10 | reverse complement strand
TCTCCTCCCTCTCCTCCCTCTCCTCCCTCTCCTCCCTCTCCTCCCTCTCCTCCCTCTCCTCCCTCTCCTGCCCGGATCAAGACACTACGCATCGGCGTGGTCGTCGATGCATTCGATGCCTCCTACCAGCTGGCGCTCGTCAAATGTCTGCGAATGGCCTGCCGGGATCGGCACCTGGAGCTCGTGGTATTTGCGGGCGGCATTCTCGGCGCCGCGGAGCTGGCCGCGCCGCAGCGCAACTCTATCTATCGACTGATCCATGGAAGCGGAGCGGTGCAGGGTCTCGTGTTACTCGGTAGCACCATCGTTCGACAGCGCGGCGAAGTGCAGGCCTGGTGCGAGCGTCTGCGACCCTTGCCCCTGTGCAGCATCGGACTCGAGCTCGCTGGCGTGCCCAGTATCCTGCCCGATAACCAGGGGGGAATCCGTGCGCTGGTGAGACACCTGGTGTCGGACCACGGATATCGCCGTCTGGCCTTCGTGAGTGGACCTGCTGGCAATCAGGAGTCGCGTGAGCGCCACGAAGCGTTCTGTGCGGAGCTGACCGCACAAGGTCTGGACAGCACAACGGCACCCTGTATCGAAGGGGACTTCTTGCCGCCCTCGGGCCGCGATGCAGCGCGCCAGCTGCTCGATCGCGACAACCTGGAGCTCGACGCCATCCTGGCGGCCAACGACTATATGGCCATGGGCGTCCTGGAGGTGCTATCCACCCGTTCCTCGCTGATCCAGAGGCGCATCGCGGTGACCGGGTTCGACAACGTTGCCGAAGCCGCGTTTACCGTGCCGCCGCTGACGACGGTGGAACAGCCTCTCCGGGCGCTGGCAGAGGCGGCGATAAGCAGCATTCTATTGCAACTGCAGGGGGGTGAAGGCGCAGCTTCACAACGGCTGGACACGAGGCTCTGGCTCCGGCGCTCCTGCGGATGCAAGGAGACGGGCGTGGCGCGCGTCAGCCGTTCGAAAATGCGCACGCGCTCCGAGGACTTCGAGCCGTATATGACGCAGCGCTACCCGAAGATAAGCGCGGAAATGCAGCGCGCCTCCGAAGGCCTGTTCGTGGCCATGTCAGGGTGGGATCAGCAACTCCTCAGCGCGTTCGTCGATCAGGCGCGAGGCGTCCCCGGCGACCCGTTCCTGAATGCGGTAGACCGGATGTTGCAAGAACTGCTCGAGAAGAGGGCCGAGGTCTGGCGCTTTCACGGCGTTCTCTCAGTGCTGCGCACTTATGCCATAGAGGCCTCTCTCGGTGATCAACGCCGCAGCCTGGAAGTGGATGACCTATTGCACGCAGCGCGGCTGATGACGGGTGCGGCGGCCATGCGCGCCCAGGCGCGCGAGCACGCCACGATCGAAGAAGTGCAGCGCGTCCTCAACCGGATGGGTGCGCGGCTCTCGGCCTGCGGTGACCTCGCCTCCCTGCAGGGCGCCCTCGACCAGACGCTGCCGAGCTTCGGCGTTCACAAAGCGTTCCTGATCACCTACGAGGGAGAAGCGCGCGAGGGCCGGCTGCCGGCGAAGCTCCAGTATTGCCTGAACGACGAGCGCCCCGTCGAGACGCGGGACACCATTTTCGATGCCCGGGGTTTGCTACCCGTCGCAGTGTGGGACAGCGCCACAAAGCTGAGCTGGACCGCTTTGCCCTTGTTCGCGCACGATCGTGTGCTCGGGTTTGCGCTGATTGAGCTCTTTTGTGACAATGGGGCAGACTACGAAGCGCTCAGAATCCACCTGAGCAGCGCGCTCGCAAACGCACTAGCTCCAGCCGATGCCGCTCCGCCCAAGCATCCATGCGCGGCTTGCGCCGTGGTAGAGGCCGTAGTGCCTAAAAGCCTCGTGGAAGAGTCGCGCCCCACGCAGCGCTCGCCTCAATGAGAGTCAAGCTCGGGCCCGGTTTTGCACGGCGGGGTGGGCTGGGCAAAGCTGTGTAGAGCGCAAGCAGCTGTTTGGGCGGCGCAGCTAAAATCTATCGCCGGACCAGCTCAGTCTGTTTGCTCAAATGTTAGCCACCGTCACGGCGGCGCCGTCCACCACCCAGGTCGGGGTGCCGAGCGACGCCGGTGTTTCAGCGCCTGCCCCAGGAAGAAGCCGAAGAGGGCGCCTCGGCGCGCGCTCACGCCCACTCAGAGCGACGAAATTCCGTTGCCGAGGTGAGCGCAACTGCCCGCAATGCGGCGAGCCGCGCTGCACGTTCGACCACGCACGCTCGCTGGTCATCGAATACACGCCGCCTAAGATCGATGTCCTCGAATACCGTCGGGAGAAGGTCGTTTGGTGAGCCGAGGGCGAGCGTCTCGCCCTGCCAATGTTTTGGCTTCGAACCCACTTCAACCCGGCCTACTGACAGAGGGAGGTACTCGCGCTTCAGGCTGATTTGGTAAACGCCTCGTTCACGTTGGAGCATGAGCAACACTGCCCGGCAACGCTCGTCGCCGAGACCTTCACGCAAGCCGCCGTAACAACTGCCCGTGGTGGTGCCAGCTTCGTTGAACCCATACGTCGGGTCGATCGAAGATCACTTCGCCCGCGCTCTGGGAAGCCAATGTAGGGGTTGACCAAGTCCGTCCCACTTTAGCTTGTTCTTCAGCTGCGCCGGGTATTCAGGGCGAACCATCGCGCTTCTTGGCGATGAAAAGTAGTTCGTGTCGCAGTCACCCATTTTCCGAACGCTGGAAGGTCAGCGTATGCTCTTCGACCGGGCAACTGCCACTGCCGCCGTTGGAAGGTTGCATTTCGCACGAGAGCTGGTCCCTAAACTTGGCCACGAGCCGGCTGCGCAGGGCCCAGGAATCGAGCTTCACCTTATTCGGGAAGTGACTTTCCCGTTGGCCTCGATCTTCTGGAAGTCGAGCGAGGTTGGTGAGCGCCGAGAGGGCGCGCACGTCGCGTTCGACCGTAGCAAGGTTAGGAGGTCGGCTCGAGACCTCACCTCGATCCACCGACGGCAACCTGTCTCGATCAGCACGGCGGAACCTCAGGGACGGCGTCTCTTGCGTTTGAAAGCGCTTCCAATCCGGGGTGTGCCCGCGCTTCGGAGGAGCCAAGCTTTGGAAGCGCTTCCAACTTCGGGATGAGCAGGGCGACACGCAATACAGTGTGAGCGAGTGCGCTTGCCCGCGCCTGCAAGCTCTGAATTGGCTCAATTTAAGCGCATCGCTGGCGTGCGGATGGCCGCCGGCTTCGGTAGCACGGCGGCGCGCGCAATGCTGTCCTGGCCTCGCTGCGTCGACGCCAATTGACGTGCGTGGCGGCCCGTGAGAAGCGTTTGTTCCAGGTTACCGTCACATCAGGGGTCTTCATGACGAACGTGCGCGCAGCCCGACTCGACGCTTCCGAGCTCGAGCGAGGTGGGTCTCTCAACTCTCAAACACGCGGCAGGACAGGGGCGCCGAGGCACGTGCGACTGGGTGCAGCGCTCGCGTCGTTGCTCGCGCCGCTCGGCGTGGGGTGCGGTGGAGACAACACCGATCTGCTGGGGCCCGCGGCTTCACCCCAAGCTCCCGATATCGAAGTGCTGGAGAACGAGCCCGGGCCGAGTGAGCCCCTGGCGCAGACGCCGCCTATGGGCTTCAACAACTGGAACGCCTTCGGCTGTGACGTCAACGAAACGCTGATCAAGGAGACCGCGGACTTCTTCGCTTCGTCTGGGTTGAAGGACGCCGGCTACGAATACGTCAACATCGACGACTGCTGGTCGCTGATGGAGCGCGACGCAGACGGCAAGTTGGTGCCCGATCCAGTGAAGTTCCCCTCGGGGATCCGGGGCGTCGCGGACTACGTGCATGGCCTGGGGTTGAAGCTCGGCATCTATGGCGATGCCGGCACGCGGACCTGCGCGGGTTACCCCGGCAGCCTCGGTACCGAGGAGCTGGATGCGCAGACCTGGGCCAGCTGGGGCGTCGACTACGTCAAGTACGACAACTGTTACAACCAGTCCGACGGCTCACGCGAAGACTTCGTGCGCCGCTACACTGCCATGCGGCTGGCGCTGGAGAAGACGGGGCGTCCCATCCTGTATTCGATCTGCGAGTGGGGTCAGTCGCAGCCCTGGGAGTGGGCCACGGAGGTCGGGCACATGTGGCGGACCACCGGCGACATCACGGACAACTGGTCCAGCATCCGCGACATCATCGCGTTTAACGCTCCCTTGTTCAGCTACGCGGGCCCCGGGCATTGGAACGATCCGGACATGCTCGAGATCGGTAACGGCGAGCTGAGCACGATCGAGAAGCGCACGCACATGAGCATGTGGTCGATGATGGCCGCGCCCTTGATCATTGGCACGGACCTCAGAATCGCCACGGAGGAGACGCTCTCCGTCCTGAGGAACGCGGAGCTGATCGCGATCAATCAGGATTCACTTGGAAAACAAGCCGCGGTCGTGTCCAACGCAGCGGGCCTGATGGTGCTCAGCAAGCCCCTCGGGAGCGGGGAGATCGCCGTCGCTCTCTACAACTCCACGGACGCGCAGGCGCTGGTCAGCGTGCCCGCCGCCGAGGTCGGGCTCGCGGCGTCGGACGCTTATTATCTCCATGACGTCTGGTCTGGAAGCGCGCTCGAGACCCAGCGCGTGATCGCCGCCGGTGTGCCCGCCCACGGCAGCGTGGTGCTCCGGACGCGGCCGCTTCAAGGCTCGGACCTGGTGCCGCCGGCTGTCAGCGTCGAGGGTGCACTGGCTACGCTGATCCCCGGTGTGCCCGAGCCCGTCACATTGACCACCCGGGTCACGAACCGCGGTGTCGACGCCGCGAGCCAGGTCACGGTCAGCGTGCAGGCGCCGGATGGCTGGACCGTTACTGCCACGAACGCGACGAGCGCTGAGTTGCTCGGCACGGACGTTTCGCTCGAGACCGCCTGGGGCGTGCTGGTTCCGGAGGGAGCCAGCGCCGGGCTGTATCCGATCGCCGTGACGGCGACGTACGTGTGGGGTGGGCAAGCCCCGTCCGCCTCGTCGGCGACGGAGATCACCGGCGCAGTCGCAGTGGCTCCTCCGGATGGCGCGACGCACCTGAGCACGCTCTTGACAGTGAGCTCGAGCAACGGGCTCGGGCCGATGGAAATCGACACCAGCAATGGCGTGGAGGCCGAGGGGGACGGCAATCTGATCACCATCGGCGGCAAGGTGTATACGCGCGGCCTGGGCACCCACGCGCCGAGCCGCGCCGTCTTCTACCTGGGTGGGCGTTGCTCGCAGCTGACGGTGGACGTGGGCATCGACGACGAGGTGAGCGAGGGTGAGGCCTCGTTCTCGATCCTCGCGGACGGGATGATCGTCAGCGAGAGCGGCGTCGTGACCGCCAACGATGCGGCCCGCACGCTGAGCGCTGATCTGACCGGGGCGAACCTGGTCGAGCTGGTGACGGACTCTGGGCTAGCGCCCGTCGGAGACCACGCCGACTGGGCGCAGCCCCAGATCAACTGCGGCGGCAGCAGCGTGCCGACATCGACGGAGCAGACCTTGTACTCGTTCGAGACCGGGCTGGAGGAGTTCACGCTCGCAAATGAGGTGGGTGGAAGCCTGGCCTTGTCGACAGCGTTCGCCACCGACGGCGTGCAAGGCCTGGAGGTCACGAGCCCTGCCGATGGCAACTGGTTCGGCCGGCGCTACGCAGCGCCGCGGGATCTGAGCGCCTTCACCACCTTGCGCTACGACGTGAAGACGACCGTCATCGGCACGCCGGGAGAGTTTGCTCTCGAGATCGGGCCGGACTCTGCCTGGTGCCAGGGCGGCCTCTGGACATGGACCAACGCCAGCTCCAGCAAGACCATCGAGCGCAGGTTTACGGAGATCGAGTGTCCCGAGGGCGTCACGATGGACTTAACGCAGGTGCGCGGCATTTGGGTTTATCTGAAGGATGGCACCTTCACCATCGACAACCTGCGAGCCGAGTGACGCTCGCTAGCTGAAGCACGGCAATGGCGCCGCCTGGCCATTACGGCGAGGCGGCTTTACGGGTCAGCGCACCGATGTGGAGACCTGGCCCGACACTCCTCAACCGCCATCGCTGAAACGGCTTCAAACAGGGGAGGCGGTTACAAGACCGGGGCCCAGCGCCGTACTTGCCCACGTCTATCGCCATGAAACGGTCTTTGCTTTCACTTGTTCTCGTCTGTCGCGTCGTCCAAGCTTCCGTGGTTCGAGCGCGGCATCCCTTCCATCGAGGCCGACGGGGGCCTGCGGCGTTGTTCGGCTGCATCACGGCGCTTGGGTGCGTGCCCGACCTCGACTCCCTATCGGCCCGGGGAATCACCAGTGGCGCGAGCGGTGACTCGGGTGCCCCAGGCAACGGCGGGACCTCGGGCAGCTCGGCTGCTGCGGGTGCGGGAGGTGCTGTTGGCGGCGGCGCTGCTGGCGCCGGGACGGGTGGTGCTGGCGGGGCGGTCCAGCCGGCAGCTCAGATCCGGTTCGACTTCGAGGAGGCAGGTCCCCTCGGCCTGGAGGGCTGGGTGGCCGTCGGCGATCAGCGGCCGCCGGACGTGCAGGACGCCGTCGAGCAATCCACGGAGGCGGCGCACAGCGGCAGTGGTGCGCTGCGCGCGGTGTTCAACGGGGAGGCCACCGTGCCCGATGCTGGTGAGCCTGACCCCTGGTACGGCGTCTACAAGGTGGGTTCAGTCCCCGCAAACTATGAAGTCGGTGTGTGGATGATGGCGACGACGCCCGGAGTCACCGCCGAGGTGTACGCGCAAACGACTCAGGCCTACCTCTGGAACGTGCTGGGCAGCACCGCGCTGCCCGTGGGCGAGTGGATAGAGGTCTCCGTGATCATGCCTGCCGAGGTAATGCAGTGGGGCATCAAGCTCCTGTCTCCTTTTGATGCCAACGGGCATGTGTATATAGATGAGGTGATGTGGTAGCGAGCCGCTCGTGGCTCACCACCCTTGGGTTGGCCATTGCGAGCATCACCACAGCCTGCACGGAGTTTGACTTCGAGAAGCAAGGGGCCTCTGGCGCCGACCCCGCTGGAGCAGCAGCAGCCGGGGGGAACGGGGCGCCCGGCGGTGCAGGGGGGAGCGTCCCGGGCGCCGCCGGTAGCGTTTCGGCGCCGACGCGCTGGGAGGAGCTCGCCCGCACCCCGCCCATGGGCTGGAACAGCTGGAACCGCTTTAGCGGCGGCGTGAGCGAGAGCATCGTGAAGCAGGTCGCCGAAGCCATGGTGTTGAGCGGAATGAAGGCTGCCGGCTATCAGTACGTGATCATCGATGACACGTGGCAGGCGAACGCGCGCGACGCCGATGGCAACATCGTTGCCGACAGCGCTCGCTTTCCGAGCGGCATCGCCGCATTGGCGGACTACGTGCACGGACTCGGGCTGTCTTTTGGTCTGTACTCGGACCGAGGCACCAAAACCTGCGCGGGTCGCCCGGGCTCCTTCGGCTACGAAGAGCGGGACGCCGAGGCGTATGCGGCCTGGGGCGTGGATTATCTGAAGTACGACAACTGCTATATTCCGAGCGGCCGCGAGAACAGCCTCGCGATGGAGGAGGACTACCGCAAGATGCGGGGCGCACTGGAAGCAACGGGGCGACCGATCGTGTATAGCATCTGCGCGTGGTGGTTTCACGATTGGATGCCCAACGTCGGCCACCTCTGGCGGACCACGACGGACATCCGCGATGGCTGGGAGGATAACCTGCTCGTGCTGCTCGACCGCAACGGCGGCTACGTGGGTCGCTACGAGAACGCGGTGTACGGTGAGCCGGGGATCGCCCACCACGCCGGCCCCGGTGGTTGGAATGATCCCGACATGCTCGAGGTCGGCAACGGGGGAATGAGCGACGTCGAGTATCGCAGCCACTTTAGCCTGTGGGCCATCATGGCCGCACCCCTCATCGCCGGCAACGATGTGCGTACGATGAGCTTGGCCACGCGTGACATCCTGCTCAACACCGAGGTCATCGCCGTAGACCAAGACCCGCTCGGTCGGCAGGGCGTGCCCATCAGCGGGAGCACCGCGCTAGAGGTCTGGCGGAAGCCGCTCGCCAGCGGCGCGCAGGCGGTTGTGCTCTTCAATCGTACGGACACGCCCTCCGACATCAGCGTAACCTGGCCGAGTCTCGGCATCAGCGGCGCCGCTCGCGTGCGCGACCTCTGGCTACACACGGACCTCGGAAGCCTCAGCGATCAGTACACGGCGACTGCGGTACCGCCCCATGGCTCGGTGATGCTAACGATCACGCCGGAGTGAGCTTCAGAATCTGCCTGCGGCAGTCGTCAGTCCGCCGCCGCGCACGGGCTCGAACCCTGCAGTGACGCCCTGCTCCGACGACGGGCTTCCCTCGCGGTCGAGCACGTACCAGAGCACGGCGCCCGCTGCCGCGGCCAATCCAGTGCCGAGCGCGATGTGCGAGAACAGGTACTTCTGGCGCAGCCTCGAAATGTCGGAGCCGGGACAACCTTGCGACGCGCAGCCCTCTGTGAGCGTATCAAAGTCGCTATTGGCGACGATGCGCAGCACTGCGAAAGTGCCCAGCCCCGCTACGCCCACGCCACCGAGCACGTAGCTCATGACGGGCACCCGCGCTGCGCCGCGCGGCTCCGGGGCTGACGGAACGTCGCCTTCGGTCGAACCCTCGCCCGCCGGGATGACGACGCTGACCTGCCGGTACTTGTCACCCGTGCCAATGACGATGTGGCGCCGGAGCGCCGCATATCCCGGGGCATTGAACGTCAGCTCATACTCCCCTGGATTGACGGGAATGGGTCGACCGTCGAGTGACACGGCAAAGGGTCGACCGTCGAGCAGCACCTCCACCGCGGACAGGTCCATGTTACTCCCCTCGACCTTGGCCGACAACACCACCGAAGGCAGCTCCCGCTCGACGTCCGTGTACATCTGCGTACACTCGGTCATCAGCGTGTTTCCACAGGCAGGTCGTGAGCACTCGCGCAACCACTGCTGCGCCTCGACCAGCCGCGAGGCCGCGCGGTTGACCTGGGCCTCGTCGACCGCGGCGATGCACGCGTCCTTCTCGTCGGAGGGCGGGGTGGCGTTCGCGGGCGTATCCGCGGCGGCCCAACTGCTCTGTAACAGAGTGCAGAGGAGGCCCACGGCCCCGATGTAAGGAGCTGAAGGACTGGTTCTGGATCGCATAGAATGAGAGGCCCGTGCCTCCGATAAAATACGGATCGGCCTCGGCGAACTGAAGCGAAGCATGTCCCTGGCCCATCGCAGAATGATGTCCATTCGCCCCCGGACCTTCGAGTCGCCTACGGCGTGCGACAAACGGGCGCAGGCCCGTCACCCGCTCTGCCGACGTAGAGGTCGTCTTGCTTACACCAGGCTCCCCCTTTGCGAGCTCGCGTGCTCTGAGCTCGCTGACGCGGGATGCAGGTGACCGTCCAGCGGCTGCGGCTGGCGGGCAGTGGGCGAGGGGGTTGCGCTCGGCCGAGAGCCGTTGCTCCGCCCGTCATCGCAGAACAGCGTCTTCAGCGCTGTCGTTGCGTTGCTACAAACACGAACAGCGCGCCGCTCCATGGCGAGAGGCCGTGCCAGGGGTTTGCCGGAACCCACGGCTACCATTTGCAGCACCGCTGTCGCACTGTGGTGACTCGTCCGTTCGGTTTAATGGTCCGACGGTAGGAGCTCGCCGTCGCTGACGCTTGGGCACTGCGCAGCGCGCGGCCGTTTTGCCCTCGAGTGGACAGCCTGAAGGGACTAACCTATGGTGTCCAAGGAGGGATGTTGTCGGTTCCACGTTTGGATGACTCGAGCTGGCCACTCGTCATATTCACCGCCGTGGGAACCACGACAGAAGTGGACCACGATCAGCATCTAGCGGACGTTTACGCCCTGCTGAGTCGCCGCGAACGATTTAGCATCGTTTTCGACCTGTCTGACGCCGCACCAATCACCGCCGCCGGACGGAAGAAACAAGTGGACTGGATGGTGAAAAATCGTTCGATGCTGAAGGCGTACTTGATCGGGATCGGTTTCGTCATGCCCTCGCCAGTGTGGCGCGGCGTGCTTCGTGCCATCTTGTGGATGCGTCCTTTGCCGTTCCCTCACGTCGTCGAAAACGACGTCGGCACGGCGACGCGCTGGGTCAGCTTGCAGCTTTCGAGCGGAGTCAACGCGGTCGCACCACGCTCTGACGATCTGAACACCTAGACGACCTCTCCTGCGGTGCTCGGCACGTGTCCAGACGTCCCGGCGGCTCGACTCATGGCCCTGCGGCGGCGCTGCCATGTTCCTTCTCCGGCTCCCCGCGCCGAGAACGCCGAAAGAGGAACTGGGAGATCGAGCGGTCGATCATGACGCAAACCGGCCATCAATCAGGCAGCGTGGTCCCGCGATTCGAGCCGTAGCTCGACGCGTCCACATCCGCGGTGCCGAGCTGTTCGACGACAATGCGCCGCAGCACCGGCAGATGAGGTCGGCCCGCACGGCAGACGCGATCGCTCCCTCAGCTTGGCTAGCTTTTCCAGTTTTTTCCTGGCGGTCCTCGCGTCAGGACGTGCCCTGCCACCTCGCCCGACTCGCTCAAAGCGTTTGACATACGCACACCTCGCGCCCGCTCGTTCCGGTAAAAGCGCCGCCTTTTAGATCGCCGTCCCGTCTCAGCATGCGGAAGCCGTGGGCGGCGAGGAGGGTGCCACTTCGAAGCGTAATACGTGTCGCCGTGGAGAGGGGGTGAACGACGTCAGGGGATCGTCACCCGGGCTCTTGTGGGCGACGAGCTCTTCCAGCTGGCGGACGGTCCTGCCGCGCGCTGCCTGGAGCCAGGCGTCTTCGGTCTCGGGGACCGCCACGGGGGTAAGCTCACGCACGGCGGACCAGTTGAGCTCGCCGGCTTCGAGCGCAGCGCATCCCACGGTGAGGGAGCACGCTGATTGTTGGTTTGCGTACGAGCCTTGTCGTGAGCAACTGTTGGAATCGTTCGACACCGATCGCTTCCGGAAACCGGAAGCCCTCGCTCTCGTGCGCGCAGGCCAGCGCCTAGCTTAACCCGCGGGAACATGAGCAGTCAACGGAAGTGTGACACGAGTGGGCGGCGTCCGGCTGTCCGCGTCCCATCAGGAAAGCGGCAATGGGCTCGTGCACGACGTCGGTCTGCCTGCGCTATCAGCCGCGCTTGCCGAGATCCGAAGGGCACGCGTACGAGAGGCATCGCTTCTTTTCACTCGATGGTTCCCGCGCGCGCAGCTATCCGTGCGGAGTCATCGGGGGCCTCCGTCATCCGTGCGCCGTCATCGGGGCGCCGTCATCGGGGCGCGGTAATCCGTGCGCAGTAATCCTCGCTCCAAGTTTGCGTGCGCGGACCACGCACTGTTAACCCCCATGTCGGTCCGCCGTCACCCGCGGTCCAATGTGCGGGCTCGTGGGTTCGTATTCTTTCGGTACGTTGCTGGCGATAAGGGGCGTCTGTCCGGTCTGCCCGGTTCAAGCGCCGGGTCGTCGTGTCGATCAATCAGGCTGGTGGTGGATTCTCGTGATGGTGGCGCTGGTCGGGGTCCTGTTTCCGAGGCGGCTCCGGTTTCACAGCGTGGGGTGCCGACGAGCCGTCGGTCGCTCGAGCCCGGGGGGCGCGTGGACGTGGCGCCGCCGGTTTCTTCGCGACCGTTGATGGCGTCGTTGCGGGCTCCGGGGCGTTCGGATTCGAGCCAGGTGTCGGGGGCCCCGGAGTCGCTGCGGTTGTCTTTCCGGGGCGAGGCGCCTCGGGCAGTGTCGCTTCTCAATTTTCCGGCGGTGAAGGCTGCGCCCGCGGCGTCGGGTAAAGGTCTGGATGCGGGTGAGCAGGCGTCGGCCCCGACTCCGCCGAGCTGTGAGCTGGTGTACGAGAGCCCCTGTGACCTCGTGGCCATGGTGGGCGATTGTCTGGTGGTGGTGATGGTCAAGGAGCTCACGCCGCTGTGTGTGAACGCGGTGGGGCGTGGGTTTGCGAGTCTGACGCGGCGCTACGCGAAGGTGAATTACTTCTCGGTAATCGAGCAGGGGACGCTGGTGATGCACCCCGAGGCACGCCGCGAGATGGCGAAGGTCGTGAGCAAGCACACCCAGAACATCAAGGGTGCCGCGTTCGTGTGTCACGGCACGGGTTTTCGGGCGACGGCGGTGCGCAGCGTGATCACGGCCATTCACATGGCGAGCTTTGCTTCGCATCCTCTGCGGGTGTTTTCGGCGCTGGATCCGGCCCTGGCCTGGCTCGGTAGTAAGCAGGCTGTGGGGGAGCTGGACCTTGCGGCGCTGTCGGCCGAGCTTGGGCGGCTGCGCGCGCGCTTCGTGTGATGGAACAGCGGCTGCGCGTGGCGCATTGAGAAGCTCAGAGGGCGCGAGCTACGGCGCCGCGGAGCGGAGTGCAGCGATCTTGCCGGGCCGCAAGGGTGGCAAGTGCCGCGAGTGCACAGCGCCCCGAGGTGACGTGTGCTGGCTTATGGCTGAGGCCCGGCCCTCTATCCTCGACATGCCCGATCGGCTTCGGGCGCTGGCTACGGCAGATACAAGACACCGATGAACGAGGGGGCCGTCACGTTGACGGAGCCGAGCTCAGTGAGCAGCCCGGTGTCGGGATCGACCTGGAAGGTGACGACTTCGTCCGAGCCCTGGTTGGCGACGAGCAG
>WUUC01026725.1_pt1 | contig 12562 bp, 6 predicted proteins | sample 6278441 | NCBI WGS metagenome assembly WUUC01 (sample SAMN13675441, study PRJNA597444) | soil metagenome | isolation source: soil | place: USA: Washington | collected 2017-10 | reverse complement strand
TCTCTTGGTTGAGCAGACTGTCCGTGAGCACGCCGTGCGCCGTGATATGCGCAGCCGAAGCAACCTCGGCAGTGCTGCGCCCGGCGCGCGCACCGTGGTGAAACACAATGGCGTAGCCGGCCGATGCAACTGCAATGATCACCAGATATATCGGGTGACCGAAGTGCAGCAACACTGCGGCTACCAGTCCCAACTCGACCACGATCGGCAGGATCGTGTAGACGAGATGCACCAACAGGAGCTGGTAGCCCTTGAGCCCCTGTTCTACGGTCTCACCGACCGTGCCGATCCTGCGTTCCAGATGGAACTGCAGCGGCAGGCGGATCAGGTGTTCGAAGAGCTGCCGCCGGACCCGTCGATGGATGCGCTGTTCCGCATAAGCGTGCACCAGATTTCGCACCTCGGTCACGCAGCGCCACAAGTACTGGCCGCCGACGAACAGCACGACGAGCAAGAGCGGGCTCAGACTCGTTGTGCTGTCGACATTACCGAGAGCATCGACGACCAGTTTGAGGACCACTGGCATTGCCGCAGTCAGCAAGGCGCCGAGCGAAACTAGCGCGAGGGCGAGGATGAGCCGTCGCCTCGAGTAGGTGTCTGCAGCGCGCCAGAACAACTGTAATGCTTGGCGCAGCGGCTGCCAGAAGCTCGCTTTGGATTGCTCCATCTTTGACGTGCTCTTTCGGCGACGGCGCCGAGGAGCGGAGAATGGGCGCGTTTCGTCCGAAGATGAAGCGATCAAAACCCAGCCGTAGGATCATGCTTGGCCGATCGCGTGAGTACTTGCGCAAGACCGCTACAAGATGCAACGGCGAGTCCCGCTCGCTCCCACACGCGACCCAACCATGATCGTGTGTCAAAGCTGGGTTACTGGATTGTTTCTGCGACGGCGTGTGAGCCCGTTCCAACAACCCTGATCTGACGAACTCGATGCATGCGAGCGCGGCAACCTGAGCAAAGGCCGCTGCCATCAAGCTCTTGCGCCGCACTCGTCCGAGGAGCTGCAACGTCGCAGATTGCCTCGCAGCTGCTCGCGACGCATTTTTTGACTGCCACCGGCGGTGGCACTTTGTTTCCTATGACAAGCACAGACAAGGAGTCTCAAATGACCATTTCATTGGGCACAGCTTCTGAGATGACGAAGGGATGGGACGTCGGTCCGGTTCTGGACACGCAGGAAAAGGTCCTCATGGGAGCGTTCGTTCGCTACCTCCAGATTTTCTGATCCACGTCGATGAAATGTCTGTGCAGCCTCCCCGGCTGCACAGACTGTCAGCCGAGCCTTGAAGGTGCTTCTCGGCGCGCGCGAGCGCTACTTCTTTCTGTTCTGACCGTCACCTGCCGTTCCAACAATCCATGATCTGACCACAGACCAACGTGCTTCACGGCGGGTGCCAGCACAGTGTCGCAGGTATGCCATGGCCGACGCGTGCGCTGACCGCGGCCAGCGGTATGACCAGCTCTCGTATCTCACACACCCGTCAATTGCATGTTCCAGCTACCAATTCTCTGTGTGCCACGGCAACCGGCGCTGTGCGGATTTGCCGGCTGAGTCATCGAACAGCAGACGACCACGCGGGCTGCAATCCTCGCCGGGAAGAGGCGCTCCTATCCGTCGTTTTTGGATTGCCGAAGCACTCGCTTACCGGCAACTTCCCGCTCGTACGCCCGTACGATCCGCGAGACCCGATCATGACAGTGACTCTGCTCGCCCAGGATGTTCATGTCTGTGTGGTGGAGAACAATGCGATCTTCCTGGACCTCAAACATGACAGATACATCGGACTCGACGCCGCGCAGACCGATGTCCTGCGCAAAATGCTAAGTCCAGAGCCCCAGCCTGCGGATGCGCATGCCGCTGCACTGGCCGCACACTTGATCGGACAAAGACTGCTTACGCAAGACTCCCGCACTGGCCGACCTCTGCGCCTGACGGAAGCCACCGCACCAGCCGCAGGATTGGTTGGCTTCGAGTACGATCCGCCGTGCGAAGTCAGGTGGCATCATGTTGTAGCGCTCGCTGCCGCCTACTTCGGCGTGACAGCGTCGCTGCGCTTCAGATCTCTCGCCACGACGGTGGCGACTGCATCCAGACGCCAGCGAGCCGCCGCGAAAGGCCGCGGCGCGCCTGTCGACATCGAGTTCGTTTACGCGCTGGTGCTGGCTTTCCGTCGCCTGCGGCCGCTGTTCTACAAGGCTCGCCAGAGCTGCCTGTTGGACTCGCTGGTGCTCGCGTCCTTCCTGGCGAAGTATCACGTCTGTCCTCGCGTGGTGATCGGCGTGATGCTGGGTCCGTTCGGCGGTCATTGCTGGGTGCAACACGAAGCACTCGTACTGAATGATCGGTTCGAGAGAGTGGCGAAGTTCACGCCGATCATGTCGTCCTAGGGAGAGACAGGGAATGTTTCGCTACGTTGGCTTCGTCTGGAACGCCTCGGATCCGCGCGCGGCAGAGAGCTACAGCGCAATGGCTCGCACGATGCGCGGAGCGCTCGAATGGCGCGCAACCATCGACCTTCCAGGGCTCAGCGTCTTCTGCGCCGGCGAATCGGCAAGCGCAAATTCCGCACAGGTCCTGACGAACGGCGGTGGCGTGGTTCTTGGAACCCTATTCGGGCGGGACCCGGGCGGCGCAGTCTGTTATCGCCGCGCGAGCATCGACGCGTCGGCTGCTCAACGCTTGCAACGGACACACGGTCGCGAGCTCATTGAGCGGCACTGGGGACGCTACGTCGCCTTCATCCACGATCCGGCAGCCGCGACGACGTGGGTCTTGCGCGATCCCTCGGGCGACCTCGACTGCATGACCACCGAACACGGGGGTGTGCACATCTTCTTCTCCCTCATGGAGGACTGCCCGCCTCTCGATCATCTGTCCTTCTCGTTGAACTGGGACTATCTCGCCGCACTCATTTCCGTTGCCATGCCGCAGGGCTACCAGACAGGTCTGCGAGAGATCTCGCGCGTGCTCGCCGGTGAGTGCCTGCAACTGCGGCCCGACGGATCCTCGCGTGAGTTCTATTGGCAACCGTTCGACTTCATCGTCGGCGAACGGATCGACGACGCGGGCCAGGCTTCCTCGCTGTTACACGACACGACAGTGGCCTGCGTCCATGCATGGGCGTCGTGCTACGACCGGATCCTCAACCTTCTTTCCGGCGGGCTGGATTCGTCCATTATCGTGGGCTGCTTGAAGAGCGCGGCATCCAAACCGGAGGTAACGAACTTCCACACGTATTACTCGGCGGGCTCGGGTAGCGATGAGCGCCGATACGCCAGGGCCGCCGCAGAGCTGGCTGGGTATCCTTTACTAGAGAACGAGATGGATGCGGATGTAAGCCTGCAGGAAATCTATCGCATTCCCCGGACCGCCGCGCCGGTCAGTACGTTCATCGAGCTGGGAATCCTGGCGAGGCGCCGACGCGTTTGCCGCGAGCTCGGCATCCGTGGATTGTTTCGCGGCAGCGGCGGCGATCAGCTGTTCTTTCAGAACGGCAGTCGTTACGCGTGCCCCGACTACATCTTCGAACGTGGCTTGCGGCCGGGCTTGTTCCGCGTTGCACTGGATGCGGCCTATATGGAAAGCGACGTCGTCTGGGCGTTAATGCTGCGCGGCCTTCGCGATGCGCTGGCCAGGAAGCCACTCGCCTTGCTTCTCGAGAAGATCACTGTTTCCGAGATGCTGTCGTCCGACATGCATGAGCGTGTAGTTCAGCAGCGACTTTCCCTCCATCCCTGGTTCTCGTCACAACGGCGCATTCCTCCGGGAAAGTACTGGCAAATATTCGGGCTTTCGGCGCCCTATGGCATGAGCAGCAGCTTTGCCGAGCCGAGTGACCCGGAGGATATCCATCCACTGCTCTCGCAACCACTGCTCGAACTCTGCTTCCGAATTCCCACCTACGTTCTCGCGAGCGGCGGAGTCGACAGAGCATTGGCGCGCCGCGCATTTGCCGCCGAGGTGCCGCGCCCGATCCTGCAGCGCCGCATCAAAGGTGAAGTGCATCTGTTCCCGAAAATGCTCTACGCCAAGAATCGTGCGTTCGTGCGCGACCTGCTGCTCTCTGGAACCATGGTCAATGAAGGGATCCTGGATCGTCAGCGCATCGAGCGTGCGCTCAACGACTCGCCCGACACATCCGATCTCGCGTCGCCGACGATGCTGTTGTCGCTGGCCTCGGTCGAGGCTTGGCTACAGATGAGACGAAGGCCGTCAACGCGGGTAGCCGCGTGAGCCCAGTGCCATGCGCTCTCGCTAGTCGGCGAGCGCCCGTGCCAGATAGACGAACTGGATGGCGTCGTTCTGCGCTCTCCCGGCCGCGGTGATGCTGGCAGAGTGCCCGCCCTCTTGTGCTTCGTAATAAAACACCGGCATACCCAGTTCCTGCATCTTGGCAGCGTATTTGCGAGCATGTGCCGGGTGCACGTTGTCGTCATTTGTTGCTGTCATGAGCAGAGGCACCGGAAAGTCGGGTCGCGCTCGTAAATTCTGGTAAGGCGAGGTTCGTTCCCAGAAGGTCCGCTCCTCGGGTACGTCCAGCGACCCGAACTCCTGCGCCGAGTTTCCCCGCAACAGGTCGCGCCGCAGTAAGTCCAGTGCCGGCACTTTTGCCACCGCGGCATGAAATAGTTCCGGGCGCTGCGTGAGCATGACTCCTACCAGCAGCCCGCCGTTGGACATCCCTTCGATACCCAGTCGGCGCGGCGAACTAATTTTGCGCCGAATCAGGTCCTCCGCCACGGCGATGAAATCGTCATAGGCGCGCTGCCGATTGGCTCTGACCGCCGCCTTGTGCCATGCCGGCCCGAACTCTCCCCCGCCGCGGATGTTGGCAAGGACATAAGTGCCGCCCTGCTCGAGCCACAGCTGCCTGATGACCGCCGAATACATCGGGTAAAGCGGAAAGCCAAAGCCTCCGTATCCCCTCATCAGCGTCGGCGAGCTTCCGTCGTGCTTGAGGGCGCGATCGCGCACGACGAAATACGGGATGCGCGTGCCATCGCTCGACACGGCCTCGAACTGTTCGGTTAGGAATCGACTGCCATCGACCGAAGGTCCCTCACTGCGCAGGCGACGCGCGCGCCTGTCGGCGCCGGCGGTGTAGAGCGTGATCGGCTGGAGGAAACTTTGGTATGTGACGAAGGCAGTTTCGGAACGCGGGTCCGACATGACGACGCGAATCGTTCCGTGATCCTGGAGGGTGACCGGGTAGCGCTGCCATCGGCGCTTGGTGAGCTCGAACCGTTCGAGCCGCCCGTTCACGTTGTGCGAGCTCGAAACGAGGACACCCGACTGTGTGCTCTGTACGTCGTAGACCGCTTCCCGCGCATCCGGAACCTTCAGGACCTGAACTGACGGAGCCAATCCAGTGATTCCGTCGACTGCGACCGCGATCAGCGCGCCCGCTGGAAACGTGCGCCCAGCGACTGTCCACTGCTCACGCAAAGTCATCACACAGTGGCCGCGATGCAGCGCTATCTCGTGACGTGCCCCCGGCAGCGACATGCGTTGGACGCCGCCGTGCTCATCCATTAGCCAATCGCTCCCACGCCCCTCGCTATCAGTGCTGTGCACGATGTTCAGGCGTTTCCCATCGACGTCCACATGTTGCGCGACACTGACAGCGGCTGCCTTGGCCCCGCCCGCAAATACGATCTTCGCTTGCGCCAACGGCTGCCCGCGCTTCCAGACCCTCACATCGGTCGGGTATCGGGCACCAGTGAACTCCTCAGCCTCGCCCTTGGATCGCTCTCTCTCGATCGCGTCCGTAACGATGAAGACAGTGTCCTCGTTCAGCCAGGTGGCACCCGAAAGTGCCAACGGCACGTTGAAACCGTCCGTGACGAACGAACGAGCCCGCAGATCGAATTCGCGGATTACGCCGTCCACCCGCCCGCCATCCGCCAAAAACACGAGACAGCGCTCTCGCGGTACGCGCAGACATTCGAGCCCCGCAAGTCGGAAATCCCATCGACGCTCCTCGGAGGCTGACAGCTGGTCCAGGTCCAGGAGAACATCCCATTGTGGATCCGCACTCAGAAAAGACTGCAGGGTCGTACGCCGCCACAGGCCCAGCGGATTCGCGTCGTCCTTCCACAGATCGTGAACCCAGCCATCCAGCATCCGCCCTGTATATAGGGTGCTCGCGGCGAGACTACTGCTGCCTTCGGTCGCACTCAAGGCAGCGGCGTAATAACGGGGGAACCGCGGGTCTGCTTTGAGTATCGCGAGCGTCCGCTCGTTCTGGGAACGCACCCAGTCCAGCGCGCGGGCGCCGCGCGGCTCTTCCAGCCACGCTCGAGGATCACCTTCACGGCCGGTAGCAGATGTCACCGTCCTGCGATCCTTGTCATGTGTGCCATCCGTTGCCATGGACGCGCCGGCGCGTCCCTCGGTGTCGGCCCGGTCGTTCGCCAGTATGTGCAGCGAACAGCCAGTGGACAACAGCAGCGCCGCGACAATCCTGAATCTCTTCATTAGTTGTTTTCTCCGCGGTGCCGACGATGATCACAGGGCATGACCCTTGCCCAGAGTGACCGGTCATGGCAACGAGTCGAGCCCGGCTGAAGAACCGGTTCGCCGGCACGCGCATTGCGAATGCGCGACTGCCTCAGCGCCAACTCTGACACCGCGCGGATCAAGCACGGACTGAAGCTTTCACGAGTTGCTCTATTGAGCGGCCGGCGAACAGCTGCGACCCTAGCCGAGATGAAATTGCTCACGCGTCAACGGAACCTCAGCGTCTCGCTCGGATCCGCATCGGCGGCAACGAGGGGATTCGCGGGCAGCGTGCTGCTCGATAGTGAGGAGAAGATCCGCATGGGCGGACACGTCAGGTACACGGGCTGTTGCATGTAGACGCGACGCCGACGTAAGCCCTGCCTGGCTACGTTGCTATTCCGGGCCGGCGCGTTCGCGCAGGCGCCGCCACCGTTGGTACTGCGTAGCTTTTTTCGGCTCCGCATCTTCTTCAGCCTTCAGCCAGAAGCGAAACCAATCGACGTTCCCTTCCTGCGAACCGATTCGCTCGGCAGGCTTCATCAAGTTGTGCGCGCCCTGGGGGAAATAGATCATGTCGACGGGGCGACCCGCGCTCTGAAGGACCGCAAACGTTTCCCAAAGCGCAACGACCGCGCCCGGTCCCATTGCTTCGATGCGAATCGCCGCACGGCTCTGCGGCAACTTGTACAGCGGCTGCTCGTCGAACCACTCCTGCAGACGGTGCGGATCGGGCTTGCCACCAGTGGCGCGCAGGACTTCGTCGACCATGGACTTCGGATAGTTCGTCAGCAGCGCCTGGTTGCCGTAGCCCCACCACGGTCCATCCGCCAAGGTGACTGCGCGAGCTGCGGCGGGAAAATCCGCGAGAAAACGAATCGCGTGCATGCAGGTGCGGCTGAAGGCAACGATACCGACTCTCTGCGGGTCGACCAAGCCGCGAGCAACCAGCTCGCGGATCCCCGCCTGCCAGCCTTGAGCAACCAGCCGAGCCTCGTGCTCGTCACTGGTCACCGCTGCAGCGCTCTCGCTCGCTTGTAAGACGACAAATCCGGCGTTCGCAAGTGCCTGCGCGGCAAATGCAGTACCAACGCCGTCCGATGGACCGTCGAGCAGGAACCGGTCCGGGCGAAAACCGTGGGTCTGCAGTACCAAAGGGTACTTCCGGCCAGCGACGTAACCGACGGGGTAGATCAAACCGCCGCGCCAGGGCAGCCGATTGTCGTCGGTCCAGCTCCAGTCCTCTACGCGGCCAAAGGCAAAGCTGTCAGCGCGGGGATTCGGATCGAATAGCAGCTTCGCCTCCTTCAGCCCCGCACTCGCATACAGCTTCGGACGCTCCTCGAGAGACTGGCGGATCGCCACGCTCAATCGCGCGTCGCGCTCAGGACCAGACGCCGGAGCGATCTGCCGCCAGCGACCGCCGACTTTGCGAAAATGGCTGTGGTCTGCGATCGCGGATTTCGTCTGGCGCTGCACGTGCAGCGTGCCGCTGCGCTGATCCCATTCAACCGAGCGAATGACTCCGCTCCAGTCTCCGCTCGCCAGACTCCCCGCTTGCGGCTCCCATGCAATGGCCGTCGCTGTACCTGAATGCAGCTCGACTTCCGCGACCGCCGGGCCGGCTGCGCGCCGTGCCCGCTCTCGACCATTGTCGATACGTAGAGGCAGGTAGGTATGACTGACGACGACCGAACGGCCGGCGTCGCGCCAGTAAACGGCAGTTGGCCCAAATGTCTGCGCGATCGAGCCGCTGGGCGCATCGAGCAGAGGGCGCGCCTGACCTCCTTCAAGGTCGACGACCACGTAACGCAGCTTCGAGGAGAGAAGCGCTGCAACTGAGTCCGGTTCTGGAACAGCCGTGTCGTTCGTGTAGCGAGATTCTGGCGCACCGGCGCGGTATTCGACCCAGTGCGCCGGGACAGCGAGCGCTGGCGCCAATACGATGCCGTATCGACCGCTGGGCGACATCCAGATCGTTCGATACTGAGGGGGAATTCTCGCCGCCGGCAGGTCGATTCGTCGCGCGACGCCGGATGACAGCGATGACTGGATCAGCTCGACTGCTTCGTTCGTCGGGGCGGGCGAGGCAATGACGCTATAGATGATCTCATCGCCGACCGGCCGTACGAGGGCGTCCACAGCATCGCGGTAGGAATAGAACAGCAGCACGTCGCCCGCGATCGCAAACGCTGCGACCCCGTTTTTAGTGGCGGTCACCTGGCGTGCCGAACCCGACGCAAGATCGGCGACAAAAACCTGTAAGACACTGTTGACGCCCTCGGCCAGGAACGCGACGCGCTGCTCGTCGACCCAGGTAATCGATTTCACTTCGCTCGTATCCTGGTGCACGAGAACTTCGGCGAGCACCCGACCTGTCGGCGGAGCTGCATTCTGCGATGCTAAGTAGGCCTCCACCGACTTGACGTCGAAAACCAGAATGCGCTCCACGTTTGCATTGCGCGCAACATCGCCGCGGCGCGTATGAACCAGGAAATGCGCACGATCTGGCGAGTACAGGACCGCAGGCGTCGCCTGCAGCGATCGCCGCTCGCCCGCGCTCAGGATCCTGGTCCATTCGATCGAGTGTTGGACAGTGAAGGGGACGGTTTGCGCAAGACCGATTGCGCAATAGCAGAAGAGCGCGAGCAGGCACGCCGCGAACCGGCACCGGCCAATGCACTTGCGTAGGATTAGCATCGAACGGCTGTGCAGCCTCCCGTGCACAGCCGCCATCTCGTCGCCGGGTCTACCACCTCTTACTGACCTGCAGCGAGATGAAGCGGCCCATCGCGCTGGCATTGGTGGCGTCGTAACCGAAGTCCACGGCCTGCAACGGCGCGGGAACGACGACATGGGGCGGATCCTCGTCCGTGAGATTCTGGACATCGAGAGCTACCGTGAATCCGCGCAGCATCGCGTTAGCACTGTGATCGCCGGCATCGAATTGAAGATGCCAGTCGAGCGTGATCCAGTCATCTATGTCAGCCGATGGCGTCAGCGCATCGTTCTCGTAGCTGTCGACATAGCTGGCGGACAGCGTGGTCGAGAAGGCCGCAGTCGCCCAGGACAGGCCGCCATGCATCCTGAGCCCGGCAGGCGTGAAGATTCGGTCGAACAATTGGTCTTCCGGCGTCGTCGATGCCGCCCGCGTATCCAGGTCGGTGATGTAGCTCGCGCCGAGAAATGGGACGAACGCGCCGACGCTGCTTTCGAAGGTATTGCTGATCGTGACATCGACTCCAGACGTTTTCATCGATGCAATGTTCTGGTTGCGACCATCGTAGTGCGCGGCGACCGCCGTCGCGGGAATGCGCGCGGGATTCAACACACCCTCCGCGTAGAAGCTCGCGATCTGCGCTGGATCGGGCGAACGGTCGATGAACGGCGCCAGCTCTGCAGCGTTCTGGTAGAGCCTGGGAATACCACCCGGCAGCGGCGGCGTGCTCACGCGATCCCTGTAGTCGATGTGGTAGTACGTCAGCGAAGCTCGGAAGCTCGGCACGGACGGCGGCTCGATGTCGATACCGACGGTGAACGACTCCGCTGTTTCTGGATCGAGATCCGGGTTCCCCAACACCAGCGGTGAGATAGTGGCCGTGGTTCCAGTCGGCGACGCAGGATCCGGCAACCGAAGAACCAACCAGCGAAACGGTGTTACGGTGGACTGATCCATCTGCGACAGCAGCGGGGCGCGAAAAGACTCCGCCCACGATGCACGCAACCCGAGGCCGGCAACGGGCCACCACGCGATTCCGAACTTGGGCTTCACACCGGACGAACCGAAATCGTCGTAGTCGTCCACGCGGCCGGCCAGCGAGAGCTCCAGCCGATGCGCCCACGAGCCAGCAGAGGGTGTAATCAACGGCACGAAGAGCTCGGCGTAGGCGCTCTTTGCATCACGCTGCAGCTCACCCGCCTGTGCCACGGCGCGATCGAATTTCTCCCGCCGAGCACTAATTCCAACGCTTGCTCGAACCGCGTCGGCGCCGATGTCGAACAGTCTGCCGCTCGCCCGGAGGTCGACACCCGAAGACATCGATTCGAGCTCCGTGTCCGTGATGCCGCCGGGGTCGCTGATGACAACAGTGTGCTGTTTCGTGGCTGAGTAGTCGGCAGCTGCGATGAGACTCCAGCTCTCGAACACGTCGAAGGTTGCGCCCAGGTTACCTCCGCTCGTCTGCGCCGCGCCGTCGAGACGGGACAGGCCCGCGAACGTCGAAGCATCCTCCTCGAAGTCACGTCGGCTGTAGAAGCCGCGCGCCGACATCTCCAGCTTCGAGGTCAATCCCTGTCGTACGCTGGCGATCACGCTATTGCGGCGTTGCTCCGGAAATATCGTAAACGGGCCTGGAACGGTCGCCGCAATCGGCGGGATGAAATCTCTGTCGGTCGCGTCGACGCTATCGTCGCTTTGATGTTCGTAGACGAGCATCGCGTTACCGTCGTCCCACGACGCGCCCAGCAATTGCGAAGCTGTGAATTGCTCGCCCCCGCCCTGGCTCGAATCGCCGTAACGGGCCGAGGTCTCGGCTCCCTGAAAGTCGCGACGCAGAACGAAGTTGACGACGCCGCCGACCGCATCGGCGCCATAGATCGCAGAGGCGCCATCGCTCAACATTTCGACTCTCTCGACCGCATTCAGTGGAATCAGTGAGATGTCTACGAAGCTGCCGGCGGACCCCGATGGTGCTAGACGTTGTCCGTCCAGCAGCGTCAACGTTGACCCGGAACCCAGCCCGCGCAGGTTGATGCCGGTTCCTCGACTCACGTTGACGTCGGCGAACTTTGAGGTGCCGTTGTTCTGCGAGCTCTCCTGATCGGTCAGCGAAAAATTCTGCGGCACTTTGCGCATGAACTCGCGCACTGAACCCGAAGCGGTCTTTGCGATGTCCGACCGCGTGTAAACTGTCAAGGGCGAGCCCGCTGGAGTGACGCCACGGATGCTGGTGCCGGTAACGATGACTTCATCGATGGACGCAGATAGCGGATCGCTCTGCGGCCCGCCGCCAGTTCCACCAGACGGCGCGGCCGGCGCTACATGTTCATGGACCGGCTGCTGAGGGTCCAACAGCTCCAGTCGCAAAGGACGGTCCGGGGATTGGAAGTACGAACCCCAGGTCGCGGAACCAACATTCGACGCGTCGTTGTCCGACTGAGTCCTCTCGCGAATAGCTACGGCACGCTCGCTCAGCCATTTGTAGGTCAATGGAGTTCCGGCAAGCAGCTGTTCCAGCGCGGCCCTCGCGCTGAAAGTGCCCCGGAGCTTGGGAGCGGTCAGTTTTTTGGCAACGTCCCAGTTCTGCACGAAAATCTGGAAGCCACTTTGGCGAGCCCACTCGTCCAAGGCCTGGTCCAGTGTCTTGGACTCAATGACGAGGGAGACTCGTGCTTCACCCGCAACTGCCTGCGCATCGCCCTGAATTGCGGACAGGGCCAGCGTCACGCCGGCTACGGCGGACAGAATCGTTCTCATGTTGTCCCCTTTTACTCGCACGACCACGCACGCTTGGCGCCACCCGCGCATTACTGCGATCGCTCCCAGCAAGAATGACCGGGTGACCCGTGCGCTTAACCCCACGTATGGGACACAAAGGGGCATCAAAGGGTTGGAGCATGTCCCAGGGGCTGCGATCCTTGGTATGTGCATATCTGCGGCCGGTCAACGTTGGAACGCCGGGATTCGCTACCAATTGCTTATGTCGTGCCGAGATCCGACCCTCGCCGGTGCGCTCATATATAAGTGTTGTCGCACGTAAAGCGCTGCAAGCCCCTTGCTGGCTTGCAGCGCCAGTCAGAACTGAGATCGACTCAGCTCTTCATCTTTCCGCTCAGGCGGCAGCGGCGGCCGACCCGGATGCCCTTGCTCGAATGAACGCGCGGAACTGTACGCCGCTCGGCGTCGGAAGCAAGAATGCGGGAAAGAGTCGGGCTAAAGCCCGATCTACAGCGCGGCCTACAGCAGACAGCTGTCGAGTACCTTCTCGAATTCCTCTCCGCCGCGCATCGGATCCGCGACAGGCAATCCGAGCCGCTGCGCTTCACTCACAATCACTCGCTGTG
>WUUC01145552.1_pt1 | contig 12563 bp, 11 predicted proteins | sample 6278441 | NCBI WGS metagenome assembly WUUC01 (sample SAMN13675441, study PRJNA597444) | soil metagenome | isolation source: soil | place: USA: Washington | collected 2017-10 | reverse complement strand
TGGTGCTCGGCGGAACATGGTCATTCGCGGGAATTGCCATCACGACGGCTCTCGCGGTCGGATTCATAGTGGTTGCCGTGGTCGGTGGGAATTTTCTGGCGAAGCCACTGTTCAACTCGCTGCGGACGATCCGGACATCAGGAACGCTGGGGGTCGTCGCGTTGGCGTTTGCTTTTCTTCTCTCGTCTCTCGCTGCGGGCGCGGGGTCGGCGATGATACTCGGCGCGTTCGCGGCCGGGTTGGTTCTCCACGGAACGACAGAGCGGGTGGAGATCGAGCGGGCAGCGACGACGATCGGACATTTTCTCGTCCCGGTGTTCTTTGCTGTGGTCGGCGCATCAGTGCAGCTCGAGACATTCGCGGACATGGGAACGTTGGCGGCCGGTGGATTGCTTATCGCCGTCGGGGTCATCGGAAAATTCGCGGCGGCCTACGCGCCGTGGAAATTCCGCGGTAATAAGCGTTTGATCGGAGTCGCGATGATTCCGCGCGGAGAGGTCGGACTCATCTTCGCGCAGATGGGACTGTCAACCAAAGCGATCACTCCGGCGATCTTCAGCGCTCTGACGCTTATGGTGATGGTCACGACATTCCTCGCGCCGCCGCTGCTTGCGAGAGTGGGTAAAGGATCGGGCGAGGACACCGATGCGCCGGGCGAAGGCGGGATCGATGATCTTGTCGCGGGCGATTGGGGGGAAAGCCCGGCCAGATTGCGGGCTGAGGACTGAACTGCTACTGCGCACTGCGCACTAACTACGGATTGCGGACCTACTACGGATTGCGGACCTACTACGGATTGCGGACCTACTACGGACTGCGGACCTACTACGGACTGCGCACACACTCAGGTAGTCGACGCGTTACGGGAAACGCAGTAGTTCGTTCACAGTGCGCAGTTAGTGCGTAGTTCGGAGTTAGTGCGCAGTGCGAAGTTGCAGTTGGTCCCAGCTCGCAGTTCTAAAAGAGTGACATTTGCTCCCCGAGGAGCTCCGGATCGACGGGTTTCTGCCCGAGTCGCAATTGAAATTCCCTCGCAGTGGCAGGGCTGTGACCCGAGAAGTGATTCGCGACGTATCCGTAAATGTGCGTCACCTTCTCTGACAAGTCCTCTACTGCCTGCGACCACTTCTCGATTTCAGCCGAGCGGTCCACCTGTACGCGCGAGTAATCGACGAGGTCCCGGTTCGGTCCCATCCACCGGATATAGGCGAAATCCGCGGTAGGTCGTGACGCCAGGCTGAGCATCAGCTTTCGCGGAATCCAGCGGCCGTCGATCAGCGCCAGCGCAATATTCCTTTCCTTGAGAAGTGCGAGCACCCCGTCGGTGATCCATCCGCGGTGGCGGAACTCGATGGCGACCCGCAGATCGCTCGGAACGCGTCCGATGAAATCCACGAGCGCCGGCAGCTCTCCCGGCTGGAAGTCGGGGCCTGTTTGCACCAGAATCGGACCGAGCTTGGGGCCGAGCTCGCGGACTCGCTCGAAGAACGACTCCGATGCGCCCGTGACATCGCGGAGGCGCTGCTCGTGGGTGATCTCCTGCGGCATCTTGAGCGCGAACAGGAAGCTTCGCGGCGTGCGCTCCACCCAGCCGCGAAGTGTCGCGACGGCGGGCGAGGCGTAGAAAGTCGAGTCGACCTCGACGGAATCAAAACCGCGGGAGTACACCGTGAGGAAATCCGAAGGCCGGGTACCATGGGGATAAAACGGTCCCAGCCAGGCGTCGTAATTCCAGCCCTGGGTGCCGATGTGGATTTCCGCCGCCATGCGGTTCAATCGGCGCCGGTGGGCGGCCGGTGTCAAGTCTGCGATTACCGCAGTCATGGCCGACTAACTTATCCGGACGTCTCCATATTTAGCTGGTCCTTCCCGCTGCCACACCAGAGGAGACTCCATGCTCAGGAAAATCGGAATCGCGGTCGTGGTACTGCTGGTGCTTCTTATCGGCGTGATCTACACCCGCCCCGACGAGTTCCAGGTGACGCGCTCGAGAACTATGACCGCGCCGCCGGCCGCCGTCTACGCCCAGATCGCCGACTTTCGCCGCTGGCCGCAGTGGTCTCCATGGGAAGAGCGTGATCCCGACATGAAGCGCGAATTCTCCGGGTCGGAAACCGGAAACGGCGCCAAGTACGCCTGGGTCGGTAACAAGGATGTCGGTGAGGGCCGGATGACGATCACCGCAGCGCAGCCGCCAGAACGCGTCGCGATCCTGCTCGAGTTCCTCGAGCCCTTCGCGGCGACCAGCGTCACCGAATTCAGGCTCGCGCCAAGCGGGCAGGGGACTAAAGTCGACTGGACGATGCGCGGTGAGAACGGGTTTCCCGCGAAAGCAATGTCCCTGTTCATGAACATGGACAAGATAATAGGCGCCGACTTTGACGCTGGCCTCGCAAAACTCGACAAGGTAAGTGCCGCGTCGGCGCCGCCCGCGATTCCGAGCGGAGGATGACGGCTCTGTGACCTGGAGGGGTAGCGATGTTCTTTGAGATTCTTTCGTTCATCTTCACGGGGCTCTTCGCCGGAGTCGCGCTGTACATCAGCTTCGTAGAACAACCCTCGAGGCTGGCGTCCTCCCCCGAAGTTGCGCTCGCGGAATGGAGATTCAGCTTCAGACGCGCGGGAATTCTGCAGATCGTTCTGGTATCGGTTGCAGTCGCGTCAGCGATCGGCGCTTATGCCGTCGGTCGCGGTGTGTCGGTGCTCGTCGCCGGGATTCTTCTCGGTATCGTGATGGCGTGGACTCTTGTGGTAGTGATGCCGGTGAATCGGCAGCTGCTCGATCCGGCACGAACGTCTGCTACGCCTGACACCGACGTGCTGATAAAAAAATGGGGCAGGCTCCACCTCATTCGGACCATCGCCGCGCTGTTGTCGCTCGCCGAGCTCGGCGCGAACATCCTCGGCTTCGTTTGATCGGCTGCGTGTAAGCCGTCGCAGGACGCACGCAGGATGACTTTGCGAAAGTGGATCATCACCATCGCCGCGGTGAGCGCAGCCGCAGTCTTCATCTCGTTCGGCGTGTGGCAGCTCAGGCGCCTCGACGCGCGTCAAGCTCAAAACTCGCTTCTCGCATCGCGTCGCTTCGCACCCGAAGTCGAGCTCGATGCGCTGCCTTCCGATACAGCCGAAGCCAGGTTCCGGCGGGTCCGGTTGCGTGGAACACTCGACTACGACAACGAGATCGTCCACACTTTGCGCGGGCGCGGTGGCTCGCCGGGCGTCAACATCCTAACGCCCCTGCGGCGCGCGGGAAACGACACCGCCGTTCTCGTGAATCGGGGGTGGGTGTATGCACCGGATGGGGTCACTGTCGACACCAGGCCCTGGCGCGAATCAGACTCCGTCGATGCAACCGGGTTCGTCGAGTCTTTTCCAACGGCGGGCCCGTTCGCGCCGCCGAATCCTGAGCGCCCACGCGCCTTCAGGCGCCTCGATCGCGCGGCTCTGTCGAAGCTGATGCCATACCCGATTGCCAATTATTACGTAGTGCTTTCCGATTCGAGCACTTCGACTGCTCCCGCACTTGGAATCGCGCCGCCGCCCAACATTCCGCCACGCGTGCAGCCCGCATCGCTCGACGAAGGTCCGCACCGTAACTACGCCGTACAGTGGTTTTCGTTTGCCGCGATCTCTATTATTGGACTGGTGATCCTTCTCAGGCGCGTATGAGCAATACAGCGGCAGGAACTGCGACCGAAAAAGAGGCGCGCGATGTTGCGGAGAGCGCGCGCGAGACCGAATGGGCGCACCCGAGCTTCGTGCGCGAGCTGTTCCTCGGCCGGTTCCGGCTCGATCTCATTCATCCGCATCCTCCCGCAGACCCCGCCGAAGAAGCGCGCGCAAAGCCCTTCATGGACAAGCTGCGCAATTTCATGGAGCGGCTCGAGTCGGAGGAGATCGATCGTACCGGGGAGATTCCCGAGCGCGATGTGCAGGAGCTCCGCGACATGGGCGCCTTCGGGATCAAGATTCCGAAGGAGTACGGCGGACTCGGATTGTCGCAAATGAGTTACGTGCGCGCGATCGAGATGGTGACGTCAAAGGACGGATCGCTTACGGCGCTACTTTCCGCGAGCCAGTCGATCGGAGTGCCACAGCCGCTCAAGCTCTTCGGCACCGAAGAGCAGAAGAAGAAGTATTTCCCGCGCCTGGCAAAAGGCGCTATCTCGGCGTTTGCGCTGACCGAAGTGGACGCGGGATCCGATCCCGCCAACATGCGTTGCACCGCCACCCCGACTGAAGATGGGAAGTATTTCCTGATAAACGGCGAGAAGCTGTGGTGCACCAACGGGACGCGCGCCGAGCTGTTCGTGGTGATGGCGAGGACGCCGGAGAAGGTGGTCAAGGGAAAGTCCGTAAAGCAGATCACCGCTTTCATCGTCGAAGCGTCGATGCCAGGTGTCGAGATCGTGCACCGGCTTCGCTTCATGGGACTCAAGGCGATCGAGAACGGTGTGATCCGCTTCACGAACGTGCGGGTCCCGCGCGAGAACATCCTGTGGGATGAGGGCAAGGGGCTAAAGCTCGCTCTGATCACGCTGAACACCGGTCGGCTCACGATTCCCGTCGGGTGCGCGGGTGTCGGAAAGCAGATGGTAGCCGTAACGCGGAAGTGGGCGAACGAGCGCGTGCAGTGGGGCCAGCCGATTGGAAAGCACGAGGCGGTCGCGCAGAAGCTGGCGCGGATGACGGCTTACACCTTCGCGATGGAGGCAATCGGCGAGCTGGCGACGGCGCTCTACGAGAAGGGTGGTTACGACATCCGTCTCGAGGCGGCGATCGCGAAGCTGTACAACACCGAAGCGGGATGGCGGATTCTCGACGACGCTCTCCAGATTCGCGGCGGGCGCGGCTACGAGATGGCGGAATCACTCGCGCGTCGAGGCGAGCCGGCTATACCTATAGAACGGGCGATGCGCGACTTCCGGATCAACCTCATCTTCGAGGGCTCGTCGGAAATCATGCGGCTGTTCATCGCGCGCGAAGCTGTCGATTACCACTTCAAGCTCGCCTTCAACATCGTGAATCCCGAATCGACGATGAAGGAAAAGCTGGCGGCGATGGTGAACGCGACTCCGTTTTACCTGACGTGGTACCCAACCCGCTGGCTGAACGCGGCGCGACTCAGGCGCTACGGCGAATTCGGCAAGCTCGCCGGGCACCTTCGCTACATCGAGCGCACGACGCGACACCTCGGGCGCGCGATTTTCCACGCGATGATCCGGTTCGGGCCAAAGCTGGAGCGGAAGCAGATGGTCCTGTTCCGCGCCGTCGACATCGGCGCCGAGCTGTTCGCAATGTCAGCGGCGTGTGTGCGCGCGCACATGCTGGAGAAGCAGGGGCGGCCTCAGGCGGTTGCGCTCGCGGATGTGTTCTGCCTCGAGGCGCGCGAGCGCATCCGGGTGTTGTTCGACAATCTGTTCGGGCCCAACGACCCCGCGCTCTATAAGCTGGCGATGGAAGTCCTGCGCGGAGAGCATGCCTGGCTCGAGCAGGGCATCGTGTCGAGTGTCGCGGACTTCGACAAAACAAAACGGCGCCCCAGTGGAGGGGGAGCCGCGTTGCCGAAGGACTCTGTTACCGCGACTGTTGGAGCGACGCAGTAATTCGCTGAGTCCTGGCGGCGCCTAGAGGGGACCCAAGTACTGAGTCAACAGTCGTGAGTGATAGTATGCCAGTGAGTTTTCATGCCGTACGACAACTGGCAAACTATGACTCGTTACTGGATACTCAGCACTTGGATCCCCTCTAGGTGGGTCAGTAGGTAGTTCCGTCAGGCCGTTGCCCTGCGAGCCCCTTCTTTTGCTGTGAACCCAATCGCCAGCATCGCAACGGCGAGGAGCGCGTGCAGCCAGATGTCATTCCCTCCCAGAGGCATTGTCCCGAACCCGTTGGGAGCGACGAACCCGAGAACAGTAAGCACGGCGTAGATAATTCCGCCGGTCTTGAAGAAGGAGGTCGATCCTCCCCAGCTGCGGGAAGCGGCGAGGCCCCATAGTCCGAACAACAGATGCACGATGTTGTGCGCGAGGTTGACCGGGAACATCCCGAGCGCTTTTGCCGAAGTCTCCGGATCGGTCGGCTGCATCTGCATTCCGCCGGGGGCGATGAAACCCGTGATCGCGACGAGAATGAAAACGACGCCGAAAACCGCTGCGAGTTTCTGAGTCGTGGTATTCATGCTGTGCGTCTCCTTCGAGAGAGAGAATCGCACGCGGCGCGGGCTGCGTGCGATGGTAACGTAGGCGGGACGGGATTTGTGCGCTACGGCAGCGCGAACACGACGAGCGAATTCCCCCGGGGCGCGCCGTACATCTCGGGTGAATAACCCTCGACCCACCCGCCCCATCCCGTCGGCACGGCCACGTACTGCTTTCCGCGAACGCTGTACGTCACGGGGTTACTGTGGATCCCGCTTCCCGTATTGAATTGCCAGAGAAGCGCGCCGGTCCGGGCGTTGAACGCGTCGAAGTTTCCGTTCGGCTCACCGGCGAATATCAGATCCCCTGCCGTTGCAAGGATCGAGGATACCATCGGCTGTTGGCTGCGCCACGACCAGACTTCGCGGCCCGTCGCCGGATCGAACGCCTTCACGTGACCCCAGTGCTCCTTGTCGAGGTCGACATCGCCGCCCCAATAAGGCATTCCTTCCTCGAACTTCGACGGCTTCAGCTTGAACGTCCCGCAAAGCTCGACGACGGGAGTGTACAGCAGACCGGTGCGCGGACTGTACGCGGCGTGCGGCCATTCCTTGAGACCCGCTGGTCCGGGACAGATGTGCGTTCCGGCAGGAGTTGGCGTGCGCTCGACGGTGACGCGTCCCGAGCGCGGGTCTATTTCTCCCCACGTTACCCTGCCGAACTTGTTCGCGCTGACGAGCGTCCCATTCGTTCGATCGAGAACGAACAGGTAGCCGTTCTTGTCGAAGTGCGCGAGAAGCTTTCGGCCGTCCTTGTCGAAGAGAATGTTCTCATTGACGCCGTCGTAATCCCACACATCGTGCGGAGTCCACTGATAATGCCAGCGAAGCGCGCCGTCGTCGGGATCGATGGCGACGACCGAGCTCGTATAGAGATTGTTTCCGGGTCGAACGGCGCCGTCGAAATCGGGTGAAGGATTTCCGGTGCCCCAGTAGAGAAGATCGAGCTGCGGATCATATGTACCGGTGATCCACGCTGTCCCGCCCCCGCGCGCCCAGGCTTGTCCTGTTGCCGGCCAGCTGTCGAAGCCGGCCTCGCCAGGCTTCGGAACATTGTACCTGCGCCAGACACGCCGCCCGTCATCGATGTTGAACGCATCGATGTGACCTCTTACTCCATACTCGGCGCCCGAGCTCCCGACGATAACGAGATTCTTGACTACGAGCGGAGCAAGCGTCGCGCTTTCCCCCGCTCTTATGTCGACGAATGCCTGCTGCCAAAGCTGGCGTCCGGTCGTCGCGTCCAACGCGACGAGGTGGCCATTCTGCGTGGCAACGAAGACCTTGCCGCGCGCGACGGCAACGCCGCGGTTGACGTTACCACAGCACATCGGGACGTCGAGCGGAATCGCATGGCGGTACTGCCAGAGCAGTTTTCCGTTCGTGGCATCGAGAGCCCAGACATAACCATCCCAGCCGGACACGAACATCACGCCATCGACGACAATGGGCGCTGCTTCGAAAGAGTAGGTGGCGGGGTTGGCGACGAGCCCGATGACTCCGGTCTGGAATATCCATGCAGGTCGTAGCCTGGAGACATTCGTGGTGTTGATCTCGTCGAGCGCGCTGTAGCGCTGCCCACTGTAGTCACCATAGTACGTCAGCCAGTTCTGTGGCTCTGACCTCGCTCGCGCGATTCGTTCGGATGTCACCGTCATCGTGACCGCCGGTGCAGACCCAGCCATCGCCTCATTCATGGAAGAGAAAGGCACCGCCTGCTGGGTGATCGGATATTCGGTGCGATGCCGGCAAGCCGACAAACCGGCAATGAGGACAACACCCGCGGTCCAACCCAGACGAAACAGGGACCCTTTGATCGTGGCGGATGTCATGGACGCTCCTGCCTGGGGCGATCGAGCTTCGCAGCGGGAGGAACGTCGCCTCCGACCATGATGAGTCCGAGCATCCCTCTGCCCGCGTGGTTGGAGATTGGACAGCCGAACCAGTAGAGACCCGGGGCGTCCAGGCGGATTCTTACTCTGCCGGCTGTATGCATCGGCAGCATCACTGCCTGCCGGCCTTCCTGGCTCGGAACGAACGCGGCGTGGAGATTCTGATCCGTGTTGTGGAACTCGAGCTCGAGCTCGCCGCCGCGCGGAATATGAATGATCGCCGGCTTCCAGATGAACTCGTTGTCCGGGACCCAGATCTTGTCACGGAAGACTCCATCGTTGCCAAGCTTCGCGTGAGATAAGCCGCCATGCGCGAAGAGGCGACCGACAATGGCTTCATTCGGATCGTCGACGGCGGGGAGCATGTTGACCAGCCGTACGACATCAGGGTTCAGCTGTTTGAGAACGCTGGGTCTAAGTAGCCTGACATAGTCGCAGCCGGGCAGGACGACCAGTCCGGCCGCAGTGCAGGTGCAAAGAACGACACGATAGATGGACGACGGGAACATCTCGCCTCCCTAAAGCGTCAGCGCTGAGCGGGTCAGCAGATTAATGCAGTGGAACCTGCGGTTTCCGCATTCTCCGTTCCCGGGGGACTAAATCGGCGCGGGTGCCGGTCCGTCCGGTATCCTCGGACCGGTGACTAGCTCGCGGTCTCGAAGCAGCACCGCGGGTCATCCCCGACCTCGCAGCAGATCGCAACCGGAGAAGACAGGTATTCGCTCAGCAAACCCTGAAGGACGCTGCACGCGGCCTGATTTTCGGAGGTCAATGCAGCAAGAGGACAACCCGCGCTCCGCAGAATCATCTTGCCGTTTCGCACCCGGACTTCGGCCATACCGCCGAAGTTTCTGAGCAGCCTCGCCGCGGCGTAGACACGGGACTTTCGGGTTCCGGCCGGCCGCGGATAATTCGTCGCGAGCTGTCTGCCCGTGTCACTCATGAAAGTTTTGAGCTGAGTGCCTTCGCATCCGCTTTCGGCAACTCGCAGAAATTGCATCAGCACCGGAAGGTAGAGAGTGGAAAACTGTATCTGTCCTTCCAGGGTGATTCCGTACAGCGCTGATGGTTTGCTGGTGCCGGGGCGGCTTCCGGTGCGCGTCACGAGCCCGAGATCCTCGAGCTTTCTCAATTGGTTGCGCACCGCGTTGTCCGTGAGTCGCAGCGCCTTGGCGATCTGCTCCACCGTCGTGGGACCGTGACGAAGCTGTGCCAGAACCTTACCCGCGGCACTGGCGGAGGAAACAATTGGAGTCGACATGTGGTTTGGTCAGTGGTTCGTGTACAGCGGTGCTGCCGATCCATTCATAGAACGTTCCACCGCTGCCGGATGTTGACTGGCGCGTTCGCCGTGGGGCCCCCCGTTTCCGATACCCCGGTGAGATTCTTGCAGATACCGCAGTTCCGACTTCGCAATCGGTGTACGGATGATCACGACTCTGCGTCGCGCGATTTCCGTCGTGGCGGGCGTTGGACTTTTCGGATGCGGCCAGCCGGCCCGCCTCCCGGAATCCGCGGGCATTGGTCCCAACCCCGACCTCCCCTCCCCAAGCACGTCGCTGATTCCCCTCATCAACGTCGTCAAAGCCAAGGGATGGCGGGACGGCGGTAAGCCAGCAGCAGCCAACGGCCTCACCGTGAACGCCTTTGCCCGCGACCTCGATCACCCCCGCTGGCTGTACGTCCTTCCCAACGGCGATGTCCTGGTCGCTGAGACAAACGCACCGAAACGGCCGGGGGCCAACAGGGGAATCAGAGGGTGGTTTTTCAAACGCTTCCAGAAACAGGCGGGCGGCGCAACCCCCACCGCCAACCGCATCACGCTGCTGCGCGACAGTGATCGGGACGGTACCGCTGACACGCGTTCCGTTTTCGCGGCAGGATTGAACTCACCATTCGGGATGACGCTGGTTGGTGACGCGTTCTATGTCGCGAACAGCGACGCCGTCATCCGGGTTCCGTACGTGGAAGGCCAGACGCGCCTCGATGGGCCAGCCACGAAAGTCGTAGATCTTCCCGCCGGCGCGATCAACCAGCACTGGACCCGGAACCTCGTCGCCAGCGCGGACGGACGAAAGCTCTATGTCGCGATCGGATCAGCGAGCAACGTGGCCGAGCACGGCATTGATGAAGAGAATGGGCGCGCGGCGGTCTGGGAAGTCGATCCTGTCAGTGGCAGTCACCGCATCTTTGCGTCCGGACTGCGGAACCCGGTTGGAATGGCGTGGGAGCCGGCGACGGGAATGTTGTGGGTTGCCGTCAACGAGCGCGACGAGCTCGGCAGCGACCTGGTACCTGACTACATGACGTCCGTGCGCGATGGCGCCTTCTACGGATGGCCGTACAGCTATTTCGGCCAGCACGTTGATTCACGAGTGAAGCCTCCACGCCCCGATCTCGTCAGAGCCGCGATCAAGCCCGACTATGCTTTAGGCGCACACACCGCATCGCTCGGTCTTGCGAGCGCCCGAGACGCGCGGCTGCCAGCTCCATTCACGGACGGAATGTTCGTGGGACAGCATGGATCGTGGAACCGCAAGCCGCGCAGCGGCTACAAGGTCATTTTCGTTCCATTCGCCGGTGGTGTCCCGTCGGGCCCGCCAATCGATGTGCTCACCAGCTTCGTCAGAGACAATGGCGAGGCAATGGGGCGGCCGGTGGGGGTCGCGGTCGACAAGCGTGGCGCGTTACTAGTGGCCGACGACGTGGGCAACGTCATTTGGCGAGTGGCAGGCTCGCCCTCGCCTTCCGCACCGTCGCGGCTTAACCCGTAGGCACTCCGAAAATCCTCACGTCTTCTCCGGCCGCTTCGACGCGATAAGCGGAGATTTTTTCCCTCGCCGGTCCGGCCTTCACGTCTCCAGTCGCGACAGAGAACTGCGAGCCGTGCCATGGGCACTGAACTGTGCCGCAAATCATCACTCCACCAGCGAGCGACCCGCCGCGATGAGTGCAGTGATCGTCAAACGCAACGTAACCCTCGGCGGTGCGTCCCAGCACGATGCGCTTGTTGCCCACACGCACCAGTCGCATCTGATCGATCTCCAGTCCGGCGCCCCCGACGGTGACCGGATGGCCGGCGGAAGGTTTCGCTACGCTCTCCTCGTTCCACTTTCCGGCATTCGCGTAACGATGGTCGACGCTGACTTGATTTCGGCTGACGAGAGTACCGCCGTGCCAGCCACCGATCATCAGTGCCAGTACGCCAGTGCCTTCCAAGGCGAGAAGCAGAATGTCGGGCGGGTTTGCCGCGTCGCCTCGAATCCAGCGGGTAAAGGCGAAGGTCACCATGGCAAAAATCATCAGCGACATGTGCTTGATTGCGCGCCTTCTGCCGCTGCTGTCGGGTGGGACCGTAAAGATGAAATCGATCGTCCCTGGAATCGCCGCCACCACCCCAGTCGCGACTCCCACGACGGAGAGGTGGGCACCGGTGGTCCACATGGCCGGAGAGTTCGTCATGAAGCCCACGATGTCGAACATGAATGCGCCGGTCATGAACGCAAGCGGAAACGGTATGAGCGCCGGATGCGACGGATGCCCGTGAAAGCTGGCTTTGCTGCGCGTTGCTCGATCCCCAGGTCGAAGGTGAGAGCGTGCGGCTAGACTTGCGCGCAAAGACTCTGCCATAGAATCCGCAGCTCATCTTGGACAATCTTCGTCCAGCTCGGTAAACAGGCTGCGTAGGGAATATTTTATGCAATAACGCAGTCGACACTGCGTTAACCATTCTCGTCCCGCGAGGTGATTTATGATGTCCCCATCGCTTCACGCGCCCCTCACCCGCCGCTCCGCTCTAAAGACACTGGGCGCGCTTGGCGTCGCCACCACGATCCCCGGCTGCGCGACAGTCGCCCCAATCGCCGCGAATGCACTCGGTATCAGCGATCCGGATATCTTCAACTTCGCCCTCAACCTGGAATCCCTTGAGACCGAGTACTATTTGCGAGGGACGACCGGGCGTGGAATGCCTGACGCGGACGCCGGTCCCAATCCCGGCACGGTAACTGGCGGGCGAATGGTCCCGTGGCAGAACTCAGATCTGCGCGAGTTCATGGAAGAGGTCGCCGCCAACGAGCTCGCACACGTCAGATTCTACCGCCGGGTTCTCGGCCCCGCCGCCGTCAGCCGCCCAACCATCGATATCACGGCAGGTTTCGCCGGCGCCGCGAAAGCCGCGGGACTTGGAGACAACTTCGATCCGTTCGCCAGCGAAATGAACTTCTTCCTCGGCGGCATGCTCATGGAAGATGTCGGCGTTACCGCTTACCGCGGCGCCGCGCCGCTCATAACGAACAAGGATTTTCTGTCCTCCGCGGCCGGGATTCTGGCCGTCGAGGCGTACCACATGGGAATGGCGCGGTCCACACTGTATCGAATGGGCACCGTCGCGAGAAATGCGGCGAATGCAATATCCGACGCGCGTGACCGTGTCGATGGCGCGGGTGACGTCGATCAGGGTATCGAGA
>WUUC01039060.1_pt1 | contig 12564 bp, 12 predicted proteins | sample 6278441 | NCBI WGS metagenome assembly WUUC01 (sample SAMN13675441, study PRJNA597444) | soil metagenome | isolation source: soil | place: USA: Washington | collected 2017-10 | reverse complement strand
GAAATCTCTAGCTCGTCGCATTGTATACAATGCTCTTGATAAATTTTCTAAACGAGTGAAGATGGAAAACCCTCTGGAAGCGTTTGAGCAAGCATTAGAAAATGCGAAACCTTCTCTAGAAGTCAAGTCTCGCCGAATTGGAGGCGCAACTTATCAAGTTCCAATGGAAATTCCAAATAATCGTCGAATTTCAATGGCGATGCGTTGGATTATTCTGCATTCACGCAGCAAAGCCGGTCGTGCAATGGAAGACGCTTTAGCAAGCGAACTCTCAGATTGTTTCAACAATCAAGGGACTACAATCAAGAAAAAAGATGATACACATCGCATGGCTGAGGCCAATAAAGCCTATGCCCACTATAAGTGGTAGAAGGAGGACAAAACGTCATGCCAAGACCTAATCATGAGAGTCTCAAAAATGTTCGCAATATTGGTATCATGGCACATATTGATGCTGGTAAAACGACGACAACTGAGCGTATTCTTTATTATAGTGGCCGCTCACACAAGATTGGTGAAGTCCATGAAGGCGCTGCGACCATGGATTGGATGGCTCAGGAGCAAGAAAGAGGAATCACGATTACCTCTGCTGCGACTACAATAGAGTGGAAGGGTAATAAAATTAATATTATTGACACTCCTGGACACGTAGACTTTACTATTGAGGTGGAGCGTTCTTTACGAGTGTTGGATGGATCAGTTGCTTTATTCTGTTCAGTATCTGGTGTAGAGCCACAATCTGAAACAGTTTGGCGCCAAGCAGATAAATATGGCGTTCCACGGATTGCCTTTGTCAATAAAATGGATCGAATGGGAGCGGACTTTTTTGATGCTGTTCGGACAATGCGTGAAAAATTGCATGCGAATGCAATTCCTGTTCAATGTCCGATTGGAGCAGAATCTGAATTTAAAGGAATGGTCGATTTAGTTAAAATGAAGGCCTATTTATTCCATGATGAAACGTTAGGCGCAGATTGGGATGAAGTCGAAGTTCCAGCCGATCTTCTAGATAAGTGCAAACAGATGCGGATGGAGCTTTTAGAAGAATTGGCTACCATTGATGAAGAGAATGAAGATTTCATGCGTAAAGTGCTAGAAGATCCAGAAGCGTTGACAGAAGAAGAAATTCATGCGGCTATTCGAAAAGGCGTTTGTGGAAATAAGTTTAATCCAGTTTTATGTGGATCAGCCTTTAAAAATAAGGGAGTTCAACAGCTATTAGACGCAGTTGTGAACTGGATGCCTTCTCCGCTTGATCGAGGAGCCATTAAAGCGCATGATCTCAATACGGGAGAGGAGATTTATCTTCAACCGGATGACAATGAGCCCTTAGCTGCATTGGCTTTTAAGATCATGACAGACCCTTATGTGGGTCGTTTGACTTATATTCGGATTTACAGTGGCACTTTGGTAAAAGGAATGTCCCTGCTAAATACAACAAAGGGGACAGAGGAAAGAATTTCTCGCTTGCTTGAAATGCATGCAAATAAACGAGAAGAAAGAGATGAATTCCATACAGGCGATATCGCTGCTTGCATTGGTTTGAAGAAAGCCACAACAGGAGACACATTGTGTTCACCTAAAAAGCCCTTTCTTCTAGAAAAAATGGAATTTCCTGAGCCTGTGATTTCAATGGCGATTGAACCTAAATCGAAAGGAGATCGCGAGAAACTAGCGATGGCTCTTTCTTCTCTCTCCATTGAAGATCCTACTTTCCGAGTCTACACGAATGAAGAAACGGGGCAAACAATTATTGCTGGAATGGGAGAGCTCCACCTCGAAATTCTACACGATCGTATGAAGCGAGAATTTAATGTAGAAGCAAGTGTTGGAAAACCTCAAGTTTCTTACAAAGAAACAATCACCGTTCCAGGTAGCAGCCAAACCAAATTCGTTAAGCAGAGCGGTGGGCGTGGTCAATATGCTCACGTTGAGCTCGAAATTGAGCCAAACGAAAAAGGGAAAGGGAACGAAGTTGTTAGCAAAATTGTGGGGGGTGTTATTCCTAAAGAATACATCAAGCCAGCAATAGAAGGAATTGAAGAGGGCTTAGCTTCTGGTGTTTTAGCTGGCTACAATTTGGTAGATGTAAAAGTTGCGATTGTGTTTGGATCTTATCACGATGTAGATTCGAGTGAAATGGCCTTTAAGATTTGCGGATCGATGGCCATTAAAGAGGCTGCCCGTAAGTGTAAGCCGATCATTCTAGAACCAATCATGAAAGTTGATGTCACCACCCCTGAAGCCTATGTGGGAGATATCATGGGTGATTTAAACCGTAGACGTGGCCAAATTGAAGGACAAAAGTCTCATAAGGGAGCTAATATTATCGAAGCTCGAGTCCCATTAAGTGAGATGTTTGGTTATTCTACTTTACTTCGCTCGCTTTCATCAGGACGAGCCACTTATACGATGGAACCTAGTCACTTTGAACGTGTTCCTACTAAGATTCAAGAAGAAATTGTTAAAAAAGGTTAAGCAAGGTTATGGCAAAACAAGAAAAAAAGCCAAAGAAGACGAAGCAAAAGATTCGTATTAGGTTGAAAGGCTACGATCAACGTTCGCTCGATCGTTCGACTACAGACATTGTGGAAACAGCAAAACGGACAGGCGCTACCGTTGCAGGTCCTATTCCTCTTCCTACAAGTTGTGAGAAGTATACGGTTTTACGGTCTCCTAATATTGATCGTAAATCTCGCGAACAGTTCGAAATTCGAACTCATCGTCGGTTAATTGATATTTTAGATCCGCCGATTAAAACAATCGAGGCATTGAAGGGATTAACTCTTCCAGCTGGGGTTGATATTAAAATTAAAGCTTAGAAAAAGCACTTTCTTATTTTTTCCTTAAGACCATTCTCCTATCCTAAATAAGAGAATGGTCTTCGAATAATAAACTATAGTAAAAATAATCTATTCTGCTAGGATTAAAATCAGAATAAAAACGATTGAATCCAGAGCTTATTATGAAGAAGGATCAGACCCCTTTGAATTTAATTTTGCGTTGTATGAACCATTTTTTGGTCTTTGTGATTGTCATTGGTTTATTGACTAGTTGTGAAAGCCGCCGTATTATAGTGAACGGATTAGAAGAAAAAGATGCCAATGAAATCTTAGTTTTTCTTTCGACAAAAGGTGTAAATGCTCAGAAAGTACGGACAGATGTGGATCCTGGAGCAGGAGGAGGTGGAATTGTTCTTTGGAATATTAGTGTATCTGAAGAACAAGCTACAGAAGCCATGGCTTTACTCAACCAAGCAGGATTACCCCGGCGAAGAGGACAGAGCTTACTAGGCATTTTTGCGACAACTGGTCTTGTTCCATCTGGTTTACAAGAAAAAATTAGATACCAAGCAGGCTTGGGGGAGCAAATCGCAAGCATTATTCGCAAAATTGATGGAGTTCTAGATGCCGATATTCAAATCTCTTTTCCTGAAGAAGATCCCTTAAATCCAGGCGCCCCTAAACAAAAGATTACAGCATCTGTGTATGTCAAACATAATGGTGTTTTAGATGATCCTAACGCTCATTTGGTCACTAGAATTAAAAGGCTTGTTGCAGGAGGGGTACCAGGTCTAGATTATGATAGTGTGACGGTAATAGGAGATCGTGTTCGATTTGGCGATTGGGCTAGTGCTCTTCAAGGAGCAGGAGAAGAAGAGAAAACCTATGTGAATGTTTGGTCCATTGTCTTAGCTAAAGAGTCTTTAAATCGTTTTAGAATCATTTTCTTTTCTTTTATTATTACTATTCTGCTTTTAACTTTATTTTTGCTTTGGCTCTTATGGAAATTTTTTCCAGTTCTTAGACAGACCGGAGGAATCAAGCAATTATTTAGTCCTCACCAGATTAAACAGGCCGCTTCTGCTCCAGCTGAAGCCGCTCTAGAAGAACAAGCAAAAGAAGCGACCACAGGAGAAGAAGAAGGGACAGCTGGCAAAGGGATTGATGAGACGTGAGGAATCATGGAAGCTAAAGGCTGGATTATGTTGAAGGTGTTAATAAATCGGTATAATCCTAAAGCTGGAGAATCTTTAACTAAATTCTTGCCAAAAGAAGAATTGGCTATTTTAAATAGTTATCCCATTCACTCTCATGATCTACAGCCGCTTTTACAGACACAGCAGGCGCTTGAAAATATGCATTATTCTTGGATTCTTCCTTCTTTAACTAAATTTTCTAAACCTATACGTCCTTTCGTGATTGCTGCTTTAACACCAGAACAACAGGCTGGTCTAGGACAAAAATCGCGTGAATGGACAATCAGCTCACCTATTAAAAAGTTTTTCTTAAATTGTCTGTATCATGAGCTTAAAATAGATACTCACCTCCCTTTACCTTATTTATCCGAAACGGATCTTTCTTTATTGGGGTATTGGACAAAGAAAGAAATTGTTCGTTTAATTGATTTTTTGGGAATCCATGACTTAGCTTCTGAAGTCCGTCGAATTGTCAATCAAGCTCATTTGAAAAATTTATATTCGTGTTTATCTGATAAAGAATTATACTATCTGAAAAGGTGCCTACACCAAAAAGAGCGCCTTGTTTCGCCAAAGTTAGGAATTGACCCATCTAAAGAAAATTGTCAAGGTTTGCGAGCCATTTTGCATCGACGTGGCCTTATTCGACTTGGTAAAGCTTTGGCCGGACAACAGGCAGATTTAATTTGGTACATTGCACATCGATTAGACATTGGAAGAGGAAAGCTTTTACTTCAATACTATCAGACACAACCCATTGCTAATGTGACACAAATATTGAATCAGCAAGTACTCAATGTGATTAATTTTATTAAAAAGAGTAAGATGTGACTAAAAAATTTTTCTCTTTAATTTATGGGGATACCATTCATGTTGCGCCAGGAAAAAAAGTCCTTCCCGCTCAGTCCTTTTCAACTCTTTTAGAGGCTTTCGAAGTATTAGAACGGATTCAAAAAGATGCGGAGCAATATCGGCTAGAAGTTGTAAAAGAGTGTGAACAACTAAAAGAAAAGGCTGAGAAAGAAGGATATGAAGAAGGTTTCAAAAAGTGGACAGAGCATTTAGCTCGCCTTGAAAACGAGATTACTTTAGTGCATAAAGAGACTCAACAAATGATTATCCCAGTGGCTCTTAAAGCTGCCGAGAAAATGGTTGGTCGAGAAATTGAACTTTCAGAAGATGTCATTGTTGATATTGTGGCAAGTAATCTCAAGGCTGTTGCACAGCATAAAAAAATTACGATTTATGTGAACCGCAAAGATTTAGATACTTTAGAGAAAAATAAACCAAGACTTCGAGAACTTTTTGAAAGCTTAGAAAGTCTTTCTATTCGCGAACGCAATGATATTGCTCCTGGTGGATGTGTCATTGAGACGGAAATTGGAATTATCAATGCTCAGTTGGATCACCGTTGGGCAATATTGAAAAGGGCTTTTGAAAATTTATTAAAAACGTCTCAAAATCTATCTTAGAGCCTGTTGGTTTTTAGATATAAAAGATTATAGGAAAGAAAGATGAGGTCATTTTCAGGAAAATCGCTCATTTGTTGTTTGCTTGTATTATTGGGATTAGCGTGCATTCCTGACTCCCTTTTTTCGCAAACTCAAACAGCACCTATAGGAACAAGGCCTACAGAAACGACACAACCTCCTTCGGCTCCTACTGGTCCAACAACCCCTGAAATCCCTACAACGACAAGACGTTCTCCGCGCAGAATCGTCACAACCACTCCTACAGCTCCTATCCAAGAACAAGCGATTCCTCCTAGCGATGCAATGAACATGAAACGCCCTTCTTTAATCACTCAAGCAGTCATGTTGGCTTTTTTGTCTTTGCTACCTTTTATCGTCATGATTTTAACTTCTTTTTTAAAAATTGTTGTCGTTTTATCCCTTTTAAGAACAGCTTTAGGTGTCCAGCAATCTCCTCCGAATCAAGTGATTAATGGCGTCGCCTTTTTACTTAGTTTGTTTATTATGTACCCTACAGCTGTCAAAATGTATGATGCAACGCAAGGATATATTAGCCAAACTCCCGTTCCAGCCTCCTTATTGGCTGCAGATTCATCTACATACATTTTAGATGTAGCGACTGCTGCATCTGAACCCATGCGGGATTTTTTAAAACGAAATAGCTCAGCGCGACATCAAACTCTCTTTTTTCGACTAGCTTATCGAGGATTACCAGAAGAATATCGACCAAGCTTGAAGCCTGATGATTTTATGATCCTAGTTCCTTCTTATATTACGGGACAGCTAAGAGATGCTTTTGAAATTGGTGTGTTGATTTATATTCCTTTTTTTGTCATTGATCTTGTGACCTCTAATATTTTGTTAGCCATGGGGATGATGATGTTATCGCCGGTTACCATTTCAATGCCGCTTAAACTTTTCTTGCTTGTGATGTTAGATGGATGGACCATATTAATTGAAGGTCTTGTAAAAACTTTTCAATAAGCTTATAGAAGAGATTGGACAATTATGTTTCAAAGTCAAGTGATTCAGCTTGCTTACCAAGGGATGCTTCTGATTCTTATTTTGTCAGCTCCTCCGATTTTGGTGAGTATGTTTTTTGGAATCATTGTTGCGATTTTTCAAGCAGCCACACAAATTCAGGAGCAAACCCTCTCTTTTACAATCAAGCTTGTTGCTGTGACCTTGACTTTAATGTTTTTAGGTGGATGGCTAGGAGCACAAATCATGTCCTTTGCAAATGATATTTTTGTCAATTTTCCACAATGGAGTGTGGCATCGAGTCGATGATCATTTGAAGTGGAAGGAATATAAATGACAGAAAATTACGTAAGTATCTACTTCAACAGCACATTTGCCAAACATGATCCTTCAGCCATTTTAAGTTTGTTATTTTTATTTATGGGTCGTTTATTACCGATTATTGCTCTTTCACCCTTTCTGGGAGCAAAAATTCTTCCCCATCCTGTTAAGGTCTCCCTTGCTCTTTCTTTGTTTGTTATTTTTTTCCCTCAGTTAGCTTTTATCGTGACAACACCTTTAAATTTTGATACAACTTTTCTTCTTTATTTAATTAAGGAAGTTTTTGTGGGAATTTTGATGGGATACATGATTAGTCTTCCCTTTATGATTGTTCAAAATGCTGGAATTCTCATTGACCACCAACGAGGTGGAGCGAGCTTAATGGTGAATGATCCCACCATTCAGAATCAATCTTCTCCACTAGGAACCCTATTCAACCTCGTTTTGATTTATTTGTTTTTTAGAATTGATGGCCCTTTTTTAGTCATTGATGCCATCTCTCAATCTTTCGAAATTTTGCCTCCTGACAAGTTTCTGCAAGGAGCTTTTTTCAATCTTGACAGTCAATTTTTGATAGATGTCATGAAAATAATGGGCCGCGTAATGATTGTGAGCACACAATTAGCTGCTCCAGCTTTAATTATGATCCTGATGACCGACTTCTTCTTAGGCATCGCCAACCGATTGGCGCCTCAAGTCCAAATTACATTTTTGGGGATGCCACTTAAATCTTTATTGGCTTTAGCCGTGGTCTTTTTTGGCTGGCAGTTATTTGTTGGACAACTTGTTAACGAAAGTTATACATGGATCAACTATCTTTATAATATGATGGAATTCTTTAAGCCTGCTGAATATTAATTTTTGCTTTTTATTCTATCTTAAACTTATCTGGGAATAATGAATATGAACATTAATCAACCTTTTTTTTTAGACATTAAAAAGCCTATTATCTATCTAACTCCACAGCAAAAAACGAGAGAGTTAATTCCTGCTGAAAAAAAATCATTTGCTCAAGGGACAAATGGGATCATTTACCTGCATAAACATGATAAGCAACGAGTCATAAAAAAAAGTCGTTATAATATGGAGGAAGAGTATATAATTGGTGCATTTTTGAATCATGTCCATTTAGTCAAGGTTCATGCTCTTTATATCAAAAAATACTTTCCACACATCACAGGAGCTAAAAAAGATAAATATAAACTTGTGATGGACAAAATTGAAGGAAAAACCCTTTCTACCTATCATGAACACTCTGAGATATTGTCAGATGAAATAATTAAGAAAATTGTTAAACAAGTTCAAGATTGTTGCCTTTATCTTTTTAAGCAAAAAATCATTTGGCATGATGTACATAGTAAAAATATTTTTATAACTAACAAAGAACAAGATTTAATGCTATGTGATTATGGTTGTTGGAAAATAGAAAGTAACTCTCACATACGGGCAGAAAAATTGTTTTTAGAATTTCTAGAAATTCTAACAGATATTATCTACATTTCTTCTTTCAAATCTAAATTGGGAAAACAGGGACAAATGACAAAGATTAAGAGCTCTTTACTTTTCCCAAAAGAATTTTTTAAAACGAAGATTTCATTGAATGATTGTTCTCTCTCTTCTTATAAAAATGAGGTTTGGAAACAATTTTTTTATAATCAATTAAATAAAAAGAATGATGAGGAAATCCAAAGTGTTTTAAAGAATTATTTTGATTGTGTGTTAGAGACTTTACAGATGAATATGGAAAAATTAGGGCGTGTTGTCAATCGATGACATATTCTAGTTAGACTAATCGATTTTGACAACAGTCACACAAGTCAAAAGGAAAATAGAGGATAAAATAGGGAAAATAGATGGGATGTGAGCGTCATGATGGCTTGACCCACTGTTCTACTTGCATCGAATTCTGGATCAAATGATGGAGTAGGTGCACCTGCCGATGCTTCTGTTTTTTCTAAAAAACGATTCCAAAATTTTAAATCTTCATCATCAGGTTGCCCTTGTTGCTTAGGGATCAATTGAAAAATTAAAATCCAAGCTTCTACTGCTTCTAATGAAACGAAGGCTTGAATTTGTTGTCCCCCTTTTAAATGAAAGATAGAGGCCCACACTAAATAAGGCCCCCACTTCAATTCTTTTTCATTTTCAAGAATGGCTCCTTGATTTTCTAATGACGTTTTGATCTTCTTTTGAAAGTCTTTCCAGCTATCTTGATCCATAAAAACTTTAGTGGGAAACATTGTATATCGAATGAGTGGCTGATCTAAAGATGCTCGATCTTGAAAGTATTTTGAAAATGATTCTTTGGAACCCCAATAGACCCATTCCTCTTTTTTGATGGCAATATAATCTTCAGGAATAGCTGGTTGAATTTTAAATGCAGGTTGAATCAAGGGAAGAAAGGGCACTTGTTCAGTTGCTTCAGTTTTAGTTGTAGGTATTGATCGATCACTAGCAGAACAAATTGTAGACAAACATGCTCCTAATAAGAATAAATAAGCCCACATCTTATAAAACCTTCAATTCGTTTTTTATTTCTTAACATAAAGAATTATTTTAATCAACTGCTCAGTTAATTATCTTTCTGTTTTCCTTTACTCTTTATTTTTTAAAGGCTTATAATATGCCATTCATTCTCTAATTAAACAAGGAGAGCGTTATGCTTTATAAAAAAACAATTTTAATATTATTTGCAGGAATGAGTTTATTCTCTTCTCTTCAAGCTCGACAGTATGAGTATCCTCAATCTTATTACCCTGCTCAACAAGTTCAATACGGTTTTTACCCTGTTCAACAACCGATTTATATTCAACAACCCATGTATATTCAGCAACCATTAGTGAATCAAGCCCCTCTCGTCGTTAGACAATATAGATCTCCACATGAAGAGAAAAATGATTCTCTTTATCCACAACAAAAACAATACTTATCTGCTTTATATGAACAACAAGCAGAGCTCGAACGCTTAGCAAAACGTGACAAATTTATTTGGTTTTATAAAACAGACAATCCATTGACATACTTTTTAAGCAATTATTATCCTTCATCCGTTTATATAGGGGGAATGAGGTTTCTATGTGCCGAGGCTGCCTATCAAGCAGCAAAGTATTTTCATCGGCCAGACTTGGTTGCACAATTTACTCAATTAGATGGAGAACAAGCTTGGCAGTTAGCCAATAAATTGAAGTATCAGCGTCGAACAGACTGGTTTCAAGTTCGAGAGAGTCTAATGCAACAGGTTGTTCGTGCTAAATTTCAACAAAATCCTATGTTAACGCAATTATTACTCTCGACAAGAAAAGCTTATCTCGTCAAACACTCCTCTCGAGATCGTGTTTGGGGAGATGGAGGAGATGGAGAGGGAAAAAATCAGTTAGGTTTTATTCTCATGGAAATTCGAAAAGAAATGGGAGGAAGTGGAATTGTCTCTATCCCTTCAAAATACAGGAAATTTGTTCGTTAAATTTATTCCTTTAAGCATTCCGTTTCTAATTATTTGTCCAAGAAAACTCCTTTCGGGGTTTTCTTTTTACACCTCACTGAATTTATACTACACTCCTGATTGAAAAATTTATAAAATCTAAAAAAAGTATGTTTTTAAATATCAAAAGTCTATTTTGAGCATAGAAAGCTAGGAGAAGATTATGAAAAGGTTATGCAATTCCCTTGTTTGGGTAATCAGTTTTTGTTGTTGTTTTGTAGTTATTTATGCGCAAGATCTTTTGAAATTAAATGATGTAAGCAAAATTATGAGTCAAATTCTTGAGCAACATGTTGATAAAAAAATGGTGACAACAAAAGTAATTCAAGAAGCCTTAACAAATTATATTAATCAATTTGATCCACAACGAATTTATTTATTGCAAGATGAAGTGGATCTTTTTACTCATCTTTCTCCAGACCGTTTACAACGATTAGTGGATGATTATCAACAACAACGTTTTACAATTTTCCAAGAGTTAAATCAGATCGTTCAAGCTGCGATTAAACGATCGCGCCAGTTACGCCAAACAATGGAGGCCTCTCCAACTGATTTTTTTCGCGAGGCCTCTCAGATAGAAGCAATTGGGGTTGAAGAAAATAAAGATTTTGCAAAAAGTCCTGACGAGTTAACAGAGAGAATCGTCGAACATTTTGCCATGTTCTTAAATTCTCAACGGCGACGCTATGGAGAGTCTGCCATTAATCAAAGAAAAGCAACTGTTGTTCAGGCTTATGAAACCTTGTTAAGAGAATCTGAAAACCCCTATATCTATCAAGATCAACAGGGCCAACCCCTTCCTCTTGCCGAGCAAGAAAATCTATTTACGATTCATATTTTAAAAGCTTTAGCAAAAAGCTTAGATGCTCATACCTCATTTTATCAAGCAAATGAAGCATATGATTTGCGAGTCCGGTTACAGAAAGAATTTCAAGGAATTGGTTTAGTCTTAAAAGAGACACCCGAAGGGGCTATTGTTTCAAAAGTTTTACCAGGAGGTCCAGCAGCAAAAAGTGGATTGATCAAAGAAGAGGACATTTTATTGGAGGTAGATGGAACCTCTGTTTTAGATCTGTCCTTTGATAAGGTCATGGATCTTTTACATAATGGAACACAAGAAGATGTCAAACTTGTTTTCAAAAGAAAAGAAGAAAAAGACAAAGAAAACATTTATTCTGTTAAATTGCGACGCGAAACAATTATTTTAAATAATGACCGAGTCGATGTCAAATCGATTCCATTTGGCAATGGAATCATCGGTGTCATTACACTCTATTCTTTTTATCAAGGAGGAGGGATCACAAGTGAAGAAGATGTTCGTCGAGCTATCCGAAAATTAGAGGCAGAAGGAAACTTAAGGGGATTGATTTTAGACCTTCGAAGCAATACAGGTGGATTTTTATCCCAAGCGGTCAAGGTAGCTGGTTTATTTATCACAAATGGAGTCATTGTCATTTCGAAATATGCAGATGGCGAACAACGCTTTTATCGAGATGTAGATGGAAAAACAATTTTTGATGGTCCTCTAATCGTTTTAACATCTAAAACGACTGCATCTGCTGCCGAAATTGTTGCCCAAGCATTACAAGACTATGGAGTGGCATTGATTGTAGGAGATGAGCATACATATGGTAAGGGAACCATTCAAACACAAACTATTACCGATAATCAAAGTTCTTCTTATTTTAAAGTCACTGTCGGTAAATATTATACAGTATCAGGCAAGACACCTCAGAAAGAAGGTGTAAAAGCGGATATTGTAGTTCCAAGCCATTGGAATCAAGAAAAGATTGGTGAGGAGTATTTGGATAGCGTGGAAGGAGATAAAATTGCCTCTTATTTTGAGGATAATTTAAAAGATGTGCCTGCAAGTGTTCGTACTTGGTATTTAAAATATTATATTCCTAAACTCCAACATCCCAAAACCACTTGGCGACGCCTTTTATCCACTTTGCGTAAAAATAGTGAACAACGGATTGCCAATAATAAAGATTACCAATTTTATCTAAAGGGAAATAAAGGTGAAATTGTTGAAAATCAAACAGATGATGAAATAGAAGAAGTGCTTCTAGGGGTGCGTAAAACAAAAGATTATGGAGTCGATGATCTTCAACTTAATGAGGCTGTGAATATTATTAAAGATATGATCGTTCTTCATGCTGTTGAAGCTGCTAATCATCAGTAAAATTGAAATCGGACTGAAAAATACAAAATTGATTGCGCAAAAAGCGTTTTTTTTCTATTGTATTTTCTTCAGCTCTTGGCCAGATAGCTCAGTCGGTAGAGCAGAGGACTGAAAATCCTTGTGTCGCTGGTTCGATTCCAGTTCT
>WUUC01237195.1_pt1 | contig 12565 bp, 10 predicted proteins | sample 6278441 | NCBI WGS metagenome assembly WUUC01 (sample SAMN13675441, study PRJNA597444) | soil metagenome | isolation source: soil | place: USA: Washington | collected 2017-10 | reverse complement strand
TGCGGCTACCGCCGCTCCGGTGAACTCGTCGGGGACGAGGTCCGCGCGGATGCCTCTCTGCGCGAGCAACCCGGCGGTGCCGCTCCCGACGGCGGCAACCCTCACGCGCCCGAACGCGCGCGCGTCGAGCGACGCGTGAGCGAGGCGCGCGAACACCTTCTCGACCGCGTTCGCGCTCGTGAAGATCACCCACTTGAAGAAGCCCTCGTCCAGGAGGCGGATCGACTGGTCGAGGTCGTGCCACGACGCGGGGTCGCGGATCGAGATCACCGGCATCTCGACCACCGCGGCGCCCAGAGCTTCGAGCTCCGCGGTGAGCGTGCCGGATTGATCGCCGGCGCGCGTGACGACCACGCGCAACCCGAACAACGGCTTCTTCTCGAACCACGCGAGCTGCTCCCTGAGCGCCACGACCTCTCCGACGACGGCGACGAGGGGGCCGCGCAGCTTTGCCGCCACGGCGCGCTCGGCGACGGCGCGGAGGGGAACGACGATCGTGCGCTGCGCGGGCGTCGTCCCCCACTCGATCAGTGCAACGGGCTGCTCCGGGTCGCGTCCGTCCTCGAGCAGGGCCGCCGCCGTCGAACGAAGGGAGGCTTCGTCCGTCAGCAGCACGAGCGTCCCTCCCGTGGGAGCGGCGCCGTCGTCGCGCGCGATCGTGACCGAGCCCCGGTCCCCGCGCGTCAGCGGTATCCCCGCGTACGCCGGCGCGGCCAGGGCGGGAGAGATCCCCGGAACGATCTCGACGGCGACGCCGGCGCGTGCGAGGTCCAGCGCCTCGGGGGGCGCGGGGGATAACGAAAGGGGGTCGCCCGCCACGAGGCGCACGACCGTGCGTCCCGCCCGCACGTGCTTGACCAGCGCGTCCGCGGGCGCCGGCGCGTTGACCCGCTTCGCGTCCGGCGGCAGCTCTTGCAGCAGGCGCGGCGGGACGAGGCGATCGAACACGACGACGTCGCAGGCGCGCAACACGTCGAGGCCCTTCCGCGTGATGAGCCCGGGATCGCCCGGCCCGGCGCCGACGAGGTACACGCGGCCCCCGGGCTTCAAGGCGCGCTCGGTGTGGTCGGCTCTATCGAGCGCAGCTCGTCGAGGATCTCTCGTCCGCCCGCGTGGTAGATCGCGTCCGCAAGCTCGCATCCGAGCTCGGCGGCGGCCGCGAGCGGCCCCGAGATCCTGTCGCGCAGGCCCCGCTCCCCCTCCGGGCTTCCGAGATATCCGGTCACGGTCACGCGCCCGCGCTCGGTGCGTGCGAGGCATCCGATCGGGACCGAGCAGCCCCCCTCGAGACGCGCGGAGAACGCGCGCTCGCAGGCGAGCTGGGCGCCGGCCACCTCGTCGTGTAACGGCGTGAGCAGCCCGCGCAGGTCGATGCGGTCGGTCCGCGCCTCGATCGCAAGCGCCCCCTGTCCCGGTGCCGGCACCCACCACTCCGGATCGAGGCCCGCACCCGCGTCGACGCCCAGCCGTTCGAGACCGGCCGCCGCGAGGATCGCTGCGTCGACTGCCCCCTCGTCCACCTTGCGCAGGCGCGTGTCGAGGTTGCCCCTGAGCTCGACGGCGTCGACGTCCGGGCGCGCCTCCGCGAGGAGCGCGCGCCGGCGCATGCTCGACGTCCCGACCGTCGCGCGCGGCGGCAGGCTCGCGAGGTCGGTGCCTCCCACGAGCACGTCGTTGGCCGCAGCACGGGGCGGAACGCACAGGATCGAGCACTCCGGCGCGAGCTGCGCGGTGAGGTCCTTCGCCGAATGGACTGCGATGTCTGCGTCACCGTCGACGACCGCGCGCTCCACCTCGGCGACGAACAGTCCCTTGCCCCCGATCGACGCGAAGGGGCGGTCGTCCTTGTCACCGCGCGTCTTCACGGTCAGGACTTCGACCTCGAGACCGGGGTGTGCGTCGCGCAGCGTCTGCGCGACCCCTTCCGACTGTGTGAGCGCGAGAGCAGACCCGCGGCTCGCTATAACGAGCCGGCTCAGGGCTCGTCCGAGAGCTCGAAGAGCTCCCTCAGCGCGGTGAGGTAGAGCTGACCCTGCTTGGATCCGGACAGGTCGCGCGCGGACTTCAACGGGGCGTGCAGGAGCTTGGCGACCATCCGCCTGCTGAGATGGTCGACGGCCTCTCGCTGGGCCGGCGTCATCGTCTCGAGGTGCGGGGCGATCCGGGCCATCTCCGCGGCGCGTATGGCGTCGGCCCGCTCCACGAGCGCCGCGGCGGTGGGTGCGATCTCGGTCGAGCGCTCCCACTGCGAGAAACGCTCGAGCTCTTCGGCGATCAGCTCCTCGACGCGTCCGATCTCGCCGAGCCGGGCGCCGATGTTCCCCTCGACGACGCCCCGGAGGTCGTCGATGTCGCGCAGGACCACGCCCGGCAGCCCCCCAACGGTGGGATCGACGTCGCGCGGCACTGCGATGTCGACTATGAAGAGCGGGTTGCCGTCGCGGCCGCGTCGCGCCCGCTCGATCAACGTCTTGTCTACGACCGTCTGCGGCGAGGTCGTCGAGCAGATGACGATGTCGCTGTCGCCGAGGACGTCCTCGAGCTCCGAGAACGGACGGCTCGTCGCGCCGAACGTCTCCGCCAGGTCCCTGCCCCTCTCTTCGGTGCGGTTGACGACGGTGACGTCGCCGGCCCCCGATGCCGCGAGCGCCTGTGCGGCGAGCCGTCCCATCTTCCCGGCTCCGACGATCGCGACCTTCCTGCCGTCGAGCGTTCCCTCCGGCCAGGCGCGGCGCGCGAGCTCGACCGCGGCGGACGAGACCGAGACCGGGTTCTGCCCGATCGACGTCTCGGTCCGCGCACGCTTGCCGACGCGCAACGTCTGGCGGAACGCCGCGCCGAGGACGCGGTGGATCATGCCCTCGTCGGCGGCGCGCTGGTACGCGCGGCGGACCTGGCCCAGGATCTCCGACTCGCCGACGATCATCGAGTCGATGCCGGCGGCCACGCGGAACAGGTGCCGCAGCGCGCCCTCGTCGTGGTACGTGTAGAGGTGGTCGGAGAAGTCCTCGGGCGCGATGTGGCAGAACTCCGAGAAGAAGTTGCGCAGGTCCTGCGCGCCGCCGTGGAACTTCGACACGACCGCGTACGCCTCGATGCGGTTGCAGGTCGAGAGGAGCGCGCCCTCGAGCACGTGCTCGAAAGTAGCGAGCTGGTGGAGAGCCTTGGGGAGGCGCTCGTCCGAGATCGACAGGCGTTCGAGGACGTCTACGGGAGCCGTCTTGTGGTTGAGACCGACAACGACGATGGACATCGAGGTCAACGTTACTCCGTCGTCAGATGCCGGAACCCAGCCGGCGGTTGGCCTCGCGAGCCGTCGCGATCGCCTGCGTGCGCTGCTGGTAGAAGGACAGGATCTGGAGCTCGATCGAGAGGTCGACCTTGCGGACGCTCACGTCCGGGGGCACGTTCACGACGGCCGGTGCGAAGTTGAGGATCGACTTGACCCCCGCGTCGACCAGCCGCTCCGCCACCTCCTGAGCCGCACCCGGGGGCGTGGCGATGATGCCGATGGCGACGGGGTCCTCGGCCGCTACTTCTTTCAGCTCGTCGAGGTGGCGGACCGTGAGGCCCCCGACCTCGGTTCCGATGACGCCGTCCTCGACATCGAACAGCGCCATGATCCGGAAGCCCCGCTCGGTGAACCCGCGGTAAGAGGCGAGCGCCCGCCCGAGGTTCCCGACACCGACGATCGCCGCGGGCCAGTCCTTCGTGAGGCCGAGCTCGCGGGTGATCTGGTAGAGGAGGTACTCGACGTCGTACCCCACGCCCCGGGTTCCGTAGGAGCCGAGGTATGAGAGGTCCTTGCGGACCTTGGCGGCATTGACCCCCGCCATGTGCGCGAGCTCCTCCGAGGAGACCGTCAGCTGCCCCCGCCCCTCGGCGACATCCAGCAGGGCCCGGAGGTAGACCGGGAGCCGGGCGACCGTGGCTTCGGGAATGGGCCGGCTGCGCATGCCCCGCATCCTACGAGCTTGTGAGCGCTATCACAAACGACAAATAGGCCCTCTACCTGCGGTTTTGTACTCCACTGGACGGGAGCCAACGAGGTATTGGTGAATTTGTGCACCAGCGCGCGGTGGCACGGTGTCTGGCCGGAAGGGGCGGCTAGCGCCTTCCAGCACCGCGCCATGGAGGACTTGTTGTCTAACTAACGAAACCTCTCGCAGCGAACTGCGACCAATGGAGGTTGGAGATGCCCAGAAAGCGTGTAGCAGTCCTTGTGACGTCGGTAGTGGCGAGCCTCGCCGCGACCGTCGCGGCCCCGACGCCGGCTCTAGCCGCGGAGACGTGCCACCGAGTCTTTTCTTTCGGAACCCAGACGATCGAAGTCCTCGGGCAGCCTGTGGCACACACCCCGCGGTCCTCGCTCTGGATCTGCCTCGAGTCCCCGGACGATCTCCCCACGGCTCCTTCACTCGAGGTGACGACGAGCCCGGCCCGCATCGTGCAGCTCGTTCGCCCCGACGCAGGCGGTGGTGAGGTGTCGGTGACTATCACGTACGAGCTCTCCCCCTACGGCGGCCCTTCGTTCGGTGACGCCGAGACAGTGAGCCTCCCGATCCCGATGGACGGCGGCAAGACGTGCCTCTTCTTCCAGGGGAACGAGGTCTACAAGCCGAGTGGCTGCGCGGTGGCCGTCAGCGGCTCGGCTCCCCAGGTGGACGAGCTGTTCGACGCCTTGCCGTTGCCGTAGCTGCCGAAACCTCGGCCCCGGCCAGCGGACCTCCGGCAGCACCTGCTTCTCGTAGAAGTCGAAGAAGCACGCCAGGGCCAAACCGGGTTGAGCCCCACCGATGTTCAGGAACTAGCTCAAACGGAGGGCCCACCCTGGGGGAAATGGTGAAAAACCTGGGATCTCTAGCGTGACGTTGCCGAGCTCCGCGGAAGCGTTGGACGCCTGAGCTGGGTTCCCCAAAGAGCGGGCCCGAGACAGATCGCGGGGAAGTTTCGGCCCCCGTGTTACTTCTGGCGGGACTAGTGCCGAGAATGCGGAGAGACGCGAGACCGGGTCTCACATAGCGTGGGCGGCGGCGGGTGAGCACCTGTCTTCATATGCTATGGCGGACCTCGAGGAAGAGGACCTTGTGGACGATCGGCAGCGGGCAGATCCGGTGGACGGCCTCTCGAGGAGGAGATTCCTCCGGCATGCCGCCATGGCCGCGTGGGCGAGTCCCCTGATCGTCACGATGATGTCCCGATCGGCCGCTGCCGCCGCGGGCCCCCGGACGTGCGGGACGAAGATCGGCGGGGCCGGGACGACCGACTGCCGCGTCACCACGCCCTGTGGGAGCGCAGCTCCGGTCGGATGCAAGGCGAGCCCCGCAGCTCCTCCGGGCTCCCCCTGCTACTGCATCTAGGAGCGAACTGCGCCTCGAACGGCGCCCCGGCCTACTTTGGTCGGATCGCAGTCGCCGGCTCGAGCCTCACGGTCGCCACCACGACGTCCCGCCCCCTGACGTTCTTCCAGAACGTCGCGTAGGGCTTGCCCGGCCAGTAGTTGTAGAAGTCCGCGTTCACGAGGCGCGCCCTGCCCCCGCCGTGGTCGACCACGTACGTCATCGCATACGCCTCCTGAAGGGGGACATGCCCCTACCGTACCCATCCGGGGGCCGAAGCCCAATAGTCAATTACGGCAACAGAGCGATCACGGGCGGAAGTACTCGTATGCCTCCACCAAGGCAGGCGAGTCTCCGAGCCCGGTGCCGTTCCTGGAGGCAATAGCGTCCGTCAGCCGCCCGTACTCCAGCGCCACGCTGCGTCCGATCCATTCGCCCAAGCGCACGAGGTTGTCGAACTCGTCTCGGGCGAGGAACTGGTCGTACGTCGGGTAACGCGGGTAGATCCTGTCCCGCAGCGAGAACGACAGCGTGTTGATCGGGGCGCTCTTCGCCAGCATCGCCTTGCCGTAGAACAGCAGCCCGATCGGACACCCGTCCCGGCCGACCTCCCCGCACGTGTGGTAGCGGATGACGCCGATGGTGACGGCCCGCTCCGGCAGGCCCCCTTCCTCCGGCTTCCGCAACGGCTTCGTGTCGATGTCGATCTCGGCGCCGCACTCCATGCGCGCCATCGTCCGGGCCTCCTCCAGGGTGGCGAACGAATCCGGGGCATCGCCGCTCGCGTCGATGCAGAAGACGAACCTGCAGCGGCGCCGGACGAGCTCGACGAGCCCGAGGTTCTCCCAATGCCCCCCATCCGAGACGTAGACGTACGGGTCGTCGGCGTCGTAGGTGCCGAAGATCTCCTTGAGGAGGTAGCCGATCCGCGGCCGCTTGAACGGACGCGCCGCGCCGCCAGCCCGGACGTAGCGCGGGTTCGGCATCCAGGTCCCGAGCCGCACGTTCAACGCGGCGAGCAACGCGTTCGTCGTGCCGAGGCTGTGCCGTCCCATCGCGGACGTGAACGCCGCACCGGACATCGCCACGGCGGCGGAGACCGAGCCGAGCCGCGGCCCCCACGCCCGCGGCTCACGCAGCCGCTCGAGGTATGCCGGCGCGGGCACCACGTGGTCGATGCTCCGGACGACCGACTCCGTCTCGTCCCACCCGACGTCGCGCAAGCCGATCGAGTCGTCGGAGAACGTGAACGACAGCGCGGGCACTCCGGTGACCGTGTCGCCGTTGCGTTGCGCCGCGGCACACACGAGCAGCTTCGGTCCGGGCCGCCCCTGGTATTCCGGCCAGTCGGGCTCGTCGTCCAGCGAGAGCGGGTAGACACGCTCGTGCCCGGGCGCCCCGCGGGCGCGCTTGTCAGGGTCCTGAGTCGTCGCGAACGTCGATCGCAGCCTCAGGTAGTAGACCCGGAACAACGACCACGCCTGCGCGTTCGCCGCGGAGTAGAAGCCGCAGAACGCGAGCAGCGCGAACCCGTACCATCCCAGCGTCCCCGCGAAGACGCCCACGCCGTACGCGGCATCGGTAGCGACCTTGCCGGCGAGCAACAGCGCGAGCAGCGCGAGCAGGACGCCGCCGAGGCGCCGCGCGTTGGCCGCGACCGGCTTGACCAGGAGCTTCACGAGCGCGCCGGTAAGGCCGAGCGTCGTGAGGATCGAGACGATGCCGGCGCCGCCGATCGCATCGTCCCCGGGGATCTCGGCCCACGCCTTCGGCACCTCCGTCAGCGCGACCGGGATCCCCACGAGCAACGCCCCCAGGAGCAAGCCGCCACCGGCGAAGAACGCCGCCGCTAACAGGACGCGCCGGCGCGCCGGGTCCCACAGGAACAACGAGACCCCGGCAAGCACGACCGCCGTCGCCGGACCGAACGTGCCCGGTAGCCACAGCCGCGGCGGAACGTCGAGCGTCTGGTCTCCGAGGACCGTGTAGTCGAACCACCGCAGCCCGGGCTGGATCGCCCACGACGACACGAGCCGGCCGACCGGCCATGCGACCAGGGCCACCAGCACGGCGAGCACGACGACGTTCATCGCCACCAGCAGCGCGCCGCCGATGAAGTTCGCGGCCAGGCCCCCGCGCCCCGTCGCTAGATAGCGACGGTTCTCGCGGACGTACTGGAACAAGCTGGGATCGCCGGGGGGAGGATCCAGCAACCGATCCCTCTCGCCGGCGGGCTGAGGCCTCACCGAGCCTGCATCGGACTTGCTCCCCCGCGCGACGAACCAGGCCCCCGCCGCGTACGCGCCGCCCGACACCGCTGCGATCCAGCGCGCCCGGCGCAGCAGCTTCCTGCGGTCCAGCGCGCGCAGCGCGCCGGTGGAGAAACTGGCGGCGCGTATCCCGCCCCCCGACAGACAGATCCCCGCGTCGTTGCGCAGCGGTGGTGCGATCGACGGCACCGCCGGCACATCTAGTGGTTGCGGCACCCGGAGGTTGCCGATCGCGCCGCACACCGCGGCGACGACCGCCAGCGCCGCGAAGACGGCAAGCATCCACTTCCACCACCCGGCCACGCCGGCGGCGGCCGCGAACGCGTCGTCCAGCGCGAGCGGTCCCGTGTCGGGGAGCCCGAGCCAGGCGAGGCAGTTCTCGACGACGTCGAAGCCCGCAGCGATCGCCGGGAGCCACGCGAGCCACGCCAGCCGCACGCGCAGGCGGTTTATCCGCCAGGCCCGGGGCCACAGCCATCGCAGCGCGAGCGTTCCCACCGATCCGTAGAACGCGGCGAACGCCATGTCCCACAGAAGGGTGTCCCTCGCGTCGTCCACCGTGAGACCGGGGCACGCCGGAGCAACCTCCTCGCGGAAGAAGTCCGCGCTCCCCGACACCGCCGCCCCCACGTGGAACGCGCAACCGTCGCGCGACCCCGGCGCGAGGCCGTCCGCGAGCGCGCACAAGACGACTCCCGCAACCGCGAGCGCAGCCACCGCCACGTAGACCGGGATCACGTGACGGACCAGGAACCCGGGGTCGCCGGACGCCGGTCGGGGAGCCGCCGCCGGAGGCGGGGGAGGAGGTGGCTTACGCCTCACGGCGCGCTAGCTCCGGGCGTGGATCGGCTCTCGGGGCAGTCCGCGATCGGGGACCGCTATGGGGCTCTCCTCGCCGACCGTCACGTGCCGGAACGTCGCCTTCCCCGCCCGCTTCGCCGCGTACATCATCTCGTCGGCCGCACCGATCATCTCGTCGACCGACGCCGGTTGGACGAGGAACGTCGCGGCCCCCACGCTGAACGCCACATCCGACGGCAGGTTCGCAGCAGCCTTCTCCACCCGTCCTTTCAGGCCCTGGAGCATCCGGCGCGCGCCGTCCGAGTCCGTGGCGGGAAGCAGCAGCGCGAACTCGTCGCCGCCGAGCCGCGCGACGATGTCGGAGTCGCGGGTCGTCGCGAGGAGCGCACGTGCCGACGCCTCTTCGAATGCTCGGCTGTTTGCAACTCCGGTCAGCGGGTCGGTCCCCGCCAGCCGCTCCTGTCGCTCGATGCCGGCCCGCAGCGACGCGACGATCAGGAAGACGCCGAACCGGCTGCTCGCGTTCCAGAACACGATCCAGAGGTCGCGGCCGTCGGGCTCGAAGGAGAAGTCACCCAGCGCCGCGACGATCGCGGCCGCGGCGCACAACGGGGCGGCCGCGCGGCCCCCGACCTTCCATCCCAGCAACATCAACGGCAGCACGTAGAAGATCGAGAAGACGAGCCGGGGCCCACTCAGGTACTGGAGATAGCCGACGGCGGCGATCCCCGCCAGCGCCCACAGGTGCGCGGCGACGTTCGACTGACGTTCCAGCCACCGCTGTAGAGCGTCCAAGAAGCCTTCCCCCGAGTCGTCCCGCCACTCAAGAGGAGTGTCTCAGAAGGCCTCCCCGATACCGGGTATTCCGGGGTGCGTCAGATGTTCGCGAGGAAGTCGAGGTTCAGCGCGACGAACGTCTTCTGCATCCAGATCGAGATCTGGAACAGCTGGTTCGTCACGAACAGCACCCCCATCCCGACCATGAGCGCGCCGCTTGCGATGCTCACCGTGCGCGCGTGGCGCCGGAGCCATCCCACCGCACCGGCCAGCCGGGTGATCCCGAGCCCGGCCGCGACGAAGGGAACGCCGAGGCCCAGCGAGTAGACCCCCAGCAACAGCGCGCCTTCGCCGGCTCCTCCCTCCGAGCCGTTGCCCGCGGCCATCGTCAGCACCGAGCCGAGGACGGGCCCGATGCAGGGGCTCCACCCGAACGCGAAAGCGCCGCCGAGGACCGCGCTCCCCCACAGCCCCGCGCCGGGACGGGGATGGAAGCGCGCCTCGCGCTGCAGCGGGCCGAAGCGGAACACACCGAGGAACACGAGGCCGAGGAAGATGATGAACACGCCGCCGGCGACCCGCAGCTGGTCCTGGTAGTCGTTGAGGAGAGAGCCGAGCAGCGTCGCGGTCGCGCCCAGCGGCACGAACACCGTCGTGAAGCCGAGGACGAACACGGTCGCGGCGAGCGCGGCGCGCCGGGGGGCGGCCGGGGAGGTCTCCGTCGCCGCGGAGATCCCGGACATGTACGAGACGTAGCCGGGGACGAGCGGCAACACGCACGGCGAGAGGAACGAGACGATCCCCGCGACGAACGCGATCGGGAACGAGACGTCGGTCACGGCGTCAGGCGTCCCGAGCGACCATCACGTCGAGCAGCCGGAAGAGATCGCCCTCGCTCCTGAACTCGCCTTTCACGTGCTCGACGATCTCGCCGCCGGCGTCGATGAGGAACGTCTCCGGCTGTCCCGTCAGACCGAACTCGTCGTACCACTCGAGGCTCTCGTCCCGCACCTGGAGGTACGACACGTCGTAGCGGTCGACGAACGCGAGCGCGTCGCTCCGAGCGTCCTTGACGTTGACGCCGAGGAACGCCACCTCGTCCCGGTATTCGTCGAAGGCCGCCTCCAGGTACTCGGCCTCCGCTTCGCAGGGCACGCACCACGAGGCCCAGAAGTTCACGAGGACCGGCTTCCCGCGGAGGTCGTCCAGCGCGAGCAAGCCGTCGCCCTCGAGCACCGGCGCCTCCACCGAGGGGGCCTGGTCGCCGGGCTCGACCGCAGAGCCCTTCATCGCGATGCCCGCGCCGAGCAGGACCACGAACGCGATCGACGGGCCGAGGAGCCAGGCGAGCCTCACCCACCTGCGGTCTCTTGCTTCCATGCGCCCATTGTCCCAGCACGCCGCGATTGGGGGCTGTACAGGGGGCGGGCGCGTCGCGTAGCCTGAACGTCGAGGAGGGGCAGGTCGTCTTCCGGCCTGTCCCTCTACCGCGCCTCGTCCCTGTCGTCCGGCTACGGGAGGCGCAGCCATGACCGCACTCAGCTCCACCGTCCTCGATCCCCTTGCGGCACCCGAACGCGAGCGGCTGTTCGCGCGCTCGGTCGAGCGGAGACTCCGGAGGGGGGACACGCTCGCCTTCGCCGGGCAACCTTCCGAGCGTGTCCACATCGTTCTCGCGGGCGTGGTGAAGCTCGTGGGCCGCGACTTCGAAGGCAACGAGACGATCCTCGGCCTCTGTCTCCCCGGCGACGTCGCCGGTGCGATCCCCGCGCTCGACGGCGGCTCCCAGCCGTATGACTACGTCGCCGCCACTTCCGTGACGGTCCTGGGGATCGACGCGTCCTCGTTCGCGGAGGTCCTCGCGCGCAACCCCCGCGCGTGTGTCGAGATGACGAGGCTGCTCACACTCCGGATCAGGTGGCTGTGCGACGCGGCACTCGAGCGGACGTCGGCGCCGGTGCCGGCGCGGCTCGCGGGCCGGCTGCTGGACCTCGCGGAGATGATGGGCTCGTATACGGGCGGGGGCATCGAGGTCGATCTCCCGTTCCCCCAGCGCGACCTCGGGAGCCTCGCGGGCATGTGCCGGGAGAGCGCCTGCAAGACGCTGAGCAGGTGGAAGGCGCAGGGAACGGTCGACTATCGGGGGCGGCGGCTGCGGATCCTGCGCCCCGACGTGCTACGGCGGATCAGGTGCGCAGGGCGCGGCGGAGAACCTTCCCGGTCAGGAGGTGCGGCAACGTCTCGACGATCTGGACCTCGCGCGGGCACTTGAAGCGCGCGAGCCGCGTCTGCACGTCGGCGATGAGCTCCTCCGGAGTGGCGTCCGCGCCCGGCTCGAGCACGACGAAGGCCTTGACGGCCTCGCCCGTGTACGCGTGGCCAACGCCGATCACCGCGGCTTCCGCGACCTTCGGGTTCTCCATCAGGGCGTGCTCGACCTCGGAAGGGAACACGTTGAAGCCGGATACGATCACCATGTCGCGCTTGCGGTCGACGATGTAGAGGTAACCGTCCTCGTCTTGCACCGCGACGTCGCCGGTACGGAACCATCCGTCGACGAACGCGCGCCGGGTCTCCTCCTCCTTGTGCCAGTAGCCCGCGAAGACGTTCGGGCCGCGCGCCAGGATCTCGCCGGGGTCGCCGAGCTCGGCGTCGTCGCCGGCCTCGTCGACGAGCCTTATCTCGACGCCCGGAAGCGGCTTCCCGATCGAGCCCGGCCGCGGCGCGTCGGCCATGCGGTTCGAAGTGAGCGTCGGCGCCGTCTCGGTGAGCCCGTAGCCCTCGTACACGTCGACGCCGAACAGCTCCTTGAACCGCGCCAGGACCACCGCGGGCAAGGGGGCTGCGCCCGAGATCGCGAGCCGCACGCTCGACAGGTCGTACTGCTCGGCGCCCGGCGTGGCCGCGAGCGCGGTGTACATCGTCGGCGCGCCGAACATCACGGTGACCCGCCGTTCCTGAAGGAGGCGCAGGCACTCGACCGGCTCGAAGCGTTCGGTGAGGACGCCCGTCGCGCCGGTCTTCACTAGGAGCCCGAGCGTCACGTTCAGACCGAAGATGTGGAAGAGCGGGAGCGCGAGCAGGAGCACGTCGTCGGGCTCGACGCGCGCGTCGGGGATCGACAGCTGCTGGTCGAGGTTCGCCAGGAGGTTGCCGTGCGTGAGCATGGCGCCCTTCGGCTCTCCCGTGGTGCCGGAGGTGTACGCGAGCACCGCGAGGTCGTCCTCCGAGGCCTCCGCGCCCTCTTCAGAAGATCTTCTGAACAGAGACGAGTCGGTCGCGTCGACGTATCGAACGCCGGCGGACTCGGCCGCGGACCGGGCGGCGTCGCCGGCGGGCGGGATCCCGAGGACGAGCGACGCACCCGAGTCGTCGAGG
>WUUC01143631.1_pt1 | contig 12565 bp, 9 predicted proteins | sample 6278441 | NCBI WGS metagenome assembly WUUC01 (sample SAMN13675441, study PRJNA597444) | soil metagenome | isolation source: soil | place: USA: Washington | collected 2017-10 | reverse complement strand
TTGCAAGACGTAGACCGAGGCGAATTCTCGGTCAGCATCGTCTGTGGCGAGGCAACGACGACTTGTCGCTGGATGGTCGAGCGTCAGGCGACGCCTCGTCGCACCGTTCAGGGGCGCCTCAGCGAGGTCGATAGCCACGCAAACGCTCCGCACGAGATGTGCGTCGAGTCTTACCGGCGACGTCCGCTCGAGGCCGCAGCCTTCCGCATCTGGAAGGCACAGCGATCGCCAATTCATGTCGGCAACGTGCCTGCACCTTCCTTCGAGATTCGAAATCGCTCTGTTCCCGACGAGCAGTCGAAAATTGAGCCGTCAGTCAGAGATAGTTGCACCTCAAATCTTGCAGTCGCACACCAGGTGCGCGCGGAAGGAATTTTCATGCGGGTCACATCTGGTCCCCTGTCGTGTTCGTGGGCGTTGGGCTCGATCTTGCTCTGCAGCGCATGCGCGGCTCCGGATCCAGCATCGGAGGTGGAGCAACTTCCTAGCGAGAAAATTCCCGTGGCCGCGGCCTCCACGGTCCGCGAACGGCTTGCCCTCGACAAGACCAGCGCCTCGCGTCGATACACACTGCTTTCGCCGACGGCGCGGCCCATCGAGACCATCGTCAAGAATTTGGACGAGGGTTTTGATTGGTTTTCGATGGTTGGGAGCGCCGCTGACGCGCCCAGCTCTGAATTCATGCTGAAAGGCAACCAGCGAGGCGTCTACGGCTGGCTCGTGTATCGCGATCGAGATCTTGCTTACGAATACACGACCAACGCGGAAGGTGTCGTGGAGGTCGAGCAGGTCCCGGTCACGAAGATATTCGCTGTCTGCAATGTCCCTGAGGAGGCACATGACCCGGGGAGTGAGGCTAGCGTTGCGCCTGCAACGGTCGCTCGACTCGAGCTCCCGGCGGAAGCGGCGAAGCCATGGCCACCGCATGTCGGGCAGTACCCGGGAACCGACGTCCGGAAATTGCAGAGTCGACCCGACGAGACCAAGGTTTGGTACATCGACATCACGGACACGATGAACGGCGACACGCCGAAGGAGCCGCAATCGAAAGAGGACATCTTCCGCGTCTGGGCGATCACCGCGGCGACGCTGTATCCGTTCAAGGTCAACGTGACCACCGATGCCGAGGTGTACGCCAAAGCAGGAGTGCAAAACTCGGGCTGTACGGAAATGATCCAAGCGGGAATCGGTGATAGGTCGGGCTGCGGGCTCGGCACCTTCGGCTCCCGTAGCTGCTGCCAAAATCACATCTATGGGGACGCCTACGGTACCGGCCGGATCGTCAACCACGAGGCGGGCCACGGTTGGGGGCTGTTGCACGATGGCGGTGACAACGGCGGTGAGTACTTCAACGGGTTCTCCGAGTTCGAATGGACACCACTCATGGGTAACGTATGGCCCGGCGATCGCTGGGACGAGGCCTTGTTCCAGTTCAGCAAGGGCGAATACGATTCGTCCACGAACGACGAGGACGACTTCGAAATCATCACCGAATCCATCGACTACGTCGACGATGACATTCCGGAGACAACGGCTCTCACGCTCGACGGAGTTACCGTCGCGCGCAGCGCGAATTGGGGGCAGATTCACCGGAACACCGATAGCGATGCTTGGACCTTCAAGGTGGGGACCGCTGGCCACGCGACCTTGAAAATCGAGCGCCTGGAGGACAAGGGCGGCGGCATGTTGGACGTCGACGCCACGCTGCTGGATTCCACTGGCAAGGAGCTGGCGCACGACAATCCCAAGGCCGCGCGGTACGCCAACCTGGACGTCGCTCTTCCGCCAGGCGACTACAAGCTCGTGATCAAGGGCGGTGCCGAAGGCAACTTGGAAGAAGGCTTCACCAACTATTCGTCAGTCGGGCTCTACTCGATCGAAGGGACGATCAACGGCGGCGTGAGCACTGGCGGTGGCTTCGGGGGTATGGGTGGTGCTTCGGGCAGCGGAGGCATGGGCAGCGGCGGCACCGCGGGCGCCGGGAGCGGCGGCCTAGGCGGGATGCCGTCGGCAGGTGGATCACAGACCACTCCGAACGGCGGAACGAGCGCTGGCAGTGGAGGGCTCGCTGGACCAAGCTTCGCCGGAGCGGGCGGCGGTAGCACAGTGGGACTGAGCCCAGGCTCGACCGACGCGAGCGGTTGCGGCTGCCGCACCGCAGGCTCGCCGTCGTCGTCTGGGTGGACGCTGTTTCCGCTTCTCGCTGCGCTAGGCATCGCACGCCGTAGACGCGCTATTTCCGGACGTAAGCGCGGTACGTACTACGGCAGTACGGCGGGTGAAGGCTCGCCGGTGTAGACGTCGTTACAGCGCGGCTTGGTAGCATCGCTCGGACACTTGGCGGAAAGGTCCTTGTAGAAATTTAGATCATGAGCGGGCAAAGCATACCCGCTGGGTATTTCATGGCCCGAGACGCTGGCAAAGTATTGCAAGCATGCGTCTCGCCACCAGCGCGCCTCGTAGTGCTGAATCTTCAAGAAGTCGGTCACCTCGCGATAGCGCCGAGCGTCGATGCGCCCCTCCACGCTCAGCCACTGATTGCGAAAGGTTGCAACTGCGTCGACGCCAGTGCTGTAGCGATGCACCAGCTCGTCCCACAGCGTTCGACCCGACGAGGACAGCTTCTCGTCCCAACCGACGTGGTGAAAGAAGAGCCGTAAATCGTCGGGCACGCTGGCGCGACTCGCGAGCTGGTCGCGCACCGGGGCCGAGTACTGCTCCACCGCACCACTGCCGCTCGTGCTGCGGTCGAAGCCGATGCCGGTCTGGTCTGCCCGATGGTAGTAAACCGGGTTCCAATCTGCCCGGCTCTGGTCGTCGACCCACGGAGCGGGACCATAATGGTGCCCGGTGCCCATGATGTGCGCCAAGCCGAGCGGGGTCATGTAATTTACCAGCGCCTGGCGCGAGTCCATCATCATGCCGGTCACGGGCGCTAGCACCAGCGGATCGTTCGAAAAGGTCTGCCTCACCCACTCGTCAGCCACGTCTTTCGCCGACAAATCGGGATCCCACGCCATGCGGCCGAAAGCGTACCAGTTGGCCTGGTTGAAGTGCGACCCGCTCCAGTCGGCGTCCATCCCGACGTTGGCGACGCCAGCAATCGCGCTGATCGTGTGGCCGTGCGCGCTGCCGTCGACCACGCGCGCCACGGTCGAGCCCGGGCCATTGGCGTGCGTATCGGCATCGAGCACTTCTTCGAAGAGCGTTCCGAGGTAGGCGAGGTGCGTGTCGGCGCCCAGGTATTCTTTGGTGATTTGCAGCTCGAGCGCGAGCGGCGTCTTGGGCATCGCGCCCAGCAAGGCGCTGAACGGTTCACGCGGCTGAAAATCGAGCGGCCCATTTTTTACCTGCACGATCGCGTTCGAGCCGAAGCTGCCGTCAAGTGGCTTGAACTCGTCGTAAGCTTGGCGGATGCGATCGGAGCCTTCGGTCGAGTACACGAAAGCGCGCCACATCACCACGCCACCGTGCGGCGTGAGCGCGTCGGACAGCATCTTTGCGCCGTCGGCGTGACTGCGCCCGTAATCCTGTGGGCCGGGCTGACCCTCGGAGTTGGCCTTCACCAAAAATCCGCCAAAATCCGGGATTTTACCGTAGATTTCGTCGGCCTTACCGGCCCACCATTGCCGCACCGCGCTCGACGACGGATCTGCCGTATTCAAGCCGCCAATCTCGATGGGCGCGCTGAAACGCGCGGATAGGTAGACGGCGATGCCGTACGGCCGAAACGCCGTGGCCAGCGCGGCCACCTTGTCGAGGTTTTGTGCGGTGAGGATCTGCGCGTTCGCGTTGACGTTGTTGAGGACCACGCCGCTTACGCCAATCGAAGCGTTGGCGCGCGCATAGTCCAGGTAGCGTTGAGAGATCGTGCCGGGCAACGAGCTCCAGCCCCACAGCGACTTGCCGGCGTAGCCGCGCTCCACGGTGCCATCCATGTTGTCCCAGTGATTGAGCACGCGGCGTTGAATCTTGGGAGCGCTGCTGAGCATCAGCTCATTGACCGTGCGATGCGACGCGACGTGTCGCAGCAGGCCGAACACGCCGTGCAGCACGCCGACGTCGCTGTTGGCTGCCACGACGATCGCCGCCTTGCCACCGACACTCGTGGCCTGGATCACGTAACCCTCGGCGCCGACCTTGGCCAACTGGTCCACCAGCGGCAGGCCCTGCACGAGGCTGGACGACTTGGGCGTGCCGAGCACGACGGCTCCGTCACCGGTTGGTTGATCGGCCACGGGCAGCTCCGCTCCCGTCAGGCCGCTCAGGCCCTTGACGAGCTCGGCGCGAGCAGCTTCTAGTGTCGCGGAGTCTCCGCCGCCGACGACGTGGTTGAGGGCGGCTCGATATTCCGCCAGGCGGCCCGGGAGCGGCACCTTGGGGTAACGAAGCCATAGCGAGGAGCCATCTTCGTCCTGCGGCGGCTCGCTCGGCGTCAGATAGGTCTCCGAGCCACCGGCTGCAGTCTGCCCCGCGCTACCAGCGAGCGGTCCGGCGCCTGCACCAGCCTCGCCCGGCGAGCCGCCCGTACCCGCAGCCGGCTTCCCGCCGCTGTTGCTCTGGCCGGCGCTGTTGCCAGCGGCTCCTCCGGAAGAGGGCACTCCGGTCGATTGGCTGGGCGCGCAAGCCGTTCCCAAAAGAAACACGCCAAGGGCCGAAATCCCCCGGGCCGAAATCTGACATCGAAACATCGTCGTGCGCCTCCTCTACAGAGGAGGCTTCGTGACGTCAAAACTGACAGCCAATCTGGTGCTGGTTGGATTAATTGGGCTGGCTTGCGCGCAGAGCCCGGTCGACGCCAGCAGTTCTGGAGGATCGACCGGCTTCGCAGCCGCAGGTGGGCCGGCAGGCACGGCGAGCGTTTCCGGTGCTTCCGCTGGCGAAACCCCTTCGAACGGTGGCGCCTTGGTCTCGACCGGCGGCTCGGGAGCGAATGGGGGAGCTGGCGCCGGCGCTACGGCTGGCGAAGCGACTAGCGGCGCTGCGGGGGCGGGCGGTGCTGACCCGGTGCATTGGGTCGGAACCTGGAGCGCGGCGCCACAGCTCACGGAGTCTTCCAACTTGCCGCCAGCGCCAGGGCTTGCGAATCGCACGCTGCGCCAAGTCTTTTATGTCTCCATTGGCGGGACGCGGCTGCGCGTCCACTTCTCGAACGCCTACGGGACGAGCGCGGTCACGCTCGCTGCGGTCCACCTGGCGCTATCGACGGGCGGACACGCCATCGACGCTGCGACGGATCGAGCGTTGGCCTTCGCCGGCATGCCCTCTGTCACGATTGCGGCCGGCGCCACCGCCACGTCGGATGCGCTGGATTTCGCGCTTCCGTCGCAGACGAAAGTGGCGCTGAGCATCGCGTTCGGTGCCACGCCTGCTGAATTGACCGGCCACCCCGGCTCGCGAACGACCTCGTACATCGCTGAGGGCGACGCTGCCGCTGCCGCGAGCCTGGCCGCGCCCGCGACGACCGCGCACTGGTACTTCGCGACCGGTATCGATGTGGTCGCCGCCCCGGCGAGCTCGGCGATCGTCACGCTCGGCGACTCTATTACCGATGGTCGCGGCTCTACCACCGATGGCAACGATCGCTGGCCCGACGCGTTCTCGCGCCGCCTGCGCCAAAACCAACTGACCGCACCCATCGCGGTGCTGAACCAGGGCATTGGCGGGAACACCGTGCTGGCTGGCGGTCTTGGTCCAACCGCCCTCATGCGCTTCGAGCGAGACGTCCTCGATCAAGCCGGCGTGCGCTGGGTGGTCGTGCTCCACGGCGTGAATGACATTGGCGTGGCCCCTGACCAAGGCGTGGCTCAGCAGCTGATCGACGGCTACCACCAGCTGGTGGCCGCCGCGCGCAGCCGCGGTATCCGCGCCTACGGCGTACCGATCTTGCCGTTCGGCAGCTCGATGTACGACAGTCCCGATCACGAAGCCGCTCGCCAGACCGTAAACGCCTGGATCCGAGCTGCCGGTCACTTCGACGCGGTGATCGATCTCGAAGCTGCCGTGCGAGATCCGGCCAACGCCACTCAGCTGCTGGCCGTCTACGACGGAGGCGACCATCTGCATCCGAACGCTGCCGGCTATCAGAAAATGGCCGACTCGATCGACCTCGGCTTATTCGCTCCGTAGCCGAACGGCTCCGGCGAGCGGCAACAGCCGCCACAACCGGCGGGACTTCAGGTGATGGCACGGTCAAAAATGGGCTAACGCCAGTGTCGGTACTTCTCCCGGAAGCGGCCGTCGACATCAGCGCCGGCTCTTGGCATACCTGCGCGGTCACGAAGCGCCAGGACATCTACTGTTGGGGCGACAACTCCGCCGGCGAGCTCGGCAACGGCACGTTCACGAACTCCACGAAGCCGGTGCGGGTCGTGCTTCCCTAGGAACACATGACCGTGGCGCGTCGCCTGCGCCAAACGAGAGCGCCCGCGGTGGCCAGAGCGAACAGCCCCAGGCTGCGACTCCAGTCTCGGCCTCCCGCGGCGCGACACGCGCAGCCGGCGTCGTCGACCGGTGCCATACCAGTAGCGGCGCCACCCGCGTTGGCCGAGCCCGCGCTGCCTCCCTGCGCCAACGTTCCATTTCCGGCAGCGCCCGCGAGCGCCGTCGTTCCTCCAACCGAAACGCCCGTGCCGCCATTCGTTGCGGTACCGCCGCTGCCGGCCGGCCCGCCCGCTCCAGCCATCCCATTGGCGCCGCCCATGCCGCTCACACCGCCGCCACCGCCGCCACCGACGGGTGGGCCGGCTTCGAACGCACCTAGATCGGGCGCGGCGTCGTTGAAGGGAAGGCCCACGTCCTCACCCTTGTCGATGAGATCGCTGCCGGCGGCCAAGCGCAGGAAGCTCATGTTGGGGAGGCTGCCGTCGGGTCCGCGCGGAGCCAGCGCTTCGGCATTGTCCATACTTTGAAAATCGGCGGCCGATACGGTGACCTCCAAGCTCCACGAATTGGAGGTGTCCGTACCTCCGGTCAACCTGGAGACGGTACCGCCGCGATCGAAGGCAACGTTGTTGCGGAGCTTGTGGCTCGACTGACCCTGGTCGGCCAGCATGTCGAAGTTGCTGGCATTGTCGAACGCCGTGTTGTTCAGGAAATCGATGCCGCCGGGGCCCGGGTGATGATTGGCGTAAAACCCCTGCGAGCGGTTGCCGAAAGCGACGTTGAACCTGATGACGTGCCGCGGCACCTCACCGGTCGGATCAGCTGGCACGCCAAAGCCGCCGGACTTGAAGCCGGCGCCGTTGCCGGCTGCAGTCATGGTGTCGGGCTCCCAGCCATTTCTGAACGCCCATGACTTCTCGGCCGTGCACGTGCCGTTGGCGCTGATGAAGTCGAATCCGTCGTCGCTGTTCTCGTAGGCGCGGCAACCGCTGAACACGTTGTTGCCACCTGACGAGTGGCAGCCAAAGCCGTCGCCGCTGCCGCCATCTTCCAGGCTATCGAAGTTGTGGTGCGAGTCGCAGTTCAGCACCAGGTTGCTCGCGCCGCTGGTCAAGAAGACGCCCGGCGCCTCGTTGTGGTGCACATTGAGATTCTCGATGATGTTGTTGCTGCCTCGCACGCGGACGGCCCACGAGTCTTCCCCAGCCTGATACTGCTGCACGCCTTTGACCTCGAGCCCGCGCAGGTGGATCCAGCTGCAATTCACGTCCAAGCCCGTTACCCTGGCGCCCGGCGTGAGCTCGAAAAGATCGAAGACGGGGACCTGACCCGGAACCGCGAAGTATTTGATGTGCTTGTCAGGCGTACCGCTCTTGGTAAACGAGACTCCTGCGGTTTGCGAGTTGCCGCTGAACTTGTAGACGCCACCCCCGATGTAGACCGTGTCACCCGGGGCGGCCGCCATCTGCGCCCGCCCCACCGTGAGGAACGGCGCCGCCATCGTGCCGGCGTTGTCGTCCTTGCCCGTGGTCGCCACGTAGTAGTCGGCAGCGTGAAGCGGCAAGCTAACTAGCAAGCCCAGCGAGACAGCGCCGCACTGAGCCAATCGAAGTACCTTGAGGTCAGAACGCATTTGGCTCGCCCACATACTGAGGGATAACTCTCTCTCTAAGGGTCGAAGCTCGCTCGGCTTGTCCATGATTCGACGCCCGGCGCGCATTCGCCCCCGGTTCGGCCTTTCGCCCCGCCAACCGACTCATCCAGGCAGCAGGCGCGCCGCCCTGACGGCAACATTGCGCCCATGCCATCACGGCAACGCGGCGTTCAGCTCCGGGCGATGGTCGTCGCCGCACACCGTCGCCGAGGCTCACTTGGGGGTTGACGACACGGGCGAGGCGGGCATCGTCTCTGGCATGACGACGCTGATCGCCGGTGAGCCATTGTTCGTCTATCCACTGCTGCACGTCGACTTTACCGACACGGAGACGGGTGCCACCTATTCGGTGCGGATGGACGCCAACGGCGCGTTCAGCCACGAGCACGGCAAGCGCTTCGAGGCAGACCTACAGAGTTGGACGGAAACGGCGCTGCATGCCAACGGCAAGCCGATTCACGAGGACTGGAAGGATTGGCTCACCGTAAGAAACGCGCGTCACGGTTAGGCTCATGTCAGCACTGCTACAGCTGGCCACGCAGCAGGCGAATACGACTGTGCTCGCCGTCTAGAAAGCTGCTGCTCACGACCGCGATCGCGCCAGAGTGATTGGCAGCCAGCAGGCGCATGAGCTTTCCCTGCCGGCTGCCGTTGACACCCAAGGCAGGGTCGCTCGTTCCCTTGAGCAAGCTGGGCGGCGAAAACGTCTGCCCGCCATCGCGCGAGGCGACGAACGAGAGTCCGCGTGCGGGCTCATCGTTGGCCGCATGGTGCTGCCACACCACGTACACGTAACCGGCGGGCCCCAAGCTCAATGACGGAAAGGTCGCCCCATGCTGCCGCGAGACGGTGCGCGGCTGCTCGAACCCCGGCGACGTAGGTTTCAGCCGCAAGTAGTGCACTCGAGAGCCGCCGACTCGGTCCGCCTCGCTTTCGGCGTGGACCAAGTGAAGCACGCTTGCCTCGTCTATGGCGATTTGGGGCGCGTCGCCGCGTCCCGCAGTTTCGGTTACGACTCGAGGAGCTTCGAACGTTCGTCCGCTGTCACGAGAGATCGCTAACCGAATGTCGGCGGCCGCGTCCTCTCCGACCGTCCAGGCCAGGTAGACGAGCGGGCCACGGGCGGCCAGCGCTGGCCCCCGCGCGGGTTGCGCAGTACTGCCCGCTACGTGCAGCGGATCAGAAAAGGACCTTCCGGCGTCATGGGAGCGACTGAACCAAAGTGCACCGTCGTACTCGGTCCAGGCAGCGAGCAACACTTGCTCGCCACCGCGGATCAGATCGAGGCTGCCGTTGTCCCAGTGTTCCTTGCTCAAGCGGCCCTTGCCGTCGCCCCCGGCTGAGCGTGATAAATTGCTGGGAGTGGTGAAGCTGGCGCCGCCGTCTTCGGACCGCGCGAAAAAGATCTCACCGCCGTGTGAGCCCCCAGAAAAGACGATCTCTTGCCATAGCGCGAACAGCCTGCCCTCAGTGTCCACTACGATTCTGGGTAGCCAGGAGAACACTGCCGGGGTGCGAGACACGTTGCTGGCCGATGCCAGCCTTGGCTTCCCGTTCGGCTCCAACACTTGGAGCAGCACGTCCTTGCGCTCGTTGTCGACCCAAGCGACTGCTGCCGAACCATCCTGGGCCAGGGCCACGCTGGGATCATCGACGTAGCGGAAATCAGACTCGTTCATTCGCCACGGGCCTGCAGATGCCGGTCCCCGCGCGATCTCGATCGGCTCGGTCCAGGTCGGCGATGGGCCGCCCGAGCGCTGCGCTGCCGCTGATGTCGCAGATGCGGGCTCGGCCTTGGGTGCGGAGCGCCGACACGAATGGAGCTGCAAACCCAGGCACACGGTCAGAGCGAGCGTGTAGAAAAAGCCGGACTTCGTGGTCACCTGCTCCGTTCCTCGGTGTGCGCAGCGTTGCACGCCGTATGCCAGAAGAGAGCAACCCGGCAGCGAGTAGCCTCGACTCGCCTATGGCCGGCTTTTTGCTTCAAACTTTGCGCATGATTCGCAAGCTCAAGAGCGGTAGCTACCGCTTGTACTCGCGCAAGAAGGATCCCACGACCGGCCGGCGTCGCAATCTCGGTACCTTCTCGACACGGGCTGCGGCCGAAAAGCACGAGCGAGCCGTGCAGTATTTCAAGCACCATTGATGGACACGGTGCGCGGCCAGTGAGCAACCCGAAGCGAGAGTCTCCGCCGTTTGCGCACTGTGCTGAGCATTGCGGGCAGCCTGCCCGAAGCGCAGTGGCGCGAGCTCACGGCGCACTTTCAGCAGAGCGGCGGAGCGCGTTGATCTACATCAAGAACGACGCCCGGCGCGCGGTGCCCGCCCGGCCGGTTACAACGTCGGCCTGTTCGCGTCAGCGCTCGAGGAAGCGCACCTCATCGAGCCACAGGTCATAGGGTGTGTCCTCTGGCCGAACCAAGAACGCGAGGCTGTTCAACCGCGACGCGTCGAGCGCGGGCTTGCCGACCCCACGTTGCCAGGTCTCCGCCCAGCGCACCTCGTAGCGCTGCCATCCGTCTGCCAAGTCGAGCTTTTTCACGTGCGGGTTGTGACAGTCCAGCTCGCAGGTGCCTCCCTCCGCCAGCGGGATCACGCTGACGCCCCGTGGAGCGACGTAGATGCGCCCAGGGCCACGTGCCTCGAAAGTAATCCCCGCATAACGTGAGGCATCGTAGCAAGGTGGTCGGAAGCTCACCTCGACGACGGCACCCCAATCGCGTAGGGCGCCGCCCTTCACGTGAATCGCCATGCGATTACCGGCCGTCGCCTCCGGGCGCGTTGCGGGCAGCAGCGCAGGTGCTGTCCCGGGCGCATCGATTTCGCGCGCCCAGCGCCAGAAGCCGGCGCGGTATTCGAGCGGCGCCACCGCGTCGTCGCCGTCTTCGAAGTCGTCGATGAGCGGCGCTCCGCCCTCGGCCGTGTGGCGTGCTCGGCACGGGTCCAGCGGCGGGGTCGCGGCGCCAGGCGTGCTCGACCCTCGACTCGGCGCGGAGGCGCTCTCCGGCTCGATCGCCGGGTCTGCCCATGGGGAGCGTGCGAACCACGTAACGCCCACCACCGCGGCTGCCGCCAGCGCCGCCCCGAGCAGCGCTGAACGTGGCGCCAGCAGAGCGCGGCGCGGCGCGGCGAGCTCGTAGAGCTCGGTTTGGTGCCGAAGCCGCTCCGTGACGCCGTCAGCGAGTGCGTGGGGAGCGACCTCTTGACGCCCGGCCTGCAGCACGAGCTCGAGCAGCTCCGCGTCGCTCAACTCTGGGTCTGGCCAGCGTGAATCATCGGTCATGATTAGTTCCTCGGCTTGGCCCGGAGAGCGCGCAATGACGCCTCGAAGGACTGGCGTGCGCGACTCAAGCGGGAGGCCACGGTGCCTGGCGGAATACCCAGCGCTTCTGCGACCTCGGTGCGAGACAATTGCTCGAGCTCAGCCAAGATGAAAACCTCGCGCTCGGGCGCGGGCAGCGCCGAGAGCGCTCGACTCAGCAAGGCTCGGGCGCGCTGCAGCTCGAGCTCTCGATCCGGTAGCGGCGCGCTGCCCGCATGCTCCTCGCAGTCCGCCTCTTGATTCACCTCGAGGTAGCGCTTCGATCTGCGGCAGGCGGAGGCCACGCGAAAGGCGGTCGCCGCCAGAAACGCTCGCTCGGCCCGAACCGGGACGTCCTCCAAACGCTGAGCCAACACCCAGAACACGTCCTGCACGGCGTCCTCGGCGTCGGCGTGGCACAGGCCGGCGCGGCGCAAGACGCGCCAGACCAGGTCCAAGTGCTGCGCGATCGCACCTTGCAGGCGATGATTGGCTGCGTTCAACCCTCCGCTCGATACACTGATCGGCGCGGGGGACGAAGCGTCGGGTGCGCTGAAGCTGACGAAACAGGGCGAAGCGGGCGCACGCACCCCAGTAGATGACTTGAGCCGCCACGACGGATCGAGAAAAGTGCATTCGAGGGCAGCTCGTCACTTTTTGGCTGCGCAGCGCGCAATTTCCGATCCGTGTCGCCAGCCCGGTTCATTTACCTGCCATGAACCGATTCACTCTCCTGCGGCACGTTCCCGTTATCCTAGTCACTCTCGTCGCGCTGGCCGGCTGTGCCGCTTCCGTGCCTGAGGAGCGCAGCGAAAGCCCGCTCGTTGCCAAGTCACACAGCGCCGTCGCGCCGGGCAAGAGCGCGCCGGGCGTCACCGCCAACTGTGATGCCTGGTCAACCGCGGTCGTGGGGCCCTACAAGTTCGAGAACAACGTGTGGGGCTCGAAGAAGTCCCAGGCACCGTTCGAGCAGTGCTTGCTCACGCGGCAGGGTGAGCAGGGCATCGAGCACGGCTGGACCTGGAACTGGCCCGGCCTCGATAGGACGGTCTTCGCGTACCCACAGATCCTATTTGGTTGGAAGCCGTGGTCTGGCGGCAAGCCGACGGACGCTCGCTTCCCCATGCGCGTCGCCGACGCGCGTCACGTGGCTTTGCATTACGCTGTGGAGACCCAGGCCGAAGGCAGCTACAACTTGGCGCCCGAGATTTGGCTGATGGAGGGCG
>WUUC01039446.1_pt1 | contig 12565 bp, 9 predicted proteins | sample 6278441 | NCBI WGS metagenome assembly WUUC01 (sample SAMN13675441, study PRJNA597444) | soil metagenome | isolation source: soil | place: USA: Washington | collected 2017-10 | reverse complement strand
TGACGATGGTGACGGTGTCGCCGGGACGGACTACGCCGCCGGCGATGACCCGGGCGCAGACCCGGCTGAATCCCGGATGGCGGTCCTGGGCGATGCGCGTGTGATCGCCGTCGGCGAACGCCGCGCTGATCTTCCGGCAAGGCGTCGCGAATCTGGTGATCTGAAGGCGCGCCTCGCCAACCTGCATCACCGTGCCGGGCCCGATCCCTTCCCAGTCGAGGCCCGACACGGTCAGGTTCTCACCGGTCGATCCCGCTCGGATCGGGTGACCTTCGGCCTGAAGGGCGCGAATCACGTCGAGCGAGTAGATCACCACCGCGCGGTCCGGGCCGCCGTGATAGCGCAGGTCGCGCTGCGAGTCGCCGTCGACGCCGCCTGGAGCGATCAGCGCTTCGAAGACGCTGGTCTTCGGCACACCCCCGCGAGACACATTCACTGCTTCAACTCGTGCGTCAGCCATCGCGTGTCAAGTGTACGCAAAGGCGCCCTGTCCTAAACGGTACACGTCCCGATTCGCCTCAACCGCTACTCTGACAAGGCTTCCTTTTGAACACCTTCTGGAACTGAGTTCCGGCGCAGACCCGCCCCCAGGCCTCGAACCACGCCCTGAGGGACTATCCATGTAAGTCAAGGGGCGAAGCTACGCGCGGATCGCCAGCAGCGAATGGGACGGACCGATTCGGTGCTGCTTGCCGGGCGATCAATCGCGACCCGTTGCCCTCCGCCAAAGAGCACCACTGATTCACGTGATTGCCTCGGTTCTTCGTCGCACCTCGCTTTGCAATTGACCGGGTGGCTTCCGCCGCGCACACTCTTCGTGAGCTCGATCGCACCGCATCGCCGCCAGTGGACTGCGGATCTCCAAAGGATTCATCCATGCGCAGGTTTATCGCGTTCGCTCTTTCGTCGACCCTCGTGCTTCAGGCCGCGCCATTGATGGCGGCTCCAGCCCTGCGCGGAGTTCGTACTGCGGGCAGTCAACAGGGGCTCGCAACCGGCGCGCTGAGCGGCACCGCCCAGACCCCGGCCGGTCAGACACTGGCGAATTACACCGTCCAGGCCCGCAACCTCGAAAACGGTCAGGTCGCTGCGTCGAGCACGACCAACGGCGCCGGCGGATTCTCGTTCGGCGGCCTGAGCCCGGCCAGCTATGTCGTGGAGATCGTTGATTCGAGCGGCAAGATCATCGGCAGCAGCGCCGCGACCTCGGTGGGCGCCGGAACGACAGCGACCGTCGCGGTGTCGGCGACGACGGCAGCAGCCACTGCGGGCGCGGGAGCCGCGGCCGGTGCGCCCGCGGCCGGCGGTGGAATGGGCAGTGCGTTCAGCACCGCGCTGATCGTGACGACCGTCGCGGTCGCCGCCGGCGTCGCCGGCGTCGTCGTGGTAGCGAGAGACGAAGCCAGTCCGTCGCGGTAGTCAGAACCTTCACCGGGGCCGGCCACTCACCTGGCCGGTCCCGGATCGCCCGCTCCCTCCATCATCCCTCACCCCACTGAACCCGGTTCCGTTCTCAACCTCGTGATGAAGGCCGTTCACTGACGTACAAGCCAGCCGTCGCCGCCTGCCTGATTTTGCTCGTGCTCTCTCTGCGCGCGTCGGCGCAGAGCGGCCCGCGCGGCGATCCCGACGTCTCGAAAGCCAACGTGCGGCTCGGCCGCCTGCTGCTGAACCCGGCCATCGCCCTCACCAACCTCGGCATCGACACCAACGTGTTCAACGAGACGGACAGCAGTTCGCCGAAACGGGATTTCACCCTCACCGTGACGCCGCAGACCGAGCTGTGGCTGCGCATGGGCCGCTCGTGGCTGACCGGCACGCTGAAGGAAGACCTGGTCTGGTACAAGACCTATTCGAGCGAGCGGGCGGCCAACGAAAGCGCCAGGATCGGCTGGTTGATGCCGTTGAACCGGCTGACGTTCAACGCCGCTGCGAATTATCTGAACACCCGCGATCGGCCCGGCTACGAGATCGACGCCCGGTCCCAGCGCAACGAGGTCGGATATCGCGGCGGCGCCGACGTCAGGGTGGGGCCGAAGACTACGATTGGCCTCGCCGGCACGCGCAAGATGATCCGCTTCGACAGCGTCGCGATCTTCGATGGTGTCAGTCTCAGCGAGGCGCTCGACCGCGTTGAGACCGGCGGCGCAATCACCGCCGGTTATCAGCTCACGCCGCTGACCGGATTGACGCTCGACGTCGGCCGCGCCCAGGACCGCTTCGAATCCTCTCCGATCAGAGATTCAGACTCCACCGCGGTGACGATGGGCGTCAAGCTGGATCCGTTCGCGCTGATCAAGGGCAGTGCCTCGATCGGGTATCGCGATTTCCGGCCGCTGGCGCCGGACCTCCCCGGCTACCAGGGGCTCACGGCGGGTGCGGACCTGACCTACATTGCGTTCGGCACCACGCGAATCGGCCTGCAGGTGTTCCGCGACGTGCAGTACTCCTTTCAGCTCCAGCAACCCTACTACCTGCTGACCGGCGTCCAGGCCACGATCACGCAGCAGGTCTACGGCCCGATTCAGATTGCGGGGCGACTCGGCAACCAGCGGCTCGCTTATGTCAGTCGGATTGGTGCCGCGGGCGGCGCGGCGGCCGATCGGATCGATCACGTGCGGATCTACGGCGGCACCATCACCTATCGCATGGGCAACGACATCCGCGTCGGCTTCAACATTGACTGGCAGCAACGGAGTTCTCCGGTGCTGACTCGGGATTACCACGGCCTCAGATTCGGGACATCGGTGATTTATGGACTGTAGATTTCTTCGCGGCTGGCGGACGGCGGCATGGCTGCCAGTCGTCTGGGCGTGCATGTTGGCCGCGGCTTCCGCCCAGGAGTCGGCGCCCGTGCCTGCCGCCACCGACTACGTCGTCGGCCCGCAGGACACGCTCACCATCACCAGCTACGACCAGGCGGACCTGTCCGGCAAGTTCACCGTCGAAGCGGACGGTACCTTCACCTATCCGCTGATCGGACGGGTGACCGCCGGCAGCCTGACGCTCCGGCAGATCGAAGCGGGGGTCAAGAAGCAGCTGAAGGACGAGGGCTACTTCAACAACCCGCAGATCACGGTCTCGATCGAAGAGTACAAGAGCCAGAAGATCTTCGTCGTCGGCGAGGTCCGGACGCCGGGCTCGTACGCGCTCTCCGGCGACATGAACCTGGTCGAGGCGCTCGCCCGTGCCGGGTCGACGCTGCCGACAGCCAGTGGTGAAGTGGTGATCGTCCATCCGGTGGGCGGGTCGGCCGCCGGACCGGTGCTGCCGAACCAGGAGAACGCTGCCAACATTGTTCGCATCGACATCAGGGACCTGCAGAATGGCACCTTGTCGCAGAACGCCGCGCTCCGGCACGGCGACACCATCTTCGTGCCACGGGCGGAGAGTGTCTATGTCTTCGGGCAGGTGAGAACCCCTGGCGCCTACCCGCTGCAGCAGCGGGACACGACGGTGCTGCAGGCGCTGTCGCTCGCTGGCGGCGTGACCGATAGGGGATCGACCGGCCGCATCCGGATCGCCCGCATCGTCGACGGGCAGAAGCAGGAGCTCAAGGTGAAGCTGAGCGACCTGGTGCAGCCGGGTGACACGATCATCGTCCAGGAGAGATTCTTCTGATGCCTGAATACTCGTTTGATGCCGAGACCCCTCCGGCGGAGCTCCCGCGAAAACTGGAACCGGCGCCAATCGCGTCACCGGCTCACGCGATGATGCCCGATCACGGCGATGTTGACGACACCGAGGTGCCGCTCCTCGACTACCTCAAGGTGCTCCACAAGCGCCGCTGGCTGGCGGCGACGGTCTTTCTACTGATTGTCGGCGCGGTGACCATCTACAGCTTTACCGCGACGCCGATCTTCTCGGCGAAGACGCGGCTGCTGATCGAGGCCGAGAACCAGCACGTGGTGTCGTTCAAGGCCGTGCTCGACGGCGATCAGACCCGCGCCGACTACTATCAGACGCAATACAACATCCTCCAGAGCCGGGCCCTGGCGCGCCGCACGCTCGATGAATTGAAACTCTGGGACGTCGCCCCGTTCGGCGGGCCGATCGACAGCAGCTTCAGCGTCAAGCGGCTGGTGCTCGGTGCGCCGCGCGCGGCGTTCGCCGCGATTGGGGGGTTGTTCGGCTCGGGTGAATCCGCGTCGACCGCGGAGCGCTCGATTCCCGGCGCCGACGAGACCGCCGCCCAGTCGAGGGCCATCAGCGTGTTTGCGTCGCACCTGACCGTGGCGCCGATCCGCAACAGCCGCCTGGTCGACCTTCGCTACGAACTATCCAACCCGCGGCTGGCAACCAGCATCGTGAACGTCCTCGCCAGCAACTACATTCAGCAGAGCCTGGAGTTCAAGTTCACCGCTTCGAAGGACGCCGGCGACTGGCTCGGCCAGCGTCTCGGCGAACAGCGCAAGGAGCTCGAGAACTCGGAAGCCAAGCTGCAGCAGTACCGCGAGCAGAACGATTCCATCTCCCTGGTCGATCGCGAGAACATCGTGGTCCAGAAGTTATCCGAGCTGAACAGCGCCGTGACGCTGGCGAAGGCCGAAACCTTCCAGCGCGAGGCGCTCTTCCGGCAGCTGGAGCAGCTCCGCGGCGAGCCGGCGATGCTCGATACTTTCCCGGCGATCCTCACCAACGGCTTCATTCAGCAGCAGAAAGTCGAGCTCGCGGCCCTCCAGAGTCAGTACGCCCAGATGGGCGACAAGCTGGGCGAGCGCCACCCCGACATGGTGAAGATCCGGTCGGCGATCCAGGTCACCCAGACCAAGATCGACGGCGAGATCGGCAAGGTCGTGCAGGGTGTCAAGAACGAATACCTCGCCGCCCAGGCCAAGGAGAACAGCCTGGCGGGGGCGCTCAACGCCCAGAAGGGCGACGCGCTGGCGATGAACCGCAAGGCGATCGACTACAGCGTGCTCGATCGCGAGGTTCAGAGCGGCCGGCAGTTGTACGACAACCTCTTGCAGCGGGCCAAGGAGACCGGGGTGAGCACCGAACTCCGGACCAGCAACATCCGGATTGTCGACAAGGCCGAGCAGCCGCTGACGCCGGTGAGTCCACAGAAGGGGATGAACCTGCTCCTCGCGATGTTCGGCGGGACGCTGGCGGCGTGCGGCCTGGCGTTCTTCGTCGAGCATCTCGACAGCCGGATCAAGTCGCCGGACGAGATCCGGGTTCACCTCGGCCTGTCGAACCTCGGGATGCTGCCGGCGCTGGACGGCAAGGCGCTCGCCGGCGGTTATCCGATGGTCAGCAAAGGGGTGCCGGGCAACTTCGCCGAGGCGTTCCGGGCGGTCAGGACCAACGTCCTGTTCTCCTCGGCACAGGAGGGGTCCCGCTCGATCGTCGTGACCAGCACCGGCCCCGGCGAGGGCAAGAGCATGGTGGCCAGCAACCTCGCCATTTCGCTGGCCCAGGCCGGCCAGCGGGTGCTGTTGATCGACGCCGACATGCGCAAGCCGAAAGCTCACGAGATCTTCGAGCTGCCCCAGGAGCCCGGGCTGTCGAACCTGCTGGTGGGCAATGCCAAGGCGAGCGAGGCGGTTCGCAAGTCGGGGGTCGGGAACCTGTGGATCATCGCCAGCGGGCACGTGCCGCCGAACCCCGCCGAGTTGCTTGGCTCACAGCGCTTCAAGGACTTCCTGGCCTCGCTGAAGGATCACTTCGACTGGGTGGTGATCGATTCGCCGCCGGTGATGGCGGTGACCGACGCGGCGCTGGTGGCGCACGGGGCGAGCGGGGTGGTGTTCGTGGTCGGTGCGGAGATGACCAGCCGGCATGCGGCGAAGACCGCGGTGGACCAACTGCGGCGTGCGCACGCGCACTTTGTCGGCGCAGTGCTCAATCGGGTCGACCTGCAACGGAACTCGTATTACTACTCGCAGTATTACCGCAAGGAGTACAGCGACTACTATCAGAAGACGCTAGCGTCCTGATGCACTTCGCTGCCGCCGCGCTCCGGGAACCGGCAGCGCCGGGCCCCGAGCTGCCGCTCTCGCTGCGGGCCAACTTCTCGTGGACGTTCACTGGCAATCTGGTCTATGCCCTATGTCAGTGGGGCTCCCTGGCCGCGATTGCCAAGCTCGGGACACCGGTGCTGGTCGGGCAGTTCGCGCTGGCGCTGGCGATCACGGCGCCGATCGTCATGGGCGCCAACATGCAGCTGAGCGGCGTCCAGGCCACCGATTCACTAAGGGCCTATCACTTTCGCGACTACCTCACCCTGCGGCTGGTCAGTACTGCTGTTGCCCTTCTGACTATCGGCATGGTGGCGGCATCGATGACGCTGCCGGGCATGACCGCTCTGGTCGTCATCATCGTCGGCCTGACGAAAGCGGTCGATGCGGTGAGTGACATTGTTTTCGGCCTCTTCCGTCAGCGCGAGCAGATGCACCGCATGAGCATGGCGCTGATCATCAATGGAGTGCTGACCTTCGCCGGCGTCACCGCGGCGATGTGGATGACCGGAAGCCTGGTCGTCGCGGTGCTGGCGTCGATGACGGCTTCGCTGTTCACGCTGCTCGCCTACAGCGGCCGGGCCACTGTGGCGGCGCTGACCCTGGACGAGATGAAGCCGCGATGGCATTACCGCACGATCCGCAGCCTGGCGCGGATGACGCTGCCGCTGGGGCTGGCCGGAATGTGCGTGTCAGTCTACGGCAACATGCCCGCCTACTTCGTCGAGCACTACTACGGCGCGCAGGCACTCGGCTTCTACGCGGCGGTCGCCTATGCGATGACCGCCGGGACCGTCGTCGTCGGCGCTCTTGGCCAGTCAGCGGTTCCCCGACTCGCCCGACACTGGGCCGCTGGCGACCGACCAGTGTTTTGGCGCCTGCTCACTCACCTCGCCGGCTTGGGTGCCTTGATCGGTCTAGGGGGCATTGCCGTTGCGGCGTTCGCAGGCGAGGCGATCCTACGGGCACTCTACAGTGCGGAGTACGCCATGCACGCCGACCTTCTGGTCTGGACGATGGTTGCGGCGGGAATCGCGAATGTCGCCAGCGTCCTCGGCTACGGGCTCGGGGCGACGAGGAGCTTTGACCGGCTGGTCGCGCCGTACTTCGCGGTGCTGGCGGTCGGGGTCGCGTTCTGCTGGATGCTCGTGCCGAGATACGGGTTGGTGGGTGCCGCCTGCGCCTTGGGGCTGACCCACCTGGCGGCGGGATGCATCTCGCCGGCGATCTTCCTGTCCCTGAAAAAGCGTCCCATATGAGCAGGCTCCGGGCGGTTCTCATCGATCGGTATGCGGATCACTATGCACGAGGAAAAGCGAGTGCGGTGCCGCAGGCGATGGCTGCGCCGCTGCAGCGCCAGCTCGAGCTCACCTACGGGGCGGTGCTTGCGGAACTGCCACGCGGCAGTCGTGTTCTCGATCTCGGCTGCGGCACCGGCTATCTTCTATCGTGGTTGAACGGCCATCCGCACATCAACGTGACCGGGGTCGACAGCTCGACGTCACAGATCGCGATCGTGCGCGAGGCCCTGCCGGCGCTCGAGGTCCGATGCGAGGAGGCGTTGTCCTATCTCAGGAGGCACCGCGGTCGCTTCGAAGCGATTTTCTGCCTCGATGTGCTCGAGCACATTCCGGATGATCAACTGCTGGAGTTGACCGAGGCGGCCGGCGCGGCACTCGTGCCGGGCGGTTGTCTGGTTACCAAGGTCCCGAACGCTGCAAACCTGACGGGCGGTCAGCTCCGATACATCGATCTGACGCACGAACGAAGCTTCACCCAGTTGTCGCTGTTGCAGTTGTACAACGCGGCAGGGCTGTGCGAATGCCGGGTCGTTCCGCTTCGCGCGGGCGATTGGCGTGGTCGCGTCCGACTATTGTGCGAACGTGCCCTGCATCGAACGCTGTTTCGAATATGTGGCGACGCCCGCGAGCAGGTGTTCACGCGCACGATCTCGATGATCGGCTATGCCCGATGACGTGTGATCGCTCCTCTCCATGGCTTGACCGCCATCACCGTCCAGGATCGCCGGCGGCATATTCGGGTGATCGGAACCACGGCGCCCGCAGCGCTGCGGCGGATTCACTCTACGGAGGCGTATGAAGGGGGAGCGGCCCGTACGCGTGCTGCACGTCATCGGACGAATGGATCGCGGCGGGGTCGAGACGTGGCTGATGCACGTCCTGCGGTCGATTGATCGCGCCGGCGTTGCGTGCGATTTCCTGGTCCACACCGATGCGGCGGCGGCGTTCGACGAAGAGATTCTCGATCTTGGTGGTCGCCTGCTCGCGCTGCCGTCGCTAACGCGAAGCCTCCGCTACGGCAGCCGTTTCAGAGCTGCCATTCGTGAATTGGAACCTTACGACATCGTCCACAGCCACGTTCACCACTTCAGCGGTCTGGTGTTGAGGGCAGCGGCTCAAGCCGGCGTCGCGGTGCGCATCGCCCATTCCCACAGCGACACCTCGCTGGTGCAGGCTGACGCCACACTGCCGCGGCGCGCCTATCTGCGGATCACCGAATCCCTGATCCGCCGACATGGCACCCTGGCATTGGCGGTCACGAGAGACGCGGGCCGATCACTCTATCCCTGGGCTCAGGATGACCGGCAGTGCCCCTGGCAGGTGCTCCACTATGGCATCGCGCTCGACCCCTTCATTCAGCCGGCGGACCGGGCCGCGGTTCGGCACGAACTCGGGATTGACAGCGAGGCGCTGGTCATCGGCCACGTCGGGAACTTCAATCCGGTCAAGAATCACGCCCTCTTGATCGATGCGTTCGCGGCCGTGATCGCGCAACGATTGAAATCCATATTGCTCCTCGTCGGCGAAGGGCCGTTGCGCGGCGAGTTGGAGAGACAGGTGGCGGCGAGAGGACTTGGCGGCCGGGTGATCTTCGCGGGGGTGCGAGCCGACGTGCCGCGGCTGCTGGCCGGTGCGGTTGATGTCTTCGCCTTCCCGTCATTGTGGGAAGGACTGCCGCTGGCGGTGATCGAGGCGCAGGCGGCCGGACTGCCGATTGTGATGTCCGACCGAGTCTCGAGCGAGGTCGACATTATCGCTGAATCGATCCACCGGCTGCCGGTGACCGCTGGCCCCGAGGCGTGGGCCCGCCTCTGCCTGCGGGTGTGCGATCGGAAGCTCGCGCCCGACCTGGCTTATCGGCGAGTGGCAGCGAGCAGCATGAACATCAAGCAGAGCGTGAACACCCTGCTGGGCATCTATCGATCGGGTGAGAGCAGCGGGCGGCGACACGCCGCCGCCTGAGGGGATGGAATGAGCAACCACATCGCGCGACGCGTGCTGGTGACCGGCGGTGCCGGCTTCATCGGCTCACATCTATGTGAAAGCCTGATCGCGTCCGGATCGTCCGTGACCGTGATCGATGACCTGTCCACCGGCAAGTGGGCGAACATCGCGCATCTGCGCGCCTCGGATCGGTTGGATGTCATCGTTGCCTCGGCCGCCGATCAGCCGCTGATGTTCGAAGCGGTCGCGAAAAGCGATCTGGTATACCACCTGGCGAGTGCGGTCGGCGTGAATCTGATCATCCAACGGCCGGTCACGACGGTCGAGACGATCTTCCACACCACCGACGCGGTCTTGAAGGCGTGCGCCAGATTCAGGAAGCCGGTGCTGTTGACGTCGACCAGCGAGGTGTTTGGCAAATCGGAGGCGATCCCGTTCCGGGAAGACGCCGATATCGTGATGGGTCCCACTGAGAAGCGGCGGTGGGCCTACGCCTGTGCCAAGGCCTTGGATGAATTCCTGGCGCTCGCGCACTATTACGAGTCGCAGCTACCGGTGTTCATTGTCCGTCTCTTCAACACGGTCGGGGTCCGGCAGAGCGGGCAATACGGCATGGTGCTGCCGCGGTTCGTGAGCCAGGCGCTCGCCGGCGAACCGATCACCGTCTTCGGGGACGGCGCACAGCGCCGGTGCTTTTGCTCGGTCAATGATGTTGTCCGCGCGCTGCGGTTGCTGCCCGAGGCGGCTGCCGCGGTCGGCAGGGTGGTGAATATCGGCAGTCAGGAAGAGATATCGATGACCCAACTGGCCCAGCGGGTCAAGAAGCTGACGGGCTCGGCGTCGCCGATCGATTACGTGCCCTACGAGCAGGCCTACGGGGCGGGGTTCGATGACATGCGGCGACGGGTGCCGGACCTGTCGCGGGTCGCTGCCTTGATCGGCTGGCACCCGCAAGACAGTCTCGATCTCATCATCGAGGCGCTGATCAGGGATGTCTCGCAGCGGAATGACCTGGCGATTCGCTCGACCATCATGTCCTGAGATGAACACGTGGTCCGCCCAGGCGACTGCGATGTCCGGCCACTTCTCACCGATGTCCACCCCAATCACTTTTAGAGGCGCACGGCCCCCGCGCAGCACGGTCGGCGACGTCGGGGTCGCTGTCGCGGTGTGTTCAACCGTGACCGTCGCATTCTGCGCCGTCGAACCCCAAATTCGCCACTGGTTTGCCCTGCCGGTGACCGCCTGTGGGATCCTGCTCGCTGTCGACGCGGTGCCATGGCTGCGTGGCAAGTGCGACCGGTTCGATCCGGTCGGGATCGTCGGGCTCCTGGGCGTCCACTTCTTCTTCCTCGCTCCGCTTCTTCACGTTTACTGGAACTACTGGCTGCGATACGTCATTCCGCCGTCCGATTGGCGCCCGTGGCTGGGCGGGATGGCGATCCTGAACGTCGTCGGCCTGCTCGTCTATCGCGCGATCGTCTCCCGCAGTGTCCACCAAAGACCTTCGCCGCGCCCGGCCGCCGTCTGGCGGATCGACAAGACGCGGTTCTTCACGGTCGGTCTGCTGCTGGTGACGGTGTCAGTCGTGCTTCAGGCCTGGGTGTACGCGAGCAGCGGAGGTATCACTGGCTACATCGAGATCGCCGGTGGTGGGTCGAGACCGTTCGCCGGGATGGGTTGGGTCTTCATCATCTCGGAGTCCGCGCCGATCGTCGCGTTGATGGTGTTGGTCGTCGCTACCGAAAGGAGTCGCGTGATTCGCCGGCCATGGGCGATCGCCATCATCCTGGTGAGCTTCGTCATCCTGGTGATGCTGTTCGGCGGCCTCCGCGGCAGCCGCAGCAATACGGTGTGGGCGGTGTTCTGGGCCGCCGGGATGATCCACTACCGCATCCGCCCGCTGTCTCGATCAGCCATCGCGATCGGCCTGGTCGGCCTGTGTGCGTTCATGTATTTCTACGGCTTCTACAAGAGCGCCTCGACTGATGCGCAGTTTGCAATGATCAGCCGCGCTGATCGCCTCGACCTCGAGGCAAAGACCGGCCGGACGCTGGAGACGCTGGTGCTTGGCGACCTCGCGAGGAGTGACGTGCAGGCGTTCGAGCTCTATCGGTTGACGGCGGCGCGGGATACCTACGCGTTGGCCTGGGGCCGGACCTACCTCGGAGCGCTGGCCTTGCTGGTCCCGGCGACCGTCTGGCCGTCACGGCCGAGTACGAAAGTCCAGGAGGGTACTAACCTGCTGTACGGCGCCGATACCTATGCCAGCGGAGCTATTTCCGCATCGAATGTCTACGGCGTGGCGGGCGAGTTGATGCTGAACTTCGGCCCGATCGCCATTCCGCTCGGGTTCGCAGTACTTGGGCTGTGGGTGGCCACAATCAGCAAGGCCTTGCGATCCTGGGCGCCCGAGGACGGCCGATGGCTGATCGCACCAATTCTCGTCAATCTCTGTTTCGTGATCATCGTCAGCGATCTCGACAACGTCCTGGTGTTTGTCCTGAAGAGCCTGTCGATCCCGCTGATTCTCCTGCTGTTCGGCACCCGTCGAGGCAAGGCAAAGAAGTCGCGACGGCAGGCCGGCATCGAGCCCCTGGTCTACGCAACTGCCTCGGCCGCCCGTTGGTGACGGACGTGTACAACGGCCCGTGGTTGACCGGCTCGAGCCGCGATCGATACCTCACTATCGTGATCCGTCGGGGCCGCGTTCAGTGGAGGTCATAGTTCTTTCTGAAGAGCGGCTGGAACGCACGCCGTCTGGTCACGTGTGGGGTGCGGCTGCCTACAAGTTCTGGGCGCGGTACCTGGATGTCTTCGACGGGGTGCGGATCGTGGCGCGCCTGCGGGATGTCGATCGGGCTGGTGGGACTGCGTCGCTGGTGACGGGTCCGCAGGTCACCGTGAAGCCGGTACCGTACTACGAGGGACCGCTCGAGTATCTGAAGGCGGCGCGCCGGGTGACCGCCGCGGTGCGGAACTCCTTCGAAGTCGGTGACGCGGTGATCATGAGATTGGGGTGCCATATCGCCAACCCGCTCTACCGTCGGCTCCGGACCATCGGCGCGCCCTACGGCGTAGAGGTCGTCGGCGATCCCTACGAGGTCTACGGGCCGGGAGTGATCAGCCATCCACTGAGGCCATTCTTCCGCTGGCACTTCACCCGTCAGCAGAAGCGGTTCTGCGATGGTGCGTCATCCGCCGCGTATGTCACCGAACGGGCGCTGCAGGCCCGCTATCCGTGCCGCTCCTTTTCCATCGGTGTCTCGGACGTGCATCTGGCCCAGCACCGCCCGCAGAGCGTGATGTCGACTCACTATTCGTCGGTCGATCTGGACGAGGCGAACTTCATCAGCCGCG
>WUUC01089961.1_pt1 | contig 12566 bp, 8 predicted proteins | sample 6278441 | NCBI WGS metagenome assembly WUUC01 (sample SAMN13675441, study PRJNA597444) | soil metagenome | isolation source: soil | place: USA: Washington | collected 2017-10 | reverse complement strand
CAGGTCGGCCGAACCGAGGAAGCGCTCCGCCAGGTCGAGCAGGTCGGGGTGGAAGGCCAGTCGGTTCAGGTTCCACGATCTCCACGGTGCTCCGACGAGGCCGGCCCACTGGTCGGCTGCCAGCCACCCATGAGCGGCCGGGTCGGCGAAGTACTCCTCGGGCCGCGGGTAGTGCAGCCACAGAGCTTCCTGGGCGGCCGCCAGCTCGTCAGCGTCGAGGAAGCCCTCGAACACCAGGCACCCCGATTCCCGCAGGTCGGCCACACAACGGTCGGGAACCCTCATCGTCGCCACAAGCTAAGTCCCCGCGGTGCGACACGCAGCCCAAAGAGGCCTGCTCGAGATCCCCCGCCCGCAGCGCCGGCCAGTGGCTGGGGAGACAGGGGAACGTTGCCCATCCCAGTCGGGCAGGGGGACGTCAGGGGCGGAAGCGGGCGATCAGGTGCGACCAGGAGGCGAGGGCGGTGGGGGAGCGGCCGACCTCGGGGAGGGCGACGACGGCGGTCTGGACGCCGGCCTCGGCCAGGTCGCGGTAACGGCCGGTCTGCTCGTCGAGGGTGCCGGCGTCGGGGTGGGGGCGATCGCTGCTGCTGGGCACCAGGCTGGCGGTGGAGAGGTGGGTGATGCGGACGTCGGCGGGGTCGCGGCCCTCGGTGGCGCAGTGGTCGTGCAGCACACCGACCTTGCGGCGGACGGTGGGGGCGTCGCCGAAGAGGTTGCAGCCGTCCGCGTGGCGGGCGACCAGGCGGAGGGTGCGCTTCTCGCCGGACCCGCCGACCCAGATCGGCACCTTGTCCTGCAAGGGGCGGGGGTAGCAGAGGGTGGCGGGCAGGGAGGTGGTGCGGCCGGCGAAGGGCGGGCTGCCGGGCCCCCACATGAGCGGCAGCAGCTCCAACGCGTCCTCCAGGAGGGCGTAGCGCTGGGCGACGGGCGGGAAGTCCCAGCCGTACACCTCGTGCTCGCGCCCGAACCAGGCGGCGCCCAGCCCGCAGACGGCCCGGCCGCCGGAGAGGACGTCGAGGGTGGCGACGATCTTGGCCAGGTGGGCCAGGTTCCGGTAGGTCACGCCGGTGACGAGCACGCCCAGGCGCACCGAGGTCGTCCGGCCGGCCAGGAACCCGAGGGTCGTGTAGGCCTCGAGCATGTCCTCCCACTCGCGGCCGACCGTGGGGATCTGGAGGAAGTGGTCCATCACCCACACGCTGGAGAAGCCGACCGCCTCGGCCTCGGCTACGACCTCGCCCAACCGTTGCCCCAGCGAAGCCGGTCCGCCCGGCCACGAGAAGCGGGAGATGTGCAGGCCGAAGTCGAGGGCCATGGGGTCGTCCTCCTGGCGGGACGCAGCAGCGGGGGACGCAAGGAACTGCGGCGGCACCAACTCGACGGCGACAGCGGCTGAATGCACCCCGTCCCAAGCCTCCGCGGCCAGCTCGTCGGCGACCCGTGCGGCGGACCGGAGCTGCGCGGTGAGCACCTTGGCCGGCACCGGCCGACTCCGCTCCCGGTTGCGGGCGCGGCACACGGTCGGTGGCGTGTCGAACACGACGGCGTGGGCGGGCAGGCCGTGCTTGCGAGCCGTGGCCAGCCAGCGGGCCCGCAGCTTGGCGTCGAGCCCGGTGCTGTCGACGACGGTGGTCAGTCCCCGCTTGCTGCGGCGCTCCAGCACCAGCGCCAGGACGTCGAAGGCATCGCGCCCGGCACGCTGGTCGTGCTCGTCGAGGCCCACCACCGCCCGCAGCTCGTCCGACGAGAGGACCGAGTTGGCCGGAAGCCCCGCGATCGCGTGGGCCGCCCAGTGGCTCTTGCCCGCCCCGGACGGTCCCACCAGCACGATGACGCAGGGATCGGGCAACCGCAGCGGCACGGGGGGCGGGGGAGATCCGACAGGCGCGGCCACCTGGAACCGTCTAGCACCTACCGTCGGGATCGTGACGGACTCGACAGGCGGCAGCGAGCGTCCGGCAACCACCCGTAGCCGGGTGACGCTCACCGACATCAGCTCCCGGGCCTGGGAGCACCCGGCCGACCGGGGCGCGCTGACGGCCCTCCGGCAGCTGCGGGGCTTCGACTACATCCTGCGCAAGCTGGCCGGTCTGTGGAACGAGCGGGCGCTGCGCCTCGTCTACACGGGCTCGGCGGTGCGGGTCGACCACCGCCAGTTCTCGCGGGTGCACCTGCTCTTCGCCGAGGCCAGCGCGGCGCTCGACGTGCGGGACCTGCCGGCGGTCTACGTGTACTCGGACCCCTATCCCCGGGCCATGGCCATCGGCGTGGACAAGCCCTTCATCGTGGTCAACAGCGGCATGCTCGACCTGATGGACGACGACGAGCTGCGCTTCGTCCTCGGCCACGAGCTGGGCCACGTCCTGTCGGGCCACGCGTTGTACACGACCATGCTGCTGCAACTGCTGCGGCTGTCGAACACGCTGGCGTGGCTGCCGTTCGGGGCGCTCGGCCTGCGGGCGGTCATCGCCGGCCTCTACGAGTGGCAGCGCAAGGCCGAGCTGTCGAGCGACCGGGCCGGGCTCCTCGCCACCCAGGACCCTGCGGCCGCCCTGCGGGTGCACATGAAGACGGCCAGCGGCGGCCACATCGAGGACCTCGACATCACCGCCTTCCGGGCCCAGGGCGACGAGTACCTGGCCTCACCCGACGTGCGGGACAGCGTCCTCAAGCTGTTGCTGCTCGAGAACGCCACCCACCCCTTCGCCGTGGTGCGGGCGGCCGAGCTGCAGCGCTGGATCGACGACGGCTCCTACAACCGGGTGCTCGGCGGCGACTACCCCCGCCGCGACGACGACCGCAACGGCCAGGTCCGCTCCGACACCACCGAAGCCGCCACCCACTACAAGGAAGCCTTCGAGCGGTCGCAGGACCCGCTCGTCGCCGCGATGCGCGAGGTGGGCGGCACCATCACCGCCGCTCGCGACAAGGTCACGGGCTGGTTCACCGGGGCCACCACGGGTAGCGGACCGGCAGCCGACGACTGAACGGGCCCGGAAAACCCTGAAAAGACGGGGCTTCGGGTCTGCGTTTCCGCGCCCGGGGTAAGCGATGGCCAGCACTTCCATTGGCGAAAGGAAGCTGGAACATGCTGTTTGCCCTTGAATCCATGGACCCGACCCTCACGATGATCTTCTACGGCTTGGCCGTGGTGTGCTTCATCGCTGCCGCCACCGGTTACGCGTGGGGAAAGGTGTCACTGGTGGGCCTCGGCCTAGCTCTGTACGTGTTCCCGCAGTTCTGGAACGCGCTGGCCTCGGCCTGATGAACGACCCACCCAGGTCGTTCTGAGCACTGGGGAACTGGTGGGGAGCCCCCGGCCGTGCCGGGGGCTTTCCCCGCGCCCGTTCAGTCGAGGCTCACTCGAACGTCGCGGTCGACACCTGCCAGTGGCGGGCCCGGGTCGCAGCCGTGGTGACCGCCGCGGCGAGCAACGGCACCGCCAGGACGACCAGAGCGATGGTCCGCCAGGGGACGACGAAGGGGAGTCCGTCCTCACCCAGGCGGGCCACCACTGCGACCGGTCCCAGCCCGAGAGGGACGGCGGTCACCGCGGCCACCAGTGTGAGCAGGAGCGCCTTGGCGCCGTTGGTCCGGCGCAGTGTGCGGGGTGGTGCGCCCAACGCCGCCAGGACGTTGCGCTCGTCCGCGCTCTCGGCCCCGGCCAGGGCCAAGCCGATGGCCACCACTCCCAGGGCGAACAGCAGGGCCACGGCCGCGGGCGCGGTCTCGACGAGGCCGGTCGAGGCCACCTCGTCCCGGGGGGCCACGTAGGAGAGCTCGGCAGAGGGGAAGCCGGTCGGCGTGCCTCCGGCCACCTCTTGCATGTCGGCCTCGAGCCGCAGGCGGATCTGCTCGAGCGCCTCGACCTGGGCCATGGTCAGCGGCTCGGGGGATCGGAGGACCACCTCGGCCGGCGCCGGCACCAGGCCGGCATCGGCGGCCCGCTCGGGTGTGAGGAGCAGATCGCCCTGGTCGACGAGGCCGAGGAGGTGGTCGGGCCCCACCACGACGGTGGCGATCTCGAAGCCCTGCCCCTCGAAGGGGCCGACGGTCGCCCGGCCGTTCGTCGGCCCGAACCACACCGAGCCGTGCTCGTCGAGGCGGCGCTGCGTGGTGGCATCGAGCTCGTAGGCCTGCTGGAGGTCGTCGTCGACGATCACCACCTCTGGTCGGACGAGGCCGTAGCCGTCCCCACCGAGCGATGCGGCGGCGCCAGGCTCGGGCACGAAGCGGCGCACGGCGAGCGTGGGCATGCTGCTGCCGTCCGCCGGCACTCCATGGGAGATCTCGAACCGCTGGGCGGCCGGGACCACCTCGTGGGCGTCGGTCGCTGCGGCGCCCAGCACCTCTGGCGGCGGGAGCACGGTCGATCCGTCGTCGGCGCCGATGGAGGCGCCGATGCGCACCACCCCGTCGGGCAGGGACGCCTGGTCGCGGTGGTCGGTGTCGTCCCGATCGAGGCCCAGGCCGATGGCGGCGACGGCCACCGCGACCGCCACGATGGCGCAGACCGCCGAGACGAGGGCACTGGTGCGGGTGCGCTGGCGCAGCAGGCTGCGGGCGGCGAGCCGCCACGAGCCCCGGGTGGCGCGCGCCACCGGGTGGAGCACGGTCACGATCGCCGGCATGGCGGCGCACACACCGAGCAGCACCAGCACCGGGCCGACCGCCGTCAGGACGTAGGACAGCACGTGGAAGTCGTCGGTCTGACCGTCGCCGTCGATGCGGGCGGCGACAGCCAGCACCGCCAGGCCGCCGGCGACCACGATCCCGCCCAGCGTGGTGCGTCGGCGTGAAGGTCGGCCGAGAGGGCGGCGGCCGGCCAGTGTGGTCAGCACCGACACCCGGCTCGCTGCGAAGGCAGGGATCATGGCGGCCACCGTGGCGGCCACCACGGCGATGGCCACGATGGGCAGGACGTCGAGGAGGCGGGTGTCCCAGCCCATCCGGGCATGGCCCAGGATCCCGTCGGCCCACGGCCGGATCGCCCCCAGGACCACACCGCCCGTCACCAGCCCGAGGGCCGCGCCCGCGAGCCCGGTCATCGAGCCCTGCAGGAACAGCGCTCGGCGCAGCACTGCGGGCGGCGCGCCGTTGGCCGAGAGCTGGCCCAGCGTCACCAGTTGCCGGCGGGCGCCGGCGGCGAAGGCGGCGGTGATCACGATGCCCAGCACCGTGAGACCGGCGGCCCCTGCGGCCCAGGTCCAGCGGACGCGGTCGTTGGCGTTCTCGCCCGCCATGTAGGTCTCGGGGAAGTTCGCCCCCAGCACCGGGTCGGGTTGCCCCTCCGCCGTCGGGTCGGTGGGCGTCAGCTCGTCGGGGAGGTCGACGAGCCACCGCCGTTCGGGCTCGCCGGGGCTCTCGAGCGTGACCGCGCCAGGGTGGACCAGGAGGAGCGCCGTGTCGCTCCTGCGGCTGAGCCGGCCGATGCCGACGACGGTGGCGTCGAGCGCGTACGGCCGTTCCAGCGACAGCCGGTCGCCGAGCCCGACGTCGAGCTGCCGGGCGGCCGGCTCGGACAGGACCACTTCGTCGTCGCTCTGCGGCAAGCGGCCGTCGGACATCCGTACCAGGCCATCGGTCATCGGGTCGGCGGGCATGTCCGACGCGACACAGCGGCACAGGCGGCCGTCCGCCGTCTCCAGAACCCGGGTGACGCGGGCGAAGTCCACGGACCGACTGCCCTCGGGCAGTTCAGCCTCGGCGAACATGACGGCGTCGGCCGTGCCGTGCTCGAGCCGCCACTGCTCCGGAGCCGACAGCTCGCCGGTGCGGTAGAGGGTCACGGCGACGAACATGCCCGCGACCGGGATGGCGACGAGCGCCGCGACCAGCGCGGTGAGGGCGGGGCGGCGGCGGAGCTCTCGGCGGGCCAGGCGCGCGGCGATCCGCCATCCGCCCAGGGAAGGTCTCATGGGCTGACCGCCGCCAGCTCGGCGCCGTCCCGAGGTGCCTTGACCTCGTCGACGACCAGGCCGTCGCGCAGCGAGACCACCCGGTCGGCCCAGGAGGCGAAGCGGGGCTCGTGGGTGACCAGGACGATGGCCATGCCGGCCTGGGCCGGCAGGGACGCCAGCAGCTCGATGACGGCGTCGGCGGTGGTCGAGTCGAGCGCACCGGTGGGCTCGTCGGCCAGGAGGACCCGGCGCTCGCCGACGAGCGCCCGGGCGATGGCGATGCGCTGCTGCTCGCCGCCGGAGAAGGCGTCGGGGTAGCGATCGAGGCTGCGGTCGAGGCCCACCGACGCCAGCGCTGCCTCGGCCCGGGGCCGGGCGGACCGGGGAGCGGCACCGTCCAGCTCGAGGGGCAGCATCACGTTCTCGATGGCGGTCAGCGCCGCGACCAGGTTGAGGCGCTGGAACACGAAGCCCACGTCGCAGCGGCGGGCCCGGGCCAGCTCGACCGGATCGAGCGACCCGAGATCACGTCCCACCACCCGCACCGTGCCCGACGTGGGCGCCTCCAGCCCGCCGGCCACGTGGAGCAGCGTCGACTTGCCGCTGCCCGACGGCCCTCGGACCGCCACCATCTCGGCCTCGGCCACCGTCAGCGTCACGCCACCCAGGGCCCGCACCTCGGTGTCACCGTCGCGGTGGACCTTCACCACGTCGTCGAGCTCGACGACGGCGTTGCCGGTCGTGGTTCCCATCACCGACCTCCAGGCGCATCGGCGGGGGAGTGGGGCGCGTCGGGCGCGTCGAGCAGGCGCTGCTCGCAGTGGTCGAGCCAGCGGAGGTCGGCCTCGGCCCGGAACACCAGGGCGTCGTCCACCAACGCCTGGACCACCGAGCGACCGTTCTCGGCCTTGGCCGCCCTCGACGACCGGCGTCGCTGCTGGAGCAGCGACATGACCGCCTGGCGCTGGCGGTCGATCACCTCGAGGCCGTGGCCCCGGCCCCGCGAGACGGCCATGAGCACCTTGAGCATCAGCTCGTCGCGCTGGGGCGGCTCGTCACCGGGCACGGTCTGCCACCAGGCTCCCAGGGCGGCCACCCCGTCGGCGGTGATGCGGTAGGACCGCTGCCCGTCGCTCTCGTCGGACGTCACCAGCCCGTCGCGGGCCAGGCGATCGAGCGTCGTGTACACCTGCCCCACGTTGAGCCGCCACACACCTCCGGTGGCGGCCTCGAAGCCGGTCTTGAGCTGGTACCCGTGGCCGGGCCGCTCGCTGAGCAGGGCCAGCAGCCCCTCGCGCACGGCCATCAGCGCCACCTCGTTCGCTGCGTCGTAAGCACCCCGCAACCATCGCAGATGGTTACCAGGTATGCAATGGGCAACTGCGAACGCCGTAGACGGCGGAGAAGTGCAACGCGTTGCATACTGCGTATGATGTCTCGGTATGCAGGGCGACGGAGTGGGCGGGAGGCTGGCGCGGTCCTCTACGGGCTGGCCACCGCCGTGTACGTGGCGTCGGGCGTGGGGCTCGGCGGACTGGTCCTCAACTGGATCGTCGGCCCTCTGTTCCCGTTCCTCGCCGTCTACCTGCTGCCCCGAGCGGTGCAGCGGTTGCGGGTCGGCCCCGCCGCCGAGGCGATGGACGACATTGCGATGTCTCGCCCTCCCGCCCTGTCGAGGGGAGGCCCGGCGCCGACGCAGACGCCGGTACCGGCACCGGCAGCGAGAGCCGGTCGAACCCATGAGCTGGGCCGCCCACGAGATCGAGGACGACTTCGCCCAGGAGCACCTGGGCGCCCGGGTCTCGTTCCTGGCCCTGACCCACAGCCGCGCGTGGGCGCGAGGCCCGTCCCACCGGTGGCGGACCGGTCACCAGTTGGCTATGTGTAGGCGGGGCGCTGCTGCTGCTGCGGGTACTGCGGCGGCTGCTGGGGGTGCTGCTGGTACTGGTACCCCGGCGGCGGGAGCTCGCCCGGTCCCTGCGCCTGCTGGTTGTTGTCGGCCAGCAGGTGGGGCGGCAGCGCGACCGTGGCGGTGACGCCGTTGCCGGGGGAGTTGTGCAGCGACACGACGATGTTGTGCCGGGCGGCCAGGTTCCCGGCCACGTAGTGGCCGAGGTACTTGGACGGGGCGATGGTGAAGGACTCGGCGCCGGCGAGGCGGCGGTTGGCCTGCTCGAGCTCGTCGGGCAGCATGCCGAGGCCGGCGTCGACGATGGCGAGGGTGTAGCCGTCGGGCCGGAGCCGCCCCCGCACCTCGACCGCCTTGTCGGGCGGCGAGTAGATCAGGGCGTTGTCGATCAGCTCGGCCAGCAGGTGGGCGATGTCGGCGGCCACGGCGCCGATGAGGGTGGCGGGCTCGACGCCCCGGTCGATCACCCGGGGGTAGTCCTCGACCTCGCCCAGCGCAGCCCGGATGCAGTCGGTGATGCGCACGGGCGCCGCCCACTTGCGGGGCGGCTCGACGCCGGCCAGCAGCAGCAGCGACTCGGCGTTGCGGCGCATGCGGGTGGCCAGGTGGTCGAGCCGGAACAGGTTGGACAGCACGTCGGGGTTGGTCTCGTTGACCTCGAGCTCGGTGATGAAGTCGAGCTGGCGCCCGAGGAGGTGCTGGTTGCGGCGGCCGAGGTTCACGAACGAGTCGGCGATGTTGCGGCGCAGCACGGCCTGCTCGACGGCCAGGTTGAGGGCCGAGTCCTGCACGGTGTTGATGGCGTCGGCCACGTCGCCCACCTCGTCGCGGGTGACGACGCCCACCGGTTGCACCACCGGCACGGCCACGTCGTCGCCCAAGGGGGTCTGGAGGACGTCGAGCACCGCGGTGGGTAGGCGCTTGTGGGCCATGTCGGTGGCCTGGGCGGTCAGCTCGCGGAGGGGGCGGGTGATGGCCCGGGACACCAGGAACACGGCGATCCCCGCCGCCAGGAGCACGGCGACGGCGAGGATCCGGAAGATCTGCACCCGCTGGGCGGCGTCGTTCTCGAAGTCCTTGGCCACTTCGGCCAACTGGTCGGCCAGGGCGAGGCTGAGGGCCTTGAGCTGGCGTTCGTCGGGCACGTTGCTCGTCTCCAGCACCGCACCGGGGTTGGCCGTGCCGTTGACCGCCGCCCCCTGGGCGTGGCCCGCCACCTCCTCCATCCAGTCGATGAACAGGTGCTCGTCGATCGGGCGCTGGTACTTGCCCGTCCCCAGGTCCTCGAGCCCGTGGGCGTAGCGGAGGTAGCGGTCGGAGAGCTCCGACAGCTGCACGATCTCGGCCCGGCTGACGTCGGGCTCGGGCGGCAGGACGGCCTGGATGGTGGCTCGGATCATCTCGGCCGAGGTCTCGACCTCGCGGCCGATCAGGTCGATGAGCTCGACGCCCTGGCGGAGGTCGGGGTCGTCGACGGCCAGGGCCAGGGCCGTGTTGCCCTCCTGGAATGGCGTGAGGATCGACGAGTAGCGCCGGAAGATGGTGTCGGCGAAGTCGCTGGCCGCCAGCGACTTCTCGCCGTCGTAGACGTCGATGTCCTCGCGGAGCGCCTCGATGTCGACGAGCGTGTCCACGGCCACCTGGTAAGCGGCGGCCACGTCACCGCCCTTGGCCTCGACCTCGGCCCGGAAGTCGGCGATCGACTCGTCGGTGATGGCCCGGGTCTCCTCGTAGCCGGTGACGGCGAGGTTGACGTTGGCGCCCTGCCCCACCAGCTCGACCGCGGCCCAACTGCGCTCGTCCTGCAACGCCGTCATGAGGCCGGTCGGGCCGATGGCCGCCAGCGCGATGTCGGCCTCGGCCGCGGCCTGGTCGGCCTGGCGGTCGGTGTCGACCACCTGGAAGACGACCACTACCAGTAGGCAGACCAGCGGCACCGCCAGTGCCGCCAGCAACTTCACCCGAATGCGTACCCGGCGCACTTGCTCCCCCTACAGCACCGGCTGGTCAAGAGTCGACGGAGAAGAGAGCTGCTCCCCAGCAACCTTCCAGCTGACTTCGACAACCCGTGTCACTAGTTGACAAACCTCTGACAATCGTCATCCTGCCACAGAAAACCCAGGGAACCAGGGACGTTCTCGATGACAGGACGGTGTCGGGGCCGGGTAGGCCCGGCGTGACTACCGTCACAAGAACCCCTGGCGCCCGCCACGGCGAGCGGGCAGAGTGGCCGTGTCCGAGCGGACGGGGGGAGGGTCACGTGAACATCACCGTCACCGTGAACGGCGAGGTGCACGACTCGGAGGTCGAACCTCGGGTCCTGCTGGTGCACCACCTCAGAGACGGGCTGGGGTTGACCGGCACCAACGTGGGGTGCGACACGTCGTCGTGCGGGGCCTGCACCGTCCTCGTCGACGGCGAGTCGGTGAAGTCGTGCACCATGTTGGCCGTCCAGGCCGACGGCCGGTCGATCACCACCATCGAAGGCCTGGCCGCGACCGCCGAGGGTGAGGGGCTGCACCCCATGCAGCAGGCCTTCCACCTCGAGCACGGCCTCCAGTGCGGCTACTGCACCCCCGGCATGATCCTGGCCGCGGTGTCGCTGCTCGACGAGATCGCCGAGCCCACCGAGGACGAGGTCCGCCTGGGCCTCGAGGGCAACCTGTGCCGCTGCACCGGCTACCACAACATCGTCAAGGCGGTGCTGGCGGCGGCCAACGGCTCGCTCGACGGGCCCGACGGCGCCGTGGAAGCGGCCGAGGGGTCCGACACGATCGACACGAGCGTGGAGGTCGGAGCGTGACCGCCATCGGCGAGCGGCTCCTCCGCAAGGAGGACGCCAAGCTGGTCACCGGCGAGGCCCGCTTCATCGACGACCTCCAGGTCCCGGGCGCGCTGTGGCTGGGCATGGTCCGCAGCCCCTACGCCCACGCCCGCATAACCGGCGTCGACGCCGGCGCCGCGCTCGACATCCCCGGGGTGCGCCACGTGTTCACCGGAGCCGAGCTGCGCGAGCTGTGGGCCAACCCCCTGCCCTGCGCCTGGCCGGTCACCGACGACATGAAGTCGCCCGAGCACCTGCCGGTGGCGGCCGAGAAGGCCTGCTTCGCCGGCGACATCGTGGCGGTGGTGGTGGCCGACGACCGCTACACGGTGGCCGACGCCGTCGATGCGGTGGAGGTCGACTACGAACCGCTCGACGCGGTGGTCGACATCGCCGACGCCGCGGCCGACACGCACGTGATCCACGAGGAGCTGGGCACCAACGCCAGCTACACGTGGGAGCTGTCGCCCGATCCCGAAGCGGTCGACGCCGCCTTCGCCGCGGCCACGCACGTGGTGAAGGAGCGCTACCTCCAACAGCGCCTCATCCCCGCCGCCATGGAGCCCCGGGGCGTCGTGGCGGTGCCCGCCATCCACGGCGGCGAGCTGACGCTCTACTCGTCGACCCAGATCCCCCACGTCCTCAAGGTGATGATCGCCGTCACCTGCGGGGTGCCCGAGGCCAAGCTGCGGGTGGTGGCCCCGGCGGTGGGCGGCGGGTTCGGGTCCAAGCTCGACGTCTACGCCGAAGAGGTCATCGCCGTCGTCCTGGCCCGCAAGCTGGGGCGCCCGGCCCGGTGGACCGAGAGCCGCAGCGAGGGAGCCGTGGCCACCATCCACGGCCGGGGCATGATCCAGGACATCGAGCTGGCGGCCGACGCGGAGGGCAAGATCACCGCGGTCAAGGCCCACCTGATCGCCGACATGGGCGCCTACCTGCAGCTCGTGACGCCGGGCATCCCGCTGCTGGGGGCCTTCCTCTACCACGGCGTCTACGACGTCCCGCACTACCACTTCGACTGCACGGGCGTGTTCACCAACCGCACGCCCACCGACGCCTACCGGGGCGCGGGCCGTCCCGAGGCCACCTACGCGCTCGAGCGGGCCATCGAGCAGCTGGCCATCTCGGTCGGCGTCGACGGCGCCGAGATCCGCCGGCGCAACTACATCCAGCCCGACCAGTTCCCCTACGAGTCGATCGCCGGCCTCACCTACGACTCGGGCAACTACCAGCCCACCCTCGACCGCGGCCTCGAGATGGTCGACTACGAGGGCATCCGGGCCGAGCAGGCCCGCCGCCGCTCGGCCGGCGAGACCAAGCACATCGGCGTGGGCATGGCCACCTACGTCGAGATGTGCGGCCTGGCCCCCAGCCGGGTGCTGGCCTCGCTCAACTACGGCGCCGGCGGCTGGGAGGCCGCCACCGTCCGGGTGCTGCCCACCGGCACGGTGCAGGTGGTCACCGGCACCACGCCCCACGGCCAGGGCCACGAGACCAGCTGGTCGCAGATCGTGGCCGACAAGCTCGACATCGATCCCGGCCTGGTCGAGGTCCTGCACTCCGACACCCAGATCAGCCCCCACGGCATGGACACCTACGGCAGCCGCTCGCTGCCCGTGGGCGGCGTGGCCGTGGGCATGGCCACCGACGCCGTGCTGGCCAAGGCCCGGCTGCTCGCCGCCCACCAGCTCGAGTGCCACGAGGACGACCTCGACCTCGTCGACGGCTCGCTGCAGGTGCGGGGCACGCCCGACAAGACGATGACCATCCAGGAGGTGGCCTTCGCCGCCTTCTCGGCCCACGACCTGCCCGACGGCATGGAGCCCAACCTCCAGAGCTCGGTCACCTACGACCCGCCCAACTTCACCTTCCCCTTCGGGACCCACGTGGCGGTGGTCGAGGTCGACGAGGAGACCGGCCACGTCGCCCT
>WUUC01104624.1_pt1 | contig 12567 bp, 14 predicted proteins | sample 6278441 | NCBI WGS metagenome assembly WUUC01 (sample SAMN13675441, study PRJNA597444) | soil metagenome | isolation source: soil | place: USA: Washington | collected 2017-10 | reverse complement strand
AAACACCGTCGGCGAGCAGGTTGCCGGGCCGCGCACGAGCCGGGACGATCCAGCCCACCGGGCTGGGAATGGAAGTGAGCCGCATGGCGGGCCTCGAGCGGAGAGCTGTGACGCGCCGGACGAGATGCGCCCGTTCCGCGGGGCCGAGAGCGCCGCCGGTCGCCGGTCCTTGTGGCCAGGCCCGGGGTCGCGGCCTTTACGGACTCGGGTGAAGCGGAGAGCATTGCCCCCATGCACGAGGCCGCGACCGTGGCCATGCAGGAGGCGCGCCTGGTCGTCGACACCGCGGCCGAGCGCGGCGTCCCTCCGGGTACGCTCCTGGCGCACACCGGACTGGCGACCGACGATCTCGACGACCCGGACGCACGCCTCCCGCGAGCCGCTTTCGACGGCCTTGTGGAGCGGGCCGTGCGCCTCTCGGGCGACATGCATTTCGGGCTGCACGCGGCCGAGCGCGCGGATGGCGACCACGCGCTGCCGGATGCGCTGCGCTACGCGCTCGGCGCGTGCGCGACGGTGGGCGACCAGTTCAGCATGTTCGCCCGGTACGCCCGGCTGCTGCACACCGATGCGGAGACCACGCTCACCGCCAACGGGAGCGTGGCCCGCGTGACGCACGACCTGCCGGCCGCGAGTGCGGTGACCCGCCGGCACCTCGTCGAGCGCTGGCTCGGCGCCCTCGTAATGCTGGCCCGCCGGCACGCCGACGGATTCGTCCCGCGCGAGGTGTGGTTCGCCCACCCCGCGACCCCGGACACGTCCGAGCACGAGCGGATCTTCCAGGCCCCGGTGCGTTTCGAGCGGGCCGTCGGCACAATCTTCCTCGACCGTTCGGCGCTCGACGTTCGCGTCCGCGACGGCGATCCCGCCCTGCAGCGGATCCTCGACGCCCACCTCGCGACGATCCTGCCCGACGTGCTGGCGCCCGACGTCTCGCACGTCGTGCGCCGGCGGATCCGCGAGGCGTCGCACGGCCCGCTGCCCGCGATGGGGTCGGTCGCCGCGGCGCTCGCGATGAGCCCGCGCACGCTGCAGCGGCGACTGGCCAGGGAGCGGACGACGTACCGGAATCTGCTCGCCGAGGTGCGCGAGGACCTCGCCCGCCAGCACCTGGCGGAGAGCCGCCTGTCCATCGCGGAGATCGCGTTCCTGCTCGGGTTCGCCGACGTCACGAGCTTCCACCGCGCGTTCAAACGGTGGACGCACCTGACGCCGCGCGCGTACCGCGAGGGCGACGGGATCGTGCCCAGCGACGACGTGGGGACCGAGTTCGGCGCGTTCGGTCAGGACGTTGGCGCGGCGGGCCAAGGCCACGCGCCGCCGGCGCCGTAAGGCTCGCTGCGGTCTTCCCGTTCCCTCCCGAGGAGAGACATCGATGCGAGGCCGAGCCCGATGCCGGCTGATGCGGACGCTGGCCGTGGCCGCCGTCGCCGGCGGCGCGTGGTTCGTGGTCCTGCCCGCGCAGGCCGCGAACGCCCAGCGCCCGGCGGTCGTCCGCAAGAGCGCGTCGGACATGACGCCCGCGGAGATCAGCCGCTTCCGCCGCGCGTTCTCCTACGCCGTTCGCAAGGGCTACTTCGACGTCTTCAGCGCCGAGCACTACGACCAGATGCGCAATCGCCAGCACGGCGCCGACGTGCTCGCCGGCGCGCCGCCATCGGCGAAGCTCGGCGAGACGCCGGCCTGGGGCCAGCGACTGCTGCCCTGGCACCGCGCGTTCATGCTCGAGGCCGAGGACATGCTCCGGGACGCCCTCCGCGAGCGCAACCGCAGGGAGAGGCGCGACCCGCGCGAGGCCAATCGCCTGTTCATACCGCACTGGGACGCCGCCGGCGACGGGCGCCTGCCCCTCTGGGTGCGCGCCTTCAAGCCGCGGGGCGGCCGGGGCGTCGTCCCGCCGGACATCCCCCGAGGTCACGCGGCATTCGGCAAGCCGGTGGGATCGAGCTACCGCGTCCGGTTCGGGCGCTGGCCCGGCGGCAACATCCTCTTCGACCGGACGCCGCCGCCCGACCAGATCTCGCGCATGCTGGGGCAGGCCGACTTCAACGGGTTCCTGCAGGCCCTCGACGTCGTGCCCGAGGTGGTGCAGGCCGCGCTGCCCGGCGCGAAGGTGGGGCTGCAGACGCTCGTTCGCAAGGTCCCGGGCGACCCTAACCTGCAGACGGTGATCGCGGCCACGAGCCCCACTTATCCGAAGGACCCCGCATCCCAGCTCGCGGCGTTCAACGCGCTCATGGCGGTCGGCTCCCTGGCCACGACGTCGGCGGCAGCCGACCAGCCCGACCGGGAGCTCATCGCCGCGGTCGAGGCGCTCTTCGCGGCGTTCCGCTTCCCGCCGCACTTCGCGCTGCACTTCTACGCCGGCGGCCTGGACCCGCAGAACCCGGACGTCCGCGGCACCGTCACCTACTTCAACGAGCTCGCCGTCGAGCCGGCGTTCTGGATGCTGCACGCGGAGCTCGACCGGTATTGGTTCACCTGGCAGCAGACGCACGACTCCGTGCCGGCGCTCCAGGGGGCCGACGCGCTGTTCCAGCCCCTGACGCGGCGCGAGGCTCGGAGGTACGGCGGCGGTCGCCGGTACGAGCTCGCGGAGCTGACGCGGATCCGCGACCTGCCGTATCGCTACGACGCGGCGGCCGGCGCGGCGATCCGGCCGGCGACGCTGGGAGCGCCGGTGCACGCCCCGGCTTTGAGGTCCGCCGCGGCACCAGCGATCTCGACCGCCGGCGCCCCCGTGTGCCGGCTGCTGTCGTCGTAGCTGCGCGTCCAGGTCGCACGACAGCCATGTCAAGAACCGTCTGCCGGTTCTGCGTTGCCAGCGCGACATGCCCGAGACCGGATCGCATTAGCCCGGGGTCATCCGTGTTCCGACGATGCGCCGCCGTGTTCCCTACGTGTTCCCGACTCGGCAGATCCAGAGCCAGATAACCCACCTAGCCCGGTGCGAGAACCGCTTGGTTGAGCCAAATCCCCTGCAAATCCGGCACTCATAATCCGTCAGACCTGGGTTCGAGTCCCAGTCGGCCCATCCGATGGTTGAGCCAGATCTTGACCATCTTCCGGCTGGTGTATTGACTCGTGTTCCACGTTCGTGCTCCCGACGGGGCTGAAGATGTGTCCGGTTGTCGCGAACCAGGCCCGTTCGAGCGGCCACCTGCAAGTCAAGGGGTCCAAGCGCCGCCGCGCCTGGTACGCGCTGTGGCGAGACGCCGACGGCCGCCACCAGAAGCGGTTGGGGCCCGCGCACGTGCGCGACTCGGGGCGGCGCACGGCGCGTGGCGCGGTCGTCTGGCGCGCGGCGAACGGCTCGAAGCCCGATCCGAGCTACCTAACGCCGGCTGAGGCGGAGGACGCACTGCAAGCGGTTGCTGTCGTCGGCGGCGCGCGAGCCGACGGACCCGCGGCGGAAGCGCGAGCAGGACCACACCTTCGGCGAGGCATGCGAGGCGTGGCTGGCGTACGTCGGGGAGGAGAAGGACCGCCGACCGTCGACAATCAAGGACTACCGCAACACCGTGCGTCGGTACCTGTTGGCCGAGCTCGGCGCCGACACGCTGCTCCACACGATCGACACCGCACGCGTGGACGCCTTCCGCGAGCGGATGCTGGCAGAGGGCCAACTGTCGCGGCGGACCATCCAAAAGATCCTCGTGCTGCTCCACGGCATTCTCAAGCGGGCGAAACGCAAGGGTTGGAGCGCGGCAAATCCGGCCGAGGACGCCGAGCGCGTGACCGTGCGCCGGACGGGCGAGTTCAATGTCGTGTCGCCTGCGGAGGTGCATGCGGTAGCGCGCGCTGAGCGCTCAGAGCTCCGCGCTGCTATCTACGTCACGGCGGGGTTCACCGGGCTACGGATGGGCGAGCTGCGGGCGCTGCGCTGGTCCGACGTCGACTTCGCCAAGCGCCTCGTGCACGTGAGGCGCAGCTACACCGCGGAGGCGTTCGGCGCCCCGAAGTCGCAGCGCGTGCGCAGCGTGCCGATGACCGATCCGGTCGCCCGCGTGCTGGACGGCCTTAGCCGGCGCCAGGACGGGACGCGACCCGACGACCTGGTGTTCTCGCCGGGCCACAACGTGCCGTTCCACAACGACACGGTGCGCAAGCGCTTCTACGCCGCGCTCGAGGTCGCGGGACTGGGCCGCCTACGGACGAAGGACGACCCCATCGTCTTCCACGATCTCCGCCATACGTTTGGCACGCTGGCGGTGCAGGCGTTCCCGCTGTCGGACGTCAAAGCGATGATGGGTCATGCGGACATCTCCACGACGATGATCTACGTGCACCACGTCCCTCAGACCGACGCGGCCGCGCGGGTGTCGGTTCTGCTCGGAGAGGACATGGCGGACGCGTTGCTGTTGGGCCGCACCCAACCGGCCGGCAGCACAGCTCCCGGCTAGCGCCGCGCGTGGCTGCTTGCATGGAAGGCGGTTGTCGCGGCCCCCGGCTCGCTGAGTGCCGTGCCAGGCGACAGGGAAAGCGCGCGCCGGCCGACGTGGCGCCGTTTCAGGCTGCAGGGAGGGCGGCGGCGCCGTGGCGGTCCGCTGGTCGGGGGCTCATCGACCCGGCCGTCGCGACGGGCGGCCGCTCGTGCACACGCGGGTCCGGTCCCCGCGCAGGTAGGCACGCAACGGGGAGTAGGTCACGGTCGGGTCATGCGGGTATGCCGCGTGAATGGTGGTTTCGGAGGTGCCAACGCCGGAGGAACGTGAGATTGCCGAGCTCGTCAGGGCGCTTCGTGATACCGGTAACCTGCGCCCGCTTGTGACCGTCCTGCGCGGCGGGGATGGAGGTCCCGAACGGGCGCGCGACGCGCTTCTGTTGCTGGGCGAGCTGGATCTCGAGCTGCTCGTTCAGGTCGCGCTCGACACCTTGATCGACGGATTCGTCGGGGATCCCGGGCTTGCGTATCAGACCCGCCGCGAGATCCGCGGCAGCGACGCCGCCGCCGCACCCTCCTAACGGCGCTGCGCGGCCGGTGACGGCGGCACGGCTCGGGCGGCGATGTGCCAGCGGCCGTCGAGGCGTTGCACGACGTCGTCGGCGGCGAGGGTATGGAGCGCGATGGTGACCGTGGGTCGGCGGCTTGCGACGAGGTCGCCGATGAGCTGGTGTGTGAGCGGAAGGTCGATGACGATGCCGTCGGGCGTCATGCGGCCGAAGCGTTCGGCGAGATCGGCGAACAGCGCGACGATGCGGTCTTCGACGCGTGGCAGGTGCAGGATGGCCAGGTGTCGGGACGCGCGATGCGTCTGGCGGCCGAGACGCTCGTGCAAGCAGTCAAGGATCCCCGGCCAGCGCCGCGCCGCGCGCCTGAAGCGGTCGTCTAGCACGGCAAGCGATGCCAGCCCGTGAGCGATGTAACGGCTCACGGCCGGCGATTCCTCTTGACGCGCCGCCGTGAGCGGCGGCGCGAGGAGATCGCCGGGTCCGAGCAACTCCAGCGCCGACCGGTCGGCGAAGGTCGTCACTTTCATGACGATGCCCTCGACAACGAGAAAGGTGAGAGCTCCGGCAGCATCCATGCGGGGAAGCTCGAAGAGGTCCTCGTCGCTTGCGGTGATGACACGCGCGACGAGCGCGCGCCGCGCGAGGCCCATTTCCGCGGGCGGGACGGATCCTGCGATCTCCGGCCACGCATCGACAAGGTCAACGGTCGTCACCGGCGCCGCGTGTGGCGCACGCTGTGCATCCGAGGCCCTCTCGCCGGGCCACAACGCTCGTCACCTCCTAGCCGCATGATCGTCCCGTAGCCATACGGGACGACCCGAGCCAGCTTCGTACATCGAGCCGCGAGGCGCAACCGCGACTCCCCGAACGCACACGACCCCGCTGTGCGGCACCACGCCGCTCGGTATCGGCTTGGCGACACGCGACAGTCGTGCCGGATGAGCGGCCGCTCCGGCACCGAGCTGGCGAGTCAGGTCGGCAGCGCGTCGAGCTTGACGCGGGGTGCGGCGGCCCGCGCGATGAGCAATGCGGGGAGCTCGTCGAGCGCGACGATGTGGTCTGTCGCGTGGTCGCGCTCGATTGTGGCGGAGGGCATCGCGAACCACTCCGAGGAAGCGGCGTTCATGGCCAGGACCGTTCCCCCGAACCGATGGATGGCAGTCGCGCCGGTGGCGCCGTCGTGGCCTTTGCCGCTCAGCACCACGGCGATCGCGCGAGGCCCGGCGGCGGTCGCGAGCGTGGTGAGAAGCAGATCGGCCGATGGTCGGCTCGGTGGCAAGGCGCCGGACGGGATCAGCGCGGCGCGGAGGTCGCCGGTGATCAACAGATGCTGGCCAGCGGGTGCGACGATGACACGCCCTGGCGCGAGGGCGTCGCCGTCGCGCGCCGCCTCGGCGCCAAACGGACTGATGCGCCGGAGGATGTCGGGAAGCAAGCTTTGTCGGTCGGGCGGAACATGGAGCAGGACGATGATGTTTGCGGCAGATCGCTGGGAAGCGCCGACAGGACGCGCGAGAGCGCGTCGACCCCTCCAGTCGACGTGACAAGCGCGACGATCGGCCAATCGCCTGGCACGCCGGACGCGCGCTCGTCGTGCATGACGCTAACGACTCTACCTCGGCGCCTACCGCGCCGGCATGCCCCCAACCGGCCATGGCCAAGGATCCGGCCGGCACCCTCAAGCCGTCGGCCACCGACAACAGCGGGTGCTATCGCGCTCGACGCCCAGCGGACGCGCGGCCCGGCGTCGGCTCGGAGGGAGTCGCGCAATCGCATTGACGCAGAAGCAGCAGCTCCGGCCTACCGCCGAGGCGGCGGGCTTCGCGGCCGCGACCGCGCTGTTCGCCACGGTGACCGGCGCGCGCTGGCACCGCGACGACCTCAAGGTCGGTGGCGACCACGCCCAGATCGCCCGCGACCGGCGCACCCCGCTCGACGCCACCCGCGCCCGCGTGCAACGACGCGGCGTGCGGGGCGGGCGCTGGATCGACCGCCACGGCCTGGCGGCCGGCCGCGACGAACGCGGGCGCACCGTCCGCATCCCGGTCCGGCACCGCAGCGGCCGCCACACGCTCGCGGTCGGCGGGACCGGGTCGGGCAAGACCGTCACGCAGGCATGGATCGTCGGGCGCCTCATCCGGTCGGCCACGGAGCGGTGGTGATCGACCCCAAGGGCGACTGGCTCCTGCGTGACGAGCTCGAGCACGCGGCCCGCCAGGCGCGCCGCGCGTTTTGGTTGTGGACGCCGGAGGGCCCGGCGGCCTACAACCCGTTCGCGGCACGGCACGGACACCGAGTTGGCCGACAAGGTGAGCCCTATGCGTGACCCACCCTGGCGGGGCGGCCGCGGGTTCGGTGCGCGATCGGCGGCCTGGTGGTGATAGTCGGGTGGCGCCCGTCGCTGGGTCAGGCGGCGGCGGCCAGGTGGCGGTCGGCCCTGTAGCGCGTGGGTGGGACGCCGTGGATCCGCGTGAACGCCTTGGCGAACTGTGCGGGTTGGCGGTAGCCGACGCGCGGGGCGATGGCCCTCACGGGCATCGGCGTTTCGGCGAGCAGCGCAGCGGCGCGTTGCATGCGGATTCGCGCCAGGCACTGGCGGAAGGGTGCGTCGCTGTGCTCGTCGAAGCAGCGTTGGAGCTGACGGCGTGACGTGGCGATCCTCCGGGCGACGTCGTCAAGCGTGAGCTCGTCGGCGTACTCGGTCTCCATGAGTGCGATCGCGTCGCGCAGCAGGGTCGCTCGGGTGCGGATGGTCGAGGTGCGTTGCATGCTGTCTGTCCTGTGCGTAGGTGGGCGGAGCGCCGGGTTGGATGCGCCGCGGCGGGCGCGGCGCATCCGGCGCGTGGCGGCTAGACCCGGTCGACCTTCTTGTGGAACCGCTCGCCGATCTTGCCGCCCATGATCGCGGCGCCGAGGGTCACGGCGAGCGACGCGACCAGCGCGACGAGCCCCCCGGTCGTCAGCGTCCCGCTGTCGACGGGAAGCCGGGGGAGGTTCAGCGCGTCGAGCACGTTGTACTTCGATCCGCCGATCGCCGCCAGCGCGGCGATGGCGAGGGCGATCAGGATGCCCCACAGCCAGACGCCGACGCCCTGACGTGCGCCGTCGAAGCGGGCCATCCGCCCGGCGACATAGCCGCCGAACAGGTAGGCGATGGCGAGGACGACGAGCAGCGCGATGCCGCCGGCCAGGCCGATGGTGTCGGCCTCCGAGCCGCTCACGCTGCTGCCGACCTGGTTGAGCGCCAGCGCGGCGCCGGCGGCGCTGAGGATGCCGGTCAGGATCGCCGTCAGCCCGGCGGCCGACAGCCAGCCGGCGAGCGTCGACAGCCAGGAGAAGCCACCGAACTCGTCCTTCTGGCGCTCACGCCGCGATGCGGCGTTGCGGTCCGGCTCGAACCGACGCTCGTCGCGCTCGACGTCGCTGAGGCGGGTCGCCCCGTCGGTCGACGGGGCGCTTCGTGTGGACGCCATGGCTACCGCAGTCCCTCGCCGTCGGCCTCGATGCGCTCCTTGCGGACCTGCTCGGAGACCTCGACGTCATCCGCCACCGTGTCCTTGTCGAGGCGCACGCGCTCCTTGGCGACCACGTTCTTCTCGACGACGGGCTGCTCGTCGTGAAGCACGACCTCGTGCTCCTCGTCGGAGATCGCGGGGCCGTCCATCGCCTCGTCGACGTTGGCGTCGGTGATCGGCTCGCGCTCGACGCGGACCTCCTCGCGCTGGACCGGGACGGTCTGCGTGACGTTCTCGGTCACGACGTACTTGCGCAGCCGCGCCCGGCCCGTCTCACGCCGCGTGGTGCCGACGCGGAGCTCCTCCTCGGAGCGCGTCATCGCATCGTCGGTCGTGGGGCCCGACGTGTCATGGCCGACCGGGCCGCGGCCGGTCGTCTCCCGGTCGGTCGTCTCTCGCCCGGCCGCGAGGCCGGAGTCGGACGGGGCCTCGCTGTAGTCGAGGCCGTAGTGGCGGTACAGCGCCGCCTCCTCGTCCTGGGACAGCTCGCCGTCGGCTTCGGCGTTGGGCGCGTCCTTGACCTGATCCTTGGTGTAGGGCAGCTGAACGCCGTCGCCCGAACGCGTGGCCTCGGCAAGCGGCGCGAAGCTGACCTTCGTGCCGAACAGGCCGGTCTTGATGGCGGCCCACTCCGGCTCGCCGGTGTCGCGGTCGAGGTAGATGTCGGCGATCGTGCCGAGCTTCTCGCCGTCGGAGCCGGTGGCCTGCTGACCCTGCCAGGTCTTGACGTCGTCGATCGTTGGCATGCTGGGATGCTCCTCGTGATGGTTGGCTGCGATCGGGATGCCGATGGTTGGCATCTCGGTCTTGGGAGTCCCCGCGGTCGGCGAGCGCGATGAATTCTGTTCAGGCTCTGTCCAGGGTCGGCGTTATGGGTAGGCCGGGGAGGTGGCCAACGCCCTGCTGCGCATCGGCGAGCTCAGCCGCCGCACCGGCCTCAGCGCCGACGTGATCCGCGCCTGGGAGCGGCGCTACGACCTCCTGCGCCCGGAGCGGACCGCGGGCGGGTTTCGCCTGTACTCCGCCGACGACATCTCTCGCCTGCGCCTGATGCAGAACTACCTCGGGCGCGGCATCCCCACCTCGCAGGCCGCCGGCCTCGTGCACCGGGTGCAGACCGCCGCGCTCGACGCCAATCCCGGCGTACCGCCCGGTGATGTGGCCAAGGCGCTGCGAGTCCTGCGCGAGTCGCTGGAAGGCTTCGACGACCGCCCCGCCGACCTGATGCTCGAACGACTGCTGGGCGTGTTCGCGGCCGGCGCCGTGCTGCGCGACGTCGTCCTGCCCTACCTGCGCGAGCTCGGCGACCGCTGGTCATGCGGAGAAGCGACGATCGCCCAGGAGCACTTCGCGTCGAACTTCCTCGAAGGCTGGATGCGCTCGATGGCCCGCGGCTGGAGCCGCTCAGGCCCCTACCGCTCCGTCCTCGCCTGCCTGCCCGGCGAACGCCACACGTTGGGACTGATCGCGTTCGGACTGGCCCTGAATGACCTGGGGTGGCGCGTCACCTACCTGGGCGCCGACGTGCCCGTGCCCGCCGTCGACGAGGCCGCCCGCGCCGTCGCCGCCGACGTCATCGTGCTCTCCGCGGCGATCCCCGCGACGCTTGGCACCGCCCTCGACGACCTGCGCGCCCTCGCGCGAACGCACGCCGTCGCCGTCGGCGGCGCCGGCGTCATCGGCGGCTCGGGATGGCTCGCTTCACGGAGCCTTCCCGCCGACCCGATTGTCGCCGCGCACGCCCTGACCGCCCACCGGGACGCCACAACGCCACCCGCGCACGCCGCGAGCCCTCAAGCGCCGGTGGCCTGAAGCGGCACGACTCGCGCGATACCGGCCGGACCGCGGCCCCGGTGCAAGCCCGGCCAATCGAGGTCTCCGTACGGGTCACACCCGTCGGTGACTCGACCTGCTCGGGATGTCGGTCCGGGTCCTCGACGCGTACGGCCGCGACCGGCACCAGGATTCCTCCTCGTCAGCTCCGCCGGACTGCCGATCGTGCACCACGTCTTCCTGCCGGCCGCCGACGTGCAGCGGCGGTCCTACACGTCGTCGCTTCCATACCGGTGGGGCGGAACGCGGTTCGTCGTCGGTGTCCTGCCGGACGCACGCTCGCCCAGGCCCGACGGCGGCGACGAGGTCGATCGCCTGCGTGCCGCCGCGGCCACCGGTGCTCTGCGCTTCGAGCTCGCAGTGGTGATGGGCAGGTTCCGGCCCATCGCCGAGATCCGTATCGGCGCACGCCTGCCAGTCACTGCCGATGCCCTGCGCTCGAGCCCGTGGAATGCCGGGGCGGGCTTGGAGAGCGGGCGGGCGTGCTGAACGCGATGCGACGCGACGCGGAGCCCATGTCCAAGTAGGCGTGGCGTCACGCCCGCCGAGGGCGCGACGCTTCAGGACACCGCCGAGCGCGTCGCGGCAGCGGCGCGTGCGTCACGTTGAGACGCCTGTGCAGCGCCCGCGCCACGTTCTGGCCGGGACATTTGGGCGACCGCTCGCCGCGATCGCGGACGCCACACATCGAGATGTGCGCTGGGACGGCCGACCGGCTTCCCCGCACGGTCGCCCCAGGTCGCGGCGGAGTCTTGCGCCGCGCCGGAGGCGGCGTCGTCGGTGCGGCGTACGAGTTGGGGCGGCCGATCGGCGCCTGTTCAAGCCTCTCGCGCACATGGCACCAGAGCCAGCGGGACCGTCCTCCCCGGCGACCGCTCTCCTCGCGCGGTCTGGCGCTCCGCTTCCAACGAGCGCGGGCGCCTTCTCCTGCTTGGCGCACTTAGTCCCCTGCGCCCCTCGTCGGAGGTCCGAATGTCGTTGAGCGCAACGCGACATCATTGGTCGCCGCGCGGTCTCGGGGAGCGGGGGCAGCCACAGGGGAGCCGTGGTCGCGCGCCGTCGACAGACACGCAGCGGCCGCGGCGCCGGTCGGGTGGCGTGCTTGGCGGCGAGGCGGGGGTCGTCTCAGTGGGAGGCCTCCGTAGGCGGCTGTGTCCGGCGGCGCGCGGGTACGACTGCTCGATGCTTTCGCTCTTATTGCTGCTGTTCCTCGTGGTGATGTTCTTCTCGATCGCCAGCGCGATCGCTCGCGCGGGCCGACGGCGGCGCATGCTCGAGGAGCAGCGTCGCCTCGAGCTCGAGCGCCGCCGCAACGAGGGCGATCCTGGTGCGTCACCGTTCGCCGGTCTGCCGTTCGGCGGGCTCTTCGAGGCGATGATGGGCGGGGCCGGCGGGTGGACGCGCACGATGGAGTACGACGAGCGCACCGGCCGGTGGGTCGAGGTCTCCCCCCAGCCGGTCGCGGAAGCGCCGGCGGAGGACGCTCGCGGCGACGAGGGGCGGAACGAACCGCGTTTCTCGCGCACATCGGCGCGCCGCAGCCAGCCGGCAAACCCGCTGACGGGCCTGCTCGGCGGCGCGATGGGCGGCGCGAACAGCGAGTTTCAGGTCCAGCGGCCTGATGCGCTCGTGACGTTCGACGACGTCGGCGGCATGGATGCCGTCAAGCGGGAGGTGCGGGACACGGTCGGCCTGCTGCTCGAGCATCCCGACAAGGCCGATCGCTATGGCATCGAGTGGAACGGGATGTTGCTCCACGGTGCGCCCGGCGTCGGCAAGACCTTCTTCGCGCAGGCGATCGCGGGCGAGTATCGGCTGAACTTCATTCACGTCTCGACTGGCGATCTCGTCGCCGGGGTCCAGGGCCAGTCGGCGAAGAACATCGACAAGGCGTTTCAGACGGCCCTGGACAACCTGCCGTGCGTGCTGTTCTTCGACGAGTTCGACTCGGTCGCCCGTCGGCGCTCGGACACGCCCGACCAGGAGTCGCGCCGGACGGTCAACCAACTCCTCACCTCGCTCGAGGCACATCGCGGCCAGGACGGCTTGCTGGTGATGGCGGCGACCAACGATGTCGAGCAGCTCGACGAGGCGGTGATCCGGCCCGGGCGCTTCGACCGGCACATCCGCATCGACCTGCCCGACGCCGCGGCGCGCCGGGCGATCCTCGAGGCCGAGCTCGACGACCGGCCCGTCGCCGCCGATATCGAGCTCGACGATCTCGTGCGCCGCACTGAGGGCATGACGCCTGCGGCGATCGAGAAGG
>WUUC01200390.1_pt1 | contig 12568 bp, 3 predicted proteins | sample 6278441 | NCBI WGS metagenome assembly WUUC01 (sample SAMN13675441, study PRJNA597444) | soil metagenome | isolation source: soil | place: USA: Washington | collected 2017-10 | reverse complement strand
TCCAGATCGTCGCGGCGGACGGCCCAGTGAAGAGGGGTGGTGCCGTCCACATCGGCGGCCGTCGCGGCGACTGCCGCTGCCGTGGTGCCGGCAGGCTCGAGCAGCGCTCGGACGGCCGCGCGGTCGCCGCGCTTCACCGCGTCCAGAAGAGCGGTGTCGCGAGGCGCGGCAGCTGTGGCGGTTGCGAAGGCGAGCAGCAGCGGGATGGCTGCGGAAACAGCGCGGCAGTTGCCCGACATCGTGAGACCTTTCTAGAAGTCCGCGTGAAGGCGGACACTACGTCCCTCTGGTCCGCCGGAAGGCGGCCCCCACGTACTCACTGATCCGCCTGAAGGCGGACCCCACGTACTCACAGCGTGAGCGGCTCGCCCTCGAGCGGCGTCCGTCCCGTGCTGTCCACGAATCGGTCCAGATGCACGCCCACGTGATCGAGCAAGGTGAGGTGCAGGTTCGCCAGCGGCGTCATCTCGGTGTATTTGATGTGGTGCCCGCCCTTGACGCCGCCCGCGCCGCCGCGCGCCACCACGATCGGCAGGTTCGAATGCGTATGGATGTCGGGATTGCCCATCCCGCTGCCGAGCAGGTAGGTGGCGTGGTCGAGCAGCGTGCCGTCGCCGTCTTCAGTCGTCCGCAGCTGCTCGAGCAGGTACGCGAACAGCGACACGTGGTACGCATTGATCTTGGCGAGCTTCGCGAGCTTCTCGGGGTCGTTCGTGTGGTGCGACACCGGGTGATGCGGTTCCGGCACGCCAATCTGCGGATACGTCCGCGTGCTGCTCTCCCGCGCCAGCTGGAACGTGATCACGCGTGTGAGATCGGCGCGAAGCGCGAGCACCTGCAGGTCGAACATCAGCTTCACGTGGTCTTCCCAAACTTCGGGCACGCTCGCCGGACGCTCGAGCGCCGGGAGCGGAGCGCCGGCGCTCTGCTGCTCGGCCCGCTGGATACGCCGCTCGACTTCGCGGACCGTGTCGAGGTACTCGTTGACGCGCGCGCGGTCCTCCGCGCCCACCTTCGTGCGCAGCCCCGACATGTCCTGCATGACCCAATCGAGGATGCTCGCGTTCTTCCGGAGCTCCGCGCGGCGCTGCTCCGGCGTGCCGCCGTCTCCGAACAGCCGTTCGAACACGACGCGCGGATCCGCTTCGGTCGGCAGTGGCGAGTTCGGCGACGACCACGACAGATTGTTCTGATAGGCGCACGCGTAGCCGTTGTCGCAGTTGCCGACCTGGGCGATCAAGTCCGTGCCCAGCTCGAGCGACGGGATCGGCGTCTCGCCGCCGATCTGCTCCGCGGCGATCTGGTCCACGGTGATCCCGAGCTCGTAGTCGGTGCTCTCGGTGCGCTTGGCGCGCGCGCAGCTGAGGAACGCGCAGTTCGACGAGGCGTGATTCCCCGTCGTGTTCGCGTTCTTCAGTTCCAGATTCGTCAAAACGGTGAGGTGATCCAGATACGGCTGCAGCGACGCGAGGCTCGGCGACAGCTCCGTGAGCCGCCCTTCGCCCCTGGGCGTCCACGGCACCGGGTTCATCCCCATCGGGATGTACACGTAGCCGAGCCGCCGGACGGGTCTGGCCGGCGTTGCCGCCAGCGCCGACATGGCCGGAACCATCGCGTCCAGCAGCGGCAGCGCCACGGTGACTCCGAGTCCGCGAAGGAACGTCCGGCGCGGAAGAGCCATCTTGGTGACGATCATCACGAGCCTCCTGTCGCGCCTGCCGGCGCGGCGCTACTGAACCTGCGCAACGCTCGTGGTCGCCACGCGCGCCGCCGATCTTCGCATTTGAAAGGGTGCGCTCCTCACGATTCCCAGGACAAGCGACGAGAAGCGATACTCGTGGTGCCCCGCTTCGCGAACGATCGCCCGCACGGCGGGGCCGTCGCGGTAATCCACGCCGCGGCCGAGCGCGAAGGTGAGCAGCTTTTCCGCGATCGTCGTCGTGAACACGTCGGGCCGGGCGGCGAGCGCCTGCCGCAGGCCCGTGATGCCGTCGAACGAAGAACCGCCGGGCAGGCTGCCCGATGCGTCGATTTCCGATCCGCCGTCGCCGTGCGTCCGCCAGCGGCCGATCGCGTCGTAGTTTTCCATCGACAAACCGGCGGGGTCCATTATCTGGTGGCAGCTGGCGCAGGTCGCGTTCGCGCGATGTTCGACCATCCGCTCGCGCATCGAGAGCACCTTGCCCGAGGCGGGCTTGTCGGGCAGTGGCGGCACGCCGGGCGGCGGCGGAGGCGGCGGCATTCCGAGGACGTTCTCGAGAATCCACTTGCCGCGCAGCACAGGCGACGTGCGGTTCGCGTACGACGTGACCGTGAGGATGCTGCCGTGGCCGAGCAGTCCGGCGCGCGGGCTGTTGTCGCCAAGAGTCACCCGGCGGAAATGATCCCCGTACACGTTCGGGATGCCGTAATGCTTTGCCAGCCGCTCGTTGACGAAGGTGTAGTTTGCGGTGAGGAGATCGGTGATCGGCCGATCCTCGTCGAGAACGCTTTCGAACAGCAGTTCGGTCTCGCGGCGGAACGCGCGTCGAAGGTTGTCGTCGAAGTCCGGAAAGAGCCGCGCGTCGGGCCGGGCCGACGCGAGGTTCCGCAGGTGCAGCCACTGACTCGCGAAGTTCGTGGCGAGTGACTCGGCGCGGCGGTCCGCGAGCATGCGACGAACCTGCCGCTCGAGCACCGCGGGCGTCCGCAGCTCGCGCCGCTCGGCCACGGCCAGGAGCTCTTCGTCTGGCGGACTGCTCCAGAGGAAGAACGACAGCCTGGACGCGAGGGCGACGTCGCTGACTGTGTACGGGGCCCCCGGGGCCAGGCCGCTCGGATCGCGCTCGATGCGGAACAGGAACTCCGTGCTGGCAAGCAGCGCCCTCACAGCCATCTCGATGCCGTTCTCGAACCCGCCTTCGACGCGTGCCTCGTTGTAGAAGGCGAGCGGCGCCTCGAGATCCTGATCCGTCACGGGCCTGCGGTACGCCCGGCGCGCGAGACGGCCGACGATCGTTTTCGCGCACGGGCCTTCCTGCGCGGCCGTCGCGGGCCGGCACGCGAAGATGCGCTGCCGGCTCGGCGTGTCGCCGATGCCTTTCGGATTGAACGGGCCGTCGATCGAAATCGAGCGCACCGCAGGCTGCGTGCGGGCGTGCCTATCGGCGTTGAAATTCGCGAGATACGGCTGCCGCTCGGTTTCGATGAGGGCCGAGTTCTTGGCGAGGAACGTCGCCGCAATCAGGTGCGGCCCGCCGGCGATCGGTACGCGCACCTCCAGATGTTTGTCAACGCCCTCATCCGAATAGTACTGCCCGTAGCGGTTCCGGTTCGGTGTGACGGTGAACACCTCGAGCCGAACGCCGTCGATGGAGATCTCGATCTCGTGTGGTTCGGTGAGCCCCTCCACGTTTTCGTTGCGGTCGCGCACGAGCCGTACGCGCAGCGTGTACTCGCCGTCGGAGGGAAACGTGTGTGAGACCGCCGTGCCGCCACGGGTGCCGTAAGGCATCCCTTCGAGGTGCCGCTCCTGGGTGAGATCGGGCGGAACCACCACCATGCGGCTCACCGGCGCGCGCACGGGACTGCCGACCGCGAGCCGGCTGATTTTCTGCGCCGCCGACAGATAGCGCTCCATCAGCGTGGGCGACAGTCCGGCCACGCTCACGTTGTCGAAGCCGTAGCTCGCGTCGTCGCCCGGCAGAAGCTCTGCGACATCGACGTCGAGGTCCAGGAGGTCGCGGATTGCGTTGCGATATTCGGTGCGATTGAGGCGCCGGAAAGGTTCAGTCCGCCCCGGGTCCGCTGCCGCCCGATCGAGCTCCTTCTCGACATGCGAGACGAAGCGATCGTAGGCCTGCTCGTCGGGCCGCGGCGAGCCGGCCGGCGGCATGGCGCGCGCGCGCAGCTTGCGCGCGACCTTCTCCCACGCTTGCGCGTTGCCGCGGATGTTCTGGAGATCCGCCGACGCGAGAGACATCCCGCCGTTCTGCGTCCGCTCGTTGTGGCATCGGACGCAGTAGCGGTCCAGGAGCGCCCGCTCCGGTGAAGCGGTCCCGCTGGCAGCCGCGGACGGCTGGGGCTGCTGCGGACCGGCAGCGCCGAGCGTGCCGGCGAGGCACACCAGCGCCACAGCGGCCGCATGAGAAGGGAGCCAACGCGTTGTCATCGACCCTCCGCTGGTTCGCCCAACCCGCGGATTATAGCCGCGATCTTCCCGTGTTCTTGCTCAAATTCTGTGCGGCCGGCCCTCCGTTCGTGCGTCCGTTTCTCGACCGTCGTCGGCGTTCAGAATTTGTCCACGGCGAGCATCACCGGGCCCGGCGTTTTACCGGCACATCGCGCGGGTGATGAAGGCGCCGGGCGAGGTCCGCACTCCGGTCCACGCCCGGAGTGCGCGGCGAGCGGTCGGCGTCGCGTCGAACGATGGTTGCCGGGTTACTGCCGGCTGGTCTGCGGCAGCTTGAGTACTTGTCCGGGTTGGATTTTATCGGGGTCGTTCAGCTGATCACGATTGAGGTTGAAGATTTCCATGTAGGCATTCGCGTCGCCGAGGTGCTGTTTGGCAATCTTACTCAGCGTATCGCCCCCCTTCACGGTGTAGGTTGACGCCTGCGCCGCGCCGGCCGCGCCGGTTGCGGGTCCCGCCGCCGTGACATCGGCAACCACTTCTCTCGCCCAGTCGGGGACGGTTTTGATGGCGTCCCAGATTTTGTTCGCTTCTTCCTGCGTTTGTACCGTGCCCTTGAAGTAGAGCTTTCCGTCCCGTTCGTCGGCGGACCCCTGCATGCGGAGGTTCTTGGCGGTCTGAATCGCGTGGTTGTATTTGTCCCGTAATCCCATCAGTGCCTCCTGTTCAGAGGCGTGCGGTGCAATGACACGGCCACGCGGGTGACGAGATAGCGCTGAGGCGCTTCGATCAGGTGCGTGGCCTATGAGCGCCGCCGTGATGAATCTCTGAACCGCTCGCCGCATCGACGGCGATGGATCGCATGGCCGATCGAGGCGTGGAGGGACGGCGTTGCGCGTACGGGAAAAGTCTCCAAGGGGTTACGAAGCGCGAAATTATTCTGCGCCCGCGAAATTCTCCGTGGAAGGGGTTTTGTTGAACTTTTCAGCGGTTTCGACGCGGCACTTACATTCCTGCCGTCCGGGCGGTTCCGCAGCCTGATAGGCGCCGCGGAGGCTGACTTTTGTCATTCGCTTTCAGGACCGCGCTCCGACCCCGATCGGCGAGGCGGCGCCCGCGCCGCCTAATGTAGCCGCAATCGCGTCATTTCCTCCCGCAGTTCACTGGCGGTATCACGGCAATAGTGTTGCTTACTGACGTGTTTGATCGAAGCCGCTGAAGACTCTTCGGCGCACTTCGCGACTCGGACCACCTTAGCTCCCAATCAGGTTGACGGTTGACACGCGGCGTGCCGCTGCCGCGTTGATCCGCGTCGTCATTCATGCGACGCGGCTGCGAGCGGCGATAACCGCGCGAGTCGGACGTGCGAAACAGGAAACGGATTGACTGAGACGACGGTAAGGCAACCCCGCGGCTACCCGTGTGCGACCGTGCTCACGCGGGTAGCGTTTTGCTTTGCCGCGGCGCTTATGCTGCTGGCCGCGACGGCCGCGCAGGCCGGAGCGCAGGCGACGACAATCGGTACTATCGGTCTCACGCCCGGCTGGGCGACCTTCGGGCAGGCGCTGCCGGAAGGCGTCGCAACAGGTGGGTTGCAGGTCGGTTCGTTCCCCACGCAGACGGACGTGAAGAACCGGTGGCCCGACGGATCGATCAAGTTCGCGATCGTCACCGTCTTCGTGCCCACGAGCGGCAACTACCTCCTGAAACCGGCGCCGGCCGCACCCGGCAGTTTCACTCCGGCGTTGCCCGCCGCATCGGTCTCTCTGGTGATCGGCGGCACGACCTATACGGCCACGCTGCCCGCGACACCGGCTGCCGATGCGTGGCTGTCCGGTCCGCTGGTTTCCGAGGCGCGCTCGGTGATTGCGCCCGTATCGGGCGCCGCCCCGCACCCGTTCCTGCGCGTCAACTTCGATACGCGGGTCTACAACGACGGCCAGGCGCGGGTCGATGTATCGGTCGAGAACGTGCTCGACAAGGCGGGCGCGACGACGGTTACCTACAACGTGGACGTGGTGGTAAACGGGCAGTCGGTATTTTCGAAGCCGGCCGTCGAACACTATTACCTGACGCGGTGGCGCAAGACCTTCCAGGTCGGAGCGCAGCCGCTCTCCTCGATCACGCCCGATATCGTCCCCTTCAACCAGTCGGGGGCGCTGCCGCCCTATCTGTCGTTTATTACGAACATCGTCTATCAGCCCGCCGGCCCGAACTACGAGATCCTGCAGGCCGGCGCTCTCGAGAAGAACATGCCGGCGCACAGCGGCCGGCCGGAGATCGCGCCTTACCCGAACTGGACGGCGCGATACCTGATTCACAAGAACCTCACGCAGCGAGCGTTCGTGCTGGCCAATGGCGATCTGTCGGGATCCTGGCCGATTCACGTGCGCGAAGCCGAGGGGAGCGCCGCCGCGCTCGGAGCCGAGCGCCTGATTTCCCTCAATCAGCGCCCGAACATCTGGTACGACGAGCGCGCCCAGAGCAACGGATGGGATTTCCTCAAGGGCTCGCCGCTGCCGATCCGCGAATACGGCACGCTCACGCCGGGACCGGGTCAGACCGCGCTCATCCCCGACAACGCGCATCAGCCGTCGCTCGCCTACGTTCCGTATCTGATGACGGGCGACCGCTACTACGCCGAGGAGATGGCGTTCTGGGCGAACTACGGAATGCTTCGGACCTACCCCGGCGACGGCACCCGTGGTTCGACAGGCGTGATTGCGAACAACGAAATCCGCGGCTTCGGTTGGGCCCTGCGAAACCTGGTGGATGCGGCGGCGTACTATCCCGACGCGTCGCCGGTGAAGACGTACTTGTCCGAGAAGGTGATGAACAACCTTCAATGGGTGGACGACTACATCACGCGGCTCGACCCGGTGACGAATCCGTTTCAGGTTCTCTGGGTTCAGAGGCGGCCCGACGGACCTCAGTACATATCGCTGTGGGAACAGACCTACCTGGCGCACGCGATCGATCGCGCCAACCGGCAGGGGTTCATCGGCGGAATGTCTCACCGCGACGCCATCGCCAGGTTCCAGCTTCGGCTGTTTACCAGCGAACCGGACTATCCGCGGCTCCAGGGCGCGCCCTACATCGTCGGCGTCGGCGTGCCGGGAGCGAGCGGACTGGTCAAGGACTTCGTCTATCACACCACGATGGCCCAGATCTGGGCCTCGACCGCCGGCCAGGAGCGCCCGTTTGCCGGGTTCTACGGACCAGAGGCGCGCATGAACCTGATTCGTGCGGTCGAGCAGGGGTGGCCGGGCGCGCAACAGGCCTACGATTTTCTGTGGCCGTTCATCGGTGCAACGAATTCCTTCTGTCCTGATGACGGCAGCACGAATACGGCGGACCTTGCCTGCCGCGCCGGATGGGCGCTGGATTTTTCGGGCAATACGGCCCCGGCGCCGTTGCCGGCGCAGATTACCAATCCTGCTCCGGGATCCAAGCTCGCGTCGGGCAGCCAGATCTTCAACTGGAATACCGGCGTCGGCATCACCAGCTACATGCTCGCGATTGGGACGAGCCTTGGCGCGAACGACATCTATTCGGGACCCGAGGTGACGAGCCTGTCGGCGCTCGTGACGGGGCTGCCGACCGATGGCTCCGATCTCTGGGTGCGCCTGTCGTCGTCGATCGGCGGCGTCTGGCAGCACGTCGATTACACCTTCACGGCCGCCGGCGGCGGCGGTCCCGGCCCGGCGCAGTTCGGCATCTCGAACATCGTCGTCGCCGACGGAGCCGAAGCGCAGACGACCGCGCCGTTCAACACCGCGGCGGGCGATCTGCTGGTGGCGTTCGTCAGCTCCTCCGGCCCGTCTGAAGGCGGACAGACGATGACGGTGTCCGGTGGCGGCCTGTCGTGGACGCTCGCCGTGCGGGAGAACGGTGAGCTCGGCGCCTCTGAAATCTGGACCGCGCCGACTCCCACGGCACAGACCGGCATCACCGTCACTTCGACGCCCGGCTCCGGCGCTCCGTGGCAGTCGCTGGTGGTGCTGACGATCAGCCGCGCGGCCGGGGTCGGCGCCGTCGCACACGCAAATGCGCCCGGCGGCGGCCCTTCGGTGACGCTCACTCCAACGAGCGCGGGTTCGCTTGTCTTCGCCGTGGGCAACGACTGGAACGGCAGCGTGCCGCGGGTCCTCGGCCCGAACCAGTCGATGGTGCACGAGTTCTTCTTTCCCGGGAACGACACCTTCTGGGTCCAGCGGCTCGACGGCACGGTTGCGGCGGCCGGCACCCCGGTCACGCTCAACGCCACAGAGCCGACCGACCACATCTGGAACTTCGCGGCGATCGAGATCGTGCCGTTCAACGACGCGCCGCCAGTCGTCACGTGGATCAACCCCGCAGACATCGCGTACGGGACACCGCTCGGCGCGACACAGTTGAGTGCGACGGCGAACGTCCCCGGGACCTTCCTGTACAACCCGGCGGCAGGAACCGTTCTGAGCGCCGGAAACAATCAGACGCTCTCGACGACGTTCACTCCTGCGAACACCGCCTACGGGCCCGTGACGGCGAGCGTGCTGCTGAACGTTCTGAAGGCGACGCCGACGATCACGTGGAACGCTCCCGCGAACATCGTCACCGGCACGGCGCTCGGCGCCGGGCAGTTGAACGCGACGGCGGACGTTCCGGGAACATTCGTGTACAACCCGCCGGCCGGGACGATTCTCCCGACAGGCGCCGGGCAGACCCTGTCGGTCACCTTCACGCCGAACGATCTCGCGAACTACACGACGACGACGGCGGCCGTTGCCATTACGGTCGGCGCGAAGCCGACGCCGACGATTACCTGGGCGGCGCCCGCCAACATCGTCGTCGGCACGGCGCTCGGCGCCGCGCAGTTGAACGCCACCGCGAGCGTGCCAGGAACCTTTGTGTATACGCCGCCTGCAGGCACGGTGCTGCCGCTCGGTCCGGCGCAACCGCTGTCGGTGACGTTCACGCCGACAGATACTGCGGGCTTTACGACAGCCACGGCCATGGTGCCGATCACTGTGGTGAGCGCGTCAGGCCCGGGACCGGCGACGAGTCCTGTGACGATCGGCAGCGGCATCTCCGGGAACTTCAACGATCCGACGGGACATTCGGGGCAGTCGCACCTGGTGTACGCGCCGAACGCGGGCGTCTGGTGGTTCTTCACGCTGACGTCGACCTCGGATGCCGTGGGCAACCGTCAGGTGAAGGCGTATCGCAGTAGCGGGCCCAACCTCGCCACAGCCACGTGGTCGGCGTCAACGTCCAGTCCGAATCTCGATAACGCCGGCGGGGCGACCAACTCGCTGCTGGCCGGCGGCCGATCGCTCGGCGTCGCGCTCCATACAGTCGGCGGCGTCGACTACGTGCACGTGTTTGCGTCGGCAGCGTTCGACGGCCAGGTGTCGTCGAACGGCCACATCCGCGCCCAGCTCGGCGGCACGTCGATTACCTGGGGCGCCTGGAACAATCCCGGGTCGCCCAACGCGGCATCGGAGTGGCAAGGGCCGCCCGCCACCGATGCCAGCAATCCTGGCGCGTCAGCCGGTCGGGCGGCATGGGGCAATTCCATCGGCATCTCGACGGGCGGCTACATCCATCACTTCAGCGTCACGATGGATCAGGAGGTCGACTGCAACATCGGGCGGTCCACGAATCCTGACGTTGCGGCAACGTGGACCAACGGATTCGGCAACAACGTCAGTCCGACCGGCAGGGTCGGGACGTCGCCGCCCTGGACGGTCGCCGTCATCGACAAGACGATGACGAACGAATGCAAGGTGTTGTCGTTCGCGCCGCTTGCGTCGGACTTCATGCTCGCCGTCTACAGCAACGGCGCGCTGGCGCAGCCAAATCTCAGCAACTTGCGATTCCAGAAGTCGGGCGCGGCAGGCACCTGGACGAACATCTCGGGCAGCACGGGCGGCGGCAACGGCAACGTCTTCGGTTCGAACGCGAATATCAATCAGAACGACTGGGCGCTGGTGCCGGTCACGACCACCAGAATCTACGCATTCCGACGCACCGCCACGGGCAATGCTATCCAGGGCGCGTCCTATCAGGCTGGACCGAACAACTGGGTGGCGATGACCGGCGCGCTGGCGCCGCCCGCCTTCGAGTCGGGGCAGGCCTTCAAGAGCGGCGCCGGTCTCTTCGGCGCCACCGACGGTACCAACGTTTGGCTGTTCTTCGTCAACACCGACGCGGCGAACTCCATCCTGTACAGCAAATTCGACGGCGCGTCGTGGACGCCGTGGGCGACCGTGCCGGGAACCGGCAGCGGCACGCAGACGCGCAGCTTCATTGCGGGTTACCCGACGGTCGGCAACGGGCAGGTCGGCCTGGTCTGGACGCAGGGCACGGCGAACCCGTATTCCGTCGTCACGACATCGTTCAGCGTCTCGGGAGGCGCACCGGCGGCAACGGTCTCGCTCACCGCGCCGCTCTCCGGATCGACTCTCACCGACACCGTCACGGTGTCGGCCGATGCCACCCCCGGAGGCGGGACGATCGACCGCGTGCAGTTCGTCCTCGACGGCGTGAACCTTGGCGCCGAAGACACGACCTTCCCGTATGAAGTCTCGTGGGACACGCTGGGCGCATCTAACGGCACGCACTTCCTCTCTGCGGTTGCGCGGGACACTAACGGTGGGACGGGAACCGCCAGCACCATCACGGTGACGGTGCGAAACGATGTCACGCCCCCGACGGTCGTGATGACGGCGCCGCCCGACGGACAGACGGTCCTTGGTACAGCTGTCGGTCTTTCCGCCGATGCCACCGACGACATTGGCGTAGTCGGCGTGCAGTTCCTGCTCGACGGCGCACCGCTCGGGGCGGAGCGTGCGATTCCGCCTTACACGATCACGTGGGACTCCACCACGGCATCTCCGGGTCCGCACACGCTGGCCGCGCGCGCCCGTGACGCGTTTGGACGTCAGACGACGTCGGCGCCTTTGAATATCACGGTCCAGGCGCGCACGACGCCGGCGATCACGTGGCCGGCGCCCGCCGACATCGTGTACGGGACCGCCCTGGGCGCAGCGCAGCTGAACGCCACCACGAACGTCACGGGAACCTTCGTCTATACGCCGCCCGCGGGAACGGTGTTGAGTGCCGGCGGTCCCCACACACTGTCGGTGACCTTCACGCCGGACGATACGGCGAGCTATACGAGCGCGACCGCGACGGTATCGATCACAGTCCTGAAGGCGATGCCCGTGCTCACGTGGAGCGCGCCATTGGCGATCCAGTACGGCACGGCGCTGGGCGCGACGCAGTTGAATGCGACTGCGAGCGTGCCGGGAACCTTCGTGTACACGCCTGCTTCCGGAACAGTCCTTGCCGCGGGCGTGTCGCAGCCGTTGTCGGTGACCTTCACGCCCACCGACTCGGCCAACTATTCGATCGCGGTGAGGAACGTCGCGATCACGGTGTTCAAGACCACTCCGGTGGTCGCGTGGGCGGCGCCGGCGCAGATCTCCTACGGCACGGCGCTCGGCGGGGCGCAATTGAACGCGACGGCGATAGTGGCGGGGACATTCGTCTACGCCCCGCCCGCAGGGACGATACTGGACGCCGGCCCGAACCAGGCACTGTCGGTCACCTTCACACCCGCCGACGACGCGAATTACACGACCGCAGTAGCGACCGTTCAGATCACGGTAGGGAAGGGTACGCCGGCGCTCACGTGGTCGACGCCGGCCGACATAGCCTACGGGACGGCGCTCGGACCGCTGCAGCTGAATGCGGCGAGCACGGTTCCGGGCACATTCGACTACACCCCGGCTGCCGGGACGGTACTTGCGGTTGGCGCGGCGCAGGTGCTGTCGGTCGTCTTCACGCCGAGCGACCTCGCCAATTACACGTCCGGGTTGGCGAACGTCGCGATCAACGTCCTGAAGGCCACGCCGGCAATCACCTGGCCGGCGCCGGCCGACATTGCCTATGGGACGGCGCTCGGTGCGGCGCAGCTGAACGCGACCACGACCGTCGATGGAACGTTCGTCTACACGCCCGCGGCAGGCACCGTGTTGAACGCCGGGGCCGCGCAGACGTTGTCGCTGACATTCACGCCTGACGATCCGGCGAGCTACAACAGCGCGACAGCGACTGCGGAAATCACCGTGCTCAAGGCATCGCCTGCGATCGAGTGGCCCGCTCCGGCAGCCATCACGTACGGCACGGTTCTCGGCGCTGCGCAGCTGAATGCGACGTCCGAGGTGGCAGGCTCGTTCGAATATTCGCCGGCCGTCGGCGCGGTGCTCGACGCAGGGGCTCGTACGCTGGCCGCGACGTTTACGCCGGAGGACGAGTCGAACTACAACAGTCAGACCGCCAGCGTCGACATCACGGTGCTGAAGGCGACGCCGACGATCACCTGGCCCGCTCCGGCCGACATCGTCTACGGGACCGCTCTCGGCGCGGCGCAGCTGAACGCGACCGCGAGCATTCCAGGCACGTTCGAAT
>WUUC01069022.1_pt1 | contig 12574 bp, 6 predicted proteins | sample 6278441 | NCBI WGS metagenome assembly WUUC01 (sample SAMN13675441, study PRJNA597444) | soil metagenome | isolation source: soil | place: USA: Washington | collected 2017-10 | reverse complement strand
CGCAAATTGACGTTTTGAGAGTCATTGGATTCAGAGACCATTAAGATCTGCTCGAAGGTGCTGGATTATGCATCACTGGAGCATTTGGGGTTGGATTCCGACTAATAGGTGGGGTGCGACGGATTATTGAGCAATGAAGAGAACTGTACTTTTGTTGTTGGTGGCTGCGGCGGGGGTGTGGGCTGCGGCGCAGCTTGGGCCTCGAGGCGCGGCGTGGAGGGAAGTGGATGATGCGATCCAAAAGGGGCTGCCGAAAACGGCGATCGAGAAACTGGACCCGATTATTCGGGATGCGTTGAGGGACCGGGAGTATCCGGAAGCGGTGAAAGCGATCGCGCGCAAGATCGTGCTGGAGGGGAACATCCAGGGGAACAAACCCGAGGAGAAGATCACGCGCATGCAGTCGGAGTTGGCGCGCGCGCCGCAGGAGATCAAGCCGGTGCTGCAGACGATTCTCGCGCACTGGTATTGGCATTATTTCCAGCAGAACCGGTGGCGGTTCGTGCAGCGCACGCAGACGGGGCAAGCGCCCGGGACCGACTTTACGACGTGGGACTTGCCGCGATTGTTTCGCGAGATCGATTCGCATTTCCAGGTTGCGCTCGCGAGCCACGCAGCGCTGAAACGCATCCCGATCGCCACCTACAGCGAGTTGCTGGAGAAGGGGGACATGGCCGATGCTTATCGGCCGACGCTCTATGATTTCATCGCGCATGAGGCCCTGAGGTTTTACACCGCGGGCGAGCAGGCGGGGGCAAAGCCGCAGGACTCGTTCGAGATTGCGGCGGATGGACCGGTGTTCGCGGCGCTGCCTGAGTTCCTCAAGTGGAATGTGGACCGGAGCACGAACGCGTCGAATTACGAACGGGCGGTTGCGATTTACCAGGACCTGCTGGCGTTTCATCAGAATGATACGGACAAGAGCGCGTTTCTCGATGTGGAGCTGGACCGGTTGGCGTTTGGGTACAATGTGGCATTTGGTGACGAGAAGGACGCGCGTTATGTCGCAGCGGTGAGCAAGTTCGTGGAGACGTGGGCGGACCACGAGACTTCGGCGCGGGCGCTGCACGCGTGGGCGCGGGTGTTGCAAGGTGATCGCGATCTCGTGCAGGCACGGCAGCTTGCGTTGCGCGGGCGGAACGTGTTCCCGAACAGCGTCGGCGGAAAGTTGTGCCAGAACCTGATCGGCGAGATCGAAAGCAAGAACCTGCAGGTGACGGCGGAGCGGGTGTGGAACGCGCCGTGGCCGAAGATCGAAGTGTTTTACAAGAACGTCACGAACATCCATTTCCGGGCAATCAGGGCGAACTGGGATGATTTTCTGCATAGCGGCAAAAGCCAGCCCGAACACTTGAACGATGAGGAGCGAAAGGCGCTGTTGGCGCGGCGGCCAGTGCTGGAGTGGAGCGCGGCGTTGCCGGCCACGAAGAATTATCTCGCGCGCACGCACGAGGTGCCCGCGCCGGAGAAACTGGAGAAGGGTTTTTATTTTATCGCGGCGAGCGTGGATCCGAAGTTCGGTGACCAGAACAACCAGGTTGTATTGACGGATGTTTGGGTGAGCGACCTCGCGCTGATCCTGCGCCCGCGCCAGGGATTGATCGAGGGTTTCGTCCTGAACGCGATTTCCGGTGAACCGGTGTCAGGCGCCGAGGTGACGGCGTGGCAATTGAACAATCAAGGGAAGCGAATTGCGGAACCGAAGTTGATGACTGATACGAACGGCTTCTTCCAATTCGCGGCAAACGACCGGTCGTATCTGGTGCGCGCGAGTTCGGGGGGCGATGAGGTCACGTCACACCATGATGTCAACGCATATCGGGGCGACAAGCAGCGTTCGTATGAGCAAACGATTTTCTTCACGGACCGCGCACTGTATCGGCCAGGGCAGACGATTCAATACAAAGGGATCTGCTTGCGGGTTGATCCTGAGCACGACAATTACGACTTGCTTCCGCGGCAGCAGGTCACGGTGGTGTTCGCCGATCCGAACAACAAAGAGATCGAGCGGCAAACGCGGCAGTGTAACGAATATGGCTCGTTTTCGGGAAGTTTCACGGCGTCGCGCGACCGGTTGATGGGAAGAATGCGCATCTACACCTCGGGCGGACCGCATGGGAACGCGCAGTTCAACGTGGAGGAATATAAACGGCCGAAGTTCCAGGTGGAACTCGAGGCGCCGAAGGTGGCTGCGAAGCTGAACGAGAAAGTGTTGTTGCAAGGGAAAGCGACGGCTTACACGGGCGCGGCGATAGATGGGGCGAAGGTGCGCTATCGCGTCGTGCGGAACGTGCAGTTCCCACCATGGTGTTACTGGTATAGCTGGCGCATTCAACGTTACCAGCAGGGCAGCCAGGAGATCGCGCATGGCGATCTTCAGACGGGCATCGACGGGAGCTTCACGATCGAGTTCGTTGCGAAACCGGACACGTCCGTCTCACCGACGAACGAGCCGATTTTTTCGTTTACGATTCATGCGGACGTGACGGACACGGCGGGGGAGACGCGCTCGGATCAACGTGGCGTTCGGGTCGGCTACACGGCGCTCGAGGCGACGGTGGCGGTGGAGGAATGGCAGACGATTGCGAAGGCGGTTGAGATCAGGCTTTCGACGCAGACGCTGGATGGTGAACCGCAGGTCGCCGAAGGTTCGCTAAAGGTTTACCGTCTCAAGCAGCCTGAACGCGTTCACCGCAAATCGTTGGAGGGACCGCGTTATTGGCGGTACGGCGCGGAGTTCAATCCGGCTGCGACGGGCGATGAGGACTTGTCGAACCCGACGACGTGGCCGTTGGGAGATCTGGTGTCGGAACGCGGCATGACGACGGACGCTAAGGGAGAGGCGAAATCGGAAGTGAAATTGGAGGTGGGAGTTTACCGGGCGATTTTTGAGACGCAGGACCGCTTTGGAAAGAAGGTCACGGGCATGGCGCAGATTCGTGTGGTCGATCCGGCAGCGACCAAACTGGCGATCAAGATTCCGCACCTGCTTGACGCGCCCAAATGGTCGGTTGAACCGGGAAGCGACTTCATGGCCCTGTGGGGCACTGGGTATGACGAAGGCCGCGCGTTCATTGAGATCGAGCATCGTCACAGGCTGGTAGAGCGTTACTGGACGAAGCCGGGACAAACGCAGCAGGAGATCAAACGGGCGGTGACCGAAGCGATGCGCGGCGGGTTTACGTTGCACGTCACGCAAGTGCGCGAGAACCGGGCGTATTTGGAATCGCGGCACGTGGATGTGCCGTGGAGCAACAAGGATTTGGAGATAAAGTGGGAGCATTTCACGTCGAAACTTCAACCGGCGCAGAAGGAGACGTGGACGGCGGTGATCACGGGACGCGATGCGCAGAAGAGGGTGGCCGAAATGGTGGCAACGCTTTACGACGAATCACTGGATGCTTACATCCAGCACCATTGGCAGGAGCGCTTTGGCTTCTTTTACCGTGACCACAGCACGGCGAGTCCACAGTTCCAGAATATGGACAAGCAGTTCCAGCATCTGCATGGCTACTGGCCTTCCTATTACGTGCACGTGCCCAGCAAGTATCGGCAGTTTCCGCCGGACCTCGTGGCGAATTATTACGGGTATGAATATTCCGAGCGGGGACGGTTTGACAACCGATTTGCACGTGGCGTTGCGCAGAAAGGAATGATGGTGATGGATGCCGACGTCGCGGCTGCGCCAGCAATGACCGAAGGCTTGGCAGACTTCGCCGGCGAACGGGTGCAACTCGGCGCGACGGTAACGGGTCTTGGCGGCGTTGCCGCTGCACCAGGAGGCCAACCTGCGCAGCCCAAAGGCCCGGACCTGAGCCAAGTCAGCGCGCGGAAGAACCTCAACGAGACTGCGTTCTTCTTTCCGCACCTGGTGTCGGCGGAGGACGGTGTCGTGAAAATGGAATTCGCGATGCCGGAGGCGCTCACGCAATGGCGGTTCATGGGGTTCGCTCACGACAAGGACCTGCGCTCGGGCTTCCTGAAAGGCCAGACGGTCACGGCGAAGGATTTGATGGTGCAGCCAAATCCGCCCCGATATTTGCGCGAGGGAGATGTGCTGGAGTTCACGGTCAAGATTTCGAACCAATCGGATGCGCGCCAAACAGGCAAAGTGCGCCTGACGTTTTCAGACGCGTCGAGCAACGATTCCGTCGACAAGGCACTTGGAAATGATCGACCGGAGTTGAGCTTTGATATTCCGGCAAAGGAGTCGCGCAGTTATTCGTGGCGGCTGAAGGTGCCGGACGGACTTGGGTTTCTTGTTTACAAAGCGGTCGCGGCGAGCGGCACGGTGTCTGACGGCGAAGAAGGGTATCTGCCGGTGCTCTCGCGGCGCGTTTATCTGACCGAATCGCTGCCGCTGCCGATCCGCGGCCCCGGCACGAAGAAGTTCGAGTTCACGAAATTGCTCCGGTCGGAGAAGTCGGATACGTTGCAGCACAAGGGGTTCACGGTGCAGATGGTTTCGAATCCGTCATGGTATGCCGTCATGGCGCTGCCTTACCTGATGAAATATCCGTACGAGTGTTCCGAGCAGGTGTTCAACCGGCTTTATGCGAACGCGCTTGCGCGCACGATCGCGAATTCGGACCCGAAAATCCGGCGCATCTTCGACCAGTGGAAAGGCACGCCCGCGCTCGATAGTCCGCTCACGAAGAACCAGGACCTCAAGAGCGTGATGATCGAGGAGACGCCATGGCTGATCCAGGCGCAAAACGAAAGCCAGGCGAGGCGGAACGTGGGCATTCTGTTTGACGCGAATCGCCTTGAGGCCGAGTTGGCGCGCGCGTTGAAGCAACTTGGTGAAATGCAACTTGGGGACGGCTCGTGGCCGTGGTTTCCCGGCGGGCCGGGCAACGATTACATCACGCTTTACATTACGACTGGCTTCGGGCGCTTGCGTCACCTGGGCGTGGACGTGCAGGTGCAGCCCGCGATCCGATCACTGGCGCGGTTGGACTCGTGGATCGATCGAATTTATCGCGACATCCTCAAAGCGGGCGACAAGGACGAGAACCATCTCACGCCGACGATTGCGTTGTACCTTTATGGGCGGAGCTTCTTCCTCAAAGACCGTCCGATTGCGGCTGCCAATAAAGAGGCAGTCGACTACTTCCTCGGACAGGCGAAGAAGTACTGGTTGCAATTGGCCAACCGGCAGTCACAAGGGCACCTCGCGATCGCGCTGAACCGGTTTGGCGAGAAGCAGACGGCGCAGGGGATCATGAAATCGATTCGCGAGCGCTCGGTGACGAACGAGGAGATGGGGATGTTCTGGCGCGACACGGAGCTGTCGTGGTGGTGGTATCGCGCGCCGATTGAGACGCAGGCGTTGATGATCGAGGCGTTCGATGAAGTCGTCGCTGACGCGAAGGCTGTCGAGGAGTGCAAGGTGTGGTTGATCAAGCAGAAGCAGACGCAGGATTGGAAGACGACGAAGGCGACTGCGGACGCGGTGTATGCGCTGCTGCTGCGCGGGCGCGATGTGCTGGCGTCCGACGCGCTGGTGGAGGTGAAGGTCGGCGGGCGTGAAATCAAACCTGAGAAGACCGAAGCCGGCACGGGGTTTTACGAGCAGAAATTTGCCGACATGGAGGTGAAGCCGAGGTTTGGCGAGGTCACGATCAAAAAAGTCGACCAGGGTGTCGCGTGGGGGAGCGTGCATTGGCAATACATGGAAGACATCTCGAAGGTGACGCCGCACGAAGGAACGCCGTTGAAGTTGCGGAAGACGCTTTACACAAAATCGAATACCGCCAAGGGGCCGGTGATCGCGCCAGTGAAGGGCGAGTTGAATGTCGGCGACGAGCTCGTGGTACGCGTCGAATTGCGCGTCGATCGGGACATGGAGTACGTGCACCTGAAAGACCAGCGCGGCAGCGGGACGGAGCCAGTGAACGTAATCTCGCGCTACAAGTATCAGGACGGGTTGCGGTATTACGAGTCGACCCGCGACACGGCGAGCCACTTCTTTATCGATTACCTGCCGAAGGGCGTTTACGTCTTTGAGTACTCCACGCGCGTTCAGCACAAGGGGCGTTATCAGACGGGCGTGGCGGAAATCCAGTGCATGTACGCGCCGGAGTTTAACAGCCACTCGGAGAGTTTGCCCATTGCGGTGAATTGAAGCGACAGCTCGGGACAGCGCACCCTACCCACTAAATCATTGCTCTGAGCGAGTTGTGCCCCAAAATGCGCGCGGTGAAAGCAGTGATTCTTGCGGCGGGGCGCGGGACGCGCATGCGCGATCTCACGACAGAATTGCCGAAGCCCATGTTGAAGGTGATGGGCAGTCCGATCCTTGAGCACATCATCCAGGGGTTGGTGTCGAATGGCATCCAGGAGATTTTCGTTGTCACTGGTTTTCGCGCCGACGTGATTGAGAGTTACTTTGGCGGCGGCCAGAAGTGGGGAGCGCGCATCGCTTATGGCCGGCAGACTGTCCAGGACGGCACCGGCAAGGCGCCGGAAATTGCGAAGGAGTTCGTGCGTGATGATCCGTTCCTGCTGACCTACGGCGATATCCTGGTGAAGCCGGAGACCTATGGGCAAATGATCAAGAGGTTTTCCGAAGCGGCGTTTTCCGGGTTGGTGACGGTCACCGGGAGTGAAGACGTGACGAAAGGCGGGCTGAATTTTTTCGATGAGGAATTCTGCCTGACGCGGGTGGTCGAAAAACCTTCGGACAAGGAATTGCTCGAATTGCGCAACCAGGGATTTCTCAGGCCGGGACAAGTCGCGTGGTATAACGCTGGCATTTATATCTTTCGACCCGTGCTGTTTGGTTTCACGGCCGCGCTGCAGAAATCTCCTCGCGGCGAATACGAATTGACGGACGCAATCAACGCGATGGTGAAGAGCGGCCATCGCATCGCTGGGATGCGGATCGAAGGCCGCTGGGTGGACGTGCGCGATCCCGAAGTGCTCGCCTCGCTGGAACGAAGCAGCTAAGGCTTCGCGCCGCCGTCTTTTTCGAGGCGGCGTTCCAATTCTTTTACGCGCGCGAGGAGTTCCGGCAGGCGTTCGACCGCAATGAACTGACGTTTCATTTGGCGGTCCGGCCGGGCGGGCGAACCGAGCCACTTCTCCCCATCCGGGATGTGGTTCATCACACCCGCTTGTGCAGCGACGATGACGTGATCGCCAATTTTCAGATGCCCGGCGAGGCCGACCTGGCCGGCGAGGGTCACGTGCTTGCCAATTTTTGTGCTACCGGCAATGCCGACCTGCGAGATAACAATGGAGTGTTCGCCAATGACGACGTTGTGGCCGATCTGGACGAGGTTATCGATTTTCGTCCCTTTGCCGACAATCGTGGAGCCAAGCGCGCCGCGATCGATCGTCACGTTCGCGCCAATCTCGACATCGTCATGAATGATCACGTTGCCGACCTGCGGCACTTTGCGGTGGATGCCTTCGTCAAAGACATAACCAAATCCATCGGAGCCGATGACAGTGCCCGCGTGAATGCGCACGCGCGCGCCGATGATCGAATGTGAGTAGAGCGTCACGTTCGGAAAGAGGCGCGTGCTCGATCCAATCTGCGAATCGGCGCCGACGTGATTGCCGCCTTCAAGGACCGCGCCGGGGCCAATCTTGACTCGTTCGCCGACGGCGCAAAACGGCCCGATGTGCGCCGTGGGATCAATCTGGGCCGTGGAGTGGACGACCGACGAAGGATGCACGCCCGGCGTGAACCTGAGTTCGGGAAAAAACAGCGGCAGCACTTTGGCGAAAGCGACGCGCGCGTTCGGCACGCGGATCAATGTCTTGGTCGCGCTCTTCAATTCGCCACTGACCAGCACGGCCGAAGCGGCGCTTTTTTCGGCGCGCTCGAAGTAAGTTTCGTTCTCAGCAAAGGTGAGGTCGCCCGGGCGTGCTGAGTCGGTCGCAGAGAACCCGCTGATCATGGTGGAAGCGTCGCCGACAACGACGCCCCCGAGTTGCTTCGCGATTGCCGCGGCGGTGAACTTCGGCGGCTTAGATGCCTCGTTCATTCGTGATGTTGTTGTGCTCGTCGAGCAGGATGACCCGCGGTTGCCAGCTCTTGGCGACGGCCTCTTCCACGACGGTGTAGCTCATGATCGTCAACCGATCGCCGATTTTGCCCAGGTGGGCGGTCGCGCCATTCAGAACGATCGCGCGCGAACCGCGTTCGCCAGGGATGACGTAGGTCTCGAACCGGTCGCCGTTGGCCAGATTGCTGCACAACACGCGTTCGTAAGGATAGAGCCCGGCCTTCTGCATGAATTGCGCATCAATGGTGATGCTGCCTTCGTAATGCATGTCGGCAGCGGTGACCGTTGCCCGGTGAATCTTTGACTTCAATATGTGTATCTGCATAACGGGACCGCGGGCTCCTCGCCCGCAGCCGCGTCGAAGTTAGTGGCCCGCAATCGCAAGTCTCGTTGACTTGAGTACGACAGCTAATTATAAAGTGCGCGTTACCGGATTCAATCTCTACTTTAACGCATTATGGCCAAGACACTTAGGGTCGGAATGATCGGATACAGGTTCATGGGCAAGGCCCATTCGAACGCCTGGCGCCAGGCCCCGCACTTTTTCCCGCTGAAGGCGAATGTGGAAATGCACACGATCTGTGGCCGCGACCCCAAAGGTGTCGAAGCTGCGCGCGCGCAACTTGGCTGGCAGAGGGCGTCGACGGATTGGGAGAAGGTCGTTAACTCGCCCGATATCGACATCATCGACATCAATACGCCGAATGATTCGCACGCGCCGATTGCGATCGCCGCGGCGAAGGCCGGCAAGCACGTGCTTTGCGAGAAACCGCTCGCGCTCACGGTGGAGCAATGCCAGGAAATGCTCGACGCGGTGAAGAAGGCCGGCGTAGTCCACATGGTTTGCCATAACTACCGGCGCATCCCGGCAATTGCGCACGCGCGGAAAATGATCGAGGAAGGCGCGATTGGAGACATCTTTCACTATTACGCGCGCTATTCGCAGGACTGGATCGTTGATCCGAATTTCCCGCTCGTGTGGCGTTTGCAGAAGGGCATCAGCGGCAGCGGCACGCACGGGGACATCAACGCGCACATCATTGACTTAGGCCGCTATTTGGTGGGTGAGTTCAGCGAAGTGTGCGGCCTCATGCACACGTTCATCAAAGAGCGTCCTGTGATGGATGACTCGGGCAAAGGGCAGGGACTTGGCGGAAAAGCCGCGAAGAAGATGGGCAAAGTGACTGTTGATGATGCGGCGATGTTCATCGGTCGATTCAAGAACGGCGCGCTCGCGAATCTCGAAGCGACGCGGTTTGCGCTCGGCCGCAAGAACCACATTGAAATCGAAATCAACGGCTCCAACGGTTCGCTGCACTTCGACTTCGAAGACATGAACCGCCTGAAGTTTTTTGACAACACTGAGCCCCAGGACCGCCAGGGCTTCCGCGATATTCTCGTCACCCAACCGGGCGGCACGCATCCGTACGTGGGCAATTGGTGGCCGCCCGGGCACATCATCGGCTACGAACACACCTTTGTGCACACGATTGCTGACTTCGTGAACGCCTGCATCGATGGCAAGCCGGTGCAGCCGACCTTCGAAGACGGCCTGCGCAATGAGCGCGTCCTCGCGGCGGTCGAGGAGTCCGCGCGCAAGCGGGAATGGGTGAAGGTGTGAGCCGCGGCTGACAACGGCGAATTTGAAGGACGGCTCCGGCCGTCCTTTTTTTATGCGAGCATCAGTCGCACGTTGTTGCAAAGTACTACCCGCAGAGCCAAATCCCTTGCGAACGCAGTAGTTACCCGAAGATGTCTTTGCCCAGATCAACAGACCGAATGCGCCGTCCTGAGTCGCTCGCCGAGGTGGCTGAATGGAGCAGCACCAGCCGCGAATTCGAGTACCATTTCGCCGATTTTTTGGACCCATTTTACCTCGAGCGCCGCCCCGAAATGCTGAACGAAGAGCCCCGGCGGCTCAAAGACTTGATCAAGGACGATGGGGTCGCGGATGCATATCTCGCCGCGACGGCTGTCTCGCTGGCCCGGCTCATAGGCGTCTTTCCTCCACGTTGGGCGTGGGCGGAGGACCGCAAACTCAAGTCCCCCTGGTTTGCCCATCCTCGTTCGAACGTTCGCGCAATGCTTTTGGCCGAAAGCCCGCTCCCTTTCGCGAGCGGAACCTTTTGGTCAGCGAAAACGCGCTTTCCCGCGCGTAATCGAAGCTGTTGGCGTTGGACATTGGCCCCGGCAGCGGTAAGTTACCCGCTCGTTTTTCTTATGTTGAAAGCTGGAATCGTGGGTCTGCCGAACGTCGGCAAGTCGACCCTGTTTAATGCCGTCACGCGCACGCGCAAAGCGGAGGCGGCGAATTATCCTTTTTGCACCATCGACCCGAACGTCGGCATCGTCACGGTGCCGGACTCTCGCCTGGAGCCGCTCTCGAAGATATCCAAGACGAGCGTGATCATTCCGGCTGCCGTCGAGTTCGTTGACATCGCCGGCCTGGTCAAGGGCGCGTCGCAGGGAGAAGGCCTCGGCAACAAGTTTCTCAGCCACATTCGCGAGGTGGACGCCATCGTGCAGGTCGTTCGTTGCTTTGAGGATCCTGACATTCACCACGTCGCGGGTGCGATCGATCCCGTGCGCGACATCGAAACGATCATCACCGAGTTGGTGCTGGCCGATCTCGAGGGCGTCAATAAGCGCATCGAGAAAGTCGCCAAAGACGCGAAGCGTGGCGACAAGGTCGCGATTGCCGAGGAAGCAGTGCTGAAAAAGCTGCAGCCGCATCTGGATGCCGGCAAACCGGCGCTCACGCTGTCGCTTACGCCCGAAGAAAAGGAAATCTCGAAAGGCTTTTTCCTGATGACGGACAAGCCGACGATTTTCGCCGCCAACGTGAAGGAATCGGACCTCGCCACCGCGGACAAAAACCCGCACGTCGCGAAAGTGCGCGAGTACGCGCGGACGCACCATTCATGCGAGACGGTCGTGATCAGCGCCCAAATTGAAAGCGAGCTCATCGACCTTTCGCCCGAGGAGGCGAAAGAATTCTTGAAAGACCTCGGCGTGAGCGAATCCGGCGTCGGCGCGCTCATCCGCGCCACGTACCATCTGCTCGGCTTGCGCACCTATTTCACCGCGGGTGAAAAGGAGGTGCGTGCCTGGACGATCCACGCTGGCGACACTGCCCCGAAAGCAGCAGGCGTGATCCACAGCGACTTCGAACGCGGATTCATCAAAGCCGAAACCGTGGCTTACGACGATCTAATCAAGTGCGGCTCAATCGCGGCAGCCCGCGAAAAAGGTCTGTATCGCATGGAAGGCAAGGAATACGTCGTAAAAGACGGGGACGTGTTGCTGTTCAAGTTTGCCGTGTAGCTACTACACGCTCGCGGTGGAGCTCATCTGCCTCTGCAAAAGCGCTCTGTATTTGGCGTTTTGCCATTTTGTTGTAGTGAGCTGCCATTGTCTTGACGGCGTGGAAAAGCGGTCGCCCGTTAGAAATGTCGTGGTAAAACTCGACTTTTCCTTTGAATGAAATTTGCCAACGGCCTTTCTCCCGCCGCACGGTAATCCCGTTGCCAGCCTTAGCCGGATTCTCGCCAAACAGAAAAATTAGAAACCTGCGGATTTCATCATTTGACAGCTTACGCCAGTCCCGTCGCTTCACCTGCCCTAATAGCTGCAACCGAATCGCCATCGCCTGATGCTGCCGGAGTTCGCGACTTGGCATATTTTGCAGGGTTGTCTCCAGTTCACTCAGCCTCGCCCTTTTTGTCTCGCGATCTGCTTCTGACGTCCTCAGTTCTTCCAGCAGTGATTTTGGAGGTTCACCGTCTTTGATTGCCTGATTTATGTTTTTGATTTCCTTTTCGGTTCTCGCCAGCTGTGCTTTCGCTTCGTCGCGTTCCGCTTCCAGAGACTTGTGCTGCCTAACTAGGCGCGGCCAGCAAAAAATCTTTTTCCACACGGCACTAGTCCGCCGTCCGCCGACGCTGTGTCCCTATGCGCACAGCCTGCGCAGCATCTTGCTCATATCCTAAAGCACCGGTACGCTCGGCAGATGTTGCGTGCCGTGATTGGTGTGCTGCTGTTGTCGACGATTTCGGCTATGAGCCAATATGAATTTAAGCGTGAGGTGCCGTCCCGGCATCTTGGCACTAATCGCACTGTCCGCGTGCGGCTGCCGCAGTCGTACTGGAGTGAGCCCGCGCGACGTTATCCGGTGCTCTACGTCCACGACGGTCAGAATGTTTTTGCTTCGGCGGGCACGAACTGTTGTTTCGGCTGGGGGAGTTGGCAACTGGACACGACCGCGACCCGCCTGGCTGCCGAAGGGCGCATGCAGGAAATCATCATCGTTGCCGTGGACAACAGCCGGTATCGATACCAGGAGTATCGCGGGCCTGCTCCGGATGACGGCAATTCGCGCTACACAAACTACGCGACGTTCCTGGTGAAGGAGCTGAAGCCGCTCATCGACAAGGAATATCGGACGAAGAAAACGGCCCGCGACACGGCTGTGCTTGGGTCGTCGATGGGTGGCATTTGCAGCGTCGCCCTGGCGTGGGAGCACCCGAAAACCTTCGGCGCAGCGGCAGGCCTCTCCG
>WUUC01028749.1_pt1 | contig 12574 bp, 12 predicted proteins | sample 6278441 | NCBI WGS metagenome assembly WUUC01 (sample SAMN13675441, study PRJNA597444) | soil metagenome | isolation source: soil | place: USA: Washington | collected 2017-10 | reverse complement strand
TGCGTTACCAGTGCGCCATCATGGCACCCGTGCGAGTCAACGCGGTCATCCAGGCACGGTTGTCCTCCACGCGGCTGCCCGGCAAGGTGCTCCGGCCGCTGGGTGGCGGGAGCGTCCTGAGCTGGGTGATCAGGGCCGCGGAGCGGACGCACAACGTGGACACCGTGATCCTCGCGACGTCGGACTCGCCCGACGACGACCCGGTCGCCGAGGAGGCCGCCCGCTGCGGCGCGGCGGTCGTCCGGGGGCCGCTGGACGACGTGCTCGCCCGGTACGCCCGCGCGCTCCGCGAGCACCCGTGCGACGCGGTGGTGCGCCTCACCGCCGACTGCCCCCTGCACGACCCGGCGCTGATCGCCCAGGTCGTGGGCATGTGGACGGCCGACCCGACGCTCGACCACGTGTCCAACATCGTGGTCCGCCGCTACCCGCGCGGCTTCGACACCGAGCTGGTGCGCCGCGAGGTGCTGGAGGAGCAGGACCGCACCGCGACGGGCCCGCACCGCGAGCACGTGACGTCGGGCATCTACACGCGACCCGGCGTGTACCGGTGCGGGGGCGTGGTGCCCGGGGTGGACAACTCCGACCTGCGCGTGACCCTCGACACCGACGACGACGCGAAGCTCCTGGACGCCGTGGTCGCCGAGCTGGGCGACGGCGTGCCGCGCTGGGAGGACGTGGTCGCGCTGCTGCGGTCCCGCCCGGACCTGGTGGCCCTGAACGGGGCGGTCGAGCAGCACGCCCTGCCCGGCGCATGACGTCGCTCCTGCTGCGCGCGGACGCCGGGCCCGCGGTCGGGGTCGGCCACCTGTCCCGCTGCGTCGCGCTGGCCACGGCGGCGCGGGCCCGGGGCTGGGACGTGGCGCTGTGCGGTGAGATCACCGCGGGCGGGTGGCTGGTCGGCGACCTCCCCGTGGTCCGGGACCCGCACCCGGCCGACGCGGTGGTGGTCGACCACTACGGCGCCGTCGAGCCGCCGGCGGCCGGGCTGCTGGTGTCCATCGAGGACGGCCACTTCGGCCGCCGCCGGGCCGACATCGTGGTGGACGCGAACCTCCACCAGCTCCCGCGGCCCGACGACGGCTCCCCGGTGGTGCTGCGCGGCCCCGCGTACGCCCCGCTCCGGGCGGAGGTCCGCGCGGCGCGGGAGACCCGCGGCGCCGGGTCCACGCCGCCGCGGGTCGTGGTGGTGATGGGGGGCGGGGCGGCCCCGTCGGCGGTCGCGGCCGCGCTGGCGGCGCTGCGGGAGACGGGCGTGCCCGCGGAGGTGCTGGCCGTCTCGGCCGCGCCGGTGCCCGGGTTCGCGGTGACCCCGCCCACTCCCGGCCTGCCGGGGCTGTTCGCGCGGGCCGACCTCGTGGTGAGCGCCGCGGGGGTCACGCTGCTGGAACTGTGCTGCATCGGCACGCCGACGGCACTGGTCCAGGTCGCGGACAACCAGGCCGCCGGCTACCGGACGGCGGTGGAGCGGGGCCTGGTGGCCGGGCTGGGCACCGACCCGCGCCACCACGTCGGCACCCTGCGGGACCTGCTGCTGCACGGGGAGCGGCGGGCCGCGCTGGCGGCGGCGGCCCGGGCCGCGGTGGACGGACGGGGGGCGGACCGCGTCCTGGACGCCATGGGCTTCGACCCGGTCGTCCGCACCGCGACCGCGGCGGACGCCGACCTCCTGCTGGGCTGGCGCAACGACCCGCTGACCCGGCGGTGGTCGCGCACCACCGACCCGGTCACCGCCGCCGGGCACCGGACCTGGCTCGCCCGCGTCCTGGCCGACGGAGATCGGCACCTGCTCGTCGCCGAGCACGGCGGCAGGCCCGTCGGGACGGTGCGCTTCGACCGCGCGGGGGACGTCCACGAGGTCAGCATCACCGTCGCTCCCGAGGCACGCGGCCGCCGCCTCGCCGTGCCGATGCTGCTCGCCGCCGAGCGGGCGCTGGGCGCGGAGGTCCCGGAGGCCACCATCGAGGCCGAGGTCCACCGCGACAACACCGCGTCGCTCGCCCTGTTCCGCAAGGCCGGCTACCGGGAGCGGGCCACCGACGGCGAGTGGGTCCGGTTGGGCAAGGCTCCCCCTCGGGAGTGAGCCGGCTACCCCGCCGGCGGGATCCGCGCCGCCGCGGCGGCGAGCAGGCTCGGGGACATGCTCGACGAGGCCCTGAGAGAAGAACTGTCCGAAGTAGAGGCCCGGCTCCGCGACCTGCTCGCCGAGCACGCGCACGCCACCCACCTCATCGACGCGGGCGGCAAGCGCCTCCGCCCGCTCCTGACCCTCCTCGGCGCCCGGTTCGGCGCGGGGGAACACGGCCGCGTGATCGACGCGGCCGCGCTGGTCGAGCTGGTCCACGTCGGCACGCTGCACCACGACGACGTCATGGACTCCGCGCCCGTCCGGCACGGTGTGCCGACGGCGAACGCGCTGTGGGGCAACAACCGCGCGGTCCTGCTCGGCGACCTCATGCTCGCCCGCGCGGCGGAGCTCGGCGCCGACCTCGGGATGGCCGCCCTGCGCCTGCAGACCACGACGCTGGCCCGGCTGGTGCGCGGGCAGCTCATGGAGACCGTCCGGCCGCGCACCGCCGACCCGATGGCCTACTGCCTGGAGGTCATGGCCGACAAGTCCGCCTCCCTGTTCGCGCTGGCCGCGGAGCTGGGCGCCCGGGTGGCGGACGCGGACGACGGCGCGTGCGCGGCACTGCACACCTACGGCGAGCACCTGGGCATCGCGTTCCAGATCGCCGACGACGTGCTCGACATCTGCGCGGAGACCACCGACTCCGGCAAGACCCCCGGCACCGACCTCCGCGAGGGGGTGGTGACCGTGCCCGTGCTGCACGCGCTCGCCGAGGACGGTCCCGCGGCCGACCGGCTGCGCGTGATCCTCGTCATGGGCGCGGTCACCGACCCGGACCTGCTCGCCGAGGCGCTCGGCCTGCTGCGCGCCGGTCCCGGACCGGCGCTGGCCCGGGCGGACGCCCGCTGCCACGCGGAACGGGCCCGCGCGGCACTGTCCGAACTGCCGCGGCACCCGGCCCGGGAGGTCCTCCACGGCCTGTGTGACCTGGTGCTCGACCGCACCCGGTAGACCGCGGTGCGAGGTGTCGCGTGCGACGATGCCGCCATGCCAGCACGGTTCAAGGATCTCTGCCTCGACGCGGGAGACCACCAGGCGCTCGCCGACTGGTGGTGCTCGGCGATGGGTTACGTGCGCAAGGACGCCCACGAGCCGCCGGACGACGGCTGGGTCCGGCCGCGGGAGTGGCCCGTGCCGATCGTCGACCCGGAGGGCGAGGGCCCGCTGATCTGGGTCGTGCCGGTGCCGGAGGGGAAGACGGTCAAGAACCGGATGCACCTCGACGTGGTCGGCGACACCGAGGAGCTCGTCGCGCTCGGCGCCACGGTGGCGCGCCGCCGGGACCACGCCACCGGGGACGACACCGGAGACGACACCGGGGACGACATCGAGTGGGACGTGCTCCTCGATCCCGAGGGCAACGAGTTCTGCGTCTTCAGCCCGCGGTGACGCCGCTCGAGGCGGGGATCGTCGCGGCCGCCGGACTGGCCGCGGGCGCCATCAACAGCGTCGTCGGGTCCGGCACCCTCGTGACCTTCCCGGTGCTGCTGGCCCTGGGCTACCCGCCGGTGACGGCCAACGTCTCCAACGGCCTGGGCCTGGTGCCCGGCTCGATCAGCGGCGCCATCGGCTACCGCAGGGAGCTCAAGGGGCAGCTCCGGCGGCTGGTGCGGTTCGGCACCGTCACCGTGTTCGGCGCGGTCGCCGGTGCGCTGCTGCTGCTCGTGCTGCCCGCGGACGCGTTCGAGTCGGTCGTGCCCGCGCTGATCGTGGTCGCGCTGGTGCTGGTGCTGGTGCAGCCGATCATCGCGCGCAGGCTGGCCGAGCGCAGCACCGACCGGCACCCGCACGGCGGCATCCCGCTGCTGGTCGGGGTGTTCTGCACCGCCGTGTACGGCGGCTACTTCGGCGCCGCGCAGGGCGTGATCCTCCTCGCGCTCATGGGCATCCTCATGGACGAGGCGCTCCAGCGGCTCAACGCGATCAAGAACGTGTTCGTGGCGCTCGCCAACCTGGTGTCCGGGGTGGTGTTCGTGTTCGTCGCGGACGTCGCCTGGCCCGTGGTCGGCCTGCTCGCGGGCGGTTCCATCATCGGCGGGCTGGCCGGGGCCCGGGTCGGCCGCAGGCTGCGGCCCGCGTGGCTGCGGGCGACGATCGTCGTGGTCGGGACCATCGCGATCGTGCAGATGCTGGTCCGGTGATTACTCCGTTCGGACGGAATTCGTTGACTCCTGTTCACCTCGACGTGATTGGGTATCGGAATGTCTGCTGCCACCCGCACCGAACCCGTCCGGCTGTCCGACGGCCGTGCGCTCCGCATGACCTTCGCGGAACCCCAGGGGGTCATCAGAGGCGGCGTGGTGGTCCTGCACGAGGAACGCGGGATCACCGAGACCATGCGCGCGCTCGTCTCCGCCCTGGCCGCCGAGGGCTGGCTGACCGTCGCGCCGCACCTCTACCGCGGTGACGAGGCAGGCGGCGACGAGTTCGACGACGACACCGCGCGGGAGCACATCAGCGCGCTGTCCGGCGAGTCCGTGCTCACCGACACCGACATCGCGTTCGGCTGGCTCGCGCAGCACGGCGTCCCCGCCGACCGGATCGGCGTCGTCGGCTTCGAGCTCGGCGCGGCGGTGTCCCTCGTGGTGGCCGCGAGCCGGGTCATCGGCGCCGCCGTGTCCGTCGGCGGCAGCGGCTTCTTGGACCCCATCTCACCCGGCCTGCCCGCGCTGGTGGACGTGGCGCCCGACCTGCGCTGCCCGTGGCTCGGCCTGTACGGCGACAAGGTCGCCGACGAGGTCGCGCTGCTGCGCGACGCCGCGCGGCGGTCGGAGACGGCGAACGACGTCGTGCTCTACCCGGCCGCCGACTACCGCTTCGACATCTACCCGGACTCGGGCGTCGAGTCGTGGCAGCGGGTCCTCAACTGGTTCGACGCCCACCTCCGCTGATAATCAGCGGGTGCCAGCGACCTCCCTGTCCCACGTCGAGTTCGACCTCCTGTGGGAGCACCTCGGGTTCACCGAGCGGCCCTACCCGTTGGACGTGCCCTCGTTCGGCCGCACCGCCGACGAGCGCGCCGCCCTGCGCGAGGAGGTGCGGCGGTCCCTGCGCGACCGGGGGCTGCACGACGGCGCCGAGGTCGCGCCCGCGCTCGAGGAGGAGCTCGCGGTGCTGGGCAGGCACAGCTTCAGCGTCGACGGGCAGCTGTCGGTCGGCGAGCACCTGAAGGTCCTCGCCGCCACCGACGGCCGCCTCGGCGTGCTCGCCGCGCAGAGCGACGAGCGGGTCATGCTCGCCAGGGTCCGCGACGCCCGGCTGGTGCCCGCGGTGGTCACGCTGCTGCCGGACGAGAAGCCGGGGCCCGGCGGGGTCGCGCGGCTGCCGAGGGCCGTGTTCGACGCGGCCGTCGAGGAGTACGCCGCGAGCGGGTACACCGGGCTGGAGCGCGCCCTCACCGGCGGCGGCGTCACCGGCCGGGGCCTGCGGACGGTGCTCACGCTGGTCGAGTCGGGCAGGCACGGCGGCGGCCAGCTCGCCGCGAACAGCGTCGACCAGGTCGGCCGCCGCACCAGGACGGCGGTGCTGAACTGGTTCGACACCGAGGCCGGCCGGTACCTCGTGCACAGCGACGTCACCCGCGACCGGGTCGAGTGGCTCACGGTCGCCCCCGCGGACACGGCCCGCGTCGAGCAGCGGCTGACGGAGCTGGCGACCTCGCTGAACCGCCGGTGAGCCGTCGGTCCACTCGGTACCGTGACACCCGGACCGGATCCGTCCAGAAGGGTGTGCGGCATGAGCGAGCGTGCGTCCCCCGCCGAGTTCGCGCCCGCGGCCGCCGGGGCGCTGGCACCCGTCGCCGGGCAGGTCGAGAAGGCGAAGGAGCAGGCGCTCGCCGGCACGCTGCGCATCGACCTCGAGTCCGCGCGGGTGATCCTGGGGCAGCTGGCCGCGCTGCGGCTGCGGGCGGGCGACCTCGTGCGGGCCTGCGCCGAGCTGGACACCCCGCTCCGCTTCGGTGACAACTGGGTCGGTCGGCTCGTGGCCGAGCGGCTGCGCACGGTCGCCGTCGACCGGGACGCGGGCGTCACCCCCGTGCTCGCCGCGTTCCACCAGGTGCTCGACGACCTCGAGGCGACCGTCCGGTTCGCCGCCGGCGTGTACGCGGCCACCGACGACCGCGCGGCGGCGGACCTGGTCCGCGCCGCGAGCCGGTTCGGGGTGCGGGTGGAGGAGGCGCGATGAGGGTGAGCACGTTCGAGGGCTGTCTCCCGCCGACCTGGCCGCGGCCGCCGCGCCCGCCCGTGCCGGAGCCGGAGCCCGGCTCGCTGGACGAGCCCGTCGACTGGCTGACCTACTCCCACCCCGAGCTGTACGGCATGGTCCACGAGGGACTGGACCTGACGGGTGCGATGGCCGTGTCGGCGCGGTGGGCCCGGCTCGGCGACGAGCTGTCCGACCTCGGCGACGAGCTGACGAAGCTCCTGGTCGCGACCACGCAGGCGTGGGAGGGCGAGGCGGCGGACCTCGCGCGGGAGAGCGTGTCGGCACTCGCGGACTGGTGCCGCGAGACCGGCGCGCGGGCCACCGGGGTCTCCGGGTGCGTCACCGTCGAGGCCGACAACGCGGTCGCGGCCCGCAACGACATGCCACCGCCGCCGTACCCCGTGGCCGATCGGCCGATGCCCTCCCAGGCGACCGCGTTCACCAGCGGCGACTTCGCGACGGCGGCACCGCTCGTGGTCGACCCCGCCGTGTACTCGTCGCGGGAGCGGGCACTGCACCAGCAGGCCGCCAGGACGATGGCGCGGTTCCAGGAGAGCTCGCGCGACGTGTACGCGACCGTGCCGCAGTTCGCGCCGCCGAACCTGCGGAAGGTGCCGTACGGAACGCCGCGGGAGCAGCCCCCGCCGGTGCCCCCGCCCGTGCCGCCACCCGTGGCCGCCGGTGTCGTGCCGGGCGGCCCCGGGCAGACGCCCGGCCCGAAGGGTGGTCCCGGTGGCGCGGGCGGACGGGTCGTGGCCGGCCCGCCCGCCGGTCCGGCCCCGGCCGCTCCCGGCCCGGGAGCCGGCACGGGTGCCGCGCCCGGCGAGCAGACCCCGGCGCGGCCCGCCGCGGCCGCGGGCAGGCCGGGCACACCCGCGCCCGCGGCGGTCGGGACGGGCGGCGGGATGCCCGCGGGCGCACCCGGCGGCCGCGGCGAGGACGTCGAGCGCAAGGGCAAGAGGTACCTCGACGAGGACCCCGGCATCTGGGGCATGGGGGAGCAGCGGGTCGTGCCGCCGGTGATCGGCGAGGTCAACCGCCGTGCGTGACCCGGGTTCCGGCTGGATCCAGCTGAGCGCCGTCGAGCTCTACCTGCTCTGGTCGGCGATGGGCCTCGGCGAGCTCCCCGAGGTGCTCGACGTGCTGCACGTCGGCCGCATCCCGGCGCGCCGGGCCGAGCTGGTGGCGGCGGCGTCGCGGTCGCTCGCCGCCCGCGACCTCGGCACGGTGACCGCGCCGGCCCGCGACCTCGCCGCGATGCTGCGAGCGCTCGGCGCCGGCACGGCGTCGCTCGACATGCGGGTCTACGGCGCGGGCACGCCGCTCTTCGCGTTCGCCACCGCGGGCCCGGCGGGCGCCGCGGTCGCCGCGCGGGTCGGCGAGGAGGTGCGCGTCGGCTCGGTGCGGGCGACCGCGCTGGCGTCGTCGCTGCTGGGCTCGCTCACCCCGCTGCCCGCGGCCACCGGCCGCCCGGCGAACGTGAGCGCGGCGGACTACGAGGCCGCGTGCGCGGAGGGCGCCGCCGACGGCGTGCCCGGCTTCACCAGGGCGCTCCAGGCGGCGGGCGTCCGCGTCGCGGAGGCGAGCACCCTGGCGCACGCGCTGACCAGCAGGACCGGCGGCGGCCAGCTCGGCGCCACCGGGCGGGTGCGGGCACCCGCCGTGGTCGGCTGGCTCGACACCCCCGACGGCAGGTTCGCCCTGCGCCGCAGTGGCGGGTGGATCACGATCACCCCCGCCGACATCCCGCGCCTCACGTCGATGGCCGAGGAGATGCTGGCCGACGTGCACTGAGGGAGCGTGGGGGAGAAGCGGGCACGGTCACGGGCTCGCTGGTCGGGGTGGCCCTGTTCGGCGGTCGCGATCGTGCGCTCCCGCCCGGTCCGCGTCCGGAGCTGAGCGCCCGCGACCAAAGTATCGGCCTGGCGAACCTAGGTATCGGATCTTCGTGCCCGGCCGCCATGGGTCGGTAGGTTCGCGGCATGGGTACCCGGCGGAGCGTGCGTGACCGGGTCGTGGACGCCGGGGTGTGCGCGTTCGCCGTGTTGTTCGGGCTGGTGCTGGCCGCCGCCCGCGTCGAGGCGGACGAGCTCCCAGGCCGGCAGTGGCTGTTCGTCCTGGACCAGCTCGTGTGGCTCCTCGGCTGTGGCGCGCTGTGGCTGCGGCGCGGCAGGCCGGTGGGCGTGGCGGCCGCGTTGCTCGCCGCGTCGTGCGTGTCGGAGCTGGTCGGCGGCGCGGCGATGGTGGCGCTGTTCACGGTGGCGGTGCACCGCCCGCCCCGGGTCACGGCCGCGTTGTTCGGGCTGGGGCTGGTGTCCACCGGCGTGTTCCTGGCGGTGCGCCCGGAGGGCAACGAGCCGCTGGCCTTCTCGCTCGGGTTCGGGCTGGCGGTGCAGTGCGCCGTCGTCGGGTGGGGTCTGGTGGTGCGGCACCGGCGCGAGCTCGTGCTGTCGCTGCGGGAACGGGCGGTCCGCGCCGAGACCGAGGCGGAGCTGCGGGCCGAGCGCGCGCAGCTGCGGGCCCGCGACGCCATCGCCCGGGAGATGCACGACGTGCTCGGCCACCGGCTCTCGCTGCTGAGCGTGCACGCCGGTGCGCTCGAGTACCGGCCGGACGCGCCGCGCGAGGACGTCGCCAGGGCCGCGGCCGTGATCCGGGAGAGCGCGCACCAGGCGCTGCAGGACCTGCGGGAGGTGATCGGCGTGCTGCGGGCGCCGGTGCAGGAGCTGCCGCAGCCGAGGTACGCGGACCTGCCCGCGGTGGTCGCGGAGTCCGCGGCGGCGGGCATGCCGGTGGCGCTGCGCGAGTCGGTGACGGGCGAGGTGCCGGACACGCTCGGCCGCACGGCGTACCGGATCGTGCAGGAGAGCCTGACGAACGCGCGCAAGCACGCCGCCGGGTCCGAGGTGTCGGTCCACGTCACCGGCGCCCGGGCGGACGGCCTCACCGTCGAGGTGGTCAACACGGCGGGTGCCGCGACGGGCGGGGGTGGCGGCGGTCAGGGGCTCGTCGGCCTGGCGGAGCGGACGGCGCTGGCGGGCGGCACGCTCACCCACGGCCCGACCCCCGACGGCGGCTGGCGGGTGTCGGCCTGGCTACCGTGGCCGGCGTGACGGTGGACGTGCCGACCGACGTGCCGACCGGGGCGCCGATCGACGTGCTCGTCGTCGACGACGACCCGCTCGTGCGCGCCGGGCTGGCGATGATGCTCGGCGGCGCGCCGGACCTCCGCGTGGTCGCCGAGGCGCGGGACGGCGGCGAGGTGCCCGCGCTGGTCGACCGCCACCGCCCGCACGTCGTGCTGATGGACATCCGGATGCCGCTGGTGGACGGCCTGACCGCCACCGAGGCGCTCCGCGCCCGCCCGGACGCCCCGGAGGTCCTGGTGCTGACCACGTTCGACGCCGACGAGCACGTGCTGCGGGCCCTGCGCGCGGGTGCGGCGGGGTTCCTGCTCAAGGACACCCCGCCCGCGGCGATCGTGGCGGCGGTCCGCCAGGTGGCCGCCGGCGTCCCGGTGCTGTCCCCGGCCGTGACGAGGCGCCTGATCGCCAGGGTCGCCGAGACCGGCACCGACGCCCGCCGCACCCGCGCCGCCGCGCGCCTGGCCCGCCTCAACGCCCGCGAACGCGAGGTGGCGGTCGAGGTGGGCAAGGGCAGGTCGAACGCCGAGATCGCCGCGGCCCTGCACCTGAGCGTCCCGACGGTCAAGACGCACGTCTCGGGTGTCCTCGCCAAGCTGGACCTGAACAACCGGGTCCAGATCGCCCTGCTCACCCACGACGCGGGTCTGCTCGGCTGAGGCCCGCGACCGCCGTCCGCAATTGTCGAAATGCACCGGCGGAGGAGCCGAAACCCCGGACACCGAGGTGTAAACGGCGTCGCCGCGGCAACTCGCCCGTTCGGTGGAATGACGCGGCGAAAGGAGGAATCCTCGGCCCGAATTCGGGTGCCCGACGGACCTCCGCACCGGTCATCACCGAGAGTTCGGCGCCTGTCGCCGCAGCTCAGAGCGGTGTCGATGCCGGTCGTGACCGTGTCCGGAACGTCGTCACTGTCGTGGTGACTCCATTCCTGGACATTGTCAATGATTCACCGGCGATATCCGGCGCCCCCGTCAATGCCCCGGTTGACGTCGCGGTTACAGTGGATCACTGAGCGCTGACCGGATCGACGGGACGGATGATCATGCCGCGGCTAGCTTTCGAGGAGCCGAAGGGCGGCCCAGTGACGCGGAAGCCGGCCAGGCACCGGCGGGAGGCCCGGCGCGACAACGTGGTGGTGGTGCTCAAGGCGGCCACCTTCGCGATCGTCGTGGCGTTCGTCGGGGCCGTCGTCCTCCTGGCGACCGCGGACGGCGACGAGCCGAGGGCCGCCGCGCCCCCCGTGCCGGAGATCCGCACGAGCGACGACGCGCAGGCGAGCACCACGACCGCGCCGCCGCCCGGGATCATCGCGCCGGAGGTGCGCACCCAGACCGCCGAGATCGTGCGCACCGCGCCGCCGAGCACCGCGCCGAGCGTGCCGAGCTCCGCGCCGCCGCCCGCCGGGGGCCAGCGGTTCGCGGTCATCGGGGAGCAGTGCCAGAACCGCGGGGAGTTCGCGTTCACGGAGCGTTACGAACCGGTCGTGTGTCGTGGTCAGCGTTCTGATCAAAAGCTCGTATGGCGACGCGCGTTTCGATAGGTCCAGACCAATCCGCTGGGTAATCGCACGAACGCGGAAAGCCACGAATTAGCGCTTTCAGTCGCCCTAACGGCAATAAACAGGGCACTCCGACCCTGGTGGCAGCGCTTACGTTACCTGTTTTCGTGTTGCCAGTTCACCGCAGCGAAAACTTACGGTCACACTTATTTGACTCGCCGGGCCACGGTGTTTACCGTTCCCCGCGGGTCTGGGGGTGACGCGTTGTTGCCCCTGATGAGAGACCTTGGGGAACGCCGGAAGGAAAGCGGACCGCGGTGAAGAAGACGTCCATCCGGCGGCGCCGGGCTCTGTCCATTCGAACCCGCGTGCTGACCTTGGCGCTGGTGCCGTCGCTCGTATTCCTGCTCGCCGGTGTCGCCGGCGCGGGATATTTGATCTTCGACGCGGCCAAGACCAGGAACTACTTCCAGCTCGCGAGCGACGCGCAGCGGCAGTCGCTGCCGCTCATCGTCTCCCTCCAGGAGGAGCGCAGGCTCACTCTCCGTAGGCTCGCCAGTTTCGGCACCTTCACCTCCGAGCTCATCCAGCAGCGGGAGAAGACCGACGCCCTCGCGGGCACCGCCACGTCGAGCCTCGCCGAGCTGTCGGAGATCGCGCCAACGGGGGTGCGGCGCGCCATCCGCAACTTCAGCAGCCTGATGGACGAGCTGCCCGCCATGCGGGCGCGCGTGGACGGCGGCCAGGTGTCGATCTCCGAGTCGTTCGCCCTCTACAACGACATCGTCGACCAGTTCATCGACGGCACGAAGGGCCTCGCGCAGTTCGCCCCGGACGCCGAGACCGCCTACCTGCAGCTGGTCGTCGCGCCACTGCTGACCAGTGCCGACCTCATGCAGCGCTCGGACGCCCTCGCCGCGGCCAACCTGGTCGGCGGCGGTCTGACCAACGCCGACTTCAGCGTCTACCAGGGTCAGGTCAGCTCCTACCACCTGCAGCTCGACGCGACCGTCCCGCTCGCGGAGCCCAGCGTCCAGGCGCAGTACCGCGCGCTCACCGGCAGCCCGCCGTGGCTGCGGCTGATGTCGGTCGAGGAGGTCCTGCTCCGCGGCGACAACAACCTCCCGATCAGCGAGGACCTGTGGCGTGCCGCCGCGGACGACGTCGGCCTCGGGCTGATGCGGATGCTCCAGACCCAGAGCAGGTACACCACCGACCTCGCCGTGTCGAAGGTCAACAACACGCTCCTGCAGTCGATCGTCGCGGGCGTGCTGGTCCTGGCGCTGGTGGTCGCGGTGTTCATGTTCGCGCTGCGGCTGTCCCGCAGGCTCATCGAACGCCTGATCCGGCTGCGGACCGACACCCTCGAGCTCGCCGAGAAGCGCCTGCCCGAGCTGGTGGAGAAGGTCCGCGCGGGCACCGAAGTGCACGTCGACGACGAGATGAAGCTGCGCGACTACGGCTCGGACGAGATCGGCGAGGTCGCGGACGCGTTCAACAAGGCGCAGCAGACCGCCGTCGCGGCCGCCGTCCAGGAGGCGAAGACCCGCGAGGGCACCAACAAGGTGTTCCTCAACATCGCCCACCGCAGCC
>WUUC01138667.1_pt1 | contig 12575 bp, 15 predicted proteins | sample 6278441 | NCBI WGS metagenome assembly WUUC01 (sample SAMN13675441, study PRJNA597444) | soil metagenome | isolation source: soil | place: USA: Washington | collected 2017-10 | reverse complement strand
ACGTCCTCCAGGGCGAGTCGGAGATGGCGACCTTCAACAAGACGCTCGGCAAGTTCCAGCTCGTCGGCATTCCGCCGGCGCCGCGCGGCATGCCGCAGATCGAGGTCGCGTTCGACATCGACGCCAACGGCATCCTCAACGTCTCCGCGAAGGACCTCGGCACCGGGAACCAGCAGCAGATCCGGATCGAAGGTGGCTCGGGCCTCCAGGAGGAGGAGGTCGAGCGCATGGTGAGCGAGGCGGAGGCGCACGCGGACGAGGCGCGTCGGATGCGCGAGCTCGCCGAGGCGAAGAACCAGGCGGAGACGCTCGTCTACTCGACGGAGAAGAGCCTCAAGGAGCACCGCGAGTCGCTCGACGCCGAGACCCTCTCCGAGATCGAGTCGCGCATCGAGGCGCTGAACGGCGTTCTCGAGAGCGAGGACGTCTCCGCGATCCGGACGAAGAGCGAGGACCTCATGCAGGCCTCGCACAAGCTCGCTCAGGCCGTCTACGAGAAGGTGCAGGCCGAGCAGCAGGCCACAGCCGGCGCGACGGCCGGCGACGGCGCTTCGACGAGCGACGAGGAGGTCGTCGAGGAGGCCGACTACGAGGTCATCGACGAGGAAGCGAAGCAGTCGTAAATGGCCTCGCAGAAGAAGCCGCCTCCGGAGGAGGCCCTGTCCGTTCTCGAGGAGCGCATCGCGCTCCTCGAGAAGGAGCGGGACGAGCACCTGGACGACCTCAAGCGCCTCGCGGCCGAGTTCGAGAACTACCGCAAGCGGGCCGTCCGCGACCAGGAGAGCCTGGTCGCGCGCGCCCACGAGCGGCTCGTCAAGGAGCTCCTCCCGGTCCTCGACGACCTCGAGCGCGCGCTCGAGGCCGCGGCCGAGCACGAGGAGGCGAAGCTCGAGGACGGCGTCCGCCTTGTCCATCGCGAGCTGCGGGACGCACTCGCGAAGGAAGGCCTGGTCGAGATCGAGACGAACGGGTCGTTCGACCCGCACGTGCACGAGGCTCTCCTGACGCAGCCGTCCGAGGAGGACGAGGGCTCCATCCTCGAGGTCATCCAGAAGGGCTACCGCCTCGGCGACCGCGTCCTGCGGCCGGCGCGGGTGGTGATCGCGCAGGGGGCCGAGCGATGAGAGACCTCTACGAGGTCCTGGGCGTACCGAAGACGGCCTCGGCGGCCGAGATCAAGAAGGCCTACCGGAAGCTCGCCCGCCAGTACCACCCCGACGCCAACCCCGGCGACGGGGAGTCCGAGGACCGCTTCAAGGAGGTTCAGGCAGCGTACGACGTCCTCTCCGACCCGGAGAAGCGCAAGCAGTACGACCAGGTCGGCCCCAGGATCTTCTCGGGCGCGGGCGCTCCGGGCGGCGGGAACTTCCAGTGGTCGGGGAACGTCGGAGACCTGGGCGACCTGAGCGACCTCCTCGGAGGGCTCTTCGGGCGGATGGGAGGCTCCCCGCCGCGCGGCCGCAAGCCCCGAGGGCAGAAGGGCGCCGACGTCGGGGTGGTGATCAACGTCTCCTTCGAGGACTCGCTCAAGGGGCTGACGACGAAGATCCCCGTGGATCTGGAGATGACGTGCCAGGCGTGCAACGGTTCGGGCGCCGAGCCCGGGACGACACCCACGATCTGTCCCGAGTGCCGGGGGCGCGGCGTCACGGCGGAGGACGAGGGCTTCTTCGCCTTCTCGCGGCCGTGTCCGCGCTGCGGCGGCGACGGGACCGTCGTCGAGAAGCCGTGCCGGCGCTGCGGCGGCACGGGGCGGCAGCGGCGGACGAAGCGCTACACGGTCAAGATCCCTGCGGGCGTGCGCGACGGCACGCAGATCCGGCTGAAGGGGAAGGGGGAGGCCGGCTTCGGCGGCGCGCCGCCGGGCGACCTCGTGGTCACGACCAGGGTTGCGCCCTCGCCGCTCTTCGAGCGCCGCGGGGCCGATCTCGTCATCGAGGTGCCCGTGACCTACGCCGAGGCCGCGCTCGGGTCGGAGGTCGAGGTGCCGACGCCCGAGGGACGGATCTCGCTGAAGGTGCCCCCCGGCTCCCAGGACGGGAAGCTCCTGCGCGTCAGGGGGCAGGGAGCGCCGAGGTTGAACGGCGGCGGCAGGGGCGACCTCCTCGCACGCCTCCACATCGCCGTGCCGACGAAGCTGACGAAGGCCGAGCGCGAGGCGCTGGAGGCCCTCCGGAAGGCGTCGACGCGCGACGTGCGCGAGAAGCTGAGGACGTGAGATGGACGACAGGCCCCGCTACATGATCTCCGTCGCCGCCGAGCTCGTCGGCATGCACCCGCAGACGCTTCGCATCTACGAGGCGAAGGGCCTGGTGCGGCCGAAGCGCACGCCCGGAAACACCCGCCTCTACTCCGACGCCGATCTCGAGCGCCTCCAGCTGATCCAGCGGCTGACGACGGAGCTCGGGCTCAACCTCGCCGGCGTGGAGACGGTCATGCGCCTCGAGGACGAGCTCGCCCGCCTGCGACGCCGGCTGGAGCGGCTCGAGCGCGACGCCCGTGAGCAGATTCGCCAGGTGCACAAGCAGTACAAGCGGGAGATCGTCCTCTACCGCGATCAGCGCGACAACCACCCCGAACGGCAAAGGGCGAGATGGACTTCAACAGGCTGACGATCAAGTCGCAGGAGGCGGTCGGCGCCGCACAGGAGCTGGCGCGCCGCTCGGGGAACCCTGAGATCTACCCGGAGCACCTGCTTCTCGCGCTGCTCGACCAGGAGCTGCCCCGGACGCTCGTCTCCTCGGCTTCCACGCTGCGTGCGGAAGCCGAAGCCCGCCTGGGGGCCAAGCCTGCGGTTCAAGGCGCCTCCCAGCAGCCGCGCGTCTCGACAGCCTTCGCCGACGTCCTCGACCGCGCGTTCGAGGAGGCGCAGTCGCTGGAGGACGAGTACGTCTCCGTCGAGCACCTGCTCCTGGCGCTCGACGTTGTCCCGCGCGACGAGCTCCTCGCGCGCATCAGGGACGTGCGCGGCGCGCAGCGCGTCACCTCGCAGGACCCCGAGGGCACGTACCAGGCGCTGGAGAAGTTCGGCCGCGACCTCACCGAGCTGGCGGAGAGCGGCAAGCTCGACCCCGTCATCGGCCGGGACGAGGAGATCCGCCGCGTCATTCAGGTCCTCTCGCGGCGGACCAAGAACAATCCCGTCCTCATCGGCGACCCCGGCGTGGGGAAGACCGCGATCGCGGAGGGGCTCGCTCAGCGGATCGTCGCCGGCGACGTCCCCGAGGGCCTGAAGGGCAAGCGGGTCTGGGCGCTCGACATCGGCGCCCTCCTGGCGGGCTCGAAGTACCGGGGGGAGTTCGAGGAGCGCCTGAAGGCGGTCCTCGGCGAGATCAAGGAGTCGGGCGGCGAGATCGTCCTCTTCATCGACGAGCTGCACACCATCGTCGGCGCCGGGGCGGCCGAGGGCGCGGTCGACGCCGCGAACATGCTGAAGCCAATGCTCGCGCGCGGAGAGCTGCGCGCGATCGGGGCGACGACGCTCGACGAGTACCGCAAGCACGTCGAGAAGGACGCCGCACTCGAGCGGCGCTTCCAGCCCGTGCTCGTCGGGGAGCCGAGCGTGGCGGACACGATCGCGATCCTCCGCGGGCTCAAGGAGCGCTACGAAGCCCACCACGGCGTCCGCATCCGCGACGCCGCGCTCGTCGCCGCGGCGGTGCTCTCCGACCGCTACATCTCCGACCGCTTCCTTCCCGACAAGGCGATCGATCTCGTGGACGAGGCCGCCTCGCGCCTTCGCATGGAGATCGACTCCTCGCCGCTCGAGCTCGACGAGGCCGAGCGCCGCGTTCGGCAGCTCGAGATCGAGCTCGCGGCCATGGGCAAGGAGGCGCCCGAGGTCCGCGAGCCCGTCGAACGCGAGCTGGCCGACGCGAAGGCGCAGCGCGACGAGCTCTCCGCCCGCTGGGCGAAGGAGAAGGAGGCGCTCGAGCGCGTGAAGGAGATCACGCGGCGAATCGACGAGCTGCGCATGGAGGCCGACCGCGCCGAGCGCGGGGGCGAGCTTCAGCGCGTCGCCGAGATCCGCTACGGCGAGCTCCCCACCCTCGAGAAGGAGTTCGCCGCGAGGGAGGAGGCCGACTTCGAGCCCATGGTGAAGGAGGAGGTGGACGAGGACGACGTCGCGCTCGTCGTCTCCCGCTGGACGGGCGTTCCCGTGTCGCGCCTCCTCGAGGGCGAGACCGAGAAGCTGATCCACATGGAGGAAAGGCTCCATCGCCGCGTCGTCGGCCAGGAGGAGGCGGTCGAGGCCGTGGCGAACGCCCTCCGCCGCGCCCGGACCGGGCTTCAGGACCCCAACCGGCCGATCGGCTCCTTCGTCTTTCTTGGCCCGACCGGGGTCGGGAAGACAGAGCTCGCCCGTGCCCTGGCCGAGTTCATGTTCGACGACGAGCGGGCCATGGTGCGCCTGGACATGTCGGAGTACCAGGAGCGGCACACGGTCGCCCGCCTCATCGGGGCGCCGCCTGGCTACGTCGGCTACGACGAGGGCGGACAGCTGACGGAGGCCGTGCGGCGCCGCCCGTACTCGGTCGTCCTCCTCGACGAGATCGAGAAGGCGCACAACGAGGTCTTCGACGTGCTGCTCCAGATTCTCGACGACGGACGCCTGACAGACGGGCACGGCCGCACTGTCGACTTCCGCAACACCGTCGTGATCATGACCTCGAACCTCCGCTCGGCGGAGGCCATGCGCGAGTTCTTCCGGCCCGAGTTCCTGAACCGGATCGACGAGATCGTCGAGTTCCGGCCGCTAACACGGGAGCAGCTCGGCGAGATCGTCGAGTTCCAGCTCGCGCGCCTGCGCGAGCGCCTCGCGGCGCGTGGCCTCGCCCTCGAGCTCACCGACGCCGCGAAGGAGCACCTCGCCGAGGCGGGGTGGGATCCGGCCTACGGTGCGCGCCCGCTGAAGCGCGCGCTCCAGCGGCTGGTCGAGAACCCCCTCGCGCTCCAGCTTCTCGAGGGCGGCTTCGTCGAGGGCGACACCGTGCGCGTCGACCTCGGCGAGGACGGCCTCGTCTTCGAGAAGGCGCCGGCGCGAGAGCACGCCGTCGCCTAGCCGTCGAAGGCTCGGCTAGGGGACGTCCGCGAAGAACTTCGACTTGCCCGTCTCGGGCGGCGCGCCGTAGATGAAGAGGGCGAGCTCGTCCGAGCCGGCGTTGCGGAGCTGGAGGATAGTCCCCCGCTCCACCACGACGACGCCGCCCCGCGGCACCTCGTGGCGCTCGGGCGGCTCTCCCAGATCGATCGTCAACGTCCCGTCGAGCACGACGACGACCTCCTCCTGGCCGAGATCGCAATGGCGCTTGCCCCGGCTGCCGGGCGGATAGCGCCAGAGGTTCGCACGTGACTGACGGAGAGCGTCCGAGAGCCGCGCAACCGAGCGCGGATCGTCCTCGGCGCGGGGGACGAAGTCGAGCTCGGCCGCGCGGAAGATCGTGTGCACGGCGGGAGCCTAGTCGACCGAGGAGCCGGGACTCGCGTGAGCGTAGACGAGCGCCAGACTGCTCTCGCGGCGACGTCCACCGGGTGAGCCTAATGTTCGGCGGTGTCGCGCCCGCCCACCCGCCCGCTGACGCTTGGGGAGATCTTCGCCGAGACGATCCACGTCTACGGCGAGCGCATCTGGGCCGCGCTCGCGCTCGGGGCCGTCTACTCGGTGATCCTGGCTGCGGCGATCCTCGTCCACGAGGCGCTCTACTACGTGGTCGCCTCGCTCATGCTCGTGGCCGCCTACGGGGTGGCGACCCGGCTCGTCGGCGGCGACTCGTTCCAGGAGGCCTGGGCGCAGGTCGCCGTCCGGCTCCCCGTCCTCGTCGTGCTCGCCCTCGTCGTCGGCCTGCCCTTCATTCTCGCGAGCACCTACCTGCTCCTGCTCTTCTTCGGTGCCTTCTGGCTCGGGCTGACGGGCTTCGCCGTCCCCGTCGCGGTCTCGGAGCGAGAGGACGACCAGAGCGGCTGGGCGGCAAGGGTCGCCTACGCGCTCGAGCGGACCGTCGCCCTCGCCCGCGCGGAGTACCTCCACGCCGTCGGCGTCACCGCGGCCCTCCTCCTCGTCAACGTCCTGGTCGGCGTTCTCCTCGGCGCGGCTCTCGTTGGCTATGCAGACAACAGCTCCCTGATCGGCAGCCTGCTGGCTCAGCTCGTGCTGGCGCCGTTCTTCTTCCTCGGCCTCAGCGTCCTCTACTTCGAGCAGACGACGAGGGCGGCGGCCGCCGAGAGGGGACCTTCGGGAGACGGCTCGCGCGCCTGATCGGAAGCCGCGGGGCGATATTCTCGCCGGGCCAACCGAGCGAGGAGCGAAAAGGATGCCGAAGTACCTGATGTTGTCGACGCTCAGCGAGCAGGGACTCCAGACGCTGCGCGCGAACCCCGAGCGCGTCCGCGAGGTGAACCGGGACGTCGAGGAGATGGGCGCGAAGGTCGTGCACCAGTGGTTCCTCCTCGGCCCGCACGACTTCGTCAACATCGTCGAGGCGCCGGACGCATCGGCCATCGCCAAGATCTCCGTCGCCCTCGGCGCCCGGGGGAGCGTCCACACCCAGTCGTACGAGATGCTCGAGGTCGACGATCTGCTGAGCCTCCTCTCCGAGTAGAGGTGGAGGAGCCGCCGCGGCTGCCGGACTGGCTGGCCGCCGAGGTGGCGGCCTGGCCGCAGGACGCCTGGGGGGCCCACCAGACGCGCGTCCTCCTCCGGGACGGCGCGGTGATCGAGCCGGTAGCCATTCTCCCGAGCGGGGACATCGTCGGCTGGGCGGCCGCGGGGGACGTCCCCTTCTCGGCGGACGACATCGTCGCCATCGAGCGCCTCGACGAGTAGCTCTCCCGCTAGCCGCCCAGCGTGAAGACGTAGTCGCGGTCCGCCGCGCCGACGTGGCAGCCCCAGCAGACGGTCCCCTCCGCCTGGAGCCGGAAGCGCTCGTTCGCCGCCTCGCGTGTGTACTCCACGAACATCCAGTCGTTGTGCGCGGGATCGGCGCCGCTCTCCTTACGCATGATCGCGATGAGGCCGATGAAGTCGGCTCCCGGCCGGGTCGCCTCCTTGACGACGACCGTCCCGTTCGGGAAGAGCCCGTTCGCCCGGACACGCCTGGAGGCAAAGACGTCCTTCGTGCCGTCGTGCGGGTCGGATTCGCGCGGCGGGATCGGCCGCACGTTCAGCTTGGGCCAGTCTCGGTACCCGGCCACGTACCGGGGGACCCCCGGCGGCGCCTTCGGCTTCGGCGCGGGCGGCGGGGCCGCCTCGGTCGTCGCCTCCTCGCCCGTCGTCGGCTGCTCTGCCGTAGCCGTCTCAGGCTCGCTCGACGTCTGGGGCGACACTGCGGGCGCCCGCTCGGGCTCGGAGGATCCTCCGCAGGCGGTTGCCAGGGCGAGGACGGCGGCGGCGACGAGCAGCCGGCGCATGCAGCGACGATACGCCCGCCCTCGCCCGCGCTCAAGGACGACCCCGCGGCTTCCGCGCGACGCGGTCGCCGTCACTCGAGCCGCGAGTAGGCAACCGCGACGTCGGCGGCGAGTGCGGCGTTCTCGATCACGAGCGTCCTGTTCACCTCGCGCGTCTGGCCGCCGCTCGCCTCGTGCACGTAGGCGAGGACGAAGGGCGTCACGTCCCCTCCGGAGATCCCCTGCCGCTCGGCCTCGGCGAGCGCCTCCTCGAAGAGCGGCTCGACCTCGAGACTCTCGTCGGGCGGGCGCGCGAGGACGAGCGCCGAATGGCGGCCGAGCCGCCAGTGGAACTGCGCGATCGTGGCGGCCTCCTCGACCGTCTGCACCCGCGTGGAGACGGGCGGCCCGCCGTCGCGCCGGTAGAAGAGAGGGATCGTCTCGGTGCGCCAGCCGAGGACCGGCACCCCGATCGTCTCGAGCACCTCGGCGGTCGCATCCGTGTCGAGGAGTGACTTTGCGCCGGAGGCGACGACGAGAGCCTCGGTGCGGGCAAGCTCGCCGACGTCTGCGGAGATGTCAAGCCGCGTGGCGTAGCCGCGATGGACTCCGCCGAGCCCGCCGGTGCCGAGGAAGCCGATGCCCACCGCCCTGCAGACGGCGAGCGTCGCCCCGGCCGTCGTGGCACCGAGGGCACCCTGAGCGGCGCAGGCGGCGAGATCGCGCGGGCCGACCTTGCGGGCGTCCGGCGAGTCGGCGAAGCGCTCCAGCTGGCTCTCGGAGAGCCCCACCTGGATGACGCCGTCGACGACGCCGACGGTCGCGGGAACCGCCCAGGCGGCGCGTACGCGCCGCTCCGACTCGGCCGCGACCTCGGCGCCTTCCCCGCGCGGGAAGCCGTGCGACACGAGGGTCGTCTCGAGCGCGACGACCGGCCGCCTCGCCTCGAGCGCGGCTCGCACTTCGGGGTGGATGCGGAGAAGGTCGGCCATGGGGCTACGGCATCGCCCCCATGCGCGCGACGCACCGGGCCGCCGCCTCGAGCGCCAGCGCGGGGCCGGCGACGAGGAAGCCGGCGGCGAAGGCGTCGCCGGCTCCGGTGGAGTCGACGACCTCGGCGGGAACGGCGGGGAGCTCCTCGCTCCGGCCGCCTCGCGTGACGACGCAGCCGAGCGCCCCCCGCTTGAGGGCGACGGTCTCGGCCGGGATCGAGCCGACGAGGTCCGCCTCCGCCTCGTTGGCGAAGACGACCTGCGGACGCACCTCCTGCAGCGTTACCCGGAACTCCGCGACGCCGGCCGCCTCGATCGCCGAGGTCGACGAGAGGTCCACGCTCACGCGGGGCGCGAGCCGGGCCGCCGCGAGCGCGGCCGCGCGGATCGGCCCGCCCACGAGGCTGTAGCCCGGTACGTGCAGCCACTCGCTCTCGGCGAGCCAGGCCGGGTCGAGCTCCTCCGGGCGGAGCTCGACCGACACGCCCCGATCGGTCAGCATCGTCCGCGATCCGTCCGCCGCCGCCAGGGAGACGACCGTGCCCGTGCCGGCATCTGTCTCCGGCCCGGCCAGCTCGACGCCCCGGGTACGCAGCTCCTCGGCGAGCAGGCGTCCGGCCGGGTCGCGGGCGCGCTTGCCGACGAAGCGCGCGCGGCCGCCGAGCGCGACCACCCACGCCGCCACGTTCGCCGCCTGGCCTCCGGCTCCCACGCGCGTGCGCCCATAGGTGTCCGTATCTTCCGCGATCGGGCCCTCCACGCGCACGATCACGTCCAGGAGGAGGTCCCCCAGGGTGCAGATCACGCGGCGGAACATAGTGGTTCGCCGGGGCGCGCGACCTACAATCGCCTCATGGACGGCGACGGCGGAAGACGGCTCCGCTCATTCCTTCTCGGTGGGCTCGTCGGCAGCATGGCCGGGCTCGCGGCCGCCGGGCGGATGAAGGTGAAGCAGCCGCGTGCGCGGGAGACGCCCGCCGGCCTCGCCGCGTTCGAGCAGGCGCCCTGCTACGACGAGCTCGTCGAGCGCGAGGCGCGCCGGGCCGCCCGCGGCTAGCGCAGTCGCTCGAGGGCGGTTTCCGCGGTCGCCTGGTTGAGTCCCGCGTCCCCGATCCCCAGCTCTCCGCCGAGCAGCTGCACGGCCAGCGTCGCGCGCAGGAAGTCCTGCGCCGTGCGGGTGCGCTCGCGCGTGCGCACGACGAGGAAGGGCCCGAAGGCGCGTGCCTCGTAGCTTCCGCCGGGCGAGCGCTCGGCGATCGTGAGCCGTGCCAGCGAGCGGTCGAGGTGGTCGCTCGCGTCGAGCACCCAGACGCCGCGCCCCAGCGGCTCCCCGACCTCGCGAAGCGCCTCGAGCGCGAGCCCGGCGTCCGCGCGCGGCACGAAGATCCTCCCGAGGGGAGCTCCGGCGAGGCGGGCGTCGAGGTAGGTCGGCTCGTAGCCGAAGAGAACGTCGTCGGAGCGGCCTGTGGCGGCCAGCCACGCGGAGGCGGCCGCGCGCGCCTCCTCACGGGCCGGCGGCTCGCCCTCGTAGAGCCACGGCGTCTTCGAGACGCCCCAGGCGATCTGAAGGGCGACGACGGCTGCCGTGCCGGCGACGAGGACGAAAGGCCCCGCTCGGCCGGCGCGGCGCGCGACCTCCAGCAGGCCGGCGGCGAGCGCCATCGCGAAGAACGGGAGCACGAAAAGGAGGTGTCGCGTCTCGAGAAAGAGGCCGGACCCCGAGCGCGTCGCCAGGAGCGCCATGGCCGGGACTGCGACGATCGCGCCGGTGAGGAGCGCGGCCTCGGGCCTCCGGCGGGCGAGCACGACGACCCCCGTGAGCGCGACGAGCGCGACCGGAATCGCGGCGGGCGGCCAGCCGGCCGTGAAGTCCCCCAGGACCTCCCAGAGGTAACCGAGCACGTCGAGCGGCGAGCCGAGCCCCGACCTCGTCCCCTGGCCAACGCCGACGTCGAAGCGGGAGGCGAGCTCCGCGTAGGTGATCCAGAGCGGCGTGGCGGCGGCGAGCACCGCCGCGGCGGCGACGAGGGGGCGCCGGATGGCGACGCGCCTCCCGCGCAGCCGCAGGGCGACGACGAACACGCCCTGCGCGGCGAGGACGAGCGCTCCGTACGGCTGCGTCCCGAGGAGAGCGAGCGCTCCGGCGGCCCACGCGGCCCACCGTCCCCACGTCCCGCGCTCGAGCGCCCGCAGGAGAAGCAGGCAGGACAGCGTGCTCGTGAAGAGGAACAGCCCGTACATGCGGGCGTAGATCCCGTGGAAGAGCAGCGACCAACTGGCGGCCGCGAGGAGTGCCGCGAGGACGGCCGTCCGGCGGTCGACGAGCCGCCCGACGAGGGCGGCGAGGAGGGGTACGCTCGCGGTTGCGAAGACTGCCGAGAGGAGCCGGAGCGCCGTCAGGCTCTCGTCCGCGCTCAGGGCGGCGTGGGCGAGGAGGTAGTGGAGCGGGGCGCCGCCGCGCTCGCCGAGGACGGTGTCGAGGACGTCCGCGAGCGGCGCCCGGCTGATGAAGAAGACGAGCGTCTCGTCCTCGTGGGGCGGCCAGGCGGTGAGTCGCAGGAGCAGGAAGAGCCCCACGGCTGCGGTGATCGCCCCGATCCCGAGTCGGTAGGCGTCCCGCGCCCACGCAAGCCGTTGCGAGCCTGGCACTCCGCCCCTGCGAGTGCCGGGAGCGGCCGTTCGCCCTGCTAGCATCTCCCCCTGCAAAACGCGGCCTTTCTTCCGATGCCGATCTACGAGTACCGCTGCCCTAAGGGCCACACGTTCGAGCTGTTCCAGCGGATGTCAGATCCGCCGGCGTCAGACTGCCAGATCTGCGGCGCTCGGCCGGTCGCAAAGGTGCTCTATCCGGCGGCGATTCACTTCAAGGGCTCGGGCTTCTACTCGACGGACTACGGGCGCGGAAACCGGCGGCGCGAGGGCGCGAAGGACGGCGACGCACCTTCCACCGACGCCGGCGAGGCGAAGAAGGCGGGGAACGGCGACAAGAAGGCCGCCCCCGAGCCGTCGTCCTAGCCCCGGCCCACGCGGCAGCCGGGGCCGAACTGGCCGGAGCCCGGCGGAGGCGGCTGCGGCGCCGACTCGCCGGTCACCATCGCGATGACCGAGCGGTTCTCCTCGCTCCCGAGGATGATCGACTGCCCGTTCAGGTCGGCGATCGTCCCGCCGAGGCGGCAGCGGATCGTCTCGCTCTCCGGCGTGCGCGACTTCACCCACCCGAGCTGGATGAGCTGGTTCGCCGAGAGGTCGGTGGCGATCGGCTCGACGAGGTCGTCGCCGACGAAGGGGAGACGCAGGAAGGTGCCGAAGCTCGTGATCTCGTCCGCCACCGCCTGGAGCACCTGCTGCTGCCGTGCGCCGCGCGTGATGTCGTTGTCCGAGGGATCGAGCTGGTTCTGCCGGATGCGCGCGTAGACGAGCGCGCGGCGGCCGCTCATCTCCCGCTCGCCCCGTGCGAAGCGGTAGCCCTTCCAGCGGTCGCATCTCGCCTTCGTGGCGAACGGGCAGTCGAACCGGTTCGAGAGGATCCTCTTCTCCACGTTGATGGTTACGCCCCCGAGCGCGTCGATGACGCCGCGGAAGTCGGCGAAGTTCATGACGACGACGTGGTTGATGGGGAGGCCGTCGCCGACGAGGTTCTGCACGGTCGCGACGGCGAGGGTCGAGCCGCCGAACGCGTACGCCGCGTTGACCTTGTCGACGCCGCGGTTCGGGATGTCGACGCGGAGATCGCGCGGAATGGCGAGCAGCGCGATCCGGTGCTCGTCCGGGTCGGTTCGCACGATCATCATCGCGTCCGTGCGGAACGGCCCCTCCCGCCCCGGGCCCTCGTCGGTCCCGAGGACGAGGATCGTGCTCGGATTGGAGAGGATCGACCCGTCCTGGGGCGCGAGCACACGCTTCGTTCGGGAGTCGAGGCGGTCGTTCGCCTCCGCGACACCGCTGCGGAGGGCGAGGTAGCCGAGGATGGCCCAGACGACCACGAGCAGCACGGCGACGAGCACGAGGACGAGCAGGATCTTCGGCCAGCGGCGGCGGTGCCGGCGAGGCTTCTTCGCGGCTCGCGAGCGCGGATCGTCGCCGTCGCCGCCCCGGCGCCAGCGCTCGCGCGGCGGCTCCTGGCGGATGGGGCCCTTGGCGCGCCCGCCCCGGTAGACGCGGTACGGCTTGTCCTTGGAGGCCACAGCGACCGACTAT
>WUUC01098819.1_pt1 | contig 12575 bp, 9 predicted proteins | sample 6278441 | NCBI WGS metagenome assembly WUUC01 (sample SAMN13675441, study PRJNA597444) | soil metagenome | isolation source: soil | place: USA: Washington | collected 2017-10 | reverse complement strand
GTTGCGGTTTCGTCATGTCTCTTTTCTCCTTCAGTTGAAGTCGTTTCGTGAAGCGGTCGCGCCGCGCGCCTGTAAACCCTCAAAAGCTCTAACCCCGAACCCCAACGGCGTAGAACCTCTGGTAGAAATAAGAAGTAGTCCGTGGGGCGGGTCAAAGAAATGGCGAAAATGGCCTTTATTGACCCGTGGGGCGGGGCAAAAACTCGCTTGAGCGAAGTTCATTGACCCGCACGGCGGGGCAGTTTGACCCGTGTGGCGGGTCAATCCTAATGCGGCTGGCATATATTGCGACCCCTCCAGTAGTGGAGCGGAGCAACCATAGGTTTTACGTCGTGCTTGCCGTTGCAGTCGTCGATCGGGAAGAAGGTGAGCGCGTAGAGGGTCGTGATTCGTCTGCCGCCGGGACGTGTCACGATGATCCAACCGGACTCCAGCAGTTCGCGTATGGCTTTCACGAGCTGGTCTTTGGAACTCCATCCGCGTTTCCTCATGATCGACCAGGCCGCGCAGAGATCGCCATTGTTGGCGCCGCGGTATTGCGTCAGAAGATCGATAAGCGCCTTCACAGCTCGCGGCGAGAGCGCTGCGTATTCCGGGCTGCTGAAGTACGCGTGGATCAGCATTGAGTACGAGCGAACGCACGGGCTCTTCACGCTCGCACGCTTTCTTATGGCCGCCATTCATCGCGCGCTCGAGAGTTGCGCCTGCGCCGTTTTCAGCGCGGCGATGACTTCGTCGAGCAGCTCCGGCTTGATCGCGATACCTTTCTGAGACGGTGCGTATTCACCGTCTTCCCGCTTGAACCAAACGCGAAGGTCCACGAGTTTTTGCCCGCGGTATTCCGAAACCGTGAGCCGCAGCAACTCGCGTTTATTGCGTTCCCAGAACTCGATAACTTGTGGAGTCATAGGACGCGCTCCGCTGCCTTATCTTCTTCGGTGAGGGGTAACCGCATTACCCAAGAGCAACAACAAGATTTGGGATGGAGGAAATAAATTATTTCTTACGTCGGCTGGTTCTTTTGAGTTGTTTGTCGCCGGCGGCTACGAGCTTTGCCGCTTCCGTCCGCGCATCAAGTTTGGCGGCGAATTTCGCTTCTGCGGCGCGACGATTAGCGTAGATGCCCTTCATAGTGGAAACCTTCACGCCGTATTTTTTGGCAACATCGTATATAGCTGGATCCCGTTTTGAGCCTTCAGCCATCAGCTTTTCTATTTCTAAGGCTTGGTGAATCCGATCGATCTGTTCGTCAATTCGGCCCTTCGCACCCTTGCCGCGCTCAAGGCGAAGGGCTTTCATAATACGCGCGGGCTTTTTTTTGGCGTCAGGGCCGCGCTCCGCGAGAATCTTCAGCGTCGCCGAGAACAACGAGCAAAGCACCTTGCAGACTTCATCGTCGGGTGGCTCGCCGCGATCGATTGCCCGGCAGAACCGACGCATAAGCTCTGCGCCGTGAGCGGTCTCTAGCGAATATGCGCCTGTCATTTAACGCCCCTTCGCCCCTCGAAGGAAGGAACCGCGCCGGCGGATCAAGGGGAAATCCGTTTTCGCTAGCTAGGCTAGGCGCGGCTTTTTCAAGGGAAAAATTACAATTGCTTCGTCGCTTCCTGAGCCTGCTCAAGTAAATCCTCAGCAGCCCAGGCCATTCTTTGCAACACTGGGCCCGTCAAGGGGTTGGCGTCCGGATCCTCGCGATCGGTCAGGGCTACGTTTATCGCCGCGACTATTGCTTGCGCTTGAGCGAGACGCGAGCAAAGGACATCCATCTGGGGATCCGGTTGCGGTGAAGTAAAATCTTTGTCAGCCATTTTGGCCTCCTTATAGGTCATGATGGTTAGGGCAGTTCGCCGTGCGCATACACGGCGGCTGCCCGCTTTGCCTGAAAGCCGTCAGGCGGCGGTCTTACTCCTTTTCATCGACGTCACCTTGCCTTCGCTCGTGGTCTCACAATACCGTTGCCATTGCACCATCAATTTGCGGCGTTTTTCGAGGATGTCGCCGCGGAAATATGACGCCTCGACCTTGCTTTCTAGCGCATGTGCGAGCGCCGCTTCTGCAACTTCACGCGGAAAACTCGTTTGCTCTGCTGCCCAATCTCGAAACGTGGAGCGCAGACCGTGAACTGTCGTCGTACCGTTGCACCCCATTCGCCGTAGAAGCACCGCCATTGACATGTTGCTCAACGGCTTGCCCGGCCGGAGACCGGGAAACACGTAATCGTTTAGTTTGGCGCGATGCATGTCGCGAACGATGTCGAGTGCTCTTGGCGACAGTGGTACCCTGTGCTCCCGGTGCCCCTTCATGCGCGCCGCCGGGATCGTCCATATCTTCTCTTCGAAGCTGATTTCTTTCCACGTCGCGCCGGTGACTTCACCGGTTCGCGCGGCGGTCAATATCAAAAATTCCAAAGCTTTCGCTGCGACGCCAGGTTGCCTGCGCAACTGTTCCACGAATCGAGCAATCTCGCGGTACGGCAGCGCAGCGTGATGCTCGACTGCGCGCACCCGCGAGCGCTCTGGCAATAAGGTTTTTAAATTTCCTTTCCATCGCGCGGGATTCTCGCCAGATCGATACGCGCGCACCTTGGCAAAATCTAAAACAGATTCGATTCTGCCCCTGAGTCGGGACGCCGTTTCGGGGACTCGCCGCCACAGAGGTTCGAGTGTTTGCAGCACCAGCTCTGTGTCGATCACGGATACCGGTAGCTGACGGAACTTGCATAATTCAAGCGTGCGTTCCCATTGCTGAATATGCTTCGGATTGCGCCATCCGCTGCGGTGCGCCGCGACGTATGCCTTCGCGCAGTCGGCGAACGTCATCGTTTTCGCAGCAGCGAGGCGCGCTTCTTCTTGCCGTCGTTTCTTTTCCTCAATGGGGTCAAGCCCATCAAGTAGCAGCTTTCGACACGTTGCCGCTCGGTCTCGAGCTTCGGCGAGGCTGATTTCATTGGCAGAGCCTAATCCCATGGTGCGTTGTTTCTGGAACAGCGGAGAATAGAATATGAAAACCCAGCTTTTATTTATCGCGCTCTGAGATTCAGAAATTTGGAGATAGAGACCCGCGCCGTCTGCATAATTACCGGGCTGTTTAAGCCGCTGTACCTTGAGCGCCGTGAGCTGGTTGTAAAACTTCCAATTTCTTCCGCCCAACTCGCACCTCCGTTGTACCCCAAGATGTACCCTAGACTATGACGCGGATTCTGGCGGGCTATGGCGAATCAGTCAATACTTTGACGCACGAAAGAGGTCATGTAACACTTTGGAGGATAGTACTATTACGCACGATGACGAACTTCCGCGGATTCCGTTACGATAGACGTCCACTCCGCCACCGAAGAAACAAAAACTGGAGACAAGAAACAAAAGTGTGGGCCGCTTGTCTCTCTACTCGCATTTTCTATCTTGCGTTCTATTGTTTCCCGTCTCTCGCGTTTCTTGCTTCCTCTTTCTAGTTTCTTGACATGTTCGATTTCATTCACGGCAATAAAAGGATTGTTCAAGTCATTTTGACGCTGGTCGCGCTCACTTTTGCATTCTGGGGAGTCGAGTCGTACCGCATGGGTGCGGGCGGCGCTGACGTCGCTTCAGTGGAAGGCCATAAGATCAGCCAGCAGGAATTTAGCAACGCGCTGCGCCAGCAGCAGCAGGCGGTGCGTAATCAGCTCGGCGCACAGGCGGACGCAGCGCTGTTGGAGAGCCCCGAATTTCGCCAATCGGTACTGCAGAGCCTGATCGAGGATCGCGTACTCGGCATCGAAGCCGGTCGTGCAAATCTAGTCGTCCAGGATTCCGAGCTTGCGAAAGCAATCGCCGATATCGAGCCTTTCCAGGACGATGGAAAATTTTCGCACGCGCGCTATGAACTTCTTTTGCGCAACCAGGGAATGAATGCGGTCGGATTCGAAAACAGCATGCGACAGGATCTCGCGCGGCAAAAGCTGAAGGAGAAGCTCGGCGAGACCGCGTTCATGTCAAACATCGTTCTCAATCGCCTGCTCGGAATAAGCGGACAGGAGCGCGAAGTGAGCGTCGCCAATTTTGCTGCCAGCGACTTTGTTCAAAACGTCAAGCTCGAGCCGGATGCGGCAAAAACTTACTACGAGAACAACGCCGCCGAATTCCGCATTCCGGAGCAGGCGAAGGTGGAGTATGTCGTGCTCTCCGTCGATTCGCTCGCGCCGCAGATGGAAGTGACGGAAGACGAAGCCAGGAAGTACTACGAAGAAAACAAGGCGAAGTATCGAAGCGCCGAAGAACGGCAGGCGAGCCATATCCTGATCAAAGTCGAAAACGATGAAGAGAAGGCGCGCACAAAGGCGGAGGAATTGTTAAAGCAGGCGAAACAGAATCCAGAGAGCTTTGCCAAGCTTGCGAAGGAAAATTCGCAGGACCCGGGATCGGCGGAAAAAGGAGGCGACCTGGGTTCATTTGGAAAAAGCGTGATGGCGAAACCGTTCGAAGACGCGGTATTCGATATGAAAGTCGGTGAGATCAGGGGCCCGGTGAAAAGCGATTTTGGATTCCATATCATCAAACTCACCGGAATCAAATCAGCGGTCGAGCGCGGTTTCGATGACGCCAGGGCTTCCATCGAACAGGAGCTTAGAAAACAAAAAGCCGGAAAGAAGTTCGCGGAGCTCGCCGAGAGCTTCACCAACATCGTGTACGAGCAGCCGGATTCGCTCCAACCCGCTGCCGAAGCGTTCAAGCTCAAAGTCGAGCAGAGCGACTGGCTGAAACGCGGCGCAGAAAATCCTGGATTGCTCCGCAATGAGAAGCTCCTGGACGCAATTTTTTCTGGGGACGCAACGAAGGAAAAGCGAAATACCGAGGCAATCGAAGTTGCGCCCGGAACACTCCTTGCTGCAAGGGTCGTTGACTATCAGCCGCCGGCGATGAAGCCGTTCGAGCAAGTCAAGGATGAAATCAGCGCGCGCCTCATACTCCAGCAAGCCGACAAACGCGCTGAAGAAGAAGCGAAAGCGGTACTCGAACGCCTGCGAGCGGGAGAGGACGTGCAGCTCAAATGGACCGATCAGAAGACTGTTTCGCGAACCAATACCGGCGAGCTCGATGGCAACACCCTGAAGCAGATCTTCCGCGCGAACGTCTCCAAACTGCCCGCATACACCGGCGCTGATACGGGAGACGCGGGATACCAGCTCATCAAGATTTTGTCGGTGAAGGACGCGGGCAAGCTCGAAGAGTCGAAACGCGAAGAGCTGGTGAGAGAGTTGACGCGGCTCAAAGGTCAGGCGCAGTTGTCCGCGTATATTGCAAGTCTGCACGACGACGTCGAAGTTCGCGTCAATCGCGAAAATCTCGAAAAGAACTAGGATTCAAGAGCCAGGATTCTATATTCAGCACGCGCCGGATCAGGAAACCGAGTGCGACGTGAGTGCTGATTGTTGATCCCGGCCCCTCTTGTCCCCCCGCTACTCCATTCCTACGACCGTCGTATTGAACCCCGCGTCGACATAGATGATCTCGCCCGTGATCCCCCGTGCCAGCTCGCTGCACAGGAACGCAGCAACGTTGCCGACATCGTCGATCGTCACATTGCGTCGAAGCGGAGAATTCTCCTCGGCAAATTTCAGAATTTTCCCAAAGCCGCCGATTCCGCTCGCGGCGAGCGTTTTGATCGGCCCGGCGGAAATCGCGTTTACGCGCGCACCGTGCGCACCCAGGCTGCGAGCCAGGTAGCGGACATTCGCTTCGAGACTCGCTTTCGCGAGCCCCATCAGGTTGTAGTTTGCAATCGATCTGACGGCGCCGAGGTAAGTCAATGTAAGCAGCGCAGCGTCACGTCCCTTGATCATCGGCAGCGCCGCCTTCGCCAGCGCGAGAAAACTGTATGAGCTGATGTCGTGCGCGATTCTGAACGATTCGCGAGTTGCCGACTCGACGAAATCACCGGAGAGTGATTCGCGCGGCGCAAAGCCGATCGAGTGCACGATACCGTCGATGCCATCCCAATTCTTGCCCAGCGACGAAAAGAGCGCATCGATTTCTTCGTCTGAGGCCACATCGCAGGGAAAAACGAGATCGCTGGAAAACTCGTTCGCCAGCTCGATGACGCGATCCTTGACGCGCTCGCCTTGGTAGCTGAACGCGAGCATCGCGCCTTCGCGTTTCATGGCCGCTGCGATCCCGTACGCGATCGAGCGATTGCTGAGGAGGCCGGTGATGAGAACTTTCTTGTTGTTGAGAAATCCCATGCCGCGCTCCAGTATACGCCGATCCCCCTCGCCAGCCACCGTGCGCTACACTTATCGCCCCATGAAAATCTCACTCGCCTTGCTCGCGCTCGCCATGCTCGCGGGATGCGAAAGGACGCTGTGGAACAGCCCATATCCAGCGTCGCAGCGCGGCGAAAATATTATCTACTCCGCTTTCAGCGAGCGTCCCAAGCATCTCGATCCGGTGCAGTCTTATGCCGAAAACGAAGCGGTCTTTACACAGCAGATCTATGAGCCGCCGCTTCAGTATCACTATCTCAAGCGGCCTTACACGCTGATCCCTCTGACTGCCACCGAAGTGCCGAAAGCGCAGCGCTTCGACAAAGACGGGAATCCGCTCCCGGACGACGCGCAAGAAGTCGCCTTCAGCGTCTATGAAATCAGGTTCAAACCAGGGATTCGCTATCAGCCTCATCCCGCGTTTGCGAAGGACGCGGCGGGCAATTTCCTGTACCACAATCTCTCGGAGGATGATCTCGACGGAATTTATGTATTGGGAGATTTCAAGGAGACTGGAACACGAGAGCTGACCGCAGACGACTACGCATACCAGATCAAACGCCTCGCGCACCCAAGGCTGCATTCACCGGTGTTCGGGTTGATGGCGGAGTACATCGTCGGGTTGAAAGAACTTTCTTCTGAGCTGAAAAAAGCAGACGCGGCAAGAGCGCCAGAAGAATTTCTCGACCTTAGAAAATATCAGCTCGCAGGCGTTGAAGTCGTCGATGCTCACACATATCGCGTGAAACTACGCGGCGTCTACCCGCAGTTTGCGTACTGGCTGGCGATGCCGTTTTTTGCGCCCGTCCCATGGGAGGCGGATCGTTTCCACTCGCAGCCGGGAATGGAACGCAAGAATCTGACGCTCGACTGGTATCCGATCGGCACCGGTCCATACATGATGCGCGTCAACGACCCCAATCGGCAGATGGTGCTTGAAAAGAATCCCAGCTTTCACGGCGAAACTTATCCGACCGAAGGCGAACCGGAAGATGCCGCAAGGGGATTGCTCGAGGACGCGGGGAAACCGCTGCCCTTTGTCGACAAGGCGATCTTCACGTTGGAAAAAGAAGCGATCCCTTACTGGAACAAATTCCTTCAGGGCTATTACGACTCATCGGGAGTGAGCTCGGACAGCTTCGATCAGGCGGTGCAGATCGGCTCCAGCGGAGAAATCGGGCTCACCGAGCAGATGCAGGAAAAAGGGATTCGCCTTTTCACTTCGGTGGAACCTTCGAGCTTCTATACGGGATTCAATTGGCTCGATCCTACGGTTGGTGGCGACAGCGAGCGCGCGCGCAAAGTCCGGCATGCGATCTCGATCGCGATGGATTTCGAAGAATTCATCTCGATATTCCGCAACGGCCGCGGAATCGCCGGGCAGGGACCGATTCCTCCAGGAATTTTCGGACACGTCGAAGGCTGCAAGGGAGTGAATCCCATCGTCTACGACTGCGTCGATGGTGAGGCGCAGCGTAAACCGATCGAGCACGCGCGCAAGCTGCTCACAGAAGCCGGGTATCCGAATGGAATCGAGGCCGCGACCGGCAAACCGCTCATTCTCTACTTCGACACCACCGCGTCAGGGCCGGAAGACAAGGCGAGGCTCGATTGGCTTCGCCGACAGTTCGACAAGCTCAACATTCAACTCGTCATTCGCACCACCGATTTCAATCGCTTCCAGGACAAAGTCCGCAGAGGTGAAGTGCAGATCTTCTTCTTTGGTTGGAACGCTGACTATCCCGACCCGGAAAATTTCTTGTTTCTGCTGCACGGACCTCAAAGCCGTGCGCTCCACAACGGCGAAAACTCCGCCAACTACCAGAATGCCGAATTCGACGCCTTGTTCGAGCAGATGAAAAACATGGAAAACGGCCCTGAGCGGCAGGCGATTATCGACAAGATGGTCGAAATCGCCCGCTTCGATGCGCCGTGGTCGTGGGGCTTCCATCCCAAGGATTACCTGCTTTCGCATTCGTGGAACGCGAACCAGAAGCCAAACGAAATGGCAAGGAACGGCCTTAAATACCGGCGGGTGCAGCCGGAAGAAAGAGTCGAAAAGCGCGCCCAATGGAATCAGCCGGTCATCCTTCCAATCGCGTTCATCGCCGGCGTGCTGGCATTGAGCATTGCGCCGGCGATCGTGACTTATCGGCGAAGAGAGCGCCGAAAAGGCCGGGCAGCCAGCGCGCACGCCTAATGGTCAATTACATCATCCGCAGGCTCGCGTACGCGATCCCGATTCTGCTTGGCGTCAACATTCTCACCTTCGCGCTGTTCTTCGTCGTCAACACGCCCGACGATATCGCGCGCATTCACCTTGGAATCAAGCGAGTCACTCCGGAAGCGATCGAGAAATGGAAAGCCGAGCGGGGGTACGATAAGCCGCTGCTGTTCAATTCATCAGCGAAAGGACTTGAAAAATTCACTGACACGATCTTCTTTCAGAAGTCGGCACGGATGTTCGTGTTCGACTTTGGCCGCGCAGACGACGGCCGCGATATCGGCTACGAGATTCGAAAGCGCATGTGGCCCAGCCTCGCCGTCGCCGTCCCGGTCTTTGTGCTGGGCATTATCACGTTCGTTTCGCTCGCGTTGACCGTCGCTTTTTTTCGTGCGACGTATATAGATTTCTGGGGAGTCGTTTTGTGCGTCGCGCTGATGTCGATTTCGGCGTTGTTCTACATCATCGGCGGTCAATATCTTGTTAGCAAAGTGTGGCATCTCGTGCCGATCTCGGGTTTTGGCGATGGTTTGACAGCAGCTAAATTTCTGGTGCTTCCGGTGCTGATCGGGGTGGTCGCGAGCATCGGCGCGAATACGCGCTGGTACCGCACGATTTTTCTCGAGGAGATATCGAAGGATTACGTACGCACCGCGCGCGCGAAAGGGTTATCCGAGGCGCGAGTCCTTTTCCGCCATGTGCTGCAAAACGCGATGATTCCGATCCTGACTGGGGTCGTCGTCGTTATCCCGACCTTGTTTTTGGGCAGTCTTCTGATTGAGTCCTTCTTCGGAATCCCGGGGCTCGGCAGCTACACGATAGACTCGATTCACGCGCAGGACTTCGCGGTCGTGCGCGCGATGGTGTTTCTGGGTTCGGTGCTCTACATCGTGGGCCTCATCCTGACCGATATTTCATATACGCTGGTCGATCCGCGCATCCGTCTCGAATGAAGCTCAGCATACTTTGGACCGACTGGCTGATTTATCTCCTGCTCGTCGTGACTGTCGTCTTCATTCTCGTCGTTCGCCGCTACGAGCACTTGCGCGCTCCGTGGCGCAAAGTATTCGAAAACACTTCAGGAATGATCAGTCTGACCGTGCTTCTCGTCTTCGTCGCCATCGGCCTGCTCGACTCGGTTCACTTCCGCGTTCGCCTGCCTGCGACAGAAGCGCAGAACGCGCAATATTCGGTCGAAGCGCTCTCGGTACTCGATTGGCTCGCCTCGCCGCTGCGCGAACGAGTCGAAAAGACTTATTCGGCTCCTTTCGCTGCGTATTCGTATGCGAAGGAAACCGTGACCTTGCCTGATGGCAAGGAAGCTCGCGAATTTCCCCGGCTCAAATACGGCGGAGCGCATCTCGAGGATCCAGAAAACGAACGCCTTCCCGATATTGGCAGGCGAATTTCTCTCGGGCTCGCGATCGCGATCGCCCTCTGGTTCATGATCACCGCAGGACTGGCGCTCGCCGTCGCATGGCGCAGCGGCGAGAGTTTTCAGGACTCGCACGTCCGCTTGTTACGCGGCGAAACGCGTATTCCGTGGCGCGCGGTGCTCATCACGCTTGCGGTAATGCTCGCAATCGCAGTTCCCGCGATTGTGTTGTCGCCGCACTATCACATTCTCGGTACCGGCAAAGTCGGGCAGGATGTTTTTTATCTCGCACTGAAGAGCGTCCGCACCGGGCTCGTCATCGGCACATTGACGACGCTCATCATGCTGCCATTCGCGCTGCTGCTCGGCATCATGGCGGGGTACTTCAGAGGCTGGATCGATGATGCGATCCAGTACCTTTACACCGTACTCAATTCGATTCCCGGGGTGCTTCTCATCGCGGCCGCGGTGCTGATGACGCAGGTCTATATGGATACGCACCCCGAGCTTTTCCCCACGATCAACGAGCGCGCCGACCTGCGGCTTCTTTTCCTCTGCATTATTCTCGGTATCACTTCCTGGACTGGCCTCTGCCGCCTGCTGCGTGGAGAAACTCTGAAGCTTCGTGAGATGGAATATATCCAAGCCGCGCATTCGCTTGGCGTGTCGCATTCCAAAATTCTAGTTCGCCACATCCTGCCGAACGTCATGCACATCGTGCTCATTGCGATCGTGCTCGATTTCTCTGGGCTGGTCCTCGCCGAAGCGGTGCTTTCGTACGTCGGCGTCGGCGTCGATCCTTCGATGATCAGCTTCGGCACGATGATCAACAGCGCACGGCTCGAGATGGCGCGCGAGCCGATGGTGTGGTGGTCGCTCGCTGCCGCTTTTGCTTTCATGTTCACGCTGGTCCTCTTCGCCAATCTCTTTGCCGACGCAGTGCGGGATGCTTTCGACCCGCGCGCGAGACAGAAGATTATGACGAGTCAGTTTCTCACCAGGTATATCCGGCAAAGACGAGCGAATGCCGCTGCTTGAAGTCAAAAATCTCCGCACCTGGCTCGCATCGGAGCAGGGCGCGGTGCGCGCGGTAGACGATATGTCGTTCAGCGTCGAACGCGGCGAGACTTTTGCTCTGCTGGGTGAATCGGGATGCGGCAAGTCGATGACCGCGCTTTCGATCATGCGACTTCTTCCCGAGTCCGGGCAGATCGTCGAGGGCGAAATCAGGCTGGACGGCGAAGATCTCATGGATCTTCCGGAGACCGCGATGCGCGACATCCGCGGCGGACGTATCAGCATGATCTTTCAGGAGCCAGGAGCGAGCTTGAATCCCGTCATGACCGTCCGCGACCAGATCGCCGAAGCGATCACGCGGCATACTGATCTTCGTGGAGATGCAGTCGACGCGCGTGTCGTCGAGCTTCTCAACGCGGTAAGAATCCCGGACGCGAAGCAGCGCGCGCAGGAATATTCTTTTCAACTTTCCGGCGGCATGAAGCAACGGGTAATGATCGCGATCGCGCTCGCTGGACGCCCCGAGCTGCTGGTGGCGGACGAGCCAACCACCGCGCTCGATGTCACGATCCAGGCGCAGGTGCTCGAGCTGCTGCGCGATCTGCAGCGGCAAACCGGAATGGCGATCCTGCTCATCACGCACGACCTCGGCGTCGTTTCCGAAATGGCGGATCACGTCGGCGTCATGTACGCCGGAGAACTCGTCGAAGTCGCGCCGCGCGAACGGTTTTTTGCGCATCCCGCGCATCCGTATTCGCAAAAACTCTTTGCCGCACTGCCGGGCAGAGCGAGGCGCGACGAGAACCTCGACGTTATCCGGGGCACCGTGCCGCCGCTCAATCAGGATTTCGTCGGCTGCCGATTTGCGAGCCGCTGTGATTTCGCATGGGACCTCTGTGGTTCCGATTCTCCCGGTTGGAGCGAGCTGGGCCGCGATCAGCGAGTACGCTGCCATCTCTACGAACATGAAGGACGCGGGATCAGCAGCGAAGACGCCGGAGCCAGGAATGTCGACGAATCCGCGATGCTGGGCGCGACACTGGCACGCAGCCCGCTACTCAGCGTCAAGGACCTCAAGGTCCACTTCCCGATTCGCAAAGGTTTGTTCAAGAAAGTTGTCGGGCATGTCAAGGCAGTCGATGGCGTATCGCTTGAAATTCCGGAGGGAAAGACGCTGGCGCTCGTCGGTGAATCGGGCTGCGGAAAAACGACGGTCGGCAAAGCGATCGTCCGCTTGCTGACTCCGACTGCAGGCCATGTTTCTTTTGAAGGCAAGGATCTGGCGACGCTTGCTGAGCGTGCGCTGCGAAACCTGCGATCCCAGTTTCAGATCATCTTCCAGGATCCATACTCGTCGCTCAACCCGCGCATGCGAGTCAACGAAATTATCGCTGAAGGGATGTCGGCGATGAACGTCGTGAAAAGCAATACCGCTCGCGCCGCGCGTGTCGATGAGTTGCTGGCTCAAGTCGGGCTGCGGCCCGAGCACAAGTTCCGATACCCGCACGAGTTCTCGGGTGGCCAGCGGCAAAGGATCGCGATCGCGCGCGCGCTCGCGGTCAATCCCAGACTCATCGTATGCGATGAGCCGACGAGCGCGCTCGATGTCTCGGTGCAGGCGCAGATTCTCAATCTGCTCAAGCGGCTTCAGAACAAGCTTGGGCTGTCGTATCTTTTCATCACTCACAATATCGCAGTTGTCGAGTATCTGGCGCACGAAG
>WUUC01031741.1_pt1 | contig 12575 bp, 9 predicted proteins | sample 6278441 | NCBI WGS metagenome assembly WUUC01 (sample SAMN13675441, study PRJNA597444) | soil metagenome | isolation source: soil | place: USA: Washington | collected 2017-10 | reverse complement strand
TCAGCAGGCGGCATCAGCTTGGGGCTCGGCAGGTCGTCGAAAACAGGCCGGGCCTCAAGTTTTATCTGCCTCAAATAACTCAATCAACGTCCACTCAAGCTTAGCATAGGAGCGTGCTCCCAGAACCGCGCCCTTCAAATTTGCCCCGGAAAACTGTCGTGTTAGTTTTCCGGGTTAGCCTTACCACGTCGTGCCTTCTCTTCGCTCACTAGGGTTACGAAATCCACCTCATGCTTCTTACATAGTTTGCGCAATGCCTCGCCGGAGGCGGAGGCGTAGGCGGGCAAGTGTTGCTTCAGATACTTATTCACACCATTTAAATTGAGTTCATAAAGGCGCAGGTTGCTTAGTGCAACGCGAATAATGTTAGGCAAATTGTGCTCATTAGCTGGTGATTTATTGCCGGGCCCACGCGCGCCGAGCAGGATGCGTAAAAACTCAAGCGAGCCGATCTGCCCGTCGCCGCCATTGATATGCTCATGGATTATATCTTTGATGTCATGCTTGACAGGGGCAGTATCAGGCAGGCGAGATCGAAGTAGATCGGCGAAGTGATGCCCGATTTCAAAAGTTAATAGCGGGTGAATGTGCTCATCAAACCTAACGCAGATATCCGCCATCCATTCTTTGATGTGCGCTTCGTCGGCAAACCAAGAGCGTGGTAAACGCCATATCAACGAGGGCATGGGTTCGGGAAGTTGCTCGACCCAATCACGCTGGGTATCACGCTCGCGTAAAGGGACATCCGCTTTCATGTGTGAGATGTGAGCAAGTTGGATTGTGATGCTCTCCGAGTCAACGTAATAACTGAAGTCCCACACGAGCAGGCGGGCGAATTGATAGCCTCCCGCAAATTCCGCAGAGTCGCCCGGCGGGGACAATGCCGGCGGCTTACTTGCCGGTGCTGCGGCCTTCGCTCGTGGCGCTCGTGTGGTGCGCTGTGATTTGCTCTTAGACGCTTTCTTGGGCTTATCCATCGGCTACCCTTTTTTCCGTGAAGACGGATTTCATTGCTGACTTGTGCTTGCCATGAGCGTTTAGTTAGACTTCCGGCGTTCTACTCGTGCGACTAAAGCGCAACCCTCAACTGTAGCTTTTGCCTTACGAGACATGCTTCATCTCCCGGCTTACTCATCAACTATATTCAGCAAGGAGAGCCACTGACGCTGACCTTCGCGAGAGATAGGGTAAGCCTCAACGGCTACAGCAACAATAGTTCATACGAGATTGATTGATATGTTCGAGCAAGCATTCAAAAACATAGATGACGTTCTCTGGAAAGAGGCCGGTTGCACTACAGAGTTGGACTACACCGAGCAGACCTCGTGGCTCCTCTTCCTGAAATACCTTGACGGGTTGGAGCAGGACAAGGCAATGGAAGCGGAGTTGGATGGGAAGAAATACACCTTCATTCTCGACGCGCCCTATCGTTGGGAGAGTTGGGCCGCGCCCAAAGGGCTGAACGGCAAACTCGACCACAACAAGGCGCAGACCGGCGACGACCTGCGCGACTTCGTTAATCAAACACTCTTCCCCTACCTGCACGGCTTCAAGCAGAAGGCGACGGGGCCGAATACCATCGAGTACAAAATCGGGGAAATCTTCGGGGAGATTAAAAACAAGATTTCCAGCGGCTACAACCTGCGCGAAATTATTGACCACATTGATGAGTTGCGCTTCCGCTCGCAGACGGAGAAGCACGAACTGTCGCACCTCTACGAAGCGAAGATCAAGAACATGGGCAACGCGGGACGGAACGGCGGCGAGTATTACACGCCGCGCCCGCTCATCCGAGCCATCGTGCAGGTCATACAGCCTAAGATTGGCGAGCGCATTTATGACGGTGCGTGCGGCTCGGCGGGCTTCCTGTGCGAGTCGTTCGATTTCCTGAAGGCAAAGCCTGGCCTCACCACTAAAGACTTCGACACTCTCCAAACTCGCACCTTATATGGGAAGGAGAAGAAGTCGCTGGCCTACGTTATCGCAATCATGAACATGATCCTGCACGGCATAGAGGCTCCGAACATCGTCCACACAAACACGCTGACGGAGAATCTCGCCGACATACAGGACAAAGACCGCTTCAACGTGGTCTTGGCGAACCCGCCGTTCGGCGGCAAGGAGCGTAAGGAGGTACAGCAGAATTTCCCAATCCGCACGGGCGAGACGGCGTTTCTTTTTCTCCAACACTTTATCAAGATACTGAAGGCAGGTGGGCGCGGTGGCGTGGTTATCAAGAACACGTTTCTGTCGAACACAGACAACGCCTCTGTGAGTTTGCGGAAACTACTGTTGGAGAGTTGCAACCTACATACGGTGCTCGACTGTCCGGGTGGGACGTTTCAGGGCGCGGGCGTGAAGACGGTGGTTCTCTTCTTCGAGAAGGGAGCACCCACGCGCAAGGTCTGGTACTACCAACTCGCCCCCGGACGCAATCTCGGCAAGACCAATCCATTAAATGATGATGACCTCAAAGAGTTCATCGAGCTGCAAAAGAGCTTCGCCGACTCACCCAAGTCTTGGAGCGTGGATGTTAAGAGTATCGACCAGAAGACTCGTGACCTCTCCGTTAAAAACCCAAATGGCGACGATGAAGTGATGCACCGCAGCTTGGAGGAGATTATAGACGAAATCGTCGCACTGGACGCCGAGAGTGCGGAGGTCCTGCAATCTATCAGGGGGTTGCTATGAAATCAGGATGGCAGACAAAACCTCTTGGCGAACTGTGCGAGATTGAACTAGGTAAGACTCCGGCGCGTGCTAATAAGGCGTTCTGGGATGAGAAACGAGAAACAGCTAATGTTTGGTTGTCCATCGCAGACCTTCTGAATGCGAAAGATAATCTCGTCATTGATAGCAAGGAGTATCTGTCCAATAGGGGCGCAGCGATTTCCAAGATTGTCCGTAAAGGAACTTTGTTGGTTAGTTTCAAGCTGACGCTTGGACGCTTAGCGTTTGCTGGCCGTGACCTTTACACCAACGAGGCAATTGCGGCGCTGAATCTTTTCAACGAGCGTGAGCTATCAAAGGAATTTCTATTCTACTTCTTACACTTCTTCGATTGGCGGAAGGCAGCAGAGAACGATGTAAAGCTCAAGGGGATGACGCTGAACAAAGCGAAGTTAAAAGAACTTCAAGTCCATTTTCCTTCGCTCCCTGAACAGCAGCGCATCGTCAGCATCCTTGATGAAGCGTTTGACAGCATCGCCGCCGCCAAAGCCAACGCCGAAAAGAATCTCCAAAACGCTCACGCACTGTTTGAAAGTCAACTGCAAGCCAACTTTACAAAACGCGGCGAAGGATGGGTGGAAACGACGCTAGGTGAAGTGTGTCGGTTCGAGAATGGTGATCGCGGAAAGAACTACCCCAACCGAGAGGAGTATGTAGAATCAGGAATACCGTGGATAAACACGGGACACATTCAGCCCGATGGAAATTTGTCCGAGAGCGACATGAATTTCATCTCTCGGGAAAAATACCAGTCGCTTAGGAGCGGAAAGATTCAACCAGGAGACTTGGTCTATTGCTTACGTGGCGCAACGCTTGGCAAAACCGCACTAGTCGAACCATTTACCATAGGAGCCGTTGCATCTTCTCTAGTTATTATCCGCCCTTGTGATTTGTTGGATAGCCGTTTCCTTTACTACTTTCTAACCAGTCCGGTCGGTCAGGGGCAAATCAAGCTATATGATAATGGTGCCGCCCAACCGAATCTTGGAGCAAAGAGTGTTGCCAAATATAAAATTTTACTCCCAAAATTATCCGAGCAAAGAGCCATTGTCCAAAAGCTCGCCGCCATCGCCGCCGAAACTCAACATCTCAAATCCATCTACCGGCGAAAGCTCGCCGCGTTGGACGAGTTGAAAAAGTCGTTACTTCATCAAGTCATCAACGGCGAACTCTAGGATGCGCCATGAACGAAGCCGAAACTAGAGCCGACCACATTGACCCCGCTCTAAAGGCGGCGGGATGGGGCGTGGTCGAGGGCAGCCGCATCCGGCGCGAGTATCCCATCACGCTCGGACGACTCGAAGGCAACGGGCGACGAGGGATGCCGCTGACCGCCGACTATGTGCTGTTCTATCGAGACCACAAGCTGGCCGTTATCGAGGCTAAGGCGTGGCACAAGCCGCTCACCGAAGGCGTCGGGCAGGCGAAGAATTACGCGGGGAAACTGGCCGTCCGTTTCGCCTATGCCACCAACGGACAGGGTATCTATGGCATCGACATGCTGTCCGGCAAGGAAGGCGAAGCAGCACGCTACCCCACGCCGGATGAACTTTGGAACCTGACCTTCGCCGAACCTAATAACTGGCGCGACCGCTTCGCCGCCATTCCCTTCGAGGACAGGGGCGGCTTCTTCCAGTCACGCTATTATCAGGACATCGCCATCGAGCGCGTGCTCGAAGCCGTCGCAGACGAGCGCCCGCGCATACTGCTCACGCTCGCCACCGGCACGGGCAAAACCTTCATCGCTTTTCAAATCGCGTGGAAGCTATTCCACAGCCGTTGGAACTTAAGCCGCGAGCCGACGCGCCGCCCGCGCATACTCTTCCTAGCAGACCGCAACATCCTCGCCGATCAGGCTTACAACGCCTTCTCCGCCTTCCCCGAAGATGCTTTGGTACGTATCGAGCCGGACGAGATTAGCAAGAAGGGCAAAGTGCCGAAGAACGGTAGCCTCTTCTTCACTATCTTCCAGACCTTCATGAGCGGCCCGCCGAAGGACGGCCAGCCTTCGCCCTACTTCGGCGAGTACCCGCCAGACTTCTTTGACTTCATCGTCATAGACGAGTGTCATCGCGGCGGCGCGAACGACGAAGGCAACTGGCGCGGCATCCTCGACTACTTCACCCCCGCCGTGCAGCTCGGCCTTACGGCCACGCCCAAACGCAAGGACAACGTGGATACCTACGCCTACTTCGGTGAGCCTGTCTATATCTACTCGCTCAAGGAGGGCATCAACGACGGCTTTCTCACGCCGTTCAAGGTGAAGCAGTTCTCCACCAGTCTGGATGATTACACCTATACCCCGGACGATGCAGTCGTTGAAGGCGAGGTAGTGCCCGGCAAGCGTTACACGGAAGAGGACTTCAACCGGATCATTATTATTCCAGAGCGTGAGGCGCACCGCGTTAAGCTCTTCATGGAGCAGATTAACCAAGACGAAAAGACGCTCGTCTTCTGCGCCTCACAGCCTCACGCGCTGATGGTGCGCGACCTCATCAACCAGATGAAGACTAGCCGAGACCCGAACTATTGCGCCCGCGTCACGGCTGACGACGGCAAACTCGGCGAGCAATACCTACGCGACTTTCAGGATAACGATAAGCGCATCCCGACGATTCTAACGACCTCGCAAAAGCTTTCGACCGGAGTGGACGCGCGCAACATCCGCAACATCGTGCTCATGCGCCCTGTCAATTCGATGATTGAGTTCAAGCAGATCATCGGGCGCGGCACGCGGCTGTTTGAGGGCAAGGATTACTTCACTATTTATGACTTCGTGAAGGCGCATCAACACTTCAATGATCCCGAATGGGACGGCGAGCCGGTCGAGCCAGAGCCGAAGCCGCTACCCCCGCGAACTCAACCCGTCCAACCACCAACGACGGGGCCGGGGCAACCGCCCCGACCGAAAATCCGGGTGAAACTCGCAGATGGGAAGGCACGCACGATTCAAGACGCGATGGTCACGACCTTCTGGCATCCTGACGGCAGGCAGATGACGGCACAGCAGTTCATCGAGATGCTCTTCGGCAAACTACCGGAGTTCTTCAAGGATGAAGCGGAACTGCGCGCTCTTTGGAGCGTCCCCGACACGCGCGCCAAACTCCTGCAAGGATTAGCTGAGAAGGGCTTCGGCAAGGAACAGATGGCCGAGATGCAGAGGATCATCGACGCCGAGAAGAGCGACCTCTTCGACGTGCTGGCCCATGTGGCTTATGCCTTACCCCCGCTCAGCCGCGAAGACCGGGCGGCGAAAGCGAAGGTTGAAATCAGCACACACTTCAATAGTAAGCAACAGGCTTTCCTCGATTTTGTGCTCTCGCATTACGTTAGCGTCGGTGTGGAGGAACTCGACAGGGAAAAGCTAAAGCCCCTGCTCCTACTCAAATACCACAACTCCATCGCAGACGCGGTCGCAGACCTGGGCAGGCCGGAAGAAATCGGCAATGTATTCGCCAGCTTCCAGAAGTATTTGTATCAACAAGCCGCAGCGTGACTGTCTGAAACGCTCTTGCGGGAAGTTGTTCTATTAGACAGACTACTCTTTGATAATGCTCTTCAGTCGCTTCTCGGCCGGCCTCCTCTTAGGTTGAAGACCCTTGTGCCTCTTTTGCAGCATGGCGATAAAGGTCTGATGCTTGAGCCCGAGCAGCTTCGCCGCCTTCGTCACGCTCCCGCCTGTCTCTTCTAACGCCTGCTCTATCAGCCTCGTCTCCACCTCATGCACCGCGCCGTAAAGACTAAAGTTCTTGTCGTGCAATTGCATCCCCGATAGACGATTTATCACGACGCGGGCGCACGCCCGAAGTCTCTCTTTGTCTTCGGTGTCCTGCGTACCCTTCAGAAGCTCGTCAGCACGCTGGTAGACCTTTGATACTTCTGAGTCCGATAGCCGCCACGTCGCCCCGTGCTCTTCTATCAGCGTCAAGGCCGCGAGTCCTGCGCTAGTAAGTGCGCCCGCGTCCTGCGCTACTCGCATCGCCCGCTTCAGTATATTGATGGAGGTGTCGAAGCCGCCGAGTCGCGCCCACGTGACACCTTGCACGGTTAGCGCATCCGCGAGTAACGCAGACTCGCCGCCCCGCTCCAAAGTCTTAAGGACGCCCGCCATAATGCGACCCGCTTCGCGGTAACGCTTCTCCGCGACCAGCACGCGCGCCCGCGTCTCATCCACCTGCGCCAAATTGCCGGGGTCTTTTAGTTTGGTGAATAACAACTGCGCCCGGTCTAATTGTTCGTGCGCGTCTTGATATCGGCCGAGCTTGTAAAGAAGGAAGGCGAGATTATTGAGGTTATTACCACAGTACCTTTCGTGCTTGGCCTGCTCGTAATGATAGATCGCCGCCGTGTATTCAAGTATGGCCTTGTCGAAGTAGTCCGGCCTCTCTTCCGCCGTGGCAAGCCTTCTTAACAATAAAGCCTTCTGCCCGTGCCATCTCCCTTTGAGCGCATCGCTCGCTGACCTGAAGACCGGCTCCGCTTCTTTCAGGATGCTGAGCGCGTCGTGATACCTGTTCTCGCTGATTTCGACGAGCGTGCGCCTGATATGGATTTTACCCTTTAGCTCTACGTCCGCATCCGTCAGAGCTTGCAAAGCCTCACGCATCATCACGCGCGCGTCATCGTGCGCGCCGAGCCGCCAGTAGCACGCCCCAAGTTCACACTGCGCCTCCGCCGCCTTCTCATGCCGACCTTGCGACTTGAACGCGCGGACGGCTGCCGTGAGTAAGTCCTGCGCCCTCTCCTGTGCGCCTGAGACGTTCCTGGCGCGACCTAGCAGCCCCGTTAGAGTGCCGCATTGAAGCAAGACTTCGGCGGCGATTACGGGGGGCAGTTTCTTTACGTCGGGCCTTCCGCCCACGCCCGGCCACAACTCGCCTAGCGCCTCGCGTGCGGCCTCATACTGACCCGCGTGCGCGAGGTCTGCCGCGACGCGGCAGCGCAACAGGATACGTTGGTCAGTAGTGAGAGAAGGGCTATCTAGTTCCCTCAATCGCTCATCTGCTAAAGTCACGTGAGGAAAGCCTTTCTAGGTTCATGTCACTTTTTTGACGTGAACGGCAAAACCGCCGGAAATAGACATTCCGGCGGCAAATTCGATTAACCCTCATCAACGCGAGAGGAAAGAGATGCGGAAAATTATCAGCGTCGCGGCTTTACTGTTGGCCTTAACGTGCCCGGCTTACGCGGGCGAGATGCAGAACGATTCACCCAAGCCGCCGCCCAGCGCTGTGCAAGAGCCTATGGACGACACGACGCTTAACGGCGAGATACCCACGCCCGGCGATATATCTACGCCCAGCACCTCAGACATCCTGACGGAGACTGCGCTAGACCTGCTCGCGCTCTTGCCGTCACTGTTCTAAGCCAGCTTAAGTTCAACCGGAGCGAGCTGCCTAGCGGCGGCTAAATATCAGTGTGTCTTGTGAGCGGCGGAATGCGGAGGTGACGCCCACAGGCGTGAGAGTACGCCCGTGCGGCGGAGAATGCAACAGTTTTGGCAGCGGGAGTGGCTCGCGGGAGCCACAAATGCTGCACCATACCTTAAGTCCTTTATTTCACACTTGAGTGAGAGAGATACGCGACCACCGGGGGGCCTCTTGAACTACTCCGAATGAAGTTGTGTCAAGAGCCTTCGATACGTGGCGCTAAGTAGGTTATTTAAATGGCATAACATGGAGCCGCAAAAGCAAGTAACCTCCTCTTCCGAAACTTTTCCTCCTATGTACCGTACACGCAATGATATTGCGGGTGCAAAACAGCCGATTACTACATCTTTCTTGATTACCTGTGTAACTAGAGATACACACCTATAGGTGTGTATCTCTAGTTACACAACTATAGTTACACAACTATAGTTGCGCACCTATAGATGTACAACTACAGTTATATAACTATAGATATGTAACTATAGTTGTATATCTACAGATGTGTAACTGTGATATTACATCTTGTGTGGTGAGATTAAGGTTAAATGAATTACTAGCTGGAAGATCGCTCTATTGGTTGGCGGAAGAGTCGGGTCTTAAATATCCGGGGCTTAGTAAGATAGCGAAGGGCAAAACACATGGCGTTCAGTTTGACACTCTTGACGCGCTTTGTAGAGCACTGGAATGCAAGTTAAGTGAACTAATAGTTCGAGATGAAGATGAGGAAACCAATAGACAGGATTCTTAACTCTGCTAAAGGTCTATACAATGATTGATAAATCTGAACTTCACGATATTAGATTCTGGCAAAAGAGGCTTGGTCTCTACCCTATACCTTTATTCAGTGATGAGACTCACGATGACCAGTTCGTACTTGTTAATGGTAATAGGGGTAATTTTTGTTTAGACCTACAAACTGAAAAATTAGATTCAGAGACACGTAATAGAGCATGGTCATCTAATGTCGGGCATTACATTGGCCTAATAGGCGGACATATTGAAGTACAAAGGTGGGATCAAAAAAGATACTCAACTGAACGCTATACGCATGAAAGTGTTATTAGCAATCTTGAGAAATTCCACGCTCATCTTGAAAAAGATGAACCTAGAAGAGAATTATCAGTGGTTTCGCATGTCATACGTGTATTTAGAAGTTTACGTGCAACATTAGGGCGTGATGTTGATGGCAATATATCCTTAAAAGCCTTTCTATACCTTCTTGCTTGTGTTACAGATTCGGCTAATAGGAATGAGCTTGAGGCAGGTAGATGGAGATTAGATACTACCGCCGTTAATGCTGCAAACTTAATCCGTGAGGCTGAATGGGAGTCCCTCATAAATGAGTTAACTCTTGGCCGACCGCTGGAAGGGTTAATCCCAAACCCGACGTTGCTACTTAGACACGCATCCGGCCAGATTTTTCAGGAAGCCCATTATGAGGCTGTCGCTATTCCGCAGCAACAAATGCTTGCGGGTTTTACCCCGCCACCCATAACACTCGGAAAACATAGTAAAGGAATTGGTCTTCACTTCACACCGCCTGCACTGGCAAGGACGCTAGTAGAGGAAACTCTCTTTGCAATCAAAGATTTGCCTAACTCGCTCACCATTTTTGATCCCGCTTGCGGCTCCGGTGAATTTTTACGAGAGGTGCTACGCCAACTTAAATTGAGTGGATATAGAGGTGATGTCAAGGTCATCGGATGGGATATTTCTCAAGCAGCCTGTGACATGGCAAATTATATTTTAGGGTGGGAGATAAGGGGATATGAGGAGCAGATAAGCATTGAGATTAGCTGTCACGATTCTATTATCGCTGCGAGTTGGCCCAACAACGTAAATATAGTTGTGATGAATCCGCCCTTTGTGTCTTGGCAAGACATGAACTCAGAGCAAAGAGAGGCCGTTACAGAGGTTCTTGCGGAGCTTGCTAAAAAACGGCCCGATATGTCTAGTGCCTTTATTTGGAGAGCGACATCTTCGCTCCAGCATGGAGGGATTCTAGCAACCATATTACCAGCATCATTTTTGGATGGTAATTCATCCGAGAAAATACGGGGCAAGTTGAGTAATATACTGACCACGGAGCTGCTTGCTCGTCTGGGAAGTCATCAACTCTTCTCAAGTGCATTGATAGATGCGGCATTCTACGTGGGCCGTGTTAACGGCAATAGCACAGAACCGACAGTAGCTTTTTGGGCTGACCACCGTCCTCACTCTACCTCCGCAGGTCTTAGAGCTTTGCGCAGAATACGGCAATCACATAGCAGAAGTGTCTTTCCGGCTTTAGGTGATGGATATAACATCTATCTAAATTCCGAAATTGGAAAGAATGATGGAAGTTGGGCACCACGTCCTTATGAGTCGTTGGAGCTGTTTAATAGTCTGAATAACTTGCAGAAGGTAAAAGATTTATTTGATGTTAAGCAGGGCGCTCTCACTGGACTAAATAAAGTGTTCCTCTTGACTAAGGATAAGGTTGAGGATTTCCCTAGAACTCAGAGGCGTTATTTTAGAGCAGCGGTACTAAATGAGTCTATCAGGGATGGATGTTTGATAGATTCCGCTTATGTTTTCTATCCGCATGGAAACACTTCAATTGATACTGAAGAAGATCTAAGACGAAAGGTCAAGGTCTACTACCAAGAAGTTCTTCTGCCAAATAAGGAGGCGCTTCAGAAACGTGCAAAGATAAATGTTCAAAGATGGTGGGGGCTTACTTGGCATAGGACATGGCAAGAAGAGGCCGAGCCTAAATTAGTTACGACTTACTTCGGCGATGCAGGCTCCTTTGCTTGGGATTCGACTGGAGAATTTATTGTCGTTCAAGGGTATGCGTGGCTGCATAAACCCAGAAAATCTTTCAAAGTTTTACCCACGAGCGTTGGACTGGCATATCTAGCTATTTTAAACAGCGGGCTGTTTTCTAGGCTGCTGTCAGCTACATCCAATCATGTCGGAGGAGGGCAGTGGAATCTCTCAATAAGATTTGTAGAGAATATACCTATGCCTGATTTATTAAGTGACGAAATAGCGCCTGATTTAATCACGGGGCTTTCGGAGATTGGCGAAAACATCCGATTATGCCGACCTGTTAATGATGAAAGGCGTGAAGAATTAGTAAATGCGGTATATGGTCTTAATTAGAAGCCATCTCATAAATACCCGCTGACGTTTCCGAGCGTCAGATTTGCTGGGGAATTTTCAACCCGCTACACCATCTCGGGTATTTATGAGACTGCTTCTAACTACTCCTGAACTATGGGTAAGGTAAGAACTAAACCGCAATCTCCCCCACCACTACCCCCGGAGGCCATTATTGTTGAGAGGCCATCCCAGGTAACTACGCCAGTTTTAAAGATTCTAAGGCAGGTGTTAGGTGATAATTCCATTCAGTTTGATGAAGTAGCTCTTCCTAAGAATGAGATTAAGTTTGAACTGAGCGGCTCTCCAATCAAGGGTACAGCTAGAGAAAAGTATTCAGTATTCTTGCTTACCCAAGTTGGCGCAGAGCTACTTTGGATCGGCGGCGCTTTAATTTTCAAACGAGAGGTTGGTATTTATCGGCTCAAAAGTGTAAGCCTGTTGATCTTCAAAGGAGATGCTTTTGACGAGAGAAAGACAGCCCTATTAAGAGCCGAGTGGGATAATCCAGAATCGGGAGTAATTCATGCGCAACCACACTGGCATGTGTATCCTCATCTTATAGGTAAGTTAGAAGAAAAACCGGAGTTTGAAGAAGACCCTGCTATTGGTATTTTTGAGCCACCCGAAGATGAGACAGAAAATGAAATTAAAGATTCAGCTTGGCCTAATTCAGCTAATTTTCATTATGCAATGGCATCTACATGGCAAGCTAATGGCGTTAACTCTCACCAAGAAAAACTCAATGATTTAGATTATCTGCTTGATTGGCTCAGAGGGTGTATAACTTACACCCGTGAACAGTTAGTATGGCTTTTCACCTGATTTCATAACCAAAACTGATGAGTTTTCCAGTTAGACATTTCTAAAAGTTTTGCGGTTTTCTAATTCCACATAATTACAATCATCATTACCAGTAGGGTGAAGTCACGCCACTCTCACGCCCTGAATGGTCTTCGCCCGCTCACGCCTTCTAGTACGCGCCGTCTTCGCCCGCACTAGCCTGATGTTAGCCAACTGCCGCGCCGCACGCTGGAAAGCCTTCTGGCAGAGTTCGACGAGGCGGAAAGCCTGCTCGATTGCTTCCGCCGTCTGCTGGTATGGGATGTCCCAATAGCCGTGCCCCCATTGCTTCTCTTGAATCTTGCGCTGCTCGGCATACTTCCGGTACTCGTAAGACTCGACACGAGGCTCGGTCTGCGCCCGCCTCATCGCCTCTTCCGTCCAGTGAATCTGCATCACGTAGGCTTGCGTCATCTGGTCTATCAGGAG
>WUUC01114609.1_pt1 | contig 12577 bp, 11 predicted proteins | sample 6278441 | NCBI WGS metagenome assembly WUUC01 (sample SAMN13675441, study PRJNA597444) | soil metagenome | isolation source: soil | place: USA: Washington | collected 2017-10 | reverse complement strand
GTCACGTCGAAGGCAAGATCGAGCTCCGCGATCATGTTTTGACGATTGGGCCGAACGGCAAGATCAAAGCTCAGCTGTTCGCCAAGTCTGTGGTCGTGCTCGGCGAAGTGATTGGGAATGTCAGTGCGACCGAGAAGGTGGACATCCGTGAGAACGGATCGGTGGAAGGGGACATCACCTCCCCGCGCGTCGCCATCGCTGAAGGCGCGCACTTCCGCGGCAGCGTCGACATGGCGACCAAAGGCGGCAAATCGATGGCCGGGCCCCGGCCTGCCGAAGTGAAGCCGCAGCCGGCCCCTGTTCCCCAGCCGATGGCACAGCAGGCGCAGAAAGTGGGGTAATCCCAGTGCTCTGGGATCCTCGCAGCAAAGGTCGAAGCGAGGCGGCGGCCACGGCCGCCGCCGTCTCGGACGATGGGCAGCTCTTTCCCACGAAAGCGCTTCGAAAATTCCTGGCAAGCCTGACGGCGCGCGAGTCGCCGGTCCTTATGGACCTGGGGCCCGTGGTCGGCCCGAATGTCACATTTTTCGGCGAGCGCCTTGGCTGCAAAATCATCCTCGAGGATCTGTTCGGCGATCTCGAGCGGCATTCGCGCATCGGCGACGCGCCGTTCGCGGAGTTCCTGAGAGGCCGTTTCAAACACGAGGCCGGGAGCGTCGACGGGATCCTGTGCTGGAATTTTTTCGACTACCTGGACGCCCCGTCGTCACAGGTGCTCGCCTCGGCGCTGACGCGGCTGTTGAGGCATGACGGTGCGGTGCTCGCCTTTTTCACCACCATCAGCTCATCTGATGCCCGGTTTTCGAAGTACGTCATCATGGATGACGATTCGCTGAAGCAGCGGCCGTATTCTCCCGGAGGAAAGCGACAAACCGTACTCCCGAATCGGGACATCATCCGGATGTTCGAGGGCCTGAAGGTTGCGGAATCGTTCCTGCTCAAGACCAACGTACGCGAGTTTCTGTTTAGAAAACCGCCACTTAACGGTTGAACTACTGAGCTACGAACCTAGTTCATTAGTTCTTAGTTCAGTAGTTCACAGATGTAATGCCCCGTCCGGTTGTCGCGCTGCTCACCGACTTCGGCACCCGCGATCACTACGCCGGCACCATGAAGGCGGTGATCCTCGGAATCTGCCCCGACGTGACGCTCGTCGATATCACCCACGACATCCCGCCTCATGACGTGCTGACAGCGGCCCTCGAGCTGGCCGCGAGTTACAAATATTTTCCAGCAGGGGCTATTTTTCTCGCCGTTGTCGACCCTGGCGTCGGCTCCGCGCGGCGAGGCATCGCCGCCGATACTGGCGACCACCGTCTGGTTGCGCCGGACAACGGCGTGCTGACGGCTGTCCTCAGAGAGTCCCCGGCGCGTCGGGTTGTCGAGCTGACGGAGCGGCGTTACGCCAGGCCGACCGTGAGCCGGACGTTTGAAGGTCGCGACCGCTTTGCGCCGGCTGCCGCGTGGATCGCAAAAGGCGTCGATCTCTCGGCCCTCGGCCGATCGGCCGGCAGCATCCAACAGCTCTCGATCCCCTTGCCGAGCGTCACCGACGATCTGCTGGCAGGCGAAGTCTTGCGCGTCGATCGATTCGGCAACCTCGTCACGAACATCGACCGGAAGCTCTTCGAGAGATTTATTCACTCGGACGGCATCGAGATCAGCGCGGCGACGCACCGCATCGCGCGCGTCGTCACCACCTACGCCGAGGCGGCCGCGAACGAAGTGTGCGCGCTGTTCGGCAGCAGCGATCATCTCGAGATTGCCGTCAACGCGGGCAGCGCCAGCGATCGCTTGAACCTCTCGCGCGGCGCTCCTGTAACCATCCGACGAAAATGACCTGTCCTTTACCACAGAGGCAATACCTACCACAGAGGAAATCCCCGAGGTAATACAAAGAGGACAGAGCGCCTCTATGGTGAAGGACGTGCTAGCATTTCGCCGAATGAATTTCGATCTCAGCGACGATCACCGGCTGCTCGAGCAGACCACACGCGAGTGGGCAGCGAGGGAAGTCGCCCCCGGGATACAGCAGCTCGATCGTGAGCACCGTTTCGATCGCGCGCTGCTGCCGAAGATGGCGGAGCTCGGGCTCCTTGGCGCATGCGTGCCGGCCCAGTACGGCGGGGCCGGCATGGATTACGTGAGCCTGGGCGTTGTGTGCGAAGAGCTCGAGTACGTTGACACCTCGCTGCGGGTGATCCTTTCGGTGCACCTTGGCCTCAACAGCCTCACGTTGCTGACGTGGGGTACTGAGGCACAGAAAAGGAAATACCTCGTCCCTCAAGCGCAAGGAAAGCTCATCGCGACGTATGGTCTCACCGAGCCCGGTGCGGGCAGCGACGCCCGTGGCATTCAGACGACGGCTGAAAAGCGAGGCGACCGATACATTCTCAACGGCGAAAAGATGTGGATCTCACTCGCCGATGTCGCCGACACATTTCTCGTGATCGCGTGGAGTGATCAGGACAAGAAGCGCCAGAACGATCCGGCAGGGCTGAGTGCGTTCATCGTTGAGCGGGCGTTCAACGGGTTTTCGAGTGGAACGCTGACGCAAAAATGGGGCATCCTCGCCGGCAACACCGGGTTCTTCAAGATGGATAGCCTGGAAGTGCCTGAAGAGAACCTGGTCGGTCGGCCAGGCGAGGGATTCAAGATCGCCATGTTCGCGCTGGACCAAGGCCGGCTCACCGTGGCGGCAGGCGCCACCGGTCTGATTCGGGCGTGTCGCGATGCCGGTGCAAAATACGCGCGCGAGCGGAAGACATTTGGCGTTGAGATTGGCCAACACCAGCTGGTCAAAGAGATGATCGCGCAAATGGAGTCTGATTATCAGGCGTCGCGGCTTCTGTGGCTCCGGTCCGCGTGGTTGAAGAACGAGGGGCGCCGCAACACGCGTGAGACAGGGCTCGCCAAATGGTTTGCCACTGTGGCCTCTGAGCGTGCCGCGTCCGATGCCGTGCAGATTCATGGCGCCAACGGCTACTCCGACGAGTATCCGGTTGGCCGGTATTATCGCAATGCGAAGGGGGCGGTGATTTACGAAGGGACCCGCGAAATCCACAAACTCATGCAGGCCGATTACGTATTGGGATACAGAACCGACAAGCCGCTGCGGTGTGAGCTCCCACCGCACACCTCGTGAGCGACATGGCAGACGATGTTGCCACACTGAACTCGCTGGTCGGTGAGATTGTCGATCTGCGTTCGGCGGCGTCCCTGCTCGACTGGGATGCCGCGGTGTGCATGCCGCCCGGCGGTGTTGGTGTCTACGGCAACAATTCGGCAACAATCCGACGGCTGGCCCACGACAGGTTCACGTCGACTCAGCTCGGTGAGTGCCTGGAGCGCGCACTGCGGCAAATCGAATCGCTGCCGCCCGATGCCGAGCTCAGCCGACTCGTCAAGGTAACCGCGCGCGATTACGATCGCGCGGTTCGCGTGCCGGCTGAATATATCGCTGAACAAGCGATGGCCACTTCGACGGCGTATCAAGCCTGGAAAGAGGCGCGCGAGCGGTCGGACTTCGCCATTTTTCTGCCGCACCTGGAGAAGATTATTGCGCTCAAGCAGCAGTACGTCGGATTTTTTCAGCCGCTCGATCATCCTTACGATGCCGTGCTCGAGGATTACGAGCCGGGCTTTCGAACATCGGACATCGAGACCATGTTCGGCGCTTTGCGAGAGCGGCAGGTCGACCTCGCACGAACAATTCAAAATCACCCGCGGAGCGAGGATGCCTTCCTCCGCGCGTCATACGACGAGCAGGTGATGGTGAACTTCGCGAGGGAGGTGATTTCCACGTTCGGCTTCGACTGGAGCCGCGGCCGGCAGGATAAATCCGCTCATCCCTTCGCCACGCCAATCGGCACCGACGACGTGCGGATTACGACTCGATTCGACGAGCGGAATCCCTTCGAAACGCTCTTCAGCACGATGCATGAAGCAGGACACGCCCTCTACGAGCAAGGGGTCGCTCCGGTGTGGGAGCGGACGGTGGTTCGAGGCGGCGCGTCGCTCGGCGTGCACGAGTCACAAAGCCGGCTGTGGGAGAACCTTATCGGCCGGTCGCTGCCGTTCTGGGAGCACTTCTTCCCGCTGCTTCGGCGCCGATTTCCTTCGCAACTGCAAGGTGTGTCTCTCGAGGCGTTTTATCACGCCATCAATAGAGTGAAGTCGTCGTTCATCCGCGTCGAAGCCGACGAGGTGACTTACAACCTCCATGTGATGCCACGTGTCGAGATCGAAATTGCGCTCTTGACCAAGGCGATTGCGGCCAAGGACGCGCCGGACTTCTGGAACGCGAAGATGAAGGAATACCTCGGAATCGTGCCGGATAGCCCGACACACGGCATTCTGCAGGACATGCATTGGTCCATCGGTTTGTTCGGGTATTTCGCGACCTATACGGTCGGCAATCTCATCTCGGTCCAGCTATGGGAGAAGTTCACAGCGGAACGCCCGGATTCGTCAGAAATGATTCGGCGAGGGGAGTTCGCACCGATACGCGAGTGGCTGCGCACCGTGCTTCACCGGCATGGGCGCAGCTACCAGCCTCGAGAACTGGTCGAGAACATCACCGGCAGCGCGATCTCTACGAAGCCGTACCTTGATTATCTGTCGATCAAGTACGGCGCGCTGTGTGGCCTGCCGGCAGGCGGTTAAGCATGATTCGCGTTCAGGTTGGGGCGCGGTATCAGGGGTCTGACGTGTTCGCTCCCGCCGTCAGCGCCCTTCACAGCGCGGGGGTCGTTGCCTTTCCGACTGAGACATTCTACGGACTCGCGGTCGATCCACGATCGGAGCGCGCCGTGAAGAGGATTTTTGCACTAAAGCAGCGCGCGGAGATTCAGCCGCTGCCCCTGATTGCCGCCAGCCTCGCCCAAGTCACCGATCACGTCGGCTCGATGACGCCGCTCGCCGAGCGGCTCGCGGCGCGGGGTTGGCCGGGTCCGCTGACACTGATCATCAAGGCTTCGCCGCTCCTGTGCCCCGACGTGCACCGATCCACCGGCAAGGTCGCGGTTCGAGTTCCCGGCGATTCGGTCGCACGGGCTTTTGCAGAGAGCGCCGGACACGCGATTACGTCGACGAGCGCAAATCTGGCGGGCGCACCGCCAGCGACGAGACCAGATCACGTGACCGCGGTATTCGGCGACAGTATTGATGTCTTGATCGATGCAGGGCGCACGCCAGGCGGTCTGCCATCGACCATCGTTGATGCGACCGGCGATGTGCCGGTACTCGTCCGGGCAGGCGCAGTGACGTGGGACCGCGTGCTAGAATTTCTGCACTGATTCATCAGCTTCCAGCGACGAGCTCCCGGCTGCCAGTGCTGGAAGCTGGCGGCTGGTAGCTGGAAGCTGCTGATGCCACCCTCTCAACCGCGTGAACGCGCTGCGCTCGTCGGTCTAACGCTTCGGCGATCGAAACGACATGATGCCGAGCAATCGCTGGAAGAGCTTGCGGGTCTTGCAGACGCTGCGGGCGCCGATGTCGTCCGGAAAATGATTCAGGAGCGGCCGACGCCCGATCCCGCGACCTTCATCGGCAGCGGGAAGCTCGATGAACTCGCGATCGATTGCGACCGGTTCGCCGTCGACGTCGTGATTTTCGACAACGAGCTGACCCCGGCGCAGCTCCGGCAAATCGAACACCGCGTCGATCGAAAGGTTATCGACCGCACGCAGCTCATCCTCGACATCTTCGCGCGCCGCGCGCGTACTCGGGAAGGAAAGTGGCAGGTCGAGCTTGCGCAATTGAAGTATCTGCTGCCGCGGCTGGTCGGCGCAGGCACGGCGCTGTCGCGGCTCGGCGGCGGCATTGGCACACGAGGTCCGGGCGAAACGAAACTGGAGACGGATCGACGGCGTATTCGTCAGAGGATTCATTCGATCTCGGAGGAGATCGATTCGATACGCCAGAGACGGCGACACTCCCGCGCCCGGCGCCAGAAGGCGTCCGTGCCGTTGGTCGCGCTGGTGGGGTATACCAATGCAGGAAAGACGACCCTGTTCAATCTGTTGACGAAAGGGTCGGCGGAGGCGTCGGATGCGCTGTTTGTCACCCTCGACCCGCTCGTGAGACAGGTGAGCCTGCCTGATAACCGCCAATTGCTGCTGTCCGACACGGTCGGCTTCATCGATCGCCTGCCGCACACTCTTGTTGCGGCTTTTCGGGCGACGCTCGAGCAGGTCGCCGAGGCAGACCTGGTCTTGCATGTGATCGACGCGGCAAGCTCCGAGCGCGATCGTCACGTAGACGCGGTCCGGCGCGTTCTCGAGGAGGTTGGCGCCGCCAATGTGACGACCGTCGACGTCTTTAACAAATGTGACATCGTCGAACCTGCCGAGGCGGAACGGCTTCGCCGCTCACACCCAGAGGCGCTCTTCATTTCGGCGTTGAAGGGCCGGGGCCGCAAAGAGATGATTGACGCGATCGCCAAGAAACTCGAAATGGATACGCGGCGCGTGACCCTGGAGTTTGATTCCGAGAGCGCCGAAGATCGCGAAAGAATCGCGCGGGTGTACCGCCACGGCCGCGTCGTGAGTCATATCACGACCAACGGGCGAGTCGCGATTGAGGCCGATGTGCCGCGCCGCGTTCTCAATCGCGTCAAAACCGCAGGTGGGCGGTGACACGGTTCGCCGTTCTGCTTGTGCTGGTCTCCGCGCTAGTCGCCGGCTGCGCGCGCACGGTGGCCCCTCCTGTCGTCACCATCCCGCGATATCCCGATTACATCCTGCCGACGCTGTCGGCGCCGGATCCAAAGCTGGCCGATCTTGTCCGGCAGCACGAGGTGGGCTGGCGGTGGTTTCAGGCAGGCGATTTTGCCAATGCCGAGCGTGAGTTCCAGCTCATCCTGAAGCGGTCACCTCAGTTCTATCCAACAGAAGCTGCGCTGGGCTATCTGGAACTGGCGCGGTCGAACTACGCCGCCGCGCTCGAGCGATTCGACCGCGTGCTCCAAACACGAGGAGAGTATGTGCCGGCGCTGGTCGGTCGCGGGGAAGCGCTCCTGGCCGAGTCGCGCGAGCCGGAGGCGCTCGCGGCGTTCGAGGCTGCGCTGAAGCTGGAGCCGACGCTCGTGGAAATCGGCCGGCGCGTCGAAGTGCTGCGTGCGCGCGCCGCACAGGAGACCGTCGCCGCTGCACGGCGGGCCGCACAGGAGAACAGGCTCGACGAGGCGGCGCAGCTCTATGAGAAGGCGATTGCCGCCTCTCCAGATAGTGCGTTCCTCGTCCGTGACCTTGCCGATGTCGAGTCAAGGCAGGGCAGGGCAGATGACGCCATCGCGCGATATCGAAGGGCCATCGAGCTGGATTCTACCGACGCGACGTCGCGTACGCGGATCGGCGAGATTCTTGACGCGCGCGGCGATCTTGAAAATGCCATGCAGATGTATACAGAGGCGAACAGCATCGAGCCGAGCGCAGAGCTCAGCCGCAGGATAGCGGCGCTTGAAGCCCGTCTCGCCTATTTGCGCCTGCCGCCCGAATACCGCGCGATTCCGGATTTCCCTTCCATTACGAGGGGCGACTTGGCGTCCTTGTTCGGCATCAGGCTCGAGTCGCTCCTGGGCAGCGCGCCGGCGCAGCCGGTGGTGCTCACCGACACACGAAATCACTGGGCGTCGGACTGGATCATGGCGACGGCTCAAGCCGGCGTGATGGAGCCGTACGAGAACCACACGTTTCAGCCGCGAAACGCAATCACTCGAAGCGAGCTCGCGCAGGCCGTCAGTCGGGTGTTGAAGATCATCGCGGTCAACCGGCCGGCGCTGCTCAAGGACTGGCAGAGCCGTCAGCAGAAAATGACCGACGTCGGGGTGAGCAATCTGCACTACGCCGACGTGTCGCTCTCTGTCGCGGCGGGAATCCTTCCCCTCACCGAGGCAGGATCGTTCGAGTTGGCACGGCCTGTCAGCGGGGCGGAAGCCATCGACGCAATCTCTCGACTCGAGCGCCTGCACAGCTCGATCCCATGAGCGTGCTCACGCCGGCCAATCAGCTCACCCTCGTCCGGGTGATGCTCGTGCCTGCCTTCGTCATCCTGACGGTGTACGGCTATTTCGGATGGGCGCTGATCGTGTTCGCCGTTGCGGGCCTCACCGATCTCCTCGACGGGCTGATTGCCCGCGCGTTCAGGAGCCGGACGGATCTCGGAGCCTGGCTCGACCCGATGGCCGATAAGCTCCTCATCGTTGCGACATTCATCGTGTTGACGCTGCCGGGTCTCGGGCTCGTGAACAAGCTGCCGGTGTGGTTGACCATCCTGATCATCAGCCGCGATCTGTTGATCGTGCTCACCGTGGCGGTGATCAATTTCGCGATCGGCCGGCGGGAATTCCGTCCATCAATCTACGGGAAAATCGCAACCGCGACATACATCGTGACGTGCGTCACGATCATGTATTTCAATTACCTGCAGCGGACGTCGCCGATTGTTACCGTCGGCATCTACGCGTCGGCGCTCATTACCCTGGTCTCAGGGTTCCACTATGTGTTCTTCGTAACCAAAATCATCAACCAAAACTCGTAAACTGGAGAACTCGGGAACAACGGAACTAGGAACGAGCGACACCGTTCACCGAACAGCCATCCTTCTTTTAAAGTATTCAATCGTCTTCACCAGTCCCTGCTCGAGCGGAACCTTCGGTTCCCACCCGAGTAAGCTCCGCGCTTTCGTGATGTCGGGTTGACGGACCTTGGGATCATCGACGGGTAGATCCTGGTACACGATTTTGCTTTTCGAGCCGGTCATCCGAATGATGGTGCGCGCGATCTCCTCGATCGTCATCTCGTGCGGGTTGCCGATGTTCACCGGCTCATTGAGGTCCGAGTCCATCAGCTTGAGGATCCCTGCGACCAGGTCATCGACGTAACAAAAGCTCCGTGTTTGTGTGCCGTCGCCGAAGACCGTGACATCTTCGTTCAATAGGGCCTGCGAAATGAACGCCGGCACCGCACGCCCGTCCCTGATCCGCATGCGCGGGCCATACGTGTTGAAAATCCTCACGATCTTCGTATCGAGACGATGGTACCTGTGGTACGCCATCGTCATGGCTTCGGCAAACCGCTTCGCTTCGTCGTAGACTCCGCGCGGTCCTATTGGATTAACGTTGCCCCAGTAGGTTTCCGTCTGCGGGTGTTCGAGCGGATCGCCATACACTTCCGAGGTCGAGGCGATCACAAAACGCGCGGATTTTGCCTTCGCGAGCCCTAACGCTTTGTGAGTGCCGAGCGCCCCTACCTTCAGGGTCGGAATCGGAAGCTCGAGGTAGTCGATCGGGCTCGCTGGACTTGCCCAGTGCAAGACGACATCGACGGGGCCGTCGACGTTGATGTAGTTCGTGACGTCGTGCTTGACGAAGACAAAATCGCGGCCGGCCAGGTGGGCGATGTTTGCCAGGTCCCCGGTCAGGAGATTGTCGATGCCGATAACGGAGCAGTCGCGATTGAGGAGCTCTTCGGCCAGGTGGGAACCGATGAAACCAGCGGCTCCCGTGATAACGACCCGTCTTTTCATCAAGCCTGTCTCTGGAGCACGCCGCGAAAGAGGGTCATCCACATGATTTTCAGATCCAGCGACACGGACCAGTTCTCGATGTAGTAAAGGTCGAACTCAATCCGCTTTTCGAGTGATGTGTTGCCGCGCCAGCCGTTCACCTGAGCCCAGCCTGTGATTCCGGCTTTCACCTTGTGACGCAGCATGTACTGCGGAAATCGATGCTTGAACTGGTCGACGAAGAACGGCCGCTCCGGCCGCGGACCAACGATCGACATGTCTCCCTTGAGCACGTTCCAGATCTGTGGCAGTTCATCGAGGTCCCATCTCCTGAGGAATCGGCCCACCTGCGTGCATCGCGGATCGTCATCTCGCGCGAAGATCGGGCCGGTAACGTCTTCGGCGTTCACGCGCATCGAGCGGAACTTGTAGACCCAGAATGGCCGGCCGTCGAGTCCCATGCGCTCCTGGCGGTAGAAGATGGCACCAGGCGATGTCCATTTGATGATGAGCGCAATGATGGCGCAGGGCGGCAGCAGGACCAGGGCCGCGAAGCCGCTGATGGCTACGTCGATCACACGCTTGATGACCGCGTTCAGGCCCTGCAGCGGAACGTCGTGAATGTTGATGATGGGAACGCCGTCGAGATCCTCGAGGCGCGCACGGAGCGCGAGGAATTGTACGAGGTCGGGTACGACCTTGACGTCGACCATTTCGCGGCTGGTGCTCTCGATTAGATCGAGCATTTTTACGTGCTCGTCGAGGGGCAACGCCACGTACAGATGGTCAATGTGTTCCTGGCGAATGACTTCCGGAGCATCCGCAAGAGTGCCGAGCAGCGGCAGGCCGCGGTATCCAAGATGGTCGCCGCCGGCGCGATCGTCAACGAACCCGACAACCTGGTATCCGAGCTCTGCGTGATGCAGAATTTTTTCCGCGACGACTCGCCCAAGCTCACCCGCGCCGGCAATCAGAATGCGCTTGAGTCCGAACCCCGCTTTCCATCGGCGTTCCAATACCTCTCGTACCAGCTCACGCAGGCCGAACGTGAGCGCGACATTGAAGACGAGAAATAATGCCCAGACAATCCGCGATACCTGATAGGCACCGCGGGCCTGAAGCTCCGGAGCCGCGTAGTAGGCCTGGAAGTACAGTGTGCTGACGATGCCGAGCACGACCGCGACAATCGTGCCGATGAACACGATAAAGAAATCATCGACACGCGACCGTCCTCGTCGCAACCGGTAGACACCTTGAAACTGATACGCGAGCGGAACCAGAACGGCAATGAACGGCATCACCGCAACGTACTGCTCGAACGGCGGGTACCCGCGTGTAACCGGAATCCACCCCGCGGAAAAGCGAACGACGTAAGCAAGCCCGAAGGCGACGAGGCTGAGAAGCGCATCGGCTATGACATAGAACGCCACGAGGAGGCGCCCGAATCGTCTAAGCATGTGCCATGCTCTCGACCGTGGCCTGGATCGAACGTGCAAATACCGAGCGGTCGAACTTGAGCGCGTGCTGTCTGATTACTGCTGGATCGAACGCGATCCGTGTCGCTCGGGCGATGCCGGCGGCGAATGCTTCCGCAGTCGGCTCGTTCACCAGCACACCTGTCTCGTTGTCAATCACGGTGTCGAGCGCTCCGCCACGAGCGAGGGCGACGACGGGGCATCCGCACGCCTGCGCCTCGACTGGCACGATTCCAAAGTCTTCTTCGCCGGGCAGCAGCACGGCCGTCGCGCGGCGATAAAGATCTCGAACCTCGGTATCCGACCGCGTACCAAGCATCTGGACGTCGGCTCCCGCGGCGAGCGCCGTCAAGGCCTCGTGCTCCGGGCCGCTTCCCACGATACGGAGAGGGATGCCGCAAAGACGGCTCGCCTCGATCGCGAGGTTGATGCGTTTGTAGGGAACAAGGGCGGACACAACGAGCAAAAAATTTTCCCGGCCGATCGCCGCGTCGGGGCTTGCAGGGCAGTAGAAGCCCGTATCGACCGGAGGATAGATGACAACAGCGTCACGATTATAGTACCGCTGGATCCGGCTGGCAACGTGCCGAGAGATGGCCACATACCGGTCAACGCGTCCAGCCGTCGCAGCATCCCAGCGCGCCAGGGCTCCCAGGACCGGGCGTAGCACGCGGTTCCTTGCGGATCCGACCCGATCCACGCCGAAGTAGACATCGAACTGATCCCACGCATAGCGCATCGGCGTGAAGCAGTAGCACAGATGCCGGGCTTTGCCTGGCTTGACGACGGCCTTGGCGGCGCAGTGGCTTGTGCTGATGACGAGGTCATACTCGTCGAGGTCGAACTGCTCGATGACGACGGGAAACAACGGCAGACAATAACGATAAAAACGGTGCACACCCGGCAGGCCCTGCAGCCAGGAGACGCGGGGTCGCAGCCGCTCGATTGTGGGAGAGACACTGCCGCGGACGTGGAACAACGTGAATAAATCGGCGGTCGGATATGCCTCGCACAACATCTCCAGGACCTTCTCGCCGCCGCGCATGCCGGTGAGCCAGTCGTGAACGAGGGCGACTTTCACGACAGCACCTCGCCATACACCTCGCGGACGCGCTGCACCGAACGGGCCCACGAGTACTCCTTCACCCGCTCGAGGCCTCGCGTTCTCAACTCCTGTCGAAGATGTGTACTTCGCAGCACGGTCAGGATACCATCGGCGATCGCCTCCGCGCGGTACGGATCGACCAACACCGCCGCGTCCCCCACGACCTCCGGGAGCGACGACACGTTCGACGTGACCACGGGGGTGCCGCTCGCCATGGCTTCGAGCGGTGGAAGACCGAAGCCTTCATAGAGTGATGGGAACACAAACACCGACGCCAGGCGATAGAGCACGGCGAGGGTCTTGTCGGGCACATAACCGAGGAACCGAACGTATCGATGAATGTCGTACTTGTGCACCGCGCGCCGGAGTGCCTGCAGCTTGGAGATTTCGTCCCCGATGATCAGCAGTTCCAGTTCAGACCGTCCCTGGCTCCGGACGAGATGGAACGCTTCGATCAATCGCTCGAGGTTCTTGTGCGGTTTGATATTGC
>WUUC01058567.1_pt1 | contig 12584 bp, 6 predicted proteins | sample 6278441 | NCBI WGS metagenome assembly WUUC01 (sample SAMN13675441, study PRJNA597444) | soil metagenome | isolation source: soil | place: USA: Washington | collected 2017-10 | reverse complement strand
TGAGTGTGTTGGTGGACCGGCCTGTCTACGACGAGTCGCTCGAGCTCACGAAGCGTCTGCTCGAGGAACACGAAAAGGAGTGGGCGCGCTCGGTTGCACCGCTTTTGACTCTGGAAAAGCGCACTCGCAAAGACTCGGATGCGTACCCGAACGCGAAACTCACGGAAAACAGCATCTTCTGGGACGAGCTGCTCTACGAGTCCGAGCTCTTGTCCCGTCAACGTAAGACGAAGGATAGCGAGAGCGTGGTCGAAGCCATGCTGCGTGGGCAGCTCGGCTACGTTCGTGATGGGCAGGGCGGGCTCGAGCGCGTCGACAATTTCGAAGCGCTGCGTCACCTCGGTGCCGTCGCAGCTACGATGATGCGCTTCAAGGATGAGTGGCGCGGCAATCCCCGCTCCGAATCGAAGCGCGGACCTGGCGAAGAAGCGACGCGCGGCGTGTTTCGCACGCCCGTCGATCGCGAGGCTGGCGACACGCCGGTTACGTGCGGTCGCGACGGGTGCGGCGGTCAAATCAAAGGCAGTCCTTTCGAAGATTGGGCTGCGGACGGTCAGATCTGCATGGCGCAGCGCAGAGGCCGTCCGGGCACGGATTGCGGTCAACCTCCAAACCAGAGCCTCTATCAGCGTTCGCTCGGTTTGGTCTGGGAGATGGCGGGGCGCTCGCAGCAAAACAAGGTCATCACGATTCGCAACTTGCTCGAGTTCGCGTTGCCTGACCCATGCGAGAACTTGAATACAGTCACCACGTGCGCAACGGATGCGGAATGCGCGCCGCTCGGCAGCCCAGACTACGTCTGCGATACCGCCCGCACGCAATGCGTGGCCAAGAAGGGTACGCAAACCTGCAATAAATTGCGGGCAGATGACAAAGCCAGTCGCGAACCCTCGATCGGAGCGGCGGCAACGTCTGCGATCGCTGACTACAGCTGCGACGCCAACTCTCCTGCGGACGCTTGTCACGCGTATGAAGTGAGCTTTCCGGGTGCATTCATCGATCCTGATGGTGCCGGGCCCGTGGAGGCTGGCATTCAGGTCGGTCACTTGATGGACCTGCCCGACGTCGGTCGCGTGTTCGGACGCGCCTTGACCCACGAATACGCGATTGAGATCCCAAACCCTTGGGTTCGGCGTTACCTCGACGAAGTCGCCAAGGCCGCGTCCCTGCCGGAATGCGCCTCGGGCACCAAGATCGCCGACCCGGCCGCCCCTTACACATGCGTGCAGGGCACCGCCGCCGATTCGCGCGCGGTGTACGGCAACATGAGCGACGACGTGGACACACTCGGCGAGCTCATGGAGTTCTTGCTCGACGACAGCAGTCTGTTTCAGGGCGATGTCGACACGGCGGCGTTGCGTCCCGACGTCAAAGCATTGTCGCGCGTACTGTTCGCGCCGACGGGCGGAACGAGCTCGCTGCTCTTCGATCCCATCTTGGTGCGCAACGCACCAGCGGTCTGTACGGCAGCTCAAGTACAGCAGAACCTCGCCTGCCCGGCTGACGACACCGCGGCTGAACCTGCGGGCTGTTGCATCGGTGCCGTGAACGATCCGCCCTTGCGCTATCGCCTGGAGACCTATTACGGCGCAACCACGTTTGCTTGGGAGTACCCGATCAAGTTCTCCGATGGCATGGAGCTGTCTTTCATCGATTCGATGATCGGAGTCGCGGACGCGATCAACCGCACCGATTACGACCCGACCAATCCCGAGGAAGCCGGCTTCGAAACCAAGGAATACGCGTTCACGGTAGTCGGTGAGATCATCGCCAAACACTACGACTCGCCCAAGAACACGTCGGCGCAAAACACCGATCCGAACGGACCGAACTTCCGATATCTGACAAACCTCGTCAGCTATGAGCCTTTGCTGGCCGATGCCGCTGACGATGGCATGGTCGAAGATCCGCGCGTGGACTCGTCCAAGTTCGACTCGGCCAATCAGCAGCTCGGAATCCTCTACAACACCTTCGACGTGCTCGAGATCCTGGACACGCTCGACTTCGGCGGCGGCCGCGATGGCATCGACGTCGCAGCAGACCTCACCGAACATGCCCTCAGCGCGCATGCGGGCTGCGCAGGCGATACGGGCGACGGCAGGGTGATCGAGGGCAAGGGGCCCTGTGACAGGGCTCTCGAAGGTGCGAGCGGCGTGCGAGATCCGATCACGTACCGCGATGGCCGGCAGACCGTGTGCTGGAACGATGGTCGCTGCTTCGACGGCAAGGAAGAGGCGCGTCACTTCGTCTCACCCGCGTACATCGCGATCGACGCACTCTCGGAGATCGACGATCGGATCGTTGCAGATCCAGACATCGATCAAGCCTTCAACGATGCCATGTCCGCCATCATCGACAGCTACGCGCAAATTGAAGACGACAAACTCGTCGATCGCCGTCTGCGAGCACTGTTGATTGTGGGTTCGGAGTTCATGCGCGACCGCATCGCTAGCGAGCAGGAGGCGGGTACGCTCGATGAACTGGGCGAGGAGCTGATGGGCGATGCCGTCGACATCGTACAGAACCCCGTGTTCGCGGGCGGTCTCGACATGCTGCAAGCGATGCTCGAGCATGAAGAGGCGCTCGACGAGCTCACACGCTTTTCGTTCGCGCTGCTGGACGACAGCGCGGACCAGAAGAACCTTCGCGATCTGCTCGCGGCTGCTGCGGATCTCGTGCAGTCGCTCCCGGGCGATGGCGGAACGACGGCGCTGTTGCGCGTGCTGGGCGCGACGATGATCCCGAACGTTGGCAAGCTCGTCGAAAAAGGCGGCGAGCTCGACGCCGCCGAGGCAGTCGAGAGCGGCATGCTTTGGCAGAACATGACCTTGTCGCGAGACACGGTAGAGAAAGATAAGGAAGACGTCCTGCCGGTCGTTTTGCAGCATCTGGTCGAGAGCAGTGAAGAGCAGCCATACACACCGCTCGAGACCATCGTAGATGCGGTGATGGCGATCAATCGCCGCGATCCGAACGAGACGGGCGTGCTCAGCGCGCGCGACTGGGGCAACGTGGCCAGCCGCTTGGCTGAGGTCATGTTGGACGAACGGCGTGGCTTCGAGCGCCTGTACCAGCTCGTCCAGTGCCGCGATCGCCCCGCCACGAACGAGTGCCGCTAATCGGCGCGAGCGACGGCTTCTATTCGGGTACGAGCGCGCGGTAAATCACGAGGCCGAGCAAGCCGAGCACGACGGTTGCGATTGCCAATCGCACCAGGACGCGCTTGAGCTTGCTGCCCTCGGCAAAGCTCTCGGCGACCGCGTCGACGTCTTGGCCGAGTGCCTCGCGCATCGCTTCGCGATTTTGCGTGGCCTCGACCATCTCGCGCGTCCAAATCTCGCGGCGCGTGTCCAAGCTGGGCCCTGCGTCGCGCTCGTGCGCGCAGAGCTCGCCCACGAACTCCGCGAGATCTTGGGCTCTGACGACGAGACCGTCACGCAGGAAGAAGCGCTCCAGGGCTTCCTGCATCTCGCTGCCACTTTGAAAGCGTTCGTCTCGGTCCTTCGCGAGCGCCTTCGAAATGATGCCGTCGAGCTCCGCCGACACTTCGCGCTTGGTCAGCCGCACGCGTGGCGCCGGATCAGTGGAGACGATCGCCCCCATGGTTTCGTATTCGCTCGCGCGATGAAAGAGCGCCATGCCCGTGATCGCTTCGTACATGCATGCGCCCAGCGAGAACAGGTCGGCGCGGCCGTCCAGCTCGACGCCCCCGTACTGCTCCGGCGACATGTACGCGAACTTGCCTTTCAGCATGCCAGTGGCCGTCTTTTGCCGTTGCGAGGCAGCTTTGGCCACGCCGAAGTCGAGCAGCTTCACCTTACCGTCGAAGCCCACCATGATGTTGTCGGGCGTGACGTCGCGATGAACTAGCTTGAGCGGCATGCCGTTGGCGTCACGAGCGGCGTGCGCGTAGTCGAGCGCGTCGGCAACCTGCGCCGCCAGTCGCGCCACCAGCGGCGCCGGAATGCCCGAGCAACCGCGCTCGAAGAGTGCCTTGTGCAGCTGCGTGACCGACACGCCGCGCACCCACTCCATCGCGATGAAGTACTCACCATCCCGCTCGCCAAATTCATGGATCGCGCACAAGTTCGGATGATTGAGGTTCATCGCCAGCTCGGCCTCGTGCACGAACATTTCGATGAAACGCGGGTCGGTGGCCACGTGGGGCAGGATGCGCTTGAGCACCACGCCACGGGTGCCTCGGCCGGGGCCTTGCTCGCGCGCCAGAAAGATCTCTGCCATGCCCCCAATCGCGAGTCTGCCGAGGATCTCGAAGCGACCGAAGCGTGCAATCGCGGGAAGCGCTAGGTGGGCAGCAGTAGCAGACACTTTGCTCCATCCTATCAAGGAGTCTCGCCGGTCGCCCACAGCACCGCGAGAGCGTCCGAGTCCTTTGCCGATAATTTGCGGACCACTGTCCTTCCATGCGTACGTCGTATGCAACCTGAACGTACGTGCGGGCGAAGGAGACGGCAGAAAATGGTGGCGACGGCGAGGAACGATCGCGCAGGCAGGCAAGTAGCCGACAGCGAAGGGCAGTTGCTGGACGTGCTGTACGAGATTCTGGCGCAAGGAGGCGAGGGGCACGGCAGCGCGAGCACCGAGGACGTGGAGCGCTTCCTGCACGAGCATGCGCGTGCGCCCAAGTCGCTCGACCAGATGCGCGCGTTCTTTCAGCAGCACGGTCTGTCGACTGACCCGGCGAGCTATACGTCCGATCCCGAGCTCGCAGAAGTTGCCAGCGGGCTGCACCGCGAGCGTTCCCCGGCCTCGGTGATCATGCCGCTCGACGCGGACGACGACGAGCCAGAGCCCGTCACCGAACCGGGCCGTCGCGTTGCGCAGCAGATGACTACGACGGCGTCTCCGAGCGCAGACGCGAGTCCGTTCGGCGACTTCAGCGGGATCATGCCGAGCGCTGCGAGGCCGAAGCAGAAGTCGCCGCCTCGGCGCCGTGCGGCGCTCGTGGGAATTGCGCTGGTGGCGATCGGTCTGTTGGGGGTCTATGTGCGCGCCGAGCATCTCGAAGACGAACTGACTCGGGCACGCTTACGTCAGCAAACCACGGACGCAGCACTCAGCCAGCTCGAAAAGCGCGCGGGTTCCTTGTCCGAGTCACTCTCTAGCAGCGAAGCGCAACGCACTCAGCTCAATCAGCAGTTCGACGCCTACGTGGCCGCGCAGAACGAGGAACGCGCGCGCGAGCAGCTCGTGCTCGAACGTCTGCTCGGTACCCGCTACCGTAAGCTTTCCGAGCAAGCCAAAGCCACTCCAACGCCCTGATGTTTTCGAGTCGCTGGCTCGTGTGCGTGCACCCGATGGAGGTGCGCGCGCATGGCTGCTAGGCTCGCTCATCCACCATGACGGTACCCTTTCCGCAGACTTACAAAACCGCGGGCGGCATTCGCGTGCGCCGGGTCGTTGAAGATGTGATGGGCGCGCGCGCCGTCGCTGATCTGGCCAGAGATCTAGACGTGCGGCGCGGAGTCTTGCTCACGTCGAGCTACGAGTATCCGGGGCGTTATACCCGTTGGGACCTGGGCTTCGTCGACCCGCCCGTAGCGGTCGTCGCGCGCGACCGAACGTTGTGGATAGAGCCGCTGAACGCACGCGGAGAGGTGCTGCTCCCCGCGTTCCGCCACGCCCTAGAGAGCCAAGAAGCGCACATCGACAGCTTCGCCATGGACGGCAAGAAGCTCGTGGCCACCATCGCGGAGCCGAGTGAGGGCTTTACGGAGGAACAACGCACGCGCCAGCCGAGCGTGTTCAGTGTGATCCGAGCATTGCTCGCTGTGTTTGCGGCTCCAGAAGACTCACACCTCGGTCTGTACGGCGCCTTCGGATACGACCTTACGTTTCAGTTCGATCCCGTGCGTAGGAATCTGACGCGCCCTGAACAGCATCGCGACCTCGTGCTCTATCTGCCCGACGAGCTGATCGTCGTCGATCATATGAGTAAGGTCTCTCAGCACATTCGCTACGATTTCGAGGTCGAGGGGCGCTCCACGGTCGGCCTTCCGCGTACGGGATCACGCGAGGCGTACAAGCAAGCAGCCGAGGTGAGCCGCGAGTGTGACCACGAGCCCGGCGAGTATGAGCGCAACGTCGAGCGCGCACGCGACGCTTTTGCACGCGGCGATCTGTTCGAGGTCGTGCCCGGCCAGACCTTCTTTCGGCCGTGCCGCACGTCCCCCGGGGCGGTATTTCGCCGTTTGCGCACGACGAATCCGGCACCTTACGGTTTCTTCATCAATTTGGGGGAGTCCGAGTACCTAGTCGGAGCTTCGCCCGAAATGTTCGTGCGCGTGGCCGGTGCACGCGTGGAGACCTGCCCGATCTCAGGTACGATCGCGCGCGGCAGTGATGCGATAGGCGATGCCCGTCAGATCCTGACCTTGTTGAACAGTGCGAAGGACGCATCCGAACTCACCATGTGCACGGACGTCGACCGCAACGACAAGTCGCGCGTATGTCGTCCCGAGACCGTGCGCGTCATCGGACGTCGTCAGATCGAGATGTACTCGAAGCTCATTCACACCGTCGACCACGTCGAGGGCATGCTGCGTGAAGGCTACGACGCGCTGGATGCTTTCGTGAGCCACACCTGGGCGGTGACCGTGACCGGCGCGCCCAAGTTGTGGGCGATGCAGTTCATCGAAGACAACGAGAAGAGCGTACGCGCTTGGTACGGCGGCGCAGTCGGTAAGGTGGGCTTCGACGGCTCCATGAACACGGGTTTGACGTTGCGAACGATCCGCATTCGTCGCGGCGTCGCGGAGGTTCGCGCAGGGGCGACCTTACTGTACGACTCGATCCCGGAAGAGGAGGAGCGCGAAACACGGCTCAAAGCATCGGCGCTGCTCGAGGCGATCGAGCACCGCGAAGACCCTTCGCAGCGCGTTGAATCGCTCAGCGGCATGCCGGGTGTCGGCAAACGGATCTTGTTCGTCGATCACCAAGACTCGTTCGTGCACACGCTGGCTGGCTACTTCCGGCGCACCGGCGCCGAAGTGACGACCTTGCGCTACGGCTTCGATCCAAAAGAGTACGAGCGGCTAGCGCCTCACTTGGTCGTACTTTCGCCGGGGCCCGGTTCACCGAAAGACTTCGACACTTCACGCACGATTGCGGATGCCCTCGCGCGCTCGCTACCGATTTTCGGTGTTTGCTTGGGCCTGCAAGCGTTGGTCGAGCACTTTGGCGGTCGGCTCGGCACGTTGAGCTATCCCGTGCACGGCAAGCCATCCGAAGTCATCGTGAAGGGCGGTCGGCTTTTTCAAGGACTGCCGCCTTCTTTCAGCGCGGGGCGCTACCATTCGTTGCACGCGGTCTCGGTGCCAGAAGAACTCGAAGTGACGGCGGTGTCCGAAGACCCGACGGTGGTGATGGCGGTCGAACACAAGACGCTGCCGGTCGCGGCCGTGCAGTTTCATCCGGAGTCGATCTTGAGTGCGGATGGGGAGCGCGGGCTCTCGATTGTACACAACTGCGTGCGTCTGTTCTCGCGGGATTAGGGACATCCCCAAGCGGCACTATTGCGCTCGACGCTGCCTTTGGCGCGGAATGTCAGCGGCTCATTGCAATCAGATTCACGAGCGTGGCGCGAGCGCGTCCATCGTCGATCGCGGCCGCGGCCAGCGTTATCCCCTCTTGTATGCTCGTCGCCAGGCCGGAAACGAGCAGAGCGGCGGCGGCATTCAGCAAAGTCATGTCCCGCGCAGCGCCACGTTCGCAACCGTCCAAGACACGCAACGCGACATCCTTCGCTTGCTCCAGACTGTCCACACGCACGGCATCGAGTGGCGCACGCGGCAATCCGAAGTCCTCAGGTGCAACGCGCTCTTCGCGCAATCCTTGTGGAGTGACGTGGACGAGCCGTGTGGGAGCAGCGAGGGAGATTTCGTCGAGTCCATCTTCGGAATGCAAAACCACCGCGCGCTCGGCACCGAGAGCCCGCAGCGCTTGGGCCATCGGTACCAGAAAGCGTGCATCATAGATCCCGAGGACTTGGCGCCTGGCCCCGGCTGGATTCGTGAGCGGGCCGAGTAGGTTGAAGATTGTTGGAACCCCAAGCGCCATGCGCACTGGCATGACGTTCTTGGTGGCGGGGTGATGATGGATGGCAAAGCAGAAGCACAGCCCCACCTCGTCCAAACAGCGCGCCTGAGTCGGCCCATCTGCGTCGACGTTGACGCCGAGGGCACGCAATACCTCCGCCGAGCCACGCCCGGTACGGGAGCGATTGCCATGCTTGGCGACCCTGACGCCGCAGGCTGCGGCGACGATGGCAGCGGTGGTCGAGACATTGAATGTCTTGGGAGCACCACCCGTGCCGCACGTGTCTACGATCGTGTTCGGATCCGTGGTGGTGGGTACACGCGTGACTTGCTCCCGCATCACCGTGGCTGCACCGAGCAGTTCGTCTGCGCTTGGGCCACGCAACGCCAGCAGAGCGAGCACGGCGCCCATTTCGGCTTGGCCCACGTCGCCCGTCGTCATTGCGGTAAAGGCTGCGCGCGCTTCCTCCACAGTCAGCGTGCGCGGCTCGAACAGGATCTTCAGCGTCGCAGCGAGGTTGTGCACCATGTCAGGTGAGCTGCCGTTCGAGCCAGGCCAACAAATCGGAAGTGACCTCGTCGCGGTTGATTTCGTTGACGAGTTCGTGACGTGCGCCTGCGTAGACGCGCACGGTCAGCGCTTGCATGCCGGCGCGTTCAAAAGCGGCGCGTAGCTTCTCGATCCCTTCCAAGCCGTTGTTCACCGCGTCTCGTTCACCCGCGAGCACCAAGATGGGTAAGGTCTTTGGCATGCGCGCGATGTTGCGCGGCGAGCAAATCTGGATAAGTCCGCTCAGCACATCATGCCAAAGCTGGGTCGAGCACTCGAAGCCACACAAAGGATTGGCGATGTATTTGTCGACTTCCTTCGCGTCGCGGCTGAGCCAATCGAACGCAGTGCGCGGCGACGGGATGCGCTTGTTGAAAGCGTCGAACGTGAGCTTGCGAATCAGCGCGCTCCGACCGTGTTTGCCGAGTCGAGCCCGCTCTGCTGCGATTACCAGACGCGAGGCTGCGTACGCGAGCGGATGGTCGTGGGACGTACCGCTCAGGACCAGCCCTGTGATCGCGTCGCCGCGCCGGAAGGCCACCGCACGCGCAATATACGAGCCCATGCTATGCCCGAGTAGGAACACCGGTGCTCCCGGGTGGCGAGCTTTGGCGTGCTCGAGCAGTGCGATTTGATCGTAGACCACGCAGCGGAAGCCGCGTTCGTCGCTGAAGTAGCCGAGCGCGTCCGGTCGCACCGCCGTCTTGCCATGTCCGCGATGATCGCTCGCATACACCGCAAAACCCGCCTCGCAGAGCGCTTCGGCCAGACGCCTGTAACGTGCGCCATGCTCCGCCATTCCGTGTGAGATCTGCACGACCGCGCGTGCCGCACCTTTGGGCGAAAACGCGTGCACGTGTAGCGAGGTCCCGTCGCTAGCCGCAAGGGCGAAGTCGGTGGCTTGCATTGCTCGCATGGTAGCCGCGCCTCGCGGCCGTTTCCATGTCTACAATAGGAGTCAGGACTACCGTGACACTGCGTGACGCGAATCTGAACAGGCTCGGCGCCAAACCCTTCGACGTGCTCGTGATCGGCGGCGGCATCAACGGGGCAGTCAGCGCCGCCGCACTGTCCGCGCGCGGGGTCAAGGTTGCCCTGATAGATCGAGGCGATTTCGGCGGTTCAACGAGCCAGGAGAGCAGCAATCTCGTCTGGGGTGGCATCAAGTATCTCGAAACCTTCGAGTTTGGATTGGTCAGCAAGTTGTGCGCTTCGCGCAACCGTTTGCTGCGAGCCTACCCAGCGAACATTCGCGAAATCCGCTTCTTCGTGACGCTCGAACGGGGCTTTCGCAAGAGCGCCTGGTTCGTGTACCTCGGCACCTGGCTGTATTGGCTGATTGGACGCTGCTTCACGAAGATTCCGCGCTTTTTATCGCTTTCGGACATCGCCCGCGAGGAGCCGGTGGTGCAGACCGCGAAGGCGACAGGGGGCTTCGAGTACTCTGACGCGTACCTGATCGACAACGACGCGCGCTTCGTCTTCAAGTTCGTGCGGGCAGCGATCAATCACGGCGCGATCGTCGCCAACTACGTCGAGTCGACCGGCGCAGAGCGCTCCCCGGACGGCATCTGGACGTGTAAAGCGCGCGATCGACTGACGGGGAGTGAAATCGCCGTGCGTGCGCGGGTGCTCATCAATGCGTGTGGACCTTTGGTGGACGGCCATAACCGACTCACGGGCATCACGACGGGCCACCGCCACGTATTCTCGCGCGGCGTGCATTTGGTGGTCGACAAGGTTACTTCGTCTCGCCGCGTGTTGACGTTTTTTGCGGACGACGGTCGACTGTTTTTCGTGATCCCGATGGGCCCCAAGAGTTGCATTGGTACGACCGACACGCGCGAGGAAAGCTTACCGCCGCGCGTAAAACCGGAAGACCGCGCCTTCATTCTGGACAACATCAACAAGCGGCTGAAGCTCGCTCGCCCACTTACGGAGAACGACGTTTTGGCGGAACGATGCGGGGTGCGCCCGCTCGTGGTCGATGCCGGGCAAGGTGATGGCAGAGACAGCGATTGGACGGCGCTCTCGCGCAAGCACGCGATTGAAGTCGATCATGGGCGTGCCCACGTGAGTATCTTCGGCGGCAAGCTGACCGATTGCCTCAACGTCGGCGAAGAGGTGAGCGCGATCGTCGCGTCGCTGGGCGTGTCTTTGCTCTATCCGCAAACGCGCTGGTTCGGTGAACCGCCTGATGAGGTGCGCGAAGACTTCTTTCATCAGGCGCGCTTGATGAGTCTCGACGATCTCACCTCCCCGGAGTCCTCCGAGCCACTCTCGACCCGCCTGTGGCGTCGCTATGGTGAGAGTGCCCTGCGCCTGCTCGAAGACATCCGCGCGGACCCAGGCATGGCGGAGGTGCTCATCCGCGGCACCGAGTACATCCGCGGCGAGCTCTATCACGCTGCCCGGCGCGAGATGATCACGAAGCTCGACGACTTCTTGCGGCGCCGCTCCAAGATCGCGCTGATCGCACGCAAAGAAACGATTCGCACCGCGCCCGGGTTGTTCGAGGCATGCCGCATCTTGTTTGGTGCGGAGGCCGAAGCGAAGTTCGAAGAGTACTTCGATGCATTGCCGAGCGAAGAGTTGATCCGAAAATCGCACCGTCCACCGAGTCCTGACGGCTGGGGGGCCGCGGCAGACTGAGGACAGGTGAGTGGCTGCACTCAGTCTCATTCTGCGTACGCATTGGAGGACTTCGTCTGAGGCCGTCAGACTCGTGATCCCTTACGGAGATCCCTTAGGGGTTTCTTGTCTAGAGCTCACGGAATGATGAGTTTCGCACTCGCGTACAAATCAGCGGCCGCGCGCGCTTGCACCCGATTTTCGTTACGTCCTTTCACGCATGCAGTTGCGATGTTCATGCATGCAAAGGAACTGCTCCGCGACGAACGAAGCACCTGCATAGATGCAGGGTTTTCTCGACCCGAGACTTGGCACGCCGCTCGCTTAGAGCAGTCGTATGGTCGCTCGGACGGTGAAAGCTCTCCCTCCCCCCGCCGTTCGGGAGACCAAGAGTCGGTCGACGTAGCCCCCCCAATCCGCACGTCTACCGACTCGCGTTTTCGAGCCCCCTGCCGCATGTTCTCCCCACCCGCGGCAGGGGGCTTTGCTTTGCTCGCTCCGCTTACGAAAGCAGCGCGAGTAGGTCATCTCGGGTGATGGCAGCAGCTTGTGCGGCGCCGTCGGTGGCGACTGCCGAGAGCGCCCGCTTTTTCTCTTGCAGTCCCAGGATTCGTTCTTCCACGGTGTCTTCGGCGATCAGCCGATGCACCAAAACGGGTCGATCCTGCCCGATGCGGTGCGCGCGGTCGGCCGCTTGATCCTCGGCTGCCGGGTTCCACCAGGGATCGAGCAAAAAGACGTGATCGGCTGCAGTCAGGTTCAGACCAGTGCCGCCAGCTTTGAGAGACAACAACATCACGGGCACGCGTGGATCGTTTTGGAACTCGTTGACGACTGCACCACGATCGGACGTTGAACCGTCGAGACGCGTGAACTTGATCTGGCGCGCATTCAGCTCGCGTTCGACGAAATCGAGCAGGCTCGTCCATTGTGAAAACACCAGCGCCTTGTGACCTTCGGAAAGCGCTTCTTCGAGCGTGTCGAGCAACAGCTCGAGCTTGGAGGAGTGCTCCGCGTGCTGGCCAGGGAGCAGTCCGCGGTGACAGCACGCCTGACGCAGGCGCAGCAGCGCCTCCAGCATCGCCAACACACTGCCGCCCTGAGCCAGCTCTTCCACGATTTCTTTGCGCGTTGCCGCCAATACGCCGTCGTAGAGGGCCCGCTCGTCCGCGTCCAGAGTGCAGCGCAGCACGACGTCCGTGCGCGGAGGTAGCTCTTTGGCCACTTCGCGTTTCATGCGACGCAGCACGAACGGTTTGATGCGCTCACGCAAACGCGTGGATGCCGTTCGGTCGCCCTCCGAGATCGGCTTCTCGTACCGCTCCACGAAATCTGCGCGGCCGCCG
>WUUC01081768.1_pt1 | contig 12585 bp, 6 predicted proteins | sample 6278441 | NCBI WGS metagenome assembly WUUC01 (sample SAMN13675441, study PRJNA597444) | soil metagenome | isolation source: soil | place: USA: Washington | collected 2017-10 | reverse complement strand
GGAGGACTACGCGCTGTGGGACCCTGCGTGTGGATGAGCATCCAGCCGCTCGTAGAGCTGCGTCGTCTGCGTCGAATCTTTCGCGAGCTGCCCTCGCCCGGAGATCTCGCGCATACCGACGCGCGCGAATCCGGCCGGCGCAGCAGACGAGAGTGAAGCGCAGGCAGCGCCGCTCCGCTGCAGAGCGCCAGCCGTCGGCGGAGAAGCTCACTGCGGCTGACACTACCTGGCTGGCCGAAAGCGGCGCGCTGATGCGCATTATCCACGCTGCTAGGAAGCTTGCAGCCGGTTTGACCTGTGCGCCCCAGCGCTTTCAGGTGCATCAGAGACAGCCACGTGACCCACGTCACGTAGGGCGCACACGGCCATGCGCCGAACGAAGTAAAGACCGCCGTACGCGCGCCTGCGGCTTTGTCGCAGCAATCGAAGTCTGTGACGCTACCGAAGCGAGACATCCGCAATGGAACCCTGCAGAGTGACTGACGACCCGTGAGTCCCTGAAAGGGAAGATGTACATGATGTTGAAGCAGATGAAACTCGCCCGCATGTTCAGAGCGGCCGTTGCGTGCGCAATGCTGAATGCACTCGGCTGCGCTGCGGACCCAAGCGGTCACCTCGATGAGCCTCGCGCGGTCGAAGGTGAGCTCGAGGTGTACGCGATCGACTACGACAACGGCCTGGCGGGCAACGAATACATGCTCAGGACCGACTCTGGCGAAGAGCTCACGTTGAGCTTTGCGTCCGACCCGGCGCTCGCGAGCGGCGAGCGGGTCCGGATCCGAGGCGAGCGCGTGGGATCCGACTTGATCGTCGAGGATTTCAGCGTGCTCAGCGGTGATCTCGGTGCGCACTCACAGGCGCTCACCGGCAATACGCTCCGCACCCAGACCAAGCTCGCCGTATTGATGGTTCACTGGGGCACGCCGGACGCACAAACAGCGGCAAACATGCGTGGCAAGCTCTTCACGAACAGCACCTCGACCGCTGCGTTCTACGATGAGAACTCGTACGACCTGTTCAACATGCAAGGCGATGTCTTCGGCTGGTACCAGATCCCCGCCGTGCAGAACTGCGACTACCGGACACTGGCGACCAATGCACGTGCCGCCGCGCAGAGCGCGGGTGTGGACCTCAGTTCGTACCGGCAGATCCTCTACTACTTTCCAAAGACGTCCCAGTGTCAGTGGTCGGGCCTCGCGTCCGTGGGGACGCCGACCACGCCGACGCGTGACACCTGGTACAACGGCTCCAGCGGCTGCGTCGTCCTGGCACAGGAGCTGCTGCACAACTTCGGAGCGCAACACTCTCGTTCGTACACGTGCACCACCAACGGTGCGCGCGTGGCGATCGCCGCGCCCGCGCAGTGCACATCGAGTGAATATGGAGATCCATACGATCCAATGGGAAGCGGCTGCTACCACGTGAACACGTATCAAAAGGCCGCGCAGGGTTGGTTCGGCAAGTGCAATGCCGTCACTGCCACTGCCAACGGCGAGTTCGACATCGTGCCTACGGCGCTCGCCTCCAACGACATCCAAACGCTACGTGTGCCGGTGAGCAGCAGCTTCTGTCCGAGCGGCGTCACATCTTGCTATTACTACATCGAATACCGGCAGCCCGTTGGCCTGTTCGACAGCCTGAACACGGCTGCGCAGGTGCACCAGGGAGTGATGGTGCACGTCGCACCGGCCGTCGACTTCACGGGACGCTCGCGCCCGATGAGTTCATACCTGCTCGATATGACGCCGTCTTCGACGAGTGGCCATCGCGATCCAGCGTTGACCGTGGGTCAGACGTTCAGCGATCCAACCGGCATTCAGATCAGCCTGATATCGCGCACTGCCACCAGTGCACGCGTGCGTCTGGCATTTCCCGCTGGCGGATCGGGCGCGCCCACTTGCAGCGACGGCACACAACTCGGAACGAGCACGCCGCCGGTGCCGACACCGTCCGCGTGTGCCGCTGGTCAGACGGCGCACAATGGACACTGCTACCTGCTCACCGCGGCTGCGACGAGCTACGACGGCGCCCTGACCGATTGCCGAGCGCTGGGCACCGGCTACGGCCTGGCGCGCATCGACAGCGCCACGGAGAACCAGTTCGTATCGGGCCTGGTGGGCGCGACCGAATCTTGGCTCGGCGCTACCGACCGCGTCACCGAGGGCGCCTTCTCCTGGGAGGGCGCGACCACGAAGTTCTGGAGCGGGGGGGCGCCAGGTGCGCCCGTGAGCGGCGCGTATGCGAACTTCGTCACCGGTGAGCCGAATGACGGAAACGCGAACTCGGATTGCGTGCGCCTCATCGCCGGTGGCGGCTGGCGCGACGTCCAGTGCAGCGCTGCGTTTCGCGCCGTGTGCGAATCCGGTCTCTGAGCGGCATCGGGAGCTCTTCGGCGCGCACGCGGTGCACGATACACAACAAGTGTCCGGATGCGGCTGGGGAGGCTCACAGTTCCACGCGCGCGGCAAACGCCTTCCAGCGTGCGCGCGGAGTCTACTCGCGCGGCGCTGCCACCATCGACGTCCGCGCCGGCCGCGGGTGCAGCCGACACGACGGCGGCGTGTGTCTACAGCTCGATGCGCTGCACACCGTTGGTACCCAGGGCGAACAGCAGCGTATTGCCGCTGCTGCTGAAGCTCTGCGGATAGCCGAACAGCGGCAGCGAGCGCAGCAGCTTCGGCTCGCTGGCGTTACTGATGTCCAGGATGGCCACATCCAGCTGGCTCTGCACCAAGGCCTTGGTGCCGTGCGCGTACACGGGAGGGCTGCCGTAGAAGCCCCACCAGGCACCAGGACCGTCGTCCACCGTCAGCCGTCCCACTTCGAAGCTGCCGCTGGCGAGCCCTCCCAGTACCAGCACCTCGGCCGGATCGGTGTTGTTGTTGTAGCCGCCGCAGCCCGGCCCCAGGCAGTCGACCAGACCTCCGCCGAACGGCCCTCCGTAGTAGTAGCCGCGGCCCAGCACCGCCACCACACGCCCGTCACCCAGGCTCGATGAGGTGATGCGATCGCGATCGCCCAGCTGCTGCGTGTCTTCGAGCACCGCGCCGCCGCTCACGTAGCGAACCAGCTGCAGTCGCTGCGTAAAGCCAGTGCAGATATCGGTAGGAGTCGGATGGGAGGGATCGGTGAGGGTCACGAAGCTGGCTTGGGCGAAACGCGCGTAGCACTCGCCCGCGGAGATCCCCGTGACCTCGCTCTTGACCAGCTCACTGGTGACGGCGCGGCCGTGCGCGCGATCGTGGTGCAGCAGCGCGCCGGGCACGTTGATCTTGTCGGTGAGCTTGGGCTGCTTGGGATCGCCCAGGTCCACGCGGTCCACGTAGAAGCGAGCACGCCCTTGCGTACCGGTTTCGTAGTGGCTGAGCAGCACGTCTTCGCCGTCAGGGACCAGGCCTGCGTACCCCTCGGCCTCGGGCAGCATCAGGCTGCTCAAGCTCGGCGCGCGCGGATCCGTGAGATCGACCACCTGCAGGCGGATGTCGTAGCCTTGGAAGCCAAGGTTCGGTTGATAGCGGTAGCGTTGCTCGAGCATCACCAGCGCGCGCTCCGTGCGCACGCTGCTGGTTTGCGCGCCGGTAAAGCCATAGTTGTAGTAGTTCGAGAAGGCATACCAGCTGCTCACGCCATCCGAGCCGGAATCGATTGGCCACTCCAGCTGCGAGAGGATGCTGGGCCGCGCAGGGTCCGCCGCGTCGACGACCAGCACGCCCGAGGTGTTCGTGTAGACATCGTTGCGGTAGTCGTAGCGGTTGTAACGCAGGTTCAGCTGCGTACCGGAGACGAACGCGTCCTGGATCCAGGTGTTGTAGGCGCAATCGTCCTCGCCCTTCAGCGCCTGACTCAGATCGAGCTCGCCGCTACTCAGGTCTGGCCGGTCGACGGCGTCCAGCGGCACCAGGTCGACCGTAGACTTCTGCGTGTACCAGTCCTGATTGATGCGAGCCACGAACCCGTTCGAGAGCGGCAGCGCGCGGTTCACGTTGCGCGCGATGTTCAGCTGCCCAAGCGGGGCGGGCGCGCTGCGGTTCGCGATGTCGAAGGCATCGACCGCCTCGTCGCTGATGGCGAGCAAGTTGCCGCCGTGCACCAGTGCGCGGCGTGCCTCGCCTCGTGCCGGCGCCCGGCCCCGCGCGGTCAGAGTGTCGCCGGCAAAATCCACCAGCTGGATGCCGCTGCGGTAGGGCGTCGCGCAGTAGCTCTTGGCATCCCAGCCACTGTAGCCGCTGAACGGCACCAGGATCAGGCCCAGCTCGTCCAGGATTTTGAACGACTTGTGGATGCGGTCCTGGTCCTCCGGCAGGTAGGCCCAGGAGCCCCCGAAGTTCACTCGGCTCAGCATGCGCGGACTCTCCAGGTTGGAGACGTCGAACACGGAGACCGTGATGGATCCCTCGGGGTTGCCCTGGTCGTAACCAAGCCCGATCACACGCTCGCCGCGCGGCTCCATGTGGTAGATCCAGCCCGGCATCTCCAGCTCGCCCGCCTGACGCGGACGCGCCGGATCGCTCAGGTCGAGCGTGAACAGCGGGTCGGTGCGCTCGGCCGTAATCGCGTAGCCCCGCGGACCGTCGAAGCGCACGCTGCGCAGCTGCTCGTTCGCGGGCATCCGAATGTCGGTGCTCCCGAGCGGCCGCAGCTCTTGCGAAGAGACCACGGTAAAGGTTTGGACCTTCGGGGAAGGTGCCGTTGCCGACCACTGCCAGGGCTGACTCACCACGCGCAGCACGTTCTGATATTCGTCGATCTGCCAGCGGCTCGTGATCTGCCCTGCCACCGTGACCTGCGTGCCCGCCACCAGCTCCCCACTCGGATCCGAGATGTCGACCACCTGGATGGTCGAGCCGGTGGGCTGAGCCTGTCCGTATTCGGGTCCCGCGATGAAAATGCGCTGGCTGGTGACCGAGATACTGCGCCGCCCGCCGCCCCAGGTGTTGCTGCTGCTGGTGAGCTCGAGCTCGTCCACCTGCCGGATCGCGCGCGGGTCGGCCAGGTTGAGTGAAAGCACGGACGTGAGCGGCTGGTTCTGGGCGCAGCCCCAGCAGTAGCCGTCCTGATAGCCCACTACGTACATCACGTCGCCGACCAGCCGCGAGTCGCTGACTTCGCCCGCGACATCGAAGCTGCCGATCTGCTGAATGGCAGCGGGGTCCGCGATGTCGAGCGCGACCACCTTGCTGGTCTGCACCCATTGGTAGCCGCCGTCGCTCTGACTTGCGTATTGTCCCCAGCCGGAGAACATCACCACGGCAACTCCGTCGCGCAGGTACATCTCGAACGGCGTGCCCGAGACGGCCCGATAGCGGCCCAGCAGCCGCAGCTCGGCGGGGCGCTCGATGTCGATAACGCTCAGCCCCGCCACGCGTGACAGCGCGTACAGCCGATTGCCGGCAACCTGCACGATGTCGGCCTCGACGATGGCCCGTTCCGCCTCTCCACCCGCAGCGTCCGTGGGCGCGGCGTTCAGCCCACCCGTGCCGCCCCCCAGCAGGCCTCCTGCGGTTGCTCCTGCCCCGCCGACGGCGCCGCCCCCCACGCTGCCTGACGGCAGATCGCTCTCGAACGACTGCGGGGTGTCGTCCTGCGGTCGCGGCCCGGCGTCGCCCGTGCTGCCACCAGGCTGACCAGGGCTCCCGCCAGCGCCCGGACCGCCCCCAGGACTTCCGCCAGCCCCCGCGGTGAGACCGCCCGGGACGCCCGCGCTTGGGACAGGATCGCAGCCGATCAGCGCCAGCAGCGCCAATAACACGAGCACGCGTGGCCGAGAGCAAGTTCGAGTAGGCAAAGGAGAATGTCGCATCGCAGCGCTCCAAGACGAAAATTGGTAAGGTGATACCTTCAGCGCGCACGCGATTGCAACGTTCGTGCCCTACCATCCAGCGCCATTTTGTTTGTCTTTCAGGGCCCGCACGCACTGCCAAGTGCGCCAGCCTGTGCCAGACGCAAGAGACCTGGTTGGCAGCAGCGCGCGCGTCGACGCGCCTTACTCAGGATCGAGCGGCTGCGCGCCACCGCTTCCCGAGCCCGGCGGCAGGTTCTAGGGAGACTGGCACGCCGCAAACTCTGTGCAGCGCCCGTCTGCACAGAACCCCGACTGACACTCCCAGAACCAGGAACAGTCGGCGCCGTTGGGCTGCACCTCGTGGCGCTCGCAGGCGCCATCCTCACCTTGGCGGATGCCAACGCAGGCCAGCCCCGCGGCACAGCTCATTTCCAGGGAGCAGGCAGCGCCGACCGCAGGCGCGGGCACGCAGCGCCTCTGACCGCCGTGGCACACGAGACCTGGAGCGCACTGGCCATTGGCCGCGCACGCATCTCCCTGACGTCCAGAGCCACAGGCGCTCGCCAGGACGCAGCGCCCCTCGATACATGACGACCCCGCCAAGCAGTCATCTGCAGCGCTGCACGGCTCTCCGAGCTCTGCAAGAGGAGCGCAGCTGCCACTCAGACAGCGAAGCGCGCTGCCGCAGCTCCCGTCCGCCTCTTGGCACGCCTGGTCCAATAGGTCGACAGCGCGCATGCAGACTTGACCGACGCAGTCGCCCTCGCAGTCGAAGTCGCTCGCGCAAGCCACGCCCGCGCGTCGCGGCTGTTCACAGACCCGGGCGCTGGAACAGATGGAAGTGCCTGGGCAGTGGCCGGAAGCAGAACACGCGTCTCCTTTCGCGTGTGCCGGGACGCAGGTGCCGGCGCAATCGTTGCCAGCGTACTCGCAGCGCAGCCCTTTGGCGCAGAAAGCAGCGCCTCCACAGAGCTCGCCCTCGAAAGTCGCGATTCCCAGGTCGCGTTCGATCGCTTCGCAAGCAGGCGGCCACCAGGTCTTGTGGATGAGGCCGCAGTCCAGGTGCCGCTGCGCGATCTCACACTCCCTCAGGTCGGCCTTGGCCGGGCGTACGAACCCAGCGTCGCACAAGAGGGCTGCAATGGAGGACCGGCTACACGCCTGCTTGTCGAATGAGGAACCTGCAGCCACGGCGCACTCCCGCATGCGTTCACAGCGCGCGCCCACGAGCGTCTCCATGGCTGGGCTCAACCCGTTCGGACCGGGCTTCGATGTCTCTTCACATGCCGTCAGAACGACCACCAGCGTAGCCGCTGCACGCCGCATACAGCGGCGCGTTCTTTGTGAAGTCATGCGCCATGCTAGCGCAGGAAGTGGTCGTCCGAACCATCGTAATGTCCGCGACACTGGCTCGGTTCGAAGCGCTCGCAGAAGCCTGGTTCGAGAGCTCCGAGCAGCAAAGTGCAGCTAGCCGCTCCCAGCGCGATTGCCAGAGCGCTCTAGCCAGCCGTGCGAAGCGAAAGCGTAAACAGGAGCGAAGCCGCGCAGCTGCAGGCGCCCCGGACGTGATTCCACATGGTCCAACTGGGAACGTAAGACGCCCAGAGCGTTGCGGCTTCGGCGCTGCTCGACGCCACCGCCGCCAGGGCATCGTTGCGTGGCACGTTGCACGACATCGTGACGAGGAAGGTGCCGAGCAGGTACAGCAGCCCGCCAAACAAGCGGTAGCGCGCGCCTGGATCTTGCCAGTGCATGCCGGAGGCCACGACCAGCCACAGGCAGGGCGCAACGAGACCCACGAACAGCGTCAGGAACCACGGATTGATGACCGCAACGTTGATCGACTGCATGGCTGCCACGCCTTGGCTGGGGGGCAGCGCGGCGAGTGCCCGCATGATGCAGATGGAGAAGGCGTAAAAGAAGCCCCCCACAAGTCCGCAGCCGATGGCTGCGAGGAGCGATATCAAGCTCTGTGTATTCATGCCGTCTTCCCCTCTCGGCGCCGAATGGCCCGCGTTGGGAAAACAATGGCGCGCCGCAGGGCATGAATCCAACGCGTCGTAGTCATACGGTGATGAATGCTGTTCATGATCGGTTTGGCCGGCCCTGCGCGATGATCAGCCGCGTCCCGGCTCGAAGCGAATCGTCTCCGCCTGTTGCCTGCGCACGCGTAGCCCGCAGACGTATGGGCGCCGCAGCGACCTCGCGACCTGGAACAAGCGCCAGATAGGGCGTATCGAAGACCTGCAGGGGTGCTGCTAAGGGTTCGCGATGATGCCACCACCCGGAAGGCCGGGGATTGGGTCGATGGCGATGACGCGCGCGCACGCGTTTCCGCTGCAGCCTCTGGGGCAGGTTATACAGTTCTGCTGACAGCTCGCCCGCCCGTCCGAGTTGACTGTGCAGGTATTCGAGCACTGCATAGACACAGAGCCTGCGCCCAGATTCATGGTGGTGCAGGTCGGCGCGGGACACGCAAGGCTTTGCACCAGGTCGGAGGTGCAGCCTGGGCCAGCGCGGCAGGTTCCCCGGCGCGTCTCGATGGCATCGCCCGCTGCACTGCACGCGGTGAACGTCGCGGTGGAGCAGTCGCGCACGGTCGCTGCACAGGCGTTGTTTTCACAGCGCGTGCCCGGCCTTGTTTCGGTCATGCCGCTGCAAGTGATCGGGGTCAACGCGCAGTACTGAAGACTCGGTGTGCCGCTCGAGCAGCGGCTGCCGTCTGCGCACGCGGGGGAGTAGGTGGTCAGCGCCGGACGTCTCAGTTCGTTGTCCGTGCCGCAGGTCGTTGGGGCGACTGCACAGGGCGCGCTCGACGACACGCCCCTGGGCGCGCACGTACTGGCACTCGCGCACCCGGGCCGATACGTGGTCAGGGTGCCTGCGCTGCAGCTCGCCGCATCCGCGGGGCACATCACGTCAGGTTGCGCCACGCCCCCCGACACGCAGCTGGCAGCGCCGCTGGGATCACACGCCGGTGCATAGGTGGTGAGTGACGCAATGCGCTGGTTCGCATTGCAAACCGCAGCCCGAGCCGTGCACGGCTCGGGCGCGAGCGCAGCACCGCGCGGCGAACATTGCCCAGGATTGGCCGTGTCGCAGGCCGGCGTGAAGCGCTGGACCGCGGGCGCGCCGCCCGCTCCGTTGGCACCGCAGCTGGCCGCAGCGGAAGCCGTGCACGGGATGTCCGTCTGCGTTGGCGTGCCGCAGCCCGTGGTCGGGCTGCAGGTGGGCGCGAACGTGTGGCGCTGCGCGTTCGTGCAAGTGTCTGCAGGATCGGGGCATGGCGTCGTGTCCGTCGTCGATCCGCAGCCGCTCGCCGTGCTGCAGGTACCGCTTACCCGCGTGAAGCTGACGTTGCCCCCAGCACAACTGCTTCGGTCGCCTGCGGCGCAGTCTTGGACCACGGGCGTGCTGGTTCCACAGCTCTCGCGGTTGGGATCGCAAGTAGCCGCAGCAACGCCAGTAAAGACACGGTTCGTGCAGGTCGCCGGGTTCGATGCGCAGGTCCGGCTGCTGGGCGTCGCCGGTCCGCAGGACGTGTTCGACGCATTGCAGGCCGGCGTAAACGTCGTGAGCGTGAAGCTGCCGTCGCCGCGCAACGCGCACGAGCTCAGCGTGTCGCTGCATGGCCGCTCGGTGTTGCTCTCGATGCAGCCCCGCGTCGCATCGCAGATCGCGGTCTGCGTGGTGCTGGTTGCTGCGCTGCAGATTGGAGCGTCCACGGCGCAGAGCGAGTTCGTTGCCGTGTGGGTCACGCGATCTGCGCCTTCATCGCAGGCGTCCACCGTGCAGTCCACGCCGTCGTCGAGGCTGGGCCCAGCCGTGGGCGGAGCGCACAGGCCGTCGACGCAACGCTCCGCACCATTGCAGAACCGGTTGTCGGTGCAGTCCTGCGCGTTCACGCAGCCGCTGCGACAATTCGAGCGACAGCCGTCGTTGTTGGACGTGTTGCCGTCGTCGCACTGCTCGCCGGAGTCGGCCACGCCATCGCCGCAAACCGGTAGACGGCAGGTGCTCTGACAGCCATCCGCGTTCGTCGTGTTCCCGTCATCACACTCTTCGTCCGGATCCACGAGCCGGTCGCCGCAGCGCGCACTCCGGCAGTCATTGCGGCAAGCGTCCGCGTCGACCCGATTGCCGTCATCGCACGCCTCGTCCGCGTCGCGCACGCCATCGCCGCAGCGCGCCGTACGGCAGTCGAGACGGCACGCACCCGCCGCCGTGTCGCTGCGTGCGTCGCCGCTATCGCACTGCTCGCCCTGGTCGATCACGTCGTCGCCGCAGCGCGGCGCTGTGCAGTTCGAACGGCACGCGTTCGCCTCGCTGTCCGAGTTGCCGCTGCCCTGGTCGCAGACCTCGCCGGGGTCGACTACGTTATCGCCGCAGCGTGCGTTGCGACAATTGTTGCGACACGCGCCCGCCAGCGTGTCCGAGTTGCTCGTGCCCTGGTCGCACTCTTCGCCGGGGTCCGGGTTACCGTCTCCGCAACGCGCGATCTCGACCACCACGGTGGTGTCGGGCTGCTCACCCGCGTCCGCGAGCTCCACACTCACGATCGCGTCCGCCGCGATCTCCCCATCATCCAGCGACGCCCTACCGTCGCTATCGTCCATCTCATCACCCGCGTCCAGCTCAGGCTCCTCGATCGGCGCCTCGACGTCCCCGTCGTCATCGCCGAGCACCGACCCGTCGGACCGACCAATATTGTCGGTGCGCAGCGACTCATCGCGGCTGCCGGAGCAGGCTGCGACGAGGAACAACGCGAGCGGGAGCAGCTGAACCAGATCGCGACGCAACGCGTGAACCATTCTCGGCCTCCGGAAGCCCTGGGGGGCGTCGCATTCTACGTTGGCGGTCGCAGTTTTTTCCCCGAGCGGGAAGAGAATGCGCCCGTTCGCTGTATTTAAGCCTTCCGGTGAGTGGGCCCGCAGCTTGGTTGTACATTGGCTCACGCTTCATGGCGGTCGCACGCGGGTGCACACGTGGCGCGCACGGCCAAACGATGTCGCGGCACGGGCCGGCTGCAGGCCGAGGTACTGGGAACCTGGCAAGAGCTTGCGGTCGCCATCTCTGCCAGCCGGCGCGGGATGGCAGCTCGCCAGTATCGACAATGATGGTCCCGCACGGCGAGGGCGACCACGACGGGCTCGGTTCGCGGGTCGTGGGCTGTTATGCTGCCGCCCCAACGTGCAGCCAAGCTCGACAGCCAGTGTGACGCGCATGGGTTGGCTCCAGGCCGCGCGCCGCGTGCAGCGCGTGGGGCTGGTGTTGGCCAAACACGGCTTCGGCGGCGTCGTGGAGAGCATCGGCCTGTTCGTGCCGCGCCTGCCGAACGCGGCCCCCGCCCCTACCTCGCGCGAACGGCTCGCGCGGCGCCTGGCCGACGTGCTGACCGAGCTAGGCCTCACCTACATCAAGCTGGGCCAGCTGTTGGCCACGCGCGCGGATCTGTTTCCACCCGAGATCGTGCAGGCACTCTCGACGCTGCACGCGGAAGTCCCATCGCTGCCGTATCCGCAGATCGCCAGGATGCTCGAGGCCGAGCTGGGCCAGCTGCACAAGCAAGCCTTCGCCAGCTTCGACACGCGCTGTCTGGCCGCCGCATCCATCGGCCAGGTGCACCGCGCCCGCTTGCGCGACGGCAGTGAAGTGGTGGTGAAGTTTCAGCGCCCGGGCCTGCGCGCGCAGCTCGAGGCGGACCTGGCGATCATGCGCCTGCTTTCGACGTTGCTGACACAGCACGTGCCTGAAGTCGCGGCCTACCAGCCGGTGGCGCTGGTCGACGCCTTCGCGCGGTCGCTCGAGCAGGAGCTCGACTTTCGCAAGGAAGCCGAGAACGCCCGCAAGCTGCGCGAGGTGCTGCGCGACGCGCCCGAGGTGCACGTGCCGCGCGTGTACGAGGCGTGGACCACCGAGCGGCTGCTGGTCATGGAATACATGGCGGGCACCAAGCTGGTCGAGCTCACGCCCCCGGCCCGCGGCGCGGCGCGCCAGGCGCTGCTGCGCGCGTTCGTGCGGCAAATGATGGAGCACGGGGTCTTTCATGCCGATCCCCATCCAGGCAACCTGCTCGCGCTGCCTGACGGGAGGGTGGCGCTGCTCGACCTGGGGACCATCGACCTGCTCGACGCAAGGCTGCGTTCCGGGCTGTTTCGGCTGGGCTTTGCGTTGCTGCTGAAGCGCCAAAACGCGCTGTGCGACGAGGTGATCGGGCTGGCGCAAACCGACGATGCAACGCGCATCGACCGCCCGCGCCTGCGCCGCGATCTCGCCGCACTGCTACGTTCGACCTCGCAGGGCCAGGGCAGCGCATTGGTTGGGCAGATGCTGACCATGAGCCGCGTCCACGCGCTGCGCCTGCCCGGGCCGCTGCTGGCGCTGATGCGGGCGCTGGCGATCTTGGACGGAGTGTTCCGCGGACTCGATCCCACCAGCGATCTGGTGCGCGACTTGCGCCGCGAGGTCGCCTGGGCTGCCCTCCGGCGCGTGCGGCGCGGCCTGGGCTCACCGCTACGCTGGATCGCGGGCACGACTACGCGCATGGCGCGCGGCGCACTGTCTCTCTTGCGTTGAACGGCCGGCCAGCTCGGTCAACATCCTGGTGCCTCGGCACAGAGAAGATGACTGGTTGGGAGTCGTCCGGTCGAGCCCGAGCCCGAGCCCAAGCCCGAGCCCGATTCTGAGACGCAACCTTGGCGATGCTGGGCCGATACGCGGAGGATGAACGAGCTCGAACATGAGCGTCTCGATGTCTACAAGGCTGCGATTGAGTTGCTTGTGCTTGCGGATGCGGCCTCCGC